>Ga0307511_10003274_pt1 | contig 16654 bp, 27 predicted proteins | sample 13_EM_MG_FD_200266 | JGI IMG/M metagenome (GOLD analysis project Ga0307511, IMG submission 200266) | Populus trichocarpa ectomycorrhiza microbial communities from riparian zone in the Pacific Northwest, United States - 13_EM | ecosystem: Host-associated > Plants > Roots > Unclassified | place... | reverse complement strand
TCTCTTGTATTAAACTATAAGACTTCCGGAGTTCAGGTAAAGATAGGTAGTATTGCCCAATACAGCATTTAGTGCAGCTACACAAAATCCAGCACCTTAGAGGTATCTTGTACATACGCGCTGAACACTGGTTCTCTTAGTCTGGTTGGGGTTCTCTATGTCCTCAATAACTGTATCATCGAACACAAACCTTATGTGGCACTGCAAACGACCAAGTAGATAGTCCAGTAGACTTTATTAGTGTGAAGCCGGATGACTGCTAGCCTTCAAATGCATGATAGTGAAATTTTCTTCAATTCAGAGCAAACAAAGAACCTCAGCCAACACTCTGAGAAGGTGTCTACTTATAGCATATACTCATGCCAATTGCTCTCTTTATTTCTCACAAACCTCTCACCACCCCACGATACTAGACGGTCAAAACCCCTCTACATATCTGTCCTAATCAAGAGTTCCCCGAAACGACTCAGAAGAATACTTCGTAGGGTACTACATACTCTATACGGGAAAAATATTTTTGTTCCACTTTCCCCTCATCACCCCACACAGCCGGACAGTGATAACCCCCTGCGTATTAGTATAGGTAAGAGCGCACCGAAAAGAGTCAGAAGGAGACTTGCAGTTAACTTATGCATACTTCAGGCAGGACTTAGTGACTCGGTCATGGTATCTAAGAAAAGAAAGATAGTGGAGTTGAGTACCGCCAGTGACGGCGGTAATGCGGCAGGGGACTCGGGTGTCGATGATGACTATGGCACTAAGAAATACACAGAGATTTTGGGCTTTTACGACGAAGGGGTCCCCAGGACCCTGTATCAGATCTGGCGTACAGCAATGCAACGTGTATGCCCGGGTTTAGTGTATATGGACCTGAGGAGACAGGGTGAGACAGCTTTGCCCAGTTTTGTGAATGGGGTGCCCCGCACTCGGGCATGGCCCCACTGGGGCAGATCAATTATCACGAGGAATCATGTCGGACTGCGCTTAATCAGCTGATGGAGGACGTGGCAAAGAAGGTACGAAAATCGAGACAGGCGATGTGGGAGCCCATTGCCATCGCACAAGCAGCATTTACCGCCGAGAATCCGCATATAGCAATTGAGCCAGTCGATTGGCTACCAGATATGGGGGCTCCCACAGCGGAGCCTGCATACATGCCAGCTAACCAGGGGTCTAATAAGGCGAGAACGGAGTCTGCCGCAGAGAGGCAGAGGGGTGCTGGGAGAGCAGCAAGGCCAGATGTTACGCCTATTCGAGAACGAGCCCTAGCGAGACCCTTGGCAGTACCAGTAATTATTCCGCCAACAGTGCCAGGCAGGCGCGGTCGCAAACAGCAACTCGCTCCTAAGGAGCCTCCCGCTTCCCCTACGGCTCCCACGCAGTCTCCCACTCCCGCACCACGTCTCGGTCCCAAAAGCGTCCCGCCCTGGCTCCCACACAGTCTGCCACTCCTGCACCAAATCTCAGTCCCAAGAAGCGTCCCGCCCCAGCTCCCACGCAGTCTCCCACTTCCAAAAAGCGTCCCGCCCAGGCTCCCAAACAGTCTGCACCCCATCTCACTCCCAAGAAGCATCCCGCCCTGCCTCCCACGCAGTCTCTCACTCCCGCACCACGTCACACTCCCAAAAAGCGTCCCGTTCCAGCTCCCACACAGTCTCCTACTCCAGCACCACGTCTCCCCAAATAAGGTCCCCCTTCCGCTCCCACATAGTCTCCCACCCCCACAGCACGTCCCACTCCCAAGAAGCCTCTTGTGGAAAAACAGCCTCCGCCTCGACAACAACCACCGCCCCAGAGACCTCCCTCAGATGCAAGCAGACCCCCGCCACTTACCAGCGGACCCCCAGCTGAGCCAAGGGTCCCAATGGCAGGGGTACCAGCCGGAATGGCTGGTGGCCCCTTAGCGTTGTCCGTGTGTAGACAGCCAAATTCTGCCGGTTGGGCACCAGCCGCAGGAGGTCCCCCGTTGACGATGCGAGTGCATATAATAATGTCGGAGCAGCATGGCCCGGACCCCCTGTACGGGGGTTGGGTGTTCACCTCCGCCACAATTTCTGCCACGGTGGTATTGGGATTGCATAGTATGGTAGCAGTGGAGGCAGCAGCTACCGCATACATCCCTGCAGGCCGGGTTGTAAGGTTCATGTACGTCATGGACACGGCTGGGAGGTTCTTGCACCTGGCAATGGACTATGTTTTTACAATGATAATTATGGCACACTAGGGTCCCTTCCTGCTCGACTTCCAATTGGAGCTGGCTCCAATGGTACCGTTACATACGCTTGGTGCTATGGGGCTAGCAGCGTCCCCGACGGAGCCTGCTTCCTCGATGAGTGCAGTCCCCAAACTTTCCAAGGCAAAGGGCAAATCAACTGCCAAGGGTACAGCTACGGACAAGGATGGAAAGGCTACCAAAGGCACAATGGTAGGCAAGGTTGCAAAAGTACCCATAGTGAAGGGTACGCTTGCGAAGGAGGCAACACCAGCCAAGGAGCTAAGACCTGCCAAGCCACCAATGGGAGTCAAGCGTCCATGGCCGGGAACAGCAGTCAAGAGTACACCAGCCACTACGACTTCTTGGCTTGACAAGAGTGTCAAGCGTCCGACGGCACCTGACCCAGCTAGGACTAAACGATATGCGAAGACAAGCAAGCGGGGACCAGCTACCAAGAGTATACCAATTGCCCCTATGCTTAAGGGGAAACCAGTTACCAAGCCTGCCGCGGCTGCCAGGGATATCCCAGCAACCGAGGGTGAATATGGTACACAAGCTGCACTAAGGCTAGCAAGTGGAATGGAGACGGGCCGTCCCAGCAGTCAAGGGCTGTCCCTTGCAGGATCTGGCGTGGATCCCAGTAGGTCACTGCGGGTATTCCCTGAAAGTTGGCTTGGAGGCGGCTCGGGTGTTCCAAGGAGCGCTGGGGAGGCGATGGCAAGAAGTAGAGGGAGACGTGTGAAGGCTGGTAAGTGATTATATAACCTAATTGAGGAATTGCACTAACTGCCTGTGCAAGGTACAGTCAGTCGGGGTCGGGCAATGACAATTGAGGATAGTGGAGATGAGGGTGGGGATTTGGGTAAAGGTGATGAGCGTGCACATGGGGATTATGATCAAAGTAAAAGCGAGGGAGCCGTAGGCAATATGGGTGAGGATGATGGGAATGAGCAGGAGGATTATGTGGGGGAGCTAGCAGAGGAGACAGGGGTTGAGCTAAGGGATTCGAAGGAGGATTCGGAGGAGCTAGCGGAGGTGCGTGCGGAGGTGCATACACTAGAAGCAGTGGATGAGCCAGCGGATCAGGCAACGGATAACCCAATGGATGAGCCAAGGGATGATGAGGACGACGTAGAGTACTACGTTAGGGATGATGGCGATGATAGCTAGGATGAAGGAAATTGATGGAGAATTTGAAGGGGTATTTGGTGGATTTCATTTAATTGTTTATTTTGTTTGCGGATTTCGGGAAGTTTGTGTATAGGTAATGTTTTTTTTTTTAGCGGGGTTAGTGCGAAGGGATATCTGAGGTCTCAGGTAGTCTAGTAGGGGATACACGAGTGGTTGGATCTGTTGTCGGAAGTGTCTGGTTAGGTCTAGTTGCATAAGATGTGGCATGGAGAGGGTGCGGGTGAATAGACTAGATGGGGTAATGAGACTGGAATTCCTCGGACACATGCAGCTAGACTATATACAGGAAGTACAAGGCTCAACCATGCAGGTGGTAATAGAAAAGTAGACACAATCCACAACGGAGGGCTACATACTCCACAAAGATATTTATGGAATCCCAAGTTCTGACGAGGGCGAGCTTTAATCATACACACAGAATCCTCTCCCGTGCTATGGAAGTCTTTTGTTATCTCTACCCCAAGGTCTTCTTCAATCCAGGGTCCTTCTGCATCCCAGGATCTTCTCCAACTAGTGATTTTTAGCATCCGCGACATGCCTCCAAAGGGTAAGGGCAAAGGTAAAGAGATCTCGACTCGCAAGCGTCGGGCTTCAACTCACGATCTAAGGAAGGTCTTAACAACTGTTGAGAATACCAGAGGGTTATCCAAGTTCAGTGCAGTTATCAAATTTTCTGCTGGTTCCTCCAAAGATACCCCTGGTCGGGAAACCACCGAGGAAATGATGACCGACAGACAGCCCACGGAAGCAGGTGAATCGAGTGTGGCATTGGATAACAGTCCCTCACGGTCTGCAATAGGGTCGCCAAAAGACACCAGCGACTGCCCAGCAGGGTCACAAATGATAGTGAGTAATTCGAATTTGAGCGGTAGACCGGTCGCTGATTCGAGACAGTGCACATCCGGTGGATCCCCGTTAGGAACCTCCATCTCAAAAGGCAATGTTGAAGAAGCATTACTGAGGCCCCAGGAACCCGGAACGATAAATAAATATCCTCGCAATGGTCTCACACAAAAAGGGGAGAAAGCCACCAGACGGAACCGATCAATAACCCAGTTCTCGAGGGTCCTGCGAGAGATGGTTGAATCGGCAGGCAATCGTATGGAGTACATTACGCTGTTCAAGGAGCCATTCCCAGATGCACAATGAACAGAAGACATCCTGAATAAGCTGTGGCGAGAGGCAGAAAGGGAGCATGTGAACAATTATGCCCGTGACAACAAGATTGATGCATATGTGAGTCGCAAGAGATTACATCGTTTGCGGGAGTGGACACTGAGAGTGAGAATATAGCTTAGAAGTGTGCAATTCAGGACCCGGTCACACCTGGCATATGAGGCAAAGAAGAATATTGCCTTCCCATATAAATTTGACCAGAATGTTTCCCGGGAGTACATAAGGAAAGATGTGACTGAGTTGTTAAAGTGGGACAGGTACACCTGTGCAGGGAGCCATTGTAAGGTATGTGTAATATCCAGCAGAGTACCGGGAGAATCTGACGGGAAGTGATGGTATAGACTTGGGGATATCGGTTTAGAGTGGAAGAAACAGTCGAGTTGATATACTAGCACTATTTCAATGGAAAGAAAAAAGTCGGGAATGTCGATAAGGGATTCCTAAAGACTATAAGTGGTCCCTTCCTGTGCTTGATCTTTGCAGGCCTCTACGGTGCTCTCAGTGCCTGGGAATGTGGGGAATGTGAGATGGCAGTGGACTTTAGCTATGCCAATACATTCGGTAGGTAAGGGTACAATGAAGAGACTTCTCCGGGTTGCCTACATCTCGTAGATGTGTATAAAAAGCTTCATGATCAGTGGCAATTCTACCTGACCAGAGTCCAAGAGATGCTACTGAAAGTTACGCAGTGGAAGATCATGGAAAAAGTGCAGAGTAATGGAAAGAAGGTGAAGTTTGAGCAAGACAAAGCTTATCATGTGGACGCGGAGGAGATAGAAGAGCTAGCTAAAGCCTTAGAGGGGGACTTGGAGAGTGCAGGTTTGGGAAGAAGTCGGGCAAGGAGAGATGAGGAGGATGAAGGTAGCACGACAGAGGAGGACTTGTGGGTAAGTGCCCAGGCAACTCAGGTCGGACACGAGGAAGATGAGGACAGTGACTAAGACAAGGAAAATAAGGAGGTATCAGAACCCAATGAGGACAGGGAGGAGGATCAAGAGTACTCTCAAAGGGATTTACTCTACGAGTATAGACTGGAGAAAATGGCAGAGAGACTACGAGACTGTGATGTGGAAAATGAGGGGATCTAGGACAGGGGTATGACGGTTGGAATATGCGGGTATAGGAATGGTAGGGATGTCATTGGTGGGAGTTCATTATTTTTTTGTGGTATATTGTCGGTTGTATTGATAGACTTTGAGTGGATGGAATGTTGGGTTATATATCTTGGAAGGTAGATACAGGAATGCGGGGGGTTAATGGAGTTGGTATAGTGATGCGGAGGATAATTGGAATAGGGCGGGTGGGGTCGGGCTAGGGACGCGGGGGGACTGAGGTGGTACAAGGGCTGGAATGGAAGATGTCGGGTTGGTTAGGGGAGGATGGCGGGAATCTGGGATTAGGCTATAGGTGGGAGTACATTGGAATGGGTATTCGGGAGCACAGTGGAGAGGAGGGCAATTGTGGGAATACGGAAGTGGCATATCGTTAGCTTGTAAGGAATACAGGTAGGCAATAATGCGGAATGAATAGATAGTTATTCATAATAAAAAGGGAATGAGTTTCTATGAGACAGTAAAGGCAGGATCGAGTACATAATCTAGAAGGGGAGGAGGAGAGTATTAGGGCATTTAAAGTGGCAAAGGAGGCTATGTAGAGTAGAGGGAGGACGCCGGGAGAGCGGTAGAGGGAAGAGAACATCTCAAGGAAGCTTGCTGGGGCACGGAAATGAGGTATGGGGAGTAACCAAGGTCTGGTGGCGTGAGGAAGGGGACATAGTGCGCTACAGGGTGTAATGAAAAGAATGACTGCAATGGTGAGGGCTGGAAACGTCCGGACATAGAACAAGAAATAGGGAACGCCGCAAGGAGGGGACCCAGGGAGGATGCCATCGGGGCGTCATGGGTTAGGAACAGGGCGCCGACAAGAGGAGACGCAAGGAGTCGGGCGTCAGGGCGACATTGGGGGAGAAGAGGGCGCTGACGAGAGGAGACCCAAGGAGTCTGCCTTCAGGGCGACATGGGTCCGGAGGGTGGACTTGGAGATTGGCAGCATGCCCCGCGTGGCGCCTATGGCGCCTGATGCATGAGTGGCATCCGAGATTCTTTGCTGATGTTTGGAGCTGGTGTTCTTCCTGGATTAGAACTTGTATTCTTGTTGTATAGCTTACATTTCCTAAACTTGTTATCACTGGACTTTAGAATAGGTTGAGTACTTGGTAGACATGCAGGGTTTAGGGTTGTTAAGGAATGCCCATGTTTTCTTTTGGTATTATGTGATTATATTTTCTTAGCTAGTTCGTTAAATATCTAAAAATCATATATTTAGGGAACTAGGGTGGTTACTATGTATTTTGGTAGATGGTTCAGAAATTACCTGAATTTGACTTCCTCCGAGATTAATTAGTTTCACACCTTGTTAATGAGTTTAATCTGAATATCTTTTAACCAACTAGCAAAGGTTTTGATATACATGCTTCATCTATTCTAGTAGGGTATGGTGGTTTCCCTTTTTTATTATAGTAGGTCCTTGCTGGTTGAAGTGATAAGCAATTCATATAGCTACTAGTATGAACGTATATAATAACTCATTGTCTTTTTCCTTAATAAGGTGTTAGTTATATGGACTGAGTGTGCTGCCTTGAAGTTTAAATAAATCAAACTCAAACAGTTTCTTCCATTCAAAGCTTTTAAATTCCATACTTACAAAGCTTTTAACTTCGATACTTAATACTCTCTATATTCCTTTAATACAAGAATCAAAATTCTATCAATTTTAGCATTTCTGGTCTCCCATGTTTAGATTTTCTGGACTATCAATTTTGATACCTTTCATTATTTTGGATATTATTAATCATGTTCTTGACATCATGATTGCATTTATTATTTCCCATTATTGTTCTTTTTGTATATTCCAATGAGTCAAGATTTATTGATCTACATCAGGAAAAAAAAAACTGCGTCCCGACGCAACCTCAATGGTCTGCGCATTAGGTGCTTCCTGTGCTTAATGAAATTTTAGTAACTTCGGATGCTTTCTGTGAGCGCCCCTTCCCTTCTTCCTATATACCCAGATTTTTATCCGACGTCCTGCAGCAGCTATGGACCCTATACACCTTGTTTCCAATTTGTTTCACTCCAAACCTTTGACCTATTTCATATTTCCTGCCTACCTCCTTCACTCTGCGTCACGATTTTGCCATAATACGAGTCTCACCTGACTTCTACTTATTAACTTGATTCTGGCACAATGAACTCAACCCTTTAATTGTCACTCACTTCTAACCCAATTCAATGCGGTATGTCTTATCTATGACGTCTGATGTTGTTTTCCGCCCACATTTATAATTAATATTTCCCGCTCCGCCAACTATTTCCGCTCCCATTGCTAATCATACAAGGAATCCCATGTTTCTAGATCTATTCTATTATTCACTAACCAGGTTTCCCCCGGGTCCAATGGTATCAGTTGCGCCATATCCTCAATCTTTGCTATGGAAACCACTACACTCTCTTCCCTTGTACCCCATCCGACACTCAGCATCCCTTCCGCACCGAGCACAACACCTCCACCTATGCATTATAGAAGACTAACATTTGCCACTCGATATACAATTCCGTCCTTGCTCTTTAACTTGAATAGTACATTTAATCTCCCTGGAATATGCTCATTTAACGTCCCTGCGCGTGCCTTATCCGATGCATAGTGTGTTCTAACTGCAACCCAATCAGATCGTTTATGTCCCCTAAACATAGTTAATCCGGTACATTTCACATGGTGTACAACAAATCCTTGTCCGCTCAACCTCGGTACAGGAATCCCCAGTGAAGTATATGCCCTGATACCCCCCTCTAATAGTCACTGTACGTTGGAATAGGTACACCTAACATCCCGCATCAAAAAGACTCGTGTAGCTAACACCACATCACCCGATGCCATTACACCCTCCAGCTCTGCAAGATTTCCCACCACGCCCAACTCAATTTTCCCTCGTAATTTCAAAGACACCTGCCCTTGTGCGGCTTTTTTTCCGACACCCCTGGTCAGTTCACCTTCTTCCCTTACCCATTTCCATATTTTAATTGTTAAGTCCTTCATGGCGAATGTGTGATCCCTCATGTATGTAGTGACAATTTGAGACATTGAATTGACCCTATTACTCCGCCGGTAAGCATCCTTAAATGCCTTATGTATGGTTTCACTGATCTCGGTGGAATATTGACCCAGCACACGGAATTTTGGTATTTGTTCCGCATAATGTGAGATTAGGTGGATCTTCGGGAAATTGTAATGCACCCCATCCTTTAGAATTTCATCCACCAGCTCCTGACGTTCCAAGGTATTTTCCTGCCATAACCTGGCCTTTTTTGACACGGTGAGGTCTTGAACCGACGCTTGTACTTCCGTTTGTTCCTGCAACAGAGTTTTGTGTGCATCTGCCGCCGCTCGCTTTGCCTTCTTGCCTGCACGGAAGCCTAAGAATACATCCTTGGTTTCATGGAATAAACGCAGATATTTATGTAAATAAGAAATCGTCTGATACATATGGCTGTCATACTGAGTCATCAGGTAGAAGTCAGTAATGCTACACACACAGCGAATTGCTTTATTGAACTCCTGTACTTGAGCCCCAGTTGGATATGCCTGGTCTATATTCCGATATAATACAGCAGTGAATGTTCCCAGAATGACTTTACTAAAGTTTCTCATTTCTTTTCCAGACCATTGTGAAACTACACGGTATGCCTTTGTTGAAACAGAAAAGCTAGGGTAGGGGGGTAATTGATACCAGTCACAGTCAAAGGGGTTAATTCGATCGTGATGTTCTAGAAAGCCTTGAATCCAACCCATCATATGATCAAACACAACGAGGAGAATATTGTGCAAGATATCCGCTCGAACTAGCTCCTGTGGGTTCAGATTAGGGATTGACCACAGTGCGTTGTTGATGTTTTTCACGCCGTTAGCATTCAAACTCGATGCGTTGGATTTGTTGTATGCTGCGATATAATCCTTGTATGAGCGCGTAAGATAAACTAACTCTGAATATTCACCAAGTTTATCTGTCGGGATTATGCACGTGGGACAGCGGTTGCTAGCAATACCATGAATAGTAGCATTTTCCATATGGTCAGCAAGCCACCAAACCAGCTTGGGGAAACATAACCTAACATTGCTATCGCCGCAAATCATTTCGTACCCGTTCCGACACCCTTCGTCAGAAAGGGGCTTCAGCAAATGTGTTAAAACATCATGTATAGTCTGTAAGGCCTGAATTTCCTGAATATCCACAGAATACCCAGGAATCTTGTTAACCCGTTTGGGGCCAATTGGTAAGAATGCAATGGGTATCCAAGCATGTATCGTAGGAGTATTTCGTATGGAGCTTAGAATATTTCCTATACTCATATGAACAGGCCATGACTTTTTGTCTACCGAGAAAATTGTCAGGTGAGTTTCATCCGACGCAAGCAGAATAGGAACAAGTGTTCCTCCGTCTGGTAGCAAACCCTGTGTATATTTGTTAGCCCGATATCGGACGTGCCACGTATACATTACTCACTTGCGCATCTTCTCACCATGTGCCTGTATGCATCTCACTATACATGCGGTTTCCTTGCTTATCATATTCTCGCTATGGTCCCCATACCATATCCACTGCATATAACTTCTGCCTCAGAAGGTACTTCACTGTGGAGATAATGTTGTGGTAACGGAATGGGACTCCTTTAAGCAAGGGATAGTCCACTTTGCCCGAATGCCAACCAGACTCGTCTGCTGCCTTGTCCACAAGCTTGTACAATGTGTATGCTGAGCGGAATTGGACTTGATGCGTCGGATCGAGACCTTTCAAAATGCCATCTTTGAAGCACTGGTTGATCTTTTTCTCTGAGGCCTGTACAGCATTAAAAAAGCGTGCAAGCCGATAGTCAATTGCATGGCGGAATGGAGAATACAAATTAAATTCTGAATCTCGCTCCGGAAAACAGTAGGCTGGTATTGGAATGCCGGCTACTTACTGGGTAATCGCAATAGCTGTATCGGTTTGTTGAATTTCCTCGTCGGATTCTGAATCACTACAATAGTCCCGAGCTTCTTTGTCAGAGCCCTCACTCTCTGGCTCTGAGGCTGATGAATTGCACCTTCCCAAAAGAATCTCCGCAATGTTGGCTATCTCAAACTCGGAAGGAGAAGAATCCGGATTGCTGAAGTCAGAAAACCGAAGCTTTCGAAAGTTGGGTTTTTCGAGCCTAAGATTCTTCTCTGGATGGAACTTTGCCAGATGATTCGCATATGCCCCGAGTGAGGTGTAGAGTTGTGAACACCACTGGCATCGTGTCTTGTGCCTGTTCAGGTTGTTCCACAGCCCTTCGTGTATGTTGTCGATGTTGGGTTGGTTGGCATTATGGAACTAGTCCGACTCGAAAGTAATCCGACCTGCTGCATCCCATTACTAATCCAATTAGAACTTCTAGTGCGGTTGCAACAAAGGCTATGTGCCAACCAGACTACAAAGCCAGTGTAAGGTACTTGGACTAGACTGGAACCTACTACATAGGGAGTTTCAGTAGTCTCGCTACCAAAATCTATCCTACTATGATGACTCCCCAAAACTACTATAATAAGCACGTAGTATATGTGAATCTCTGGCAGCCATTTCCTAGCATTGGGCGCAATATCTAAGAAATTGGGGAAACAACTCCTAATACCAATATTCCGACTATATCTGTAGGAACTCTGTAGTAGTGTGTAGAAATATCTTGTTTACAAACGTCCTGTGTGGAAACCTCCATCGCAGAATAGAAACAACGTCGTAAATTCAGGTTCCGAATACGCCAGTCGGATCACTACTGTAATATTCTTCTGTGCTATCTAGATCAATCTCAACATTCCCCCGGAGAATAGCCAAGTATTCTGTTGCTGGTGAAGGAACCATGACCAAACTCCATGAATGCTAGCTCGCTTGTGTAGAAATATCTTGTGTACAAACGTCCTATGTGGAAACATCCATCGCAGGGTAGAAACAACATCAACAATTCAGATTCCGACTACGCCAGTCGGATCACTACTATAATATTCTTCTATGCTATCTAGATCAATCTCAAGATTCCCCCGGAGAATGGCAATACATTCTATTGCTGGTGAAGGAATCATGACCAAACTGCATAAATACTAGGTCGCTTGTTTAGAAATATCTTGTGTACAAACGTCCTGTGTGGAAACATCTATCACAGAGTAGAAACAATGTCGTAAATTCAGGTTCCGACTACGCCAGTCGGATCACTACTTTAATATTCTTCTGTACTATCTAGATCCATCTCAAGATTCCCGCAGAGAATGGCCATACGTTCCATAGAATATATGACCATACGTTCCAATACTGGTCAAGGAACCATGGCCAGCACAATGAAGTGAATAAATACCCCCCTTAGATCCGCTTTTTTATAGACCATTCAAATTATCACAGCATAGTGATACTGCCCACCTATATCACTCTGCCTACACAATACTTCAACGTTGATCCCGTACGTAAGGTTGGTTACTATTCAAATACCATACATAGCAGCTGAAGCTCACATTCCGACGTAGATCATCCGCTATATACAACAAGTATATTTAAAGGTTGTTTTCTTGGATACGAGACTATTCACTTTGTACAACTATATTAGCATTAGCTAACATCCAACACACAGCATCCAAAATGCCATCGGCTCAGGAAGAGGTGGGCCGCTCTAAAGCCCCATTGGGCTGGGGTGAAAATGATGTACGGTACTCCCAATGGAGAGGAGGTGTCAAAGCGTGGGCCAGAACCATTGGTGTCACAGGAAAGAGGCAGGCTGGGTCTGCTCTCTGGTAGAGTTTTAAGGATATGGCGTTGGCGGAAACAGGACTTCCCGCGACAGGAAAAAGACTATTTGAGATGGGCCCGGTAGCGATCAAGAGAGAAGCGGAAAAGGCCCTGGATAAAATACTCCAGTATGTGCTCAAAAAGTCAAGGGATGCGGAAAGGGCACACGCGTTTTCCCAGGTGGCTAGCCTTACCACCGACACGCGGAATATTGAGTATAATTTTAACGCCAACGCCGACGTGCCGGGTTGGAGTGGGGGTGCTGCCCAGGGTTTCCGGAAAATTGTACGGATTTTCCTGGTTGATCCTGTTCGTGAGGACGAAGTAAGAGTTGCACCAGGCAGTGCATACAATTAGAATGGGTGCCCTAGCCACTGTGTGGCGATAATGAAGGTTGCCTCCCTGTTGGAAGTAGTTGATAAGGTGCAGGATAAAATCCCGGTGGGTCGAACTGTTCAGGCAATAATTGGTGCGATCGAAAATCCGACGCAGGCCAGTCCGATTCGAGACACAACGCGTCTGAAATCGGATGAAGTTGTGGAAGCTTTTTTCGACATTACAAATTCGAAGCCAATCAGGCTTTAGGTAGTCCTTCGGAGGGATCCCGTGGGAGATCCTCAAAGGGAGGATCCTGCCCAACTAGATGATTCAGCATATTTTCCGGCAGACTTTTTGGACGCTGCTGATCAATACGACGACGCGGCGGAGGATTCCGATGCTTTACGTCGGAACCTCGCCGGGTATACAAAGCGAGGCATACTCAGAAAGCATGAGGCATTTGAGGATAGGTAAATGGTGGCGCAGAAACGAATCAAGCGGGTAAGGGCGGAGGGTCTGGAACCCGTCAAAGCGAAACATTGGGAAAAATTCCCCGATTTAGATATTATTGATTCTGATGACGAAGAATGGTGGTACATCCAAGAACTGGATCCACCCCCATCAAACGGGCGTGAGATAATCGAGGCTCGTGCTGCCAGACAGGCCAGCAACTGAGCCTAGGATGCATTGATGGACTCCACGAGGGAGCATAACGACGAAGTTCTTCGAAGGGCGGAGGATGCCGGGTATGCTGCAGCCAATGCAGTATGGGCCACAAGGGAATAAGGATAAGGACCGTCGGCTTAGGGAGGCGGGGAGGCCAGATCCTTTGGTGACGTCCAACATGGGAATGGGGAGGCAGCTACGCTGGGGGAGGTCCGGGCAAGTAGTCTGGGGGAGGTCGGGGCTAGTGTTTTTGAAATTAGTCAGAAATGAATTGAGAATAGATTGAAGGTTAACTGGTACATAAAAGAGATTGGATGCGCTGCGTCGGATCCAAACCTCCTCGTTCTCTTGCGTGAACAAGAAATCTCCAGCTCAATGTGCATTTGGGTGTAAATTGGGCCGCAAGTAGACTACTACCCCTTCAAGGCGTCCTGCCGCCAAGGTAGAATGCTCCACCTTAGGCAGCCATAAACGCCCTGCTACAGAATCATCCCGAGCACTAGCCCCAGTGTCAAATGAATTGTGTTTCTCGAATGAGGTATGTGGGGTGATATGCATAGTAGAATATATTATAGCTAACTTCCGACGTAGGATGATGGAAATAAGACGGAATCGGACCATGAAAGTACAGTCAGCACATCTGTAATCACGCCAGGTCTTGGGAAAAACACAAGTGCATTTTCAGGTATTCCAGATAACTATCAGAGCATGACTATCGTTGCTCGAAGGGTCATCGAGAACTATACCCTCTACCGAAAGCCACTCCTAACCCCTGGTGAGACATTGCTACAGTTGCAAAGCGCATGGGATAGGGCACAGGGGAATCGGTATATCTAAAGGATCAAGGAGGTGGAGACATATGTAAGTTAGCAACATTCCGACTCTTCATGTTGGATTACGGACTGACCTGAACCAGCTCAAGAGCATACATATGAGGACTCGTCCCCATTTAGTTGCAGAGTGTCGACGGACAATAATTAAGATTTATGGTTTCAATCACTTATGCATAGATGACTTGATGATCGAGGTTGAAAAGTTGTTAGAGGATGACCGCTTCATCTGTAGGCAGACTACAAGGGCAGTAAGTAGACGCTAGCTGTCAGATATCCAACTCTAAAAAGCTACCTGTATTAGAAGCTCACTAATCGGTTCCCAAGGGAAGAGATTGTGAAAGTCAGCTATCAGAAGTATTTCTATTCGAAGAGAATGAAGGGAAATCGTCACCCTGAATTTCGTGAGAGAATTGACGGGGTTTTCATCTGCTTTATAGCAACTGTTATCAGGCATTGTTTGAAGATATGGAGATCAGGGGAGTACCTCGATGATGGGCCAGATTTCAAATATGAAACAGACTGGCATAAGTATACCCAAGTCCTATGGCGGAGCGGAACAGACAATTTGCGTCGGATGAAGGCTAATGGAAGTTGGCTCATACAACAGGCTGTGGCTGACCTGGGACGGCAACAAACCTCAGATTCAGGACCTCCTGGTGAGCAACATCAAAGCAGATCTAGCACGTCAGATTGCGGCCAATGTGAAGATTGTTGAGATGGAATCAGAGGAGCCTCCAGAAGTAGAAGACCAGAAGAGTTTTGAAGCTGAATTATGGAAGGAGCTTGAACACTCCAATGAAAGATTGGATGTATCGGAGAACAAGCGGCTGCAGATGGAAGGCCAATAGCAGGATTCTTCAGTTGAGCTAGCAGATCCTTTGAGTCCGGCGGTTACCTATAGTATGTTGGGCGAAGATGAGGAAGATGAGCTAAGTGACTGATGGCGTCGGATATGGATTGCATGCGGAGTTGTACTTCATGTATAGGGTGGTGTTTTCCACCTCAATTGTTCTCCCGTGTTTTCTCTCTCATGTTCGTACCATTTTCTGTTGTTCCTGCCATCTCCTGTTAATATGGCCATATTATGTATTGCACGTGTTGTGCTTTATTTTCTGTGTTTCTTCCTAGGGAATTATATATGTTGTTTGCTTCCGTTAGTTAGAGAAGGGTCAGAGTTGTGTGGGATTAGTTGGGTAGTTTAAAGGATGGAGAACGTCGGATTTGTTTTGGGGACATGTCGAGTTCATTTGTCAAGAGTTTTGTATTAGTATAGATATATAGCTTCGTTGTAGTTTATGTGTATCTGTGAGTCATTAGAATGTTAATTTATTGGATATAGAACATTCCGTTCAGAGATGCTAGTGAATCAACATTATAATGCAAGAGAGAGTGGGGAACCTAAATCAGGAGAACATAACTCAGCTTGAGTATGGACCAGATAGAGAACTTGGAGGACGCAGCGCGTCGGATAAGTAGTAGCGCATAGACATATGTGAGGTGAAGATTGTGGGGATGGAAGGTGTTACAAGGGAAATTGAGCAGGGAAGCGACTGGAAGAATGCCTAAGCGGATGCGAGAGGTCGGATAGAAGAGAGGGGGAAACATGTGGCCACGGGAGCGAATGGCTGAGATGATGAGGGAAAGGTGTAGGTTGAGAAAAGCTAGTTGGGAACAGCCGAGTTAGGAAGAGTGAACAACAAGGGGGCAACATTAGGAAATTACTCAAAGAAGTCAACGGAGTGAAGAAAGCAAAGGACAACACAAGAGGTAGGCAGAGGAAAGGAGACGGGCTGGCAGTTGGGATAACCTGCATTCCGACCTACTGCGTCGGGGAATAAACGGATGTCACGTATGCGTCACGAAGGGTGAGTAACAGCATGTGGCTCCATGCACCGAGGTTTTGCAAAAGCACTTCAGGAGCTTGCTAAGCACCTGGCACAGATTATGTGGTTACTGATGTACATAAACTTCTTTTGCTACCATATTCCTCTTTCACTGCAAATGGATTATTTACTAACAGAGTCATTATTGCTGAAGCTGTATAAGGAAGTTATATCCATGCATCAGTATAATATAATCACTTTCCATATCTAGTGGGAACTAGTTAATACTAACAAGTAGTTGGTAGATTATAACTTATAGGGTAACTAATGCGAAAGCATAGTCAACAAACAGAATTATGACTCATGTATTTTATTTGTATAATTGCGCATATGACTTATTGGTGAGTCACGCAGGTATGAGTCAAAGATGGATTTCATTTTATGTCTAAGTCAGAGACTAGCGCATAATCACTCTACTGATTCACTATTTCCTTATGCATGAAATATATAAGGGCTGCTAGTCTACCACTAGTGTTAGAGGGGGCAGAGCTCTAGAGAGTGTAACTCAACACAGTTAGAGAATATA
>Ga0307511_10003273_pt1 | contig 16656 bp, 15 predicted proteins | sample 13_EM_MG_FD_200266 | JGI IMG/M metagenome (GOLD analysis project Ga0307511, IMG submission 200266) | Populus trichocarpa ectomycorrhiza microbial communities from riparian zone in the Pacific Northwest, United States - 13_EM | ecosystem: Host-associated > Plants > Roots > Unclassified | place... | reverse complement strand
GATGCCGTGCATCTCCACCGCCGTCTGATCGCGATCGATCGAGAGGATGAGATGTTCCGGCCGTGCAATCGGAACGCTTACTCTTCGCAAGCGCACGTATGCGATCAGCCGTGCAATCGCAAACCGATGCCGCGAGGGGAGCCACCAGGCCTCGGGGCGATCGATGGCAACGTTCAGCGTCACGCCGCCTGCTCCGGCCAGTACGGCTCGAAGGTGAACCACTGGTACCAGCATTCCTGGATGACGCGCTCCAGTTCCGTCATCCACTGAGCTACTGCTTTTGCGAAATCTTCATCGCGATTCCGGCTGCGCGTGATCACGATCGGCGGCGCCGTGATCAGGCGATAGCGCCGCCTGCCGAGCCGCACCACGAAGACCGGGAAGATCGGGACGCCGGCGGCCAGCGCCAGCGCGAAAGGACCGGCCGGCACGTTGACCGGCTTGCCGAACAGCGTCGCCGGCAGCGCACTGATGGAGCCGGTCACGCGATCGCCCTGAATGGCTACGATGTCGCCCTGGCGCACGTTCTCCAGCAGGTCGAAGGCGAGCTCCGTGGCTCGCGTATTGAACTCGACGCGAAGCCGGTCAGCAACGTGATGCTCTTCGAACTCGCGCGTCTGCGGATCGGTTTCCGGGGCGCGCACCATCACGATGCGTCGCGTCGACGTCTCGGAGAAAAGATGCGCGCCGAGGTCGTAGCTGCCCATGTGCGCGGTCAGAAGGATCGCGCCGTGGCCGGCCTGCATCTCCTGAAAATGATCCCAGCCGGTGAACTCCCAATCGGGAATCGTCCGCAGCTCCTTGAAGCGTACGTTGTCGGCGATCGTCCATGCGTAGTTCCAGAAGACGCGGTAGCAGCGGAAGAAGTTTGCGATGCGATGCGATCCTGGCTTGATCACGCTCAGATTGCGGATCACGCCGCGGCGCCCGGGACCCCAGAGGAGAAAAAAGATCGACCAGGAGGCCATGACGACCGGTTCGCTCCACGGCGGCACGTTCAGTATGGCGAAGCGAAGAAGCTGCCGCCAGAACACGCCGCGCACGAGAAAACGATGCCACCAGGCCGGCCGCGTCACGTTCGCATGATATCGGACAGCGTCCGTTCGACTGACGGCAATGATGGGCGCAGCAGGTCGAATAGCGCGCTGCTCATGAGCGCTTCGTCGCCGGGATACGTCGGCACGATCTGCAGCGGGAAGCGCTCGAAGATCTCCTTGTCGCTGCGACGCCGCAAACATTGAACGATCCTTCGTTTGGTGGCGATGCGCTCGCCATGCGCGACGATCCATTCGAATGCGCGGAACTGCATCGTCGTCAACGGATCGTCGATCGTGGCCAGCGGCTTCGGGCCGAAGAGTTTCCGCCGTACGCGAGCGAGGAGACCGCTGGACCGTTTCGACGTTTTCGAGAACGGCTCGCGCCGCAGCTCGCCGGTGTTCGCGTTGCGAGTGGTTGCGTAGTGATGGAGGCGGGCCAGGTATGTCAGAAAAATCGCCCCGGCCGTGTCGTGAAGTGACTCGTAGTTTTTGAGCGCTGTCTGCAGAGCATTGCGTTCGAAGAGGACTCCGCGCTCGAAATCGCCCAGCCGCTGGCTCGTCGCGCTCGATTTGTGCCGAACGACTGCGCGCGGTTCGTATAGCACGCGCGAACCGGCCAGCCACGAACGCCAGCCGAAGTCGACGTCCTCAAGATAGGCGAAATAGTCATCGTCGAATCCGCCCAGGTCCATGAGCGGCAGGCGGCGCGAGATCATGTTGCCGCCGCAGGCGAAGAGAATCTCGGCGCCGGCGGACGGTTCCTCGCGCGAGGCTAGCGGATAGCGGAAGCCATTCTGAAACGCGTGACCGTCGAACGTCAGCGCGCCGCCGATGAAATCGATCAGCTCACCGGCCGGATCGACGATCTTGCCGCCGATCGAGATCACATCGTCGGGTGCGTTTTCGATCGCGTCGACCAGAGCCTCCAGCCAGCCGCTCTCCGGCACCGCATCGTTGTTCAGGAAGATCACGTTGCGGGCAGTCGAGCGCAGCAAGCCGGCCGCGATGCCGCCTGTGAAACCGTGGTTCGCGCCGAGCGGAAGAAGACGCACGGCCGGATAGCGGCTGGCGATCGCGCCGATGCTGCCGTCCGTCGAGCCGTTGTCGACGACCGTGATCATCGTATCGCCGTTGAGCTGTGGCGCCACCGCGTCGAGGCAGGCCAGCGTGTCGTCGCGGCTGTTCCAGTTGACGACGATGATGTCGGCGACCGGCGTGCTCAGGACGATCCTCCGATGCGGCGTTTGATGCGATCAAGGAAGGATCGCGACTGCTTCGGCACCTGCAGATTCGCCGCGAACGCCTCCTTGTTCGAATCGATGCGCGGCGCGCGAACGAAGTCGACAAGCGGTTGCAGCGTTCGCGACCACTGGTGCTCGTCGACGAAGCGGCGCGTTCCTTCGTGCATGCGCTCGTCGGCTAGCACGCGCACGAGGGCGGCTGATAAATCGCCTGCTGATTCCGTGTGAACGATTTCGCCGGCGCCATATCGCGTCAGCAGTTCGTCGGTTCCCGGAGCGGAGCTCGTCACGATCGGCAATCCGCCCCACAGATAGTCGTAGATGCGTGTCCGCATCGACAGATCGGTCTCGATCGATTGCGGGAACGTCAGCAAGGCCGCGGCAAAGCGGCTGTAGAAGTCTGCGCGTTGTTCGTACGCAACCCACGGCTCGAAGCGGATGAACTCGTAGTCGTTTCCCTTCGCATGTTCGATCGCCTCGGCGAGTTTGCCCTGTGGCGTCAGCGATGGATTGGGGTGGGTGGTGAAGGTCAGCGTGATCTCTGGCAACGACGCGCGTGCGATGGCTACCGCGTCGATGGCCAGAATCGGATCGTACCAATCGTAGATGCCGCCGAAGAGAACCGCACAGACAGGAGTGTCTGTGCCACATTGCGCCGCCGAATGTGGCACAGACACTCTTGTCTGTGCAGGGACGCCGAAGGGAGCAATTCTGATCAGCGAGTCGAAGTGCGGATCGTTTTCGAATGCGATTGGATTTGCGCGCCCCGTGGCAAGCAACGCGCCGAGGTAGAAAAGCCGCTGGGCTTCGGACGCGCAGAGGAACAGATCGCCGCGCAGGAGCGACTGCAGCAGCGTGGCGTGATCGTGCGTGAACACCTCGGCGCCGCGCGTCGGGTAGTAGTGCAGGTTCTCGACGATGAACGGGTCGTACAGGTCGACGACCGTCGGAATCGCGTCACCGTGCGCGAACAGATCGTTTGCCACATGACCCTGCACGACCGCAACGTCAGCGTTGCTCGTGTGGCGATGCAGACTCTCCGGCGTGATCGAATCGACGACGCAGCCGGCCACCGCTCCCGCATCGCGCGAAAGGAGCGTTACCGCGTGCCCGTCCGCGAGAAGGACCTTGGCCATCTCCAGGAAGCGGATACCGATTCCGGCCGGCTGGCGATGGCCAAGCGGCTCCGGGCAGACCAGCAGCGCACGCGTCATCTGCGTCCCTTCACTCGTTCGACGATGGTGTGCAGCTTCCACGTCTTCGATTGGAAGATCGTGTCGAGGAGGTTCTGCAGCCGCGCGACCTCGGCGTAGAGCGCGCCGTTCGTGCGCTGCATCTCGGCCAGCGCCACGCGATCGCTCTCCATCTCCGCGATGCGTGCTGCGGCGGCGTAGCGCTCGCGGTTTGCGCCGTCGAGCGCGCCGCGAATCTCCGCGTTTGCTCCTTCGAGATGACTGATGCGCATCATCGCTTCGTTGATCCGTTCGCTCAGCGTGCCGATCTGACCGATCAGCGATTGCTTGTCGCGCTCGAGCCGCGCCACTTCCTGCTCGATGCGGCTGCGCGCGCCGCGGGCTTCGACAAGCTCGCCTTCGATCGCGACCGTTCGCTGTTTCTCACGTTCGAATACGTTTGCGAAGACGTTCTCGCCCATGAGCGCGGCGTGTTTTCTCCAGACTTGCAACTTTGCGTCGCGGAACTTCGGCGATACTTCGAGGTTTGCAAGGACCACCGAGCCAGAGCCTTTGATGTGCCGGATCTCGCAGGTAATGCGCGGCACGCGGATGAAATCGCCGCGCTGCGCGAGGCGAATCAGAAAGTCCCAATCCTCGAACAGATCAAACGCCGGATCGAACCCGCCTAGGGTGAAAAAATCAGAACGGCGGAAGAGGAGAGTGGGGAGGGGAAGATAGTTGTCGATGAGGAGCAGCTCACGATCGAAGTTGCGAGCGTAGATCCGCATCGCCTCGCGGCTTTCGCTGTCGATGAATGCTGAGACGGCATCGCTGTACCACGCGGTGGCGTTCGATCCATTCGCTGCCTTCGACAGCGTCGCAAGATGCTCGGGGTAGTAAAGATCATCGTCATCGAGAAAGACGACGAACGCGTTCTTCGCCGCGTTCACGCCGGCGTTTGCCGCCTCGGCACGTCCGCGCGAAGTCTCATGTTCGACCAGCGTCACTCCTTCGACGTCGGGCCGCGCGCCGCCGTCGTTGACGACGACGATCTCTGCCGGATAGCTGGTGGCGCGAATCGATGCAATCGCCTCGGACAGAAGCGCCGGCCGGTCCTTCGTCCGCACAATCACGCTGACCGGCAGCGGTTCGGCGACGACGTCGATTCGCTGCGGTCCCATCGCCTCGCGCAATGCGCTGAACGGCGTGGTCCGCAGCGACGGCAACGGCGTCGTCCAGTACGCCTCGGCAAACTTGACGTGCGCCGGCAGCGTCATGGCGCGCCAGGCATTGAGGCCGCGCGCGTACGACGTGTAATCGCGGATCGCCGTCTGGGAGGTGTGCGTCTGAATCGCTGCGTACTTCGCATCGGCAACCGGCGTGATGTCGACCAGCGCGTTTGGCCGAAGCGGCGCACTGACTTCGTAAAACGCAACCTGCGCCACCGCCAGATCTGCGAAGAGCGATGGATCGCGTGCGATGAGGTCGCAGAAAGCGCGCGACAGCGCAATGTGATCGGGATGAATCTCGAGCGGACTGGGAACGGCGATCAGATCCGGCTTCTGCTCGCGGAGGATCGACGCGAGCCGCTCGCCGAGGTCATTGGCGTGTTCGAGATCGCGATCGGGAAATCGAAGAAACTCGATCGTGGCATCGCCGACGGTTGTCAATGCGGCGCGTGACTCCGCCTCGCGTTGCGTACCGTCGCCGGCCTGCGCGCCGTCCGTTGCCACCACCACGTGCACGCGCCGGCCTTCGCGGAGATGAAGCGCCGCCAAGCCGCCGCAGCCGATCACTTCATCGTCCGGATGCGGCGCCAGGACGAGGAGGCGCTCGCCGCGTAAGTCCTGCGGCTCGAATGGAATCGCCTCCGCTTCTGGCATCGTCATGGCATCGGATTATAGGTGCTCCGTATAATTCAGCCATCCGTGAAACATAACGAGCAGCAGCCGATCGCCGGGGTTCTGTCGCTGATCCGCGAGCTGACCGGACGCGCCATCAGCGCCAACAACATCGCCGACCTTTTCGTCTTCTCGTTTCGCGCGCTCGACCACGCCATCGATTTCGACCTTGCCGCCGCGGTGATGGTCGAACAGAACCTCGATCTCTACGTCGTCACGCGCGAAGGCTCGGGGTCGCTCGTCGCGCCGCCGCTCATCGACAGCCTGCGCCGCACGCTCGAGGCCACCATCCCCGTCTCCTTCGCCACGACCGACGTCATCGTGAAGGCGGAGCGCAGCGATCTGCCGCGCCACGACGCCGGCGACAGCATCGAGCACTCCACGCACGCAATCATCACCGTCGAGAATCGGATCAACGGCGTGCTGCTGGTGTATCGGTCCACGCCCTTCGACGAGATCGAACAACAGATCGTCGAGATCTTCGCCGCGCAGGTGTCGCTGCTCATCGGCCAGCTCACCGCACGCGGACAGATTCAGGAGCTGGCCGACACGGACGACCTTACCGGCATCGCCAACAAGCGCTACTTCCGGCGCCAGTTGCCGCAGGAGATGGAGCGCGCCCGCGTTTATTCGCTACCTCTGACATTGCTGATGTTCGACGTCGACGATTTCAAGGAGATCAACGATGGATTCGGGCACACCATCGGCGACGTCGTTCTCTCGGAGCTCTGCGGCGCGGTGCGCGAAACGTTGCGCCCTCCCGATCTCTTCGCCCGTTTCGGCGGCGACGAATTCGCCATCATCCTGCCGCACACGGACCTCAGCGGCGCCTGCGCCGTTGCCGACCGGATCCTGCAGAAGGTACGCATGCTGACGATTCCGGCCGACGACGAAGGGACGATCTGCTGCTCGATCTCCCTCGGCATCGCCGACTACCAGCCGACGGATTCGACGGGCGGCGACATCATCCGCCGGGCGGACGAGCGGTTGTATGAATCGAAGCGGGCGGGAAAGAATCGGTATTCGTGTTAGCTCGCCACAAACTCTATCCTGACGAGCGAAGCGAGGAAGGATCTCGGGTGAAATCACGCGGTCTTAGCCGCAGGCAGCGCGATTCCACCGTAGATCCCTCCTCGCTGCGCTCGTCGGGATAGAGTGTAGGAAGAACGCAACATGCCCAACCGCTACCTCATCGCCAACTGGAAGATGAACGTCCCATCCGAGGGGATCGTGACATTCCTTCGTGCGATGAGCGGCGATGGGATCGTCATCGCCCCGCCCTTTGTCTATCTCCGCGATGTCATCGCCAAGGGCATCCCCACCGCTGCGCAGAATTGCGCCGATCAACCGTCGGGAGCCTTCACCGGCGAGGTGGCTGCGTCCATGCTCCGTGATTGCGGCGCGCGATACGTGATCGCCGGCCATTCGGAGCGCCGCAATATTTTCGGCGAGACCGATGCGATCGTGGCCAAGAAGCTGGCGATGGCGATTGAGGCCGGCCTGATTCCGATCCTCTGCGTCGGCGAGCATGAACATCATCGCGAAGGTGGTACCGCCACGACGACCTGCTCCGATCAATTGGAGGCCGTGGCCGTGCCGCAGCTTGCGAATGCCTCCGAGGTGATCGTGGCCTACGAACCGATCTGGGCCATCGGGACCGGACGCAACGCCACTGGCACGCAGGTCGGGGAGATGGCTGATTCGATCCGCGACTCGCTTCGGCGTTTCTGGCCTGCGAACCTCAGCGGGAGCTCCGTGCTCTACGGCGGAAGCGTCACGCCTGACAACGTCGATGACCTCGTCGCGAACGGCCGGATCGACGGCTTTCTGGTAGGCGGAGCCAGCCTCGATTCGAAGAAGTTTCTGGCCCTTGCCGAGGGCATGAAACGGCTGCCGGCCGTGCCTTGACACCCGGCCTCATTCCGGGAAGAATTCGCCCCCCTGCGCCGTTAGCAGCATCGCTTCGGAGAATCCATGATCGTACTTCTCGTCATATTGCACGTCGTCATCAGTCTGTTCCTGATTCTGGTCGTCCTTCTGCAGCAGGGGAAGGGGGCGGATCTGGCAGGCGCGTTCGGCGGCGGTGGCTCCCAGACCGCATTCGGCGCGCGCGGCGCGACAACGCTTCTGCACAAACTGACGACGGGATTTTTCGTCCTCTTCGTCGTTACCTCGCTGACGCTGGCCATCCTTCAGGCCCGCCCGCGCTCTTCAGTCATGAACGGCGGCGCAACCTCGGCGCCGGCCGCCCCAGCCAAGAAGTAGAGGTTCTTTTCAAGCCCAAGTGGCGGAATTGGTAGACGCGCACGTTTGAGGGGCGTGTGGAGAAATCCGTGCCGGTTCGAGTCCGGCCTTGGGCACCAAAAGAAGCGCATCCGCAGCAGCGTCGCGACGTTCGTCATCGAGCAATTGAGCGCCGGCGCGGACGATCGCACAATGAGTGAACCCCAATCGACTCACGGCAACCAGTCGCGTTGCGCCTAGAATGAGCCGATGCGCGGACGCGGACTCCGGATCGTCCGAGCCATCGTAGCCACCCGCGAGCGGCAGCTTTTTGCCATCGCGTTGCTCGTCCGGCTGCTGCCGGCGGCCTTGATTTATGGAACCGAGGACGTGCGCGGGTGGGAGGCGATGGGATGTGCGCTGGCTGAGGGAAGGAATCCGTACCCGACGAACTACGTCTCCTGGCCGCCGTTCTGGCTGCCCTGGACCATGGCGTCGTGGATGGTCTCCAGCGCCCTGAACCTGCCGTTTTACTTCGTCGTCAAGCTCCTTCCCATCGCCGCCGACATCATCCTGACGTTCGTGCTCTACTCCGCGGCGAAGGCCTACGGCCGCAAGCCCTTTGCCACTGCGCTCGCCTACGCGCTCAATCCCATCGCCATCTACACGAGCGCAATTCACGGACAGTTCGACTCCATCCCCGCACTCTGCACCACCCTCGCTGTTCTGCTGACGAGGAGAGAGACGCGCGACTGGGAGTGGCATTCGGCGGGAACCTGGCTTGGGGTTGGAGCAGCCTTCAAGACCTGGCCGCTCTTCGTCCTTCCGGCGGTCCTCGCGCCGCTGCGGAAACTCCGCCACAAAGCCGGGCTGGCGGCCATTGCGATGGGCATCTTCGTGGGCGCCGTTTTCCTTCAGTGGCCGTTTGCCGGCCGGAGAGCCGTGACGGATGTTCTGCGCTACCGGAGCGCGACGGGGTGGTGGGGGCTGGCCTCGCTGCACGTTCTGAACGACAGCTTTGGTCTCTCGGCAGACTCGCTGATGTGGCTGTTCTATGTCGCAATGGCCGCTGCAGGTCTCCTCGTTCTTCTGGCGAAGCCGCGGGCCACCGATGGCGCGCTGTTGATGCTGCTCACCTTTCTCGCGTTCACTCCGGGATTCGGCATTCAGTACCTGGTGTGGGTCATCGCGGTTGCGCTCCTCGCGGACCAGCGCCGGGCGATTCTCTATTCGATCCTGGGAGGAGTCCTGATCGCCGTCGAAGCGTTCGCCCGGCCGTATGCGGGACATCTTGGAGACACCATCCGGCTCCTTCCGCACGTCGGTTTTGCGCGCGCATACGGCGGCGGGCTCGATCAAATCTACGCAATCGGTGGGCGCCTCGCTCTCTGGGCGTTCGTTTGCTACTGGTGGATCGTGTGGCTGGGACGCAGCCTCCATGTCGCCCGCAAGCGTTCCGTATCCTCTGAACGCGTGCAACGCAGCGACGAGGCAACCCAGTAGCTATTTCTCCGCGATCCGCTTCGCGTAGTCCGCGGCTCGATCGAGGAACCCTTCGATCGATCGTCCCAGCGCCAGCTTCTCATTGAGCTCCGTGGCCTTCTCGAAATCGTTGCGAAGGCGTTCGGCTTCGGCGAGGTAGTAGTCGCGCAGGCCGCTCTCGATCTGGAACTCCGGGTACTTCTCGGCCAGCGTGCGCATCCATTCCTCGACCTGACGGCGGCGATCCTTGTCGCCCGCTCCGCTTTTCAGGTCTTCGAGGAGGGTCTTGACGACGCCGGAAAGGATCTGCGTCCGTTCGTCGTGCAGAGTGGGCTCGGCCATGGGCGCGGATGTTAGCAGCGATTACAATGCGCCGCGATGAAAGTCCTGGTCGCGAATCGCGGCGAGATCGCGGTCCGCGTCATGCGCGCCTGCCGGGAGATGGGGTATCCGACGGTTGCGGTCTACTCCGAGCCCGATCGCGCGGCGCTGCACGTCGTCTATGCCGATGAAGCGATGCCGATCGGTCCTGCGCCGTCGCGGGAGAGCTACCTTCGGATCGATCGCATCATCGACGCTGGCAGGAAGACCGGCGCCGAGGCCATCCATCCCGGTTATGGATTCCTGGCTGAGAACGCCGGCTTCGCGCGCGCCTGCCGCGATGCCGGAATCATCTTCATCGGGCCGTCGCCCGAATCGATCGAGGCCATGGGATCGAAGACCGAATCGCGACAGCGGATGCAGGCCGCCGGCGTGCCGGTCGTTCCGGGTCTGACCGAGGCCGTGAAATCGTTCGACGAAATCGCGGCATTCGCCAAAGAGGCTGGCTTCCCTATCATGATCAAAGCCTCGGCCGGTGGCGGCGGCAAGGGACTGCGTCTCGTCGAGCGTGAGGAAGATCTTCATCCTTCCTTCGAGCGCGTCACCAGCGAAGCACAGTCATTCTTCGGCGATGGTGCCGTCTACGCCGAGAAGTTCATTGCCAAACCACGGCACATCGAAGTGCAGGTTCTCGGCGATCAGCAAGGCAACATTGTTCACGTCGGTGAGCGTGAGTGCACCTTGCAGCGGCGGCATCAGAAAGTCGTCGAAGAGTGTCCGTCGCCCGTCGTCGATGGCGAACTGCGCGAGCGCCTCGGCGCGATGGCGGTCAAGGCGGCGGCAGCCGTCAACTACTACTCCGCCGGCACCATCGAATGCCTGATGGGTCCCGACAAGCAGTTCTACTTCCTCGAGATGAACACGCGCCTGCAGGTCGAGCACCCGGTCACGGAGATGGTGTGGGGCATCGATCTCGTCAAGGCGCAGCTTCGCATCGCGCAGGGGGAGCCGCTCGGCATCACCCAGGACGATCTGAAGCCGAGCGGACACGCCGTCGAATGCCGCATCTACGCCGAGGATCCGGCGCGCAAGTTCGCGCCGTCGCCAGGACTCATCCGCCATCTCACGCTTCCGCAGGGACCGGGAGTGCGCAACGACAACGGCGTTTATGGCGGATACACCGTGCCGGTCTACTACGATCCGATGCTCTCGAAGCTGATCTGCCACGCCGGCACACGCGGCGAGGCCATCGACCGGATGTTGCGCGCGCTGCAGGAGTACCGCGTCGACGGGATCCGGACGACGATTCCGTTCTTCACTTTCCTGATGCAGCATCCCGATTTCCGCTCGGCCAACTTCGATACCGGCTTCCTCGATCGTGTGCTGCCGGAGCTCGACCTCGAGCATCGGATTCCGGACGACGAGACTCGCGACGCCGCCCTCATCACTGCGGCGATCATGGCTTTCGAGGACGCACAGAAGGTCCGGCTGCCGGACGAAACCGACTCGCGATGGCGCCAGGCGGGCCGTTTCGAAGCTTTGCGGGGGCGCGATTGAAGCTCATCGCTCGCTATCGCGACGAGGAGATTCCGCTCGAAGTGGAGCGTCATGGCGGCAGCTACCGCGTGAAGCTCGGAGATCGATGGATCGCCGTCGATCTCGTCGCCGCCGGCGGTCTCCGATCGCTGCGGCTCGAAGATGGAACGCAGATCTCGCTGGCGCATCATCGCGAGGGGACCATCCACCACATCACGATCGGCGCGGCACGGCTGGACGTCGAGATCGTCGATCCGCTCGCGCTTCGGCGGAAGAGCGGCGATGACCATCTCGGCGACAGCGGCATCATCAACGCGTTGATGCCCGGCCGCATCGCCCGTGTGCTGGTTGAAAAAGGGGCGGTGGTGACCCGAGGAACGGGGCTGCTCGTGCTCGAAGCGATGAAGATGGAGAACGAGATTCCGGCGCCGGCGGACGGCGTGGTCGACGAGATTTTCGTGCAGGCTGGCGATACCGTCGAGAGCGGCGCGCCTCTGCTGCACCTGAAGCCGGCCGATTGACAGGCCGCATCTATAATTCGCCCATGTCGTCAACTGATCCGTTCGTCGCCGGCGGGACCATCCTGTCGTTCCGGCTCGTCGAGCACGTCAGCGCCTCGGTGTGGCGCGCGGAAGACACGCGCAGCGGCAGGACCGTGGCCGTCAAAGTCCTGACGAAACAACTACCGCGCGACGCCGCAAAACGCGAAACCGTCGTCCGCGACATCCGGCAGGGGGCGGCGCTCTATCACCCTTCGCTCGTTTCGATCATCGAGATTGCCGTCGCCGATGACGCGCTGATTCTGGTGATGGAATGGTTCGAAAGTTTTCCGATCTCGGCCATCTATCGCGGCCGCGCCGCCGAAAAGAGGGACTTCTTTCGCATCATCTATCAGCTCTGCGATGCGGTGAAGCTGCTGCATGGCAAGAACGTCCTTCATCTCAACATCGCCGGCGATTCGGTGCTCGTCGCGGAGACGGGACAGGTCAAGCTGGCCGGTCTGAACGCCACGACCTTCCTGCCGCGGCGGGAAGGGCACGGGACCGCGTTTGCGCAGAAGGGGAGCGATCCGGACGCCGTCAGCTACATGGCGCCGGAGCAGATTACGAATCAGCCGGTGACGACGCAGACCGACGTCTTCTCGCTCGGCATCCTCATGTACGAGGTCGCCACCGGGCGCCGGCCATACCTGGCTCCGAGCGCAACCGAGATCGCGCGGAAGATCGTCGACGCTCAGCCATCCTCGCCGAAGGCCGCCAATCCGAACGTAGACAACCTGGTGCTGCGCGTGATGGGGAAGTGCTTTTTCAAGGATCCTTATCAACGCTACAAGGACGCCAAGGCCATCATCGACGACATCGTCAAGGTGGATGGCGAGGTCGTGGCGTGGGCCAATGACATCGCGCGGTCGGCGCTTACCGCCGTGGCCAGCGCGCGTCAGGCGGTGCAGGCGCGGCAGTCGGTGCTTCTCGTGGCGGACATCGCCAATCACGATAAGGTCAACGCCCTCGATCCCGTTGGCGCGAGCAAATCGGCGGCTCGGATGCAGCAGATCCTCGGCGAGTCGGTCTACCTTTTCGACGGCCAGATCGTCGATCCATTCGGTCCGCGTTTCGTCGGCGAGCTTGCCACGGTGGAGAACGCGATCGAGGCCGGACGCAAAGGGGAGTTCGATTTCTCTCCCGGCCAGCAGGATGGCGATGAGATTCCGGTGCGGCTGCTGCTCCACTACGGCGACGTCGAAACGCATGACGGACACGCGGCCGGTCCTGCCGTCGACAAGGCGTTCGAGATCCTCAAACAGGTCGAGCCCGGGCGGCTCTATCTCACCGAGGCATTTCTGAAAAAGGGAAGGCCCGGCGTGCGCTTGCGCGACGCGGGCGCACGCGCGGGCGTGAAGCTTTTCACCATTGGACTGGAAGGCGAGGCGGCGGAAGAAGCGGCGCGCGCCGCCGCCGAAGCGGAAGAAGCGGCCCGCCTGGCTGCCGAAAAAGAAGCGGAAGCAAGTGCCGCGAATGCCGTTCATGCCGCGCAGAAGAAAAAGAGGACGATGATCGGCGCGATCGCTGCTGCGGCGATCATCATCGTCGGTGCTGCATTGGGTTTCATCTGGACGCAGAAGCGCGGCGGCGAGGCAGCGGCTGTCGTCGTAACGAAACGCCCCACCGGTCTGGCGCCGGCCACGGCGGCGACGCCGCGAAAAGTTTTCGTCGAGCCGTTCACGGTCGATCCTCCCGATCCGGCGCTGCAGCAGCGCGGCGATGCAATCCGGCTGGCTGCGATCGAGATCCTGCGCTCGTTCCCCGAGGTACATATCGTCGACGCCAAGCCGGCTGATGGCAGCGCGTACACCGCGAAGCTCATCGGCGGCGTTGCTGCGCCGCAGCTTGTGCCTGTCACTGATGCCAAGAAGCCGGCCGAGGGGCAGGCATCGCCGTTGATCGACGCATCGAGCGGCATCCAGTCGCTCGTCGCGTGGATTGCGAACGATCTGAAGATTCAGCCGCGTGTCGCTGCCAGCGCCGAGGCTTACAACGCCTTCGCGGATGCCGTCGCGGCAGACGCGGTGAAGGACGACGCAAAAACCGAGGTTGCGCTGCGAAACGCGATCAAGGCGGACAAGAACTTTCTCCCAGCCGAGCTCCTCGCGTTCCATTTCTTTGACGCGAAGGGAAAGGAAATCGACGCCGTCGCTGCCGCGAAGCAGATCGTGGCGCTCGATCCTTCCAACGTCGATGCGGCGCGCCGCGTGGCCCGCGCCAGTCTGGCCAGTGGCGATCTACCCTCCGCGTTCAACGGCTACGCGGCCGTGCTGCAACACGATCGTTCCGATCCGGAGGCGCTCAATATTCTCGGGCGCTACGCGCTTGCCGCCGGCGACACGAATCACTTCACCGCAGCGCTCAATCGCCTCGGCATGTCAGACGCTTCGGTGTTGCACGTGCCCGATACGCTCGTTGCGACCGGTCGCATCAACGACGCGGCGGACAAGTACTACGACGTCGAGCTGAAGATGCCGCACAACGCCGCGCTGGCGCTGAAGATCGGCCGCATCGCGGTGCTGCGGCATTCCGCGGAGATCGCCGGCATCGAGCTGAAGAAACTCGAACAGCTCGATCCAAACTACGGCACGCACATCCTGAAGGCCTATCTCGCTGCGCAATCGAACAACAAGGCTGTGGCGGATGCTGAATTGAAGGCCGCAGCTCCGGCGTCGAGAATGGGCGACGACTACTGGACGAGCATCGCCGAGATCGCGGCAATCCATGGCGATGCGCGTGGTGTGACCGACGCGCTGGAGCATGCCGCCGCGCGCAAGGAGCCGACGGCGAGCTACGTCCTCACCAATCCGCTCTTCGGTTTCCTGCAGAGCGATGCGCGTTTCCTGAAGCTTCGCGAGAAACTGGCGGCGCAGCAGAACGAGATCCGCACGGCGCTGGCCGGCGTGACGTTGTAGATTCCACGCCGATGATCGTCACCGCCAGGCTCACCTTCTCCGCCGCGCACCGGTTGCACAACGCCAACTACGACGCCGATTGGAATCGCCGCACGTACGACAAGTGCGACAACCCCAAAGGGCACGGTCACAACTACGCCATCCATGTCAGCGTGAAGGGAAAGATCGATCCCGAGACCGGCATGGTCATCGATCTGAAGAGACTGAAGGACATCGTTCGCAAACAGGTCATCGATCGCGTCGATCACACGAACCTGAACGAGGACGTCGATTTTCTTCGCGACGTCATCCCGACGGCCGAGAATCTGGCGCGCTCGTTCTGGCAGCAGCTCGCACCGGCCATCACCGAGGGAACGCTGTACGAGATCGTGCTGCAGGAGACGGAGAAAAACTCCGTCGTCTATCGCGGAGAGGACGAGGAATGAACTACGACCTGGCCATGATGGCCCTCGACGGCCTGATGCGCACGCCGCTCACGGTGCGCGTCGACAACGCGGCCGTGACCTTCACCGGCGAGCCCGCCGCCTTCAAGGAGCTGGCCCGCCTCTGCCTGCTCCTCGGCGGCGCCAGCGATACGGACGATTCGTTCGAGCTGCAGCCGAAGGTGCACGTGACAGAAGGATCGCCGATGGTGAAGCTGGTGCTGGAAACGTAGGTCGGCCTTTCAGTCCGACCATTTGTACCCAAGGTCGGACTGGAGAGTCCGACCTACGTTCCTCACATCTTCTGCTCGAGCGTCCTCTTGCGATTGATCGTGCCGAGGCCGTCGTAGGCTGCGTATTTGTACGCCTCGCTCAGCGTCGGGAAGTTGAAGACGCAGTCGATGAAGGCGTTGATCGTTCCGTTGAACTGCATCACCATCATGCCGATGTGCAGCATCTCTGAGGCGCTCTCGCCGACGATGTGGACGCCGAGGAGCTTCAGCGAGCTTGGATCGAAGACGAGCTTGATCAGCCCCTTCAGGTCTCCGATGATCTCGCCCCGCGCGTTGTCGCGATAGAAAGCGCGGCCGACGGCGCAGGGGATGTCTTTCTTGCGGCAGTCGTCTTCGTTGAGTCCGACCGTGGCGACCTCGGGGATTGTGTAGATGGCATACGGCAGGATCGATGCGACGCGCGTTTTGTATTTGAGGTTGAAGGCGTGGACCATCGCCACGCGGGCCTGCTCCATCGACGTCGACGCCAGCGCCGGAAAGCCGATCACGTCGCCGGCCGCGTAGATGTTCGGCACCGAGGTCTGGTAATCGTCATTCACGACGATCACGCCGCGCGGGCCGGTGGTGACGCCGACGCCATCGAGATTGAGTCCCTCGACATTGCTCGAACGGCCAGCGGCGTAAAGAACGTTGTCGACGACGATGCACTGGGTATCCTTCAAGCAGAGCGATGCTTGCTGGCCGACGCGTTCGATGGAGTCGACGTCCATGCCGAGGTGCAGCGTAATGCCGAGCCGGTTCTGGAACTCGCCGAGAAGGATGCGGACGATCTCGCGATCGATGTTCGGCAGCAGAGAAGTCCGGCCATCGATCAGGTGAACTTCGACGCCGAGCGCGGCGAAGATCGCTGCGTATTCGACGCCGATGATGCCCGCGCCGACGACGGCCAGCCGTTCCGGGATGCGGTCGATGCCGAGGATGGTGTCGCTGTCGCAGATCACATCGCCGTCGAATGGCACGTGATCCGGCCGGTGCGGCGATGAGCCGGTAGCGATGAGGATGACGCTGCCGTCGATGACGTCGTCGCCGATGGCGTTGGTGATGGAGACGCGCGTGGGCGAGACGAATCGCGCGTTGCCCTGGTAGCGATCGACCTTGTGGCGGCGCAGGTTGTCGTCGATCCGCTTCCACTCGTGCGCCACGACGCGATCTTTGCGATACATGAAATCGGCGATGGTGACGCCTTTGATGTTCAGATCGATCGAGCCCTCGCGAAAGCCGCGTTGCCGGAAGCCGGAGAGATGAAGTGCGGATTCGCGCAGCGTCTTCGAGGGAATGGTGCCGGTGTTGACGCAGGCCCCGCCGAGGACCGGCTCGCGCTCGATCAGGGCGACACTCTTGCCGAAGTAGGCGGCCTGAGCGGCGCCCTTCTCGCCGGCCGGTCCGGAGCCGATGACGATGAGGTCGTACATGGATGTTTGGCTGTCGGGTGTCGGCTCTCGGCTGTCGGGAAGACGTCCCGAGAGCTGACAGCCGAGAGCCGACACCCTCAGTAATCGATCAATGCATGAACCGGAGTGCCGTCGAGTTTCTTGCGTCCTTCGAGAAATGCCAATTCGATCACGAAG
>Ga0307511_10003272_pt1 | contig 16656 bp, 14 predicted proteins | sample 13_EM_MG_FD_200266 | JGI IMG/M metagenome (GOLD analysis project Ga0307511, IMG submission 200266) | Populus trichocarpa ectomycorrhiza microbial communities from riparian zone in the Pacific Northwest, United States - 13_EM | ecosystem: Host-associated > Plants > Roots > Unclassified | place... | reverse complement strand
CTCAATGGCGGAGGCCTGGATCTGAAACTTACCACCGTCAGCGGCAATATCTACCTGAGAAAGAAATAGACGGTTCGACGACCGGGCTCAATAGTCTTACATGCTCAATACCCTTTAAATCTGTTGTATATACAACTCCCTCATTTTCTAAACGGGGTCACATACCCTAATTGCATATACAACTCAAAAAGACACCCATCCCTCCTCACACCCCAAATCCGGGATGAAAGCCGGAATAGGTATCTTACTCGTAAATTTTTAAATCTATCGGTTATGAAAAATAATTTATTGCTATTGCTTGGCTGGATCTGGCTGTCTGCTGCCAGTGCGCAGAAGATCGTCGAAAAGCACATCGATTTTTCAAAAAAAGACCTGGTGGTGTTGAATATCCAGATTGCCGATTCCATTAAGGTCCTCACCTGGAACAAGCATGAAGTCTATATAAAGGCATCGATCGATGTCAACAACAACCGGGATAATGATCTTTATAAGATGGTATTCGGGGATTCGGGGAGTACGGTGGGCGTGGTCGCTAAATTGGATTATGATTTAGCGAGAAGGAACGATTCAGAGAATTGTTGTTGCGTAAGGACAAAGATCTATTGCGAGGTGTATATCCCGGAAAATACCGATTTTTCCGTCGAATCCATTAATGCGAATATTATCATTGCCGGCAGGACCGCCGGTATCAGGGTGCATAGCATCAGTGGGTTTGTCGATCTGACGGTCGCTCCGGAGCGGAAAGCCGATCTGAGAGTAAATACGGTTACAGGAACTGTCTATACGAACATTGCGATGAATCTTCCCCCAAGGAATACCCGAAAGGTCGCCACCCGCATTGATGACCTGGTGAACGGAGGCGGAAAGCCGATCAGCCTGGAGACCGTTAGCGGGGATATCTTTTTCAGAAAATCCGAATGAGGAAGCCGTTGTCTGGCCCGGAGCCGATGCCGGCCGGAAACAGAGTCCTCCGCCATGCCGCTGAACTTTGAATCGATCCCGGATTACAATTTATAGAACAATGCCAGTCCCTGGCCTCTTCCGGCAAAAGGAAGAATGCTCAGCCGCTGATTTTTGATCAGTTTAGTCTGATGGAGCCTGGGGATAAGCAGCCCGGAGGCCGTGCCTACTATCGTACCTATCAGGATATCGGAAGGGTTGTGCTCGCCGGCCCGGCTCCTTAGATAGCCGGTAGTAAGAGTAGCGGCGCCGGCTATCCCATACATCACCCATTTGAATTGGGAGTCCGGATGATAATCCGCATAGGCGCTGGCCATAAAAAAAGTGGAAGTAGCTACGAGCGCCACATGTCCCGCAAAAAAAGAATTCCGGGAATTGCTCGCAGTTCGTACATCCATAGGACTCTCCGAACTATATACCAGCGGACGCAAACGGCTGAAATAATGAACGCTCGAAGTGTATAAAGCACCCGTTATCGCCATCGCCTCTGCATATAAAAAGGCAAGCTTTAAATAGTCTTTTCTCATTTTTTTATCGAAGGCGCAGAAGATGAGCGGGTAGGGCATCGCCGCATCAAAAGGGAGATAACTCAGCTTGTCAACACTTTTGTTATAGGGACGGGCGGCCCAGCGATCATACCAGGGTATGGCGCTTTTTTGAAGATTCATGACTGTCGCCTGAGGCGTGCCTTCCTTTTTACCAATTTGTGCAAACCCATAAAAGGTCCAGCCTGCCACGACCGCAAAAGCGGGAATCTCGACCTTGGGCTTAATCTGGTATACGGGGTTATTGGAGGCGGCTCCCGGTACTGTGAGACTATCCTGGCTGAAAGCCGTAATGGCCGCGAAAATAAGGACGGCGTAAAAAGGAAGTTGTTTTGGCATAAAAAAGGGCAAACTTACTATAAATGTAATAATATTTTTCACCACAAAGATGCTGATGGAAAATGACAAATAAAAGGTACAAATGATTGTTTTCCTTGTATAAACCCGCGGGTTTATGGCACAAGACTGGGGCCGGCCTTCTTTTCATTGAGCTATTTTAGCTTTTCTGCGATAAATACCCGACCTTTATGGGTTAAAAAAAATAAGGAAAAACTATGTCGAAATCCCAGGAAACGTTTGGTAAAAAAGAAAAAGAAAAGAAAAGAGCTAAACAGCGTCAGGACAAGGCGGAAAAGATGGAAGAACGCCGCCAGAATGCCAAAAAAGGCAAAACCCTTGACGAAATGATGGCTTATCTCGATGAGAATGGCAACATATCCTCTACGCCGCCGGATCCAAAGAAAAAGAAAACCTTTAAGCTGGAAGACATGCAGATAGGCGCCCCCAAACATGTACCCGGGGAAGAGGAAGACCCTATCAGAACGGGAACGGTTACTTTCTTCAATGATGCCAAAGGCTTTGGATTTATCAAGGACAGCCAAACCCAGGAAAGTGTTTTTATCCATGTCAACCAATTGTCAGAGCGGATAGCTGAAAATGATAAGGTCAGCTTTGAAGTGCAGATGGGACCCAAAGGACCTAATGCTGTGAATGTCAAGAAGATCTAGTTAACAGGATGAACTCCTTTCAAAATAAGGTTATTTGGATCACCGGCGCCTCCTCAGGCATCGGTGAAGCCTTAGCCTATGCCTTTTCTGCTGAAGGCGCCCTGCTTATACTCTCCAGCAGGCGGGTGGAAGAGCTGGAAAGGGTGAAAAAGGCATGCGCCCATCCCGGACAGGTGAAGATCATTCCCCTCGACCTGCTGAACACCTCTCTGTTAGAAGGCCGGACAGCTGAGGCTATTGCTGCATTTGGCCATATCGATATCATGGTACATAATGGCGGCATCAGCCAGCGTTCGCTCGTTATAGAAACGGGCCTGGATGTGCATCGCCAGGTAATGGAACTTGATTATTTCAGCTATGTGGCCCTCACCAGGCTGCTGTTGCCTCATTTCGCCACGCGAAAATCGGGGCATTTTGTGGTAGTCAGCAGCGTTATGGGAAAACTGGGTACTCCCATGCGATCTGCTTATGCTGCTGCCAAACATGCTTTGCATGGGTTCTTCGACTGCCTGAGAGCAGAGGTGGCTGCTTTCAACATCAAAGTAACCCTGCTGACCCCCGGGTATATCCGCACCAATATTTCCCTGAATGCCTTGACAAAGGACGGTACGAAACTAGGCACCCCCACCGCCAACATTGAGAAAGGGCTCGCCCCCGATCGGGCTGCCGGCCAGATATTGAGCGCTATTTCAAAGAGTAAATACGAATCCTATATCGGTAAGTTCGGTACGGAAAGAATAGCGCTCTGGATGAACAGGTTCTTTCCCGGCTTCGTTATCAGACAGGCTTCAAAGTTCGCTCCCAAATAAGAGACCGCTCCGGTTCTCCGGAAATCGTCCTGCTTCCCTATTCTTTCAGTTCGATGCTTCTCCTGCTTTCCCGAAGGAAATTGGCGGAGAGAATTGTATTTTTGGATAGCCAGGAATCTCTGAATGAGCTACCAACAATTTTCTCCCCACGCGGAATTAGCCCCCTACATCGATGCCTATTGGCAGGTGACCGGTGATGGAATAATGTCTGCTACCCAACGCATTATGCCGGACGGTTGCGTTGATATTATTGTCAACCTGGGAGCGGACCTTTTAGAAGATACCGGCAGCCTTACCATGGAAAATGAAAAAGCCTACCTGGTGGGTACGATGACCCGTTATAAGGACATAATCCTGGAGGCTAATACCCATCTTGTCGGCATCCGCTTTAAACCCGCTGCTTTTACTCATTTCTATCGATATGCCTCTCTGCATGAGTTTGCCAATAAGACTATTGAATTTGAAAAACACCTGATTCCAGAAATCAATGCATCCACCCAGGATCTTATCGGCTCTTTGAACTATTTTTTTGGGAACAGATTACTGCCCGCCCGGGAATCTCTTTTTCCGATGATAAGGGCGATCTACAACAGCAGGGGGCAAATATCCGTGGCTGCATTGGCCAAGACCCATTATACAAGCACCCGGAAACTGGAAAGGAGCTTTAAACAACATATTGGCGTCAGCCCCAAGGAATTTATCAATTTTGCCCGGTATCAATTTGCTCTTCAGCATATCCGGAAAGACTATGCCACCAAAAGCCTGATGGATATAGCCCTTGACAGCGGTTATTATGATCACGCACACCTGGCTAACGAAATAAAAAAACATTCCGGTCTGGCTCCCTCCCAATTGTAAATTGTCGCATTTTTCCAAGGTTTGGAAGGAAATCTATTTATAGGTTTGTAAAAAAAATGGATGCGTCACCAACTCCTCTTTTGGGTAATTAATTTACTTTTCCTTACTGCGTGCAGCCCGTTAGCGAGGGGAAAAAAAACGACCGGAATTATGGACCAACGTTTGAGCATTATCACCATTGGAGCCGACAGTTTACCGGCCATGAGAGCGTTTTATATAGAGAAATTCGGATGGGAGCCAGTAGCTGAAAATAAGGACATTCTGTTTTTTAAGCTAAATGGGTTCCTGTTCGGATTATACGGCAGAAAAGATATGGCAAAATTTGTAGGTGCTTCCCCTGAAGGAAGTGGTTTTCGTCCCTATAATTTAGCTTATATGGTTGATTCCAAACAAAAAGTGGTGGAACTATATCAATTATTAAAAAGCCGGGGAGTAAAAATCATAAAAGAACCAGAAGTGCCAGCTATTGGCGGCTACTATTTTCTAATAGCGGATATTGAGGGCAATATCTGGGAGATAGCGTACAATCTATTTATACCATTGGATGAAAAAGGAAATGTAATTACGCATAATCCTATTGACCATTTGTAAACTAACAAACAATCGACCATGATCAACTTTGCCTACACCATCCTTTACGTTCAGGATCCCACCCAATCGATCACTTTTTACGAACGGGCCTTCGGCTTTTCAAGAAAGTTTATATCCCCGGATAATGACTATGGTGAATTAGGCACAGGTAACACCACGCTGTCCTTTGCAGCCGTTAAACTGGCAAACGCCAATTTGTCAAAGGGATTTACGGAGAGCAGCATCGGTAACCAACCTTTTGGAATGGAAATTGCCTTTGCCACACCCGATGTGGAAGCCGTATTTGCCGCAGCTATCAAGGCCGGTGCTACCGCTGTTGAGAAAGCAAAGACTAAGCCATGGGGACAAACCGTTGCTTATGTACGGGACCCGGATGGCTTTTTGATTGAAATATGCACGCCAATGAATTAGGGAAATTGCGGGGATCGCACGGGACTAATACAGGCGCGGGTTCACCATGAATAATATAAGGACAGGTTTCCATATTGGTTGCCATACAAGCCTTTCATCCAGGAACTGGCTACCGTTTGTGTTGTGCTGATACTAAAATTACCCAGGCTCAGTACCGGCCCATAAGCAAAAGAGGGAACGAAATGACGCAGTGAATGGTAGGCAGGTTCCCCTGGTCCTTTTGTATTCGCTATATGTGTTCTATCCGGAAGAACGCCGCCTTCCAATAAGGAGTTGTTGAATACCCATTCTAATTGCGGTTTGACAACGACATAAAACTGAACTTTATGTCTTTTTGATTGGGCGTACTGACTTATAAATCCTTTAAAATAAGGCGCCATTTTACCAATCCGGATAAGCGGATAAATGGCCAGCTCATTTGTCATGGTGCCGGCATAGACGTGTGCGCCGCCGATCACTTCGAGAAAATCCCCGTATTTTAATAGTTGCTTCTCCCCGGTAATATTGATGTTAAGCAGAATGCTGTTCCGGTATTGATTATCCCAACCCATCGGCTTTGTATAATGAATCATATGGTGGACCATGGTCTGCATTTCTCCCGCCAGTGCCCAGGGACCCATGACACCCAGTACCAGCTCCGTCTGAATATCCGTCTTTTTCTTTTCGTTGTAGGAATATAGGGTATGGGTGGCAAACAATGCTCCGGACCAGGGGTAATCATCCGGCTGAAAGCTGGCCTTCGAAATATTGTTTGGCGTGAACATTAGTTGGGTGATCCCCCATCCGTATAAATTTGTGCTGCTGTCTCCGGCTTTGGGCATGATCCTGTCTGGCAGGAAAGCCGACGGCTTTCTTTTTGCATAAATATATTCCAACCTTGTCCCATCTGTATAGGCCCTGTCGGTACCCTTTCCGTAAAAGTTGAAGTAATCATCGTCCCAATAAGCCCTGAAAAGATGTGCAGGGGCATCGTCTTTTTGTGAATAGGAGGGGGGGATTGTGCTTAACTGAACCAGGGACAAAACAATAATAAATTGTAAACTTCTTTTCATAATCATCTCATTTTTAATGCCATACGATAAATAATGCCAAGCTTGACAGGCGTGAATATGTATAGACAATAGTTGTATATACATATATCAAGGCAAAAAAATTAGGACCTGTCTTTATTGCCAGATCGTTCTGGCGCTTTTAAGGGGAAAGGCAAGTGAAGATTTTGTTTGCATTGTTCCTGCAAAGTTCCTGAAAGTGCATTTGGGAACTGATGTCTTTCCGGGACATAAAATTGCGATTTTCAGACTTTTTTCCTCTTTTTTCCCAACCAAAGGATGCAGCCCGTAACGGGCAGCGCTGCGGCAAAGAGGCTTACCGCTAAAGCCAGTAGTTTGGTCGGCCAGCCATAGATACTTCCGGTATGAATGGGCAGGATCATCTTTCGTATCTTCAGGCCGGTCGTATATTGTGTAAAAGGTATGTGGTTGATATAACGACCTGTTTTACTGTCAAACCAGGCCAAATAGGGCGGTTCTCCCGCAACAGTAATATTGTCCTTTACTATGGCAATAGCGGTGCTGTCACCCGCAGGCGGGGTGATGGTGGTATTGCCATGGAAGGCGTAAAGCGAATCTGTTGTCAGTAAAGCTGTTTCATAGACATTTTTTATCCGTCCTCCGGATACTGCCGTATAATTCATTACTTTCTTCTTTTTTTCAGGGCCTTTTCCATCGGCGAGCTGGAAGATGAGATTATTCGCCCATTGATAACTCCATACCAGGCCGGTACAGGAGATGATGAGGAGGAAAAAGGAGCTGTAAAAACCGGTTACCGCGTGGAGATCCCAGTTCAATCTTTTAGCGGATGCCTTCCATTTGATGCGGAGCCTTTGTTTGATAGCGTTCTTATTAACGGGCCACCAGAGTACCATGCCACTGATCAGCAGCACGATGAAGATACAACAGGACAAGCCGGTGATGATCTTTCCTGTTTCTCCTGCCAGCAGGTACCGGTGAAGATTCTTAACGACCAGGAAGAATTGATGGTTATAATCTCCCTTTCCCAGTACCCGTCCCGTGTAAGGGTCGATGAAGACCATTTTCATATCGGCATCCTCTTCCTTTTTGCCGAATGTTACGATAAGGCTCCTGCTCTTGTCGTAAAAGATCTTTGCCTGGTTGATCTTCTTTTTGGGAAATTCCTGTTTAGCCAGTTTCAGCAGGGAATCCAGCGGTAATTTCTCCCTTCCCGGCTCAACTTTTAATGTCTTACTAAATAGAACGGGCTCCAGCTCGTCCTGGAATACCATGATGCTGCCTGTCAGGGCCACTACCAAAACCACCAGCCCGGCGCCAAGTCCCAGCCAAAGGTGCAATAACCGGGTAATTTTTTTAAAGGATGTCATCCGTAAATAATGGTTTTCGTAAATATTCGCGACAGTTATAATTTTTTGCAAAGCTAGGGCCGGAGCATCAGGGGTGTTTATAGATTCGGGAAATTTTAGGCAAAAAATCGTTAACTTATATGGTATAAACTTCATACGCATGAAACCAAGAATATTTATTGGCAGCTCGCGGGAAGGACATGATACAGCTAAATATATACAGGATAAGTTAGGTAGTACGACAGATAGCCAGATCTGGGATGAGGGGTTTTTCGAAAACAATACCAGCTCATTTGAAGCTCTGGCAGAAGGGGCTGTATTATTCGATTTCGCCATTCTTGTCGCCACGATGGATGATGTGCAACTAAAGAGGGATAAGCTGGAATCTATTGCCCGTGATAATGTCCTGTTCGAATTCGGTTTGTATGTGGGACGTATTGGTAAAAACAGATCGTTCTTTATTAAAGAAAAAGGGCTGGACCTGCCCAGTGATTTATTGGGTATTACCCTGTTGGAATATAAGACAGATGCCAATGTTAAAGGACGTACGCTGGATGAGGTCTGTGATATGATCAGGAAGAGAGTCGAAGAGTTATGGAGTACTTATGAGCTCAGCTTTGTTCCATCTGCAACATTAGCAGTAGGCTATTTTGAAAATTTTGTTTCTAATGTCTGCAGAGAGTTGATGCAATCCGCTAAAAGGGAAGTAAATGGTCATAACTATAATGATTTTAGAATGCACATCGTGATCCCGGATGAACTTCCTAATAATTTTCAAGACCAGGTAATCGCTTATCTGAGCGAAAAAAATCTCAAAGAGATGAAAGTGGAGACGGTTACCCGGAAATACAATTTTTACCTTGATTACGCGGAGGGAAAATATTCCGTATTGGAATTATATGATTTGCCCACTACGCTAAGTGCGCTTAAAAGAGCTATAGAAATGGCAATACCGCGATCATATGTTGGCGAGGGCTCGCGCGAGCGGGCATTAAAGAAAAAGGAGATGAATAATTTTTACCGGACCTTACAATATCTCATCAATGAAAATTCCATCACCAAAAATAAAGTAGTAATACAATTTATTGATGTAAAATAGGCTTATCGCCTTCCTGTCTCTCATCGCACCAGGAGAACGGTTCCATGAGCTGTTCTTCTTCTCTTCTCAAGGTCCGTATAATTCACTGTCCATACATAGGTATCAGGAGGCTGGGCCGCTCCGTGAAAGGTGCCGTCCCATCCCGGTCGTTCAGCCGAACTGGCGAACAGTAACTGGCCGTACCGGTTGTACACACACAGTTCGATTTGCGTCAGATAAGGGCTGTGAATGACCCGGAAGAGATCATTCTTTCCATTTCCATCCGGAGTGAACGCATCGGGGATATAAATGTTATCGCATTCCGGCCTGAGATCGAGTCTGAGGTGCACATGAGCGGAATCCACCACGCAACCGTCGTGGTTGATCACGGAGAGGGAATAATCTCCATAGCTGAGATGGCCGATGGTGCTGCCGTTCGCATAGGTGGTATTGTTGAATCCTAACCAATAGGGCGCCTGGTCCCCCTGAACACGAATGGTCAGCGAGCCGCTGTTCAATTCCGTGCAAACAGGGTTGACCGTATCTATGGATAGCGTGACTGCACCTTTGGGGTAAGGCTGAACGATGAAGGAGGTGTCCCAACTGCAGCCATCGGTACTAACTACATGTAATGTATAGGAGCCTGCATCCAGGCCCGGAAAAGAGAGGGACGATTGCAATGCACCGCTGTTTAAAGAGGCAGAAATAGTGGAAGGGTCTATATTTCCGGCTAGGGCAATCGCAATGCTACCGTTCTTTTTCATACAGAGAGTAGGGTTGACTGTTACATCTCCCGGGAACGGTGAGATATGTTGAAAGCTTAATAGTATACTCGTGTCTTTTTCGCAATGACCGGCATCAGTGATGGAAATGTTGTACCCGCCGGCTGTCAGGTGGTCAAATACAGGACTGGCCTGGCGAGGTCCCCCGTTAAGGCTATACAGGATAGGGGGGGACCCGCTGCTGCCCGTTATTTCGATGGAACCATCGGGGTGGGCACAGTCCTGCGGATCAGCGACCTGGAAAATGACATTGGTTAATCCTTTATTCAGGGTAAAAATGGAATCTGCAAAGCAACTGGAAGAAGTTTGAATATGGATCGAATGACTGCCAACGGAAATATCAGGGAAGACTCCTGTCGTATTCGTCAGAATGCCATCCAGCGTATAGGTAGTAGCGCCATCTGCTGCGCTGGAGGCGAATACCTGCACGCTACCGCTATTATCATTGCCGCAGGAAGCCTGCACGGTCAGCGAGTCGATGATCACTCCGCCATTGCTGCCGTCCTCGATGGTACTGGCTGCATCCAGGATATTGTAAGGTGTCTGGCAAACGACCCCGCCAACCGTCCCGGTGACAGGATCGATTTCCACTATCCGGGTAGACTGGCTGGTAGCAAGGGGTTGGAATTGGACACCAAACAATCTGGTCTTGACGCAGTTATCCGGTACGGCGATCAACCCGAAAAAGATATAGCCAGGCGTGGACATAAATACCGTGCTGGCCGAAGGTTGGTTAATATTGACGGCATAGATATTGGAATTGAACGTCGTATACAGTAATATATCTTTGTAAAAGATCAGATCGCCCGCCGGCATTTCAGGTAAAACTCCCAATATATCCATTCTGTCTGTATGAGGATCATATCGGTAGAGATCCCGGGTGATCTGATCCACAGCGTATAGAACACCGTTCTTATCGCAGACGAGGCAGGTAATGGAGCTTATGTAGCCGCCGGGGATTGCCAGCCTGGTGAGGTATTTGCAGGTGCCGGGTGCATTCAGATCGATCTGGTACAGATCACTGGTGGGCGTGATAACATACAAAGTATCCTTATGGAAGGCTATACTGTAGATCGCACTGTCCGCCAGGCAAAAATGCCCTAAATTTTTGTACGTACAGCTTCCGATTCCTCCGGTCAGTTCATAGATGTTGCTGGAAGTATTGATAAAGATCCGCTGTGCACCTGCCTTTCCTCCGATGAGTAAAAGAGAGATGAATACCAGCGTCTTAACGATTGTTTTGGGAGGCATAGGAAGGGTCGATAAATCCGGCTCCAAAATAGGGAAAAGAAGATACTCCCATTAAAGGGTAATCGCTGTTTTAACTATACAAAATGTTAATACCTGTTTTATGAGCAGCTTGTGATTCTCAGCTGCAGGATGAGTAAAAAACGAACAAATAAAATAAAAGTTTTATGTGTCCGGTCCCTGATTTAGATGGGACCTGTAAAAAGCGATTTATACCATCGGATTGATTATTTTTAAGTGCGAACTGCAAGAGCAGACAATGTGCGGCGTTTGCTTAGGTTGCTTTTGCACTAAAGCCCCTGGTACTGATGAAATATGTTTTCGTTTTCTTGTTTTTTGTATTTAGTGCTCTTGTTCATGCGCAGACATGCAGCAGCGGTCTTGGAGACCCTATCGTAAATATAACTTTTGGCTCCGGCACTGATTTCGGCCCCCCCCTTGCAGTTGGTATTACAAATATGCAATATGTTAAGAATCAATGTCCCATGGATGGGACCTATACTATTACCAGCAAAACAAATAATTGCTATACCGGCGATTGGCTGAACATAAATACGGACCATACGGGCAATCTGAACGGTTATTTCATGCTGATCAACGCATCCGTACAACCGAGCGACTTTTATGTGCAGACGGTCTCAGGTCTGTGCCCGTCGACCTCTTACCAGTTTGCTGCCTGGATATTGAATATGGCTGCCCATTCGGGTGAGGGGTTTCCAAATATTACTTTTAATATTGAAGGTACGGATGGGACTGTTTTAAAGAGTTATCAGACCGGTGACGTGCCGCAAACCAACCCGGCAAGCTGGAATCAATATGCATTTTATTTTACTACTCCGCCCGGGGTATCGTCCGTAGTGCTCCGGATGAGGAATAATGCGCCGGGTGGATATGGCAACGATCTGGGCATCGACGATATTACTTTTCGTACATCAGGTCCATCCATAAAAATAAGTATTGCCGGACATAGTGGAGATACCGTGACCCTTTGTCCCGATCTGTCCAATAACCTGCAGTTTTTGGGTACGGTGGAAAGCTGCTATCCCTCCACTTCCTATCAGTGGCAGACCAGCACGGATAATGGAGGCTCATGGAACAATATCCCCGGTGCGGTCAACGCTGTCTATTCGGTCTTCCCGACGGCAACGGGGAATTACCTGTACCGTCTGACTGCAGCTCAAACGGCGAATATAGGTATTTCTACCTGCCAGGTAGTATCTGCAGTGGACTCCATAGTCGTCCTGAAAACAAGTCACCCGGCTGTCAGTATTGGTCTCAACGCTGCATATGCTTGCGTAGACTCGCTCGCGACGATCATCGCTACTACGGTCGACGGCGGGCCTTCGCCTCTTTTTCAATGGAAGTTGAATGGCGCCCCCGTAGGAACGGGCGGACCAGAATATAGCAGCAGCGTTTTAGCCAATGGCGACCAGATCAATTGTGTGATGATCAGCGATGCCCTTTGCCCCGTCTCTGCCACTGCTGTCAGCAATACCATTTCCATGAACCTTCTACCCCCTGTCGTTTCTTCCGTGAGTATTACTAACTCTGCCAATAATATCTGCCATGACAGTATCGTTATTTTTACGGCTGTCCCTTCCAACGGCGGCAGCCAACCCTCTTACCAGTGGATGATCAACGGCCAGCCGACAGGGGCCGATACATCCGTATATTCCTCCGGGGACCTGAATGACGGAGATGTGATAAGTGCCGTTATGAACGGGAGTTTACCCTGTTCTTCCCCGACCGCCTCCAATGTCGTTGCGATGACGGTATATGAGACCCCCCGTATAAATTTATCACCTGATACCATTATAGCCGGGGGAAGCCATATCCTCCTGGATCCTGTCATTACCGGGTCGATCGTATTCCAGCAATGGAGCCCGGCCATCTGGCTTAACGATCCTGATCTGCTTGAACCCACTGCTTCACCCGTAGGGACTACCACCTATGAGCTGGAGGTACATAACAGCTTCGGATGTACTGCTTCTGCAAAAGAGAGGGTGGTGGTGTTTTACGATCTTTTTATGCCGAATGCCTTCACTCCGAATGGGGATGGCAGAAACGATCTGTTCAGAATACCTCCATCAATAACGGTAAGTATAGCAAAATTTTCGGTGTACAACCGGTGGGGAGAGTTGGTGTTTACCACGACCAATAGTAGTGCCGGATGGGATGGGCGATTAGGCGGCAAGCCGCAGCCATTAGGTACTTATGTTTGGATGATCGACTTCTATAATCCAATCCTCAAAAGGCAAATATTGAAAAAAGGAACGGTCGAATTGATCCGGTAAGGTGTTTATCGATTTTTATGTATTAAAATTAATATTTATATATTTTAATTAATATGTTAATTTAAAAGAATACCTTTCCTCCCTGAAAAAATGCCATTATGAGAAAATCTAACAGGTTCATTTCTGTTTTCATCTATTTGACTACGGCGGCGGTTTTTGTTTTTTGTTTTCAAGTCCAACTGAAAGCTCAGGATCGTCCTATTACCAGTTATCAGTACCGTCGTGTTCCTGGAGACAAGATTGAAGAGTTCATAAAAAGAGAAACGACTTACTGGAGTAAAGTGGCGGAAAAAGCAGTGAATGATAAAACCATGACTTTTTGGGCCTTGCTTGAAAAAGTTGGGGGTTACGATCTTACTAACTCATCTAACTTTTTATTCATCAATACATTTCCGAATATCGACAAAATTGGCGATGTGTTTAGCAATGTAGAGCCTGTGGCGGGCGTAAAATTGTCCGAAATGGAAACCAATTCATTCACTACTGTAACCAGCCAGTTCTTCCTTCACGATGAAGATTGGAAGCAGGGTGCTAATGTAGTACCAGAAAAGGATTTTAACTATGTAGTAATGAACTATCATAATACCAATTATGCGGATAGCCTTATAAATTTGGAAAAAAAATACTGGGGGCCATTTATTCAGACTGCGATGAATAAGAACCAAACCCCTCAAAAGGGATGGGGCAATGCAGCGGTGCTTGCGCCATTGGGAGACGACATAAAATTTACTACCGTTTCATATGATCTATACAAGACATTGCAAGATGCATTAATGCCCAATTGGGATACAAAGACCGTTTTTCCGGCAAAAGGACTGGCGATGATAAATAAAATAGAACTGAACAGACGTGGGATTGCCGTTTACCGGATTGTGAAAGTGGTAACAGCTCACAATTAAAAAACATTTTTAATAAATTCGTTCTGGAAAACGCCATTCGGGTCCATGCTGCTGCGGAGTTCCCGGAAATCATTCATTCTGGGGTATTTTTCTTCTAATGCCGTTTTTGACAGATCTGAAAGTTTCCCCCAATTAGGACAAGCATTATATTTTTTCATTACATCGAAAAATAATTGCATAGACGAATGAATTCCTTTCTCACGGTATTCACGTACACACATCCCAATATAAAAGGTATCTTGATTATAGGACGGGCTGAGCCATGAACTTTCAGCGCCGGTATAACGAAGATCTACAGGGAAGTGGACTTTTTGCTCAGAATGCTCCAGTGTATCCCTGAATTCTTTTAATGCCCTTTTATGACTGTTATCAAGAACAGGTAGTCCATATTCCGAAACAACCATTGGTACTGTTTCATCATGTACCAATATCTCGAAGCTATTCCCAATTCTTGTACGTGGAGTAAAAAAGTAATCGAGACAATACTTATTGATTTCGGGAATCAAAGAAGGGTCATCATTGCTTTTTATAAACATGGGCGCCGTGAATGCATCAATCTCAAAATCTCGTATTTTTTGTTCATTGGTGTACCTTTCCAGCTTATTTTTTTGATTATAGTGCTCTTCTCCTATCCGTTCTGCTTTAAACAAATATACTTTGTCCGTATGCGGAAACCACCATGCCTTAAAGTATTCATAGCGCCTTGCATAGTCATCCATGCATTCAGTAAACTCATCAAACTCAATAACGGACTCCGCTGATTTCAGGTAAAATAGGGGCTCACATCTAAATGTTACTTCTGTAACGATCCCAAACATACCCAACGAAATGGAAGCTGCATCCCATAGATTTAATGCTCTATCACCGATCCTCCATACAGCATCTCTATTTATTTCTAATACTTCCCCCGAAGCTGTTATTATGCGTAAATTATCAATCTGCGCCGAGAGGCTCCTATGCTTCAAACCACTACCGTGTGTGCCGGTGGCCAATGCACCGGCAACCGTCTGTTTATTAATGACTCCAAAATTGGGAAGCGACAGTTTGTTTTCTTTTAGAACGGAATACAATTCATGCAAATACATTCCACCCTGGCAGCTAATGGAATCTTTGCCCACTGAAATTAATTTCCGGTAGTTTTTCAGGGAAACTAAAATTTCATTACTAATAGCAATGGGGGAAAAAGAATGCCCGGAACCAACCACACGGATCTTTTTTTGGCGTTGACCTGCAAAATGAACCACCTCAATTATTTGCGCCTCTGTTTCAGGTTCAAAATAATTTTCAGCAATGCAGGAGTGATTCCCGGCCCAATTGGTCCATTTGAAGTTCTTTTCTTCAACCATTGATATCTGATGCTTCAGTAACTACCACCTTCGATTCGCTGTATGCCGATATATTGATACCGGTTTGTTTTTCCGCCTCCACTTGCTCTTTGATCCACTTATATGTTTTTCTTATTCCCACTGCTAAAGGGATAGATGGTTTCCATCCGAGTACTTCTTCAATGAGGGTGTTGTCGGAATTTCTTCCACGTACGCCTTCCGGACCCTCGCTGTGTTTCAGCGATAAATCCTTGCCAGCAATTTTCATCACCAATTTTGCAAAATCATTCATCGAGAGCATCTCCTCCGAACCAATATTGAGAGGCTTATCATAATCAGATTTCATAATCCGGATGATGCCTTCCACACAATCGTCAATATAGCAGAATGAACGTTTCTGCTCACCATCTCCCCATATTTGGAAAGAAAATTCTGAAGTAGCAGCCTTACGACAAAATGCAGCGGGTACTTTTTCTCTTCCACCTTTCCAGGTCCCGTATTCACCGTAAATCCCATGAAACCTTGCGATACGCACCTGCATTTGTGGGAATTCCTCTGCATATTTCATAGCGATTTCTTCAGCATACAATTTTTCAAGTCCGTAAATATCCTGTGGATAAGCCGGCCAGGCGGAATCTTCTTTCAGCCCAATGGTATTTTCTGCATCATTCTGCGAATTCAGCGGATAAACGCAGGCACTTGAAGAATAAAAATAGCGTTTCACACCCCGGTGCCTTGCGGCTTCCAGCACGTTTAAACTTATCATCGTATTATTGTACCCAATCCGGCTGTGATTGCTTTGTATAAATCCCATGCCTCCCATATCGGCAGCAAGATTGAAAACCCAGTCAATTCCCTGGCAGGCTTGCATGCAATTTTTCATAAAACGCAGATCGGTTTTAAGAAATTCATGGCAGAATTCGTCGGGCTGCAAAAATTCCGGCTCCACCCAATCTGCGCCTACTACATAATATCCTTCCCGCTTCAGCCGTTTTCCCAAATGGGAACCTACGAACCCGCTCGCCCCCGTTATTAATACTTTAATTTTATCGTTCGTCAGGATGCGTTTAGGTTCAACCAATTTCAATACCTCAGCAATATATGAATGATGCTTATACTGATCTTTTAATTCAACCGGTATTGATCCATTAATATCAAACCACCTTCCATCTGAATGATCATGATCAAACCCTAAAGGAATATCTTCAATTTCTGCCTGAAAGGTAATATTTACCGTATGGGAAGAAGCTCCCTGCTCAGAATCATTGAATTCTGTAGAGAACGTACCCAGGAACTTCGTTATTTTTATTTTGTCTTCCGGGATATTCAGCTCCAAAGCGGCCTTTCTTATTCCACATTGTTCTATCCCTTCATTCTTCATCATTCTGCCACCTTGTAGCCAATAAACGCCTTCACAGGGTTTGTTTTTACGTTTGATAAGAAAAACTTTGTTGTCCTTCACCAACACAAGG
>Ga0307511_10003270_pt1 | contig 16657 bp, 15 predicted proteins | sample 13_EM_MG_FD_200266 | JGI IMG/M metagenome (GOLD analysis project Ga0307511, IMG submission 200266) | Populus trichocarpa ectomycorrhiza microbial communities from riparian zone in the Pacific Northwest, United States - 13_EM | ecosystem: Host-associated > Plants > Roots > Unclassified | place... | reverse complement strand
CGCTTGTTGACGATGTTCTGGGCGATGTTGCGATAGTAGTCGCGGGCTGTGGGCAGCGTTCCCTTGGCATCGGGATCACTCGACGCGAATAGCTCCGTCAGACGATCGCGGCCGTGGAAGTTGATGTCGAGCTTGTCGCCGGCCTTCGGATTGAGATCCGCATTCAGCTTGGCTACAACCTGCCCCGCGTAGTCCACTTCCTTTTGCAATTCCGGCAGGCGGATCAGGACGGCGCGTTCTTCAGGCTTGCCATACTGCTGGATCGAGGCATCGGCCAGGTCGGCGCGGAGGCGGTCCATCGGAACGGCGTCTTTGAACTTCAGCGTGATCGTCGCGCCGCCGGCGAAGTCGATGCCCCAGTTGATGCCGTGCTTCAGGTACATGGCCACGCCGGCGAGCATGAAAAGCACGGAGAACGCGACGGCCATGAAACGCCACCGCACGAAGTCATATTTGGAGTTGACGAAAATCTGCATGGGTATTTCTCCTCGCCTTCCTTAGATGCTGATCTCGGTCGGGCGATTCTGCGATTTGTACATGACGTCGAAAATCACGCGCGAGACGAAGAACGCCGTGAAGACCGACGCGAACAGACCGATGAGCAGCGTGACGGCGAATCCTTTGATCGGTCCCGTTCCGAACTGGAAAAGGAAGAGGGCCGAGATGATGGTGGTCATGTGGGTGTCGATGATGGTGCCGAAGGCGCGCGAGAAGCCGTTCTCGATGGCCGCGCGAACCATCTTGCCGTCGCGCAGCTCCTCGCGGATTCGCTCGAACACAAGCACGTTCGAATCGATGGCCATGCCCAGCGTCAGGATGATGCCGGCGATGCCCGGCAGCGTCAGCGTGGCGTGGAAGATGGCCATCATCCCCAGCAGGATGACGAGATTCAGCAGCAGTGCCAGCACCGCATTCACGCCGGCGCCTTTGTAGTAGAGCAGCACGGCCAACACGAGAGCGATGAATCCGATCACCGAGGCAAGCACGCCCTGGTGAATCGAATCGCGTCCCAGCGACGGACCGACGGTGCGCTCTTCCAGCGTCGTCAGCGACGCCGGCAGCGAGCCGCTGCGCAGGACGAGCGAGAGATCGGCCGCCTGCTGCTGTGTGAAGTTGCCTTCGATGACGCCCGACTCATTGATCTGGCTGTTGATCACCGGCGCCGAGACGACCTTGTTGTCGAGGACGATGGCCAGGCGGCGATGGACGTTCTGCCCGGTCAGGTCGCCGAACTTGCGCGCGCCATCGGGCGTCAGCGAGAAGCCGACGTTCGGCTGGCCGAGCTGGCCTTTCTGCACGCGGGCGTTTTTCAGGTCGGTGCCGGTGACCGGAACCGTCTTGCGGACGGCGTAGTACTCGATGCCGGCAGCGCGGCCGAGCGCGTCTTCGCGCGTGCCGGGCAGGATGTCGACTTCCGTCTTCATGTTCGGCGCGACGCCGTTCAGCGTCGTCTGCGGATCGGAAGCGGGCTCGCCTTCCACGAGGCGGAACTGGAGCTGCGCGGTGGTCTTGATGATGTCCTTCACGCGCGCCGGATCGTCCACGCCGGGAAGCTGGATGACGATGCGGTTGCCGCCCTCGGTTGCGATGTAGGGCTCCGTGACGCCGAGAGCGTTGACGCGGTTATCGATCGTCTCGACTGTGTGCGCGATCGTGTCGCGCTCGATGGCGGTCAGCGACGCCGTTTTCATCTTGAACTGCATCGCCCCCTCGGGCGTACGGCCAACGTCGAAGGACGGGATGTAGTCCTTGGCGATCTTTTCGTATTCGGTGGTGGGCGTCTCGGCCGGCAGCGTGGCGATGAACGTCGTATCGCTCATGCGGCGCGTCGTCGGGAGGGGCAGATTGCCCTTCTTCGCCTGCGCCTTCAGCATCTCCGCGGCCTGGTCGGTCTCGAGACGGACGGCGTCGCCGACGTTGACGCGCATGACCAGATGCGTACCGCCCTTCAGGTCGAGGCCGCGCCGGATGGGCTCAGCGTTGTCTTTGGTCGGTATCATCGCGGCGGCGAAGCCGACGAGGACAACGAGGATCAGGATGACTTTCCACAGCAGACCTCTAGTCAAGTTTCCTCCAGGAAGATAGGGAGCGGTTACTCCGCCGCATCGCCCGTGATGATTCCGGTGATCGCTGAACGTGCAACCTTGACCTTCACATTCTCGGCGATCTTCAGGTAGACAACTTCGGCCTCAACACCCTGAATCGTCCCGTAAATCCCGCCCGAAGTGAGGACGCGATCCCCCTTTTTCAGCGCAGTCAGCATTTCTGCCGTTTTGCGCCGCTGCTTGTTGGCCGGGGCGATGACGAGGAAGTAGAAGACGAGGAAGATCGCTGCGATGGGCAGGACCTGAATGAGAAGGCCGGCGGCGCCGCCGGAGCCGGTAATTTGGAGCAGAGCAATCGCTGTCATGTCATTTCTTCTATCTGATTCGTTGATCGGGGGCTCTTTGTCGTCAGGCGTCAACTTCGCCGCTCACGACCCGCGAGAGGAACGCATCGCGAAAAGCCTGCAAAGAGTTGAGCGCGATAGATTGCCGAATACCCCTCATCAAGTCAAGGTAAAACGAGACGTTGTGGATGGTGTTGTAAACCATGGCCGCGATCTCGCCGGTCACATACAGGTGTCGAAGATAGGCCCGCGACACGGTCCGGCAGGTCAGGCAGGAGCAGTTCGGATCGAGCGGCCCCTGGTCATCGGCATAGCGGGCGTTCTTGATGGCCACCTTGCCGAGGGATGTGAAAAGGGAGCCGTTGCGCGCGTTTCGGGTGGGCATCACGCAGTCGAACATGTCGATTCCGGCCGCGACGCCATCGAACAGATCCTCGGGGGTTCCGACTCCCATCAGGTAGCGCGGCTTGTCCGCCGGAAGCAGCGGCGCCGTGAATCGCATCACGTCGAGCATCTCTTCCTTCGGCTCGCCGACCGAGACGCCGCCGATGGCCACGCCGTCGAATTCGATCGCTCCGATCTCCTCGGCGCTCCGCTTGCGCAGGTCGTGATGGATTCCTCCCTGCACGATGCCGAAAAGCGCTGATTCGCCGGTTCTTGCCGCGAGCGACCGTCTTGCCCACCGATGCGTCAGCTCCATCGAGCGCTCGACCTCGGCGTGGGCGATTCCGTAGGCAGGGCATTCGTCGAAGGCCATGGCGATGTCGACGCCCATCCGCTGCTGGATGTCGATCGACGTCTCCGGCGAGAGGAAGTGCGCCGATCCGTCGATGTGACTGCGAAACTCGACCCCTTCCTCGCGCACCTTGCGGATCGAAGCGAGGGAGAAAACCTGAAACCCGCCGGAATCGGAAAGCACAGCCCGGTCCCAGTTCATGAATTGATGCACCCCGCCGAGCCGTTCGAGGAGATGGATGCCCGGCCGGAGCATGAGGTGATAGGTGTTGTTGAGGATGATCTCGGGACCGAGTTGCTGTAACTGATCCGTCGTCAGCGACTTCACCGAGGCAAGTGTGCCGACGGGCATGAACACCGGCGTCTGGATCGTCCCGTGACGCGTCACGATCTCGCCGCGTCGCGCGGCGCCATCGGTGGCAGTGATACGAAAGGAAAGTCTGCTCATGCGCGCGAAGCGCACTCTATTGCAGCTTCATCTGCTCGACCCGCACGCTGCTGGGCAACGTCAGATTGAAGCGGCTCTGCTCCACCGGCGCGTTGATCTTCACGTTCTGGAACTCGTAGCGCGTCTTATCCCCATCGCCCTCGGTGTACTCGAACTGCGTGGTCAGGTAGGACTTCTTGTCGATGAAGATCTTGATGTGCCGCACCCGCTTCGCCACCGTCTTGCTCTTGGGATCGAGATCGAGAACGTAGTACGGCTTGTCGGCCGTGTTGGTGAACGTGAAGTTGAACCAGGCTCCGAGCTCGTCGATGGCCCCGCTCGCACCCATGTACTTGAAGATCCGGTCCTGGTACTGCTTGACCTCGATCCGCTCGGCCTTGTTGAGGTCGGGGTAGTACGTCGTCAGCATGCCGTTGGCGATCAGCATCGTGACCCGCTTCGGTGCGTCGTAGGTCCAGAGCACGTTGTTCGGCTTCGAATAGACGAACCGGCCGGTCGAGATCTCAGGCTTGGAAAGCAGAGCCAGCGTCTTCTCCTGGCGAAAATCCGCCTGAAGCGTATTCATCGTCTTCTGCGCCGCCTGCACCTTGAGGATCACCGCATCGAGCGAGTCCGGATTGCGCGCGGCGACGGCAGGGATGGCCAGCGCGGCCACACAGAGCACGAAGGCGAGAGACTTCCTGTACAAACTACTGTTCAGCATGGGCTGCCCCAACGCCCCACCCGAAAATGGTATTTCCGAGGGAGCGAGTTATACTCAGTACAAACTGAGGTTATTGATGAAAAAGAACTTGCCGCTATTTGCCCTCTTTCTGTTCGTCGTAACCGCCCCGTCTGCCTTCGCGGCCATCCAGTACGAATTCCGGCAGACAACCACCTCGGACCTTGAATCGATCCCCCCCACTGATTGCGCCGGCCGTGCCATCATCGACGGCGACCGCTCCCGCGTCGAGTTCGTCTCCGGGAACGCCTATCCCTCCGGCACCTACGTCATCGCCACCAACGGCTCGCGGATGATGACCTTCGTCGACCCGAGCAAGAAATCGTTCGTCGAAGTCAATGCCGGCAGCGTTGCCACCGCCATCGGCGCCCGCAAGATCAGCATTGCCAACAAGAAGATCGACGTCACGAAGATGGCGGACCAGACCACGATCGCCGGCTTCCCCACCGAGCACTACCGGATGATCATGAGCTACGACATCACCGTCGCCTTCGGCAACCTGCCGCTGACGCAGACGGTGAAAACGACCATCGACAAGTGGACGACCAGCGCCTTCGGCGACGTCGGCGATACGTTCCTGGCCGGCGGCGCGCTGCGTACCGGCAATCCCGACCTGGACGATCTCATCTCGGCCGAGAACTCGAACATCAAAGGCTTTGCTCTCAAGCAGATCGTCAACGTCACGACCATCAACAACCGCGCCGCGCAGAACAGCGAGACGGAACTGAGAATGAACCGCACCGTCACGCAGACCCAGGAGCTGGTGGTGACGTCGATCCAGCCGACTGCCGCCGTCAACGTGGCCACGTTCGTGGTCCCGGTGACGTACCACAAGGCCGGTCCCGTCCACGACGACACGGAGAAGGCGCCGGTCCAGGTGCTGTCGATGGAGCCCTCGGGAGTGAAGCCGTAAATTCGATCGACCAGGCTGCCGGTTGAGAGCCGGCCGCCAGAAGCGGGAGGGTGGGTGTGCGCATGGTACGATCGCGCAGTTTCGTCCGCGGTACCGGTTCCAAATCGATGAAAAGACCGTTCGCAATCGGTGAGTCTCTGCGACGTCTGGCCCGGCGGCCTCGAGTGTACGTAGCGGTGGCCCTTCCTCTGGCCATCCCATTCATCCTGGCCGCCGTCACGACCAACGACGCCCTCACGCAACCTGCCATGTCCCGCGCGGCCATGATCGCGCCGCTTCGCTATGACAATCTGACCGCACCAACCTCAGCCACGCTTCCCGAGCACTCGGTCGTCCTGACCGTGGAAGACGGCGATACGCTCGATTCTGTCCTCCGCGCCGGTGGCCTCGGCCGCGGCGATGCCGCGGTCCTCAACAACGAATTCGGCAAGTCGGTCGATCTTCGCCGCCTTCGCCCCGGACACCTTCTCCGCTTCCACTACGACACCGCCGGATCCGTCGACAGCGTCGAGATGAAAGTGAACGGCTGGGGAGAGATCGATGCCCTTCGCGGCACGACTGGTTTCGAAATCACTCCGCGCGAAGCGCATCAATCAGAAATCGAAACCGCTGTCTCCGCCGAGATCGACTCCTCGCTCTACGAATCGCTCCGCATCGCCGGCGAAGGTCCGCAGCTCGTGCAGGAGCTCGTCGACGTCTTTCAGTGGGATATCGACTTCTTTGCGCTGCAGAAAGGCGACTCATTCAGCCTGGTCGTGAAGAAGAGATTCGCCGGCGCTGACGCCACCGGCTACGGCCCGATCGAGGCCGCACGCTTCGTCCACAACGGCCAGACCTACGAAGCGTTCCGCTGCCAGACGCCGGACGGCCGCGCCGGCTACTACGCCCGCAACGGTAGCCCGCTGCGCAAACAGTTCCTTCGTGCCCCGCTGCAGTTCAGCCGCATCACCTCGAAGTTCTCCAAGAGCCGCTATCACCCGCTGCTGCACTACTTCCGGCCACATCACGGCGTCGACTACGGTGCGCCAGTCGGAACGCCGGTGATGACGACGGCCGACGGCGTCGTCGTCGCGGCGACCTACAACCATGGCGAAGGGAACTACGTCCGCATCCGTCACAGTTCCCGCATCGAGACGTCGTACCTGCACCTCTCCCGCTTCGCCAAGGGGATCAAACCTGGAAGCAGAGTGATGCAGAGCCAGGTCATCGGCTACGTCGGGGCAACTGGTTTGGCTACCGGCCCCCACCTCGACTACCGCGTTTCCGACAGCGGCACGTGGCTCGATCCACTCAAACTCAAATCGATCACGCCCGACCCGCTGCGCGGCGATTCGCTGGCCGCGTTCCGCAGCAGTGCGGCCAGCCTGGCAACCAAACTCGCCACGCCGGCCCAGCAACTGGCCGCATTTGCCACGAAACGGCGGGCACTTTTCTAGCAAGCCATCCAGTCCAATCCTCATGAAAAAAGTCATTGTCCGCGCGCCGGTGCGCGCCGATCTCGCTGGCGGTACTCTCGACCTCTGGCCGCTCTACCTCTTCCATCCCGGCTCCCGCACCATCAACGTGGCCATCTCCTACCACGCTGAGTCGGAAGTCATCGAGACCGGCGACGATGCCATCGATGTCCATCTCGACGTTAATCTCATTGGTCAGCAATACGAGCAGACCTACGCCTCGATCAACGAGCTGGCCGCCGATCCCAAAGCAGCGCTGGTCTATCGCGCCCTCGAGCACTTCCACCTCACCGGCATCCGCATCACCACCCGCACGGACGCGCCGCGCGGATCCGGCCTCGGCGGTTCCTCGGCACTGACGATCACCCTCGTTCGTGCTCTGTCGGAAATCGCCGGCGCCCCGGTGCATGGCGACGATCTCATCGCCCTCGTCCGCGACCTCGAGACGCGACTGATCCGCGTTCCCGCCGGAATCCAGGACTACTACCCGCCCGTCTACGGCGGCCTGATGGCCATCCACCTCAATCCCGGCGTCGTCGTCCGCCATCAGATCGCGCTGCCGATCGATCGCCTCGCCGACCACATGCTGCTGCACTACACCGGCGTGGCCCATTTCTCCGGCACCAACAACTGGGACATCTACAAACGGCAGATCGACGGCCGGAAGAAGGTCCACAAAGGTCTCGACAAGATCGCCGAGAGCGCCATCGAGATGGAGAAGGCGCTCGAAAGCGGCGATCTCGAAGCCGCCGGTGTGGCCCTAGGCCACGAATGGCGAAATCGCAAAGCGCTCATCGACGGCATCTCCACGCCGGAGATCGAAGCTGCGATCACTGCCGGAATCGAAGCAGGAGCCTGGGCCGGAAAAGTCTGTGGCGCCGGCGGCGGCGGATGCATCGTCTTCCTCATGCCCCCCGATCGTCGCGATGCCGTCAAAGCCGCGCTGGCGAATGTTCCCGGACAGGTCGTCGACGCCCAGCCGGTCGCCCACGGCCTGACTGTCGAGCGAAGCGACGATGCGCAATCCCCTCGCCGATCGCGCTTCACCATGCGCAGTTCGCCGTCGCTCGAACAGCTCTACGTCTTCGGTGGCAAAGGCGCCTACCGGCCGCACCTTCTCGCGGAGGCAATCATCACGCAGAACGAACCGCGGAGCGGCGTGCACATCGACACCGTCAAGAGCTTCATCGCTCCGATGCATTCGAGCGACGGCCTGGTGCAATGGGCCGACGCGCGGACGCTCGATCCCGAAAAACTCGATATCCGCGCCGTCCCCGATCCAAATCACGACATCGACGACGCTCTGAAACCGGAGATGCTGATGGAGGGCGCGCTTCAATCGCAGGATGCGTTCCGCCAGTACGTGGCCACAACGGCCAAGCTGACCGTCTTCCACAACCCCGATTTCGCCATGTACTCACAGCAGGATGAGTCGCGCCAGGCCTTCCAGATCCGATGCAACGATGAGGCGAAACGCCGCCTCGAGGAGGAGCAGAAGCGATTGGAGGGCACCTTCCGCCGCCGCATCGATCAGGTGAAAGAACGTTCCGAACGCGACCAACGCGAGATCGATGCGCAAGACGAAGGGCCCACCGACGAACGCGGTCCTGACGTGAACGTCGCCTGGGGCCAGACCCTCTACAACATCACCAGCGGCAAGCCCACCACGCTCGACGACGCTCACTCCCTGCGCGAAGACGACTACCTCACCAAGATCCGCCAGATCCAGCACGCCTGGGAAAAAGAGGTCCAGGTCATCCGCGACGATCTCGACTCAAAAGCCCGCGAGATCGAAGAGATCGTGATCACTCCAACCCCGAAAAACGTCGAGATCACCAAGTACCTGGTCCTCTGGGCCGCCGGCCTCTAGCCTCGGAATACCGCCCCCATCGCCGTGTTAGCATGCGAACCCGAGTCGGGCAGTAGCGCAGCCTGGTAGCGTACCTGAATGGGGTTCAGGTGGTCGGGGGTTCAAATCCCCCCTGCCCGACCAAATCTAACCCCAGCCCCCACCATGAGTTAGCGGCACCCGCCGCATCTCACCCACCCGCCGAAACAGGCCACGAGTCTAGTTTCGCGTCTAGTGCGCTCTCCGCGTCGGAATTCCGCTCCACTTCGCCCGAGTCGGACGACGTGCAGGCGAGAGCTGCGACCATCAGTCAGGAGGATTTCCATGAGCCCTTTCGTCGCCCGTCACGTGCTCGCAGTCGAACTCGGCGTCCAGACCCAGACCATCGCGAAGTGGGAGCGGGACGGATGGTTCCCCGAGCCCGAGCAGCGAATCTCGGATCGTCTCATCCTCTACCGTCGAACGACGGTGGAAGCAGCGATCCGCGCCCGCGGCAACCGCCGCGCAGAACGGTGTCCGCCCCGACGCATCGCGTAGGTGGGGGAGGCCGCAGACCTCGCAAGCCGTCGCGCGGCCTCACCTACGACGCCGCCACGCGCACGGCGAAAATATCCGTCTACGTGAAAGGCCGCAAAGGTCGCGCGCGGCTTCGGCAGACGCTGCACGATGTTTCGCTTGAGGAGGCGGAGAAACTCGCCGTCCAGTTTCGCGAGAAAGCGAACCGGGGAAAAGCCCGACCCACCGTGGTCGCGCCGACGCTCCGCGAGTTCTACGACCAGTATTTCAAGATCGTGATGGCAGACCGCAGCCCCTCCACGATCGAGGGCTACCGCCAGGTCATCGAGGTCTACATGTTGCCGCACTTCGGAGAGACGCGGCTGTCCGACCTCGATTCGGGTGCGGTGAACCTGTGGGTAAAGGCGTTGATCTACCACCGGCAGCAGACCGGAGAGCGGCCTCTCGCCGGGGCGACGCTCAACGGGTATGCGAACACGCTTCGGGCACTCGTGAACCATGCCGTCCGCATCGGCATCATCGCCGAGAGTCCATTTCGGACGCCCTTGGAACGGCAGAAAGAGAACAAACCGCAGAACGAGCTGAACGAGGATGAGTGTGCAGCGTTCCTTCGCACCTTTCGTGACCGCAAAGGGTTCCTCGCAGTCCTTCGCGCTCGCCATCGTACCGGCGCGGTCGTGGCGTGCGCGCGCTTTCCCACGCCACGTGCATTCGGCGGGAGCCGCCGCGCGGACAGCGCAGCCGCGAAGGAGTTGTGGGATCGGTTCCGAGCCCTGCGCCCGTTCTTCATGGTCGCGCTCACCACCGGCCTTCGGTTGGGCGATCTCTGTCGGCTCACCTGGGCTGATGTGCGATGGAAGGATGGATGGATTCAGCTCGTCATGGGAAAAACCAAGCGCGAGGTGGTCGTGCCGATCGGCGCCGCGTGCGCTGCTGCACTTCGCGAGTGCCAAGCGCGTCCCGTGCTGGGCGAGCTCGTTTTCGTCGATGAGGACGGCATGCCGCTCGACCTTACGCGGATTCGCCGCACGTTCGCGCTCGCGAAAAAACTCGCCGGGATCACGCGGCAAGTCCGTTTCCACGATCTCCGTCACACCTACGGCTCCTCGCTCGCCTCCGATGGTCTCTCCCTCGCGATCATCGGCAAGGTGATGGGCCATTCCGATACCGCGACCACCGCGCGCTACGCGCGACCCGACAAGCGCGTCCTCGACCCCGTGCGGAAGTCGATCGACGACCGCTATGGATCGCCGCGCCCGCGCCGTCGTTCTTCACCTCGTAGAGAGAAAGGAGCAAAACCGTGATCCTGTCTTCAGATCGCAGGCCACCGCGTGCACAAGCTGCGGCGGCCTGCATCGTTCCATTCTCCCGTTGCACCACCGCTGCGCGCATTCGCACCGCTCCGGCACCGCGGCCGCAGCGCCGTACCCACGATTCTCCGAGGTGGAGACGCGCTCTCCGTCTTCAAGAGCAGCGATACAATTACCCGAGGTTTTCCATGCAACAGAGTGCGCTCGCGTTCCGTGATGCGGACGATTTCGTTCGCGGTCTTTCGCCGCTCCTCGAGCTCGGAGCGTACGAGTGGTTGTGGGCGCAGCCCGGCGCGACCTTCAAGAAGATCGCGGACAAGTTTCGCGCGCGTCCGGACGCGCTGCCGTCCGATTTCGTTCCGCATACGCTCGCCGACAGCACGGCGCGCGAAGTGCTCGCGAAGCTCGCCGAGCGCGGCGTCGAGCGCTTCGGACTCACGATCCACCAAACCTACGAGTACCCGAAGGAGCTGCGCGATGCGCGGTACCCGGTGGAACTGCTTTACCACCTGGGGACATGGAACCTCGTCGAGACGAACGCTGTCGCGATTGTCGGCACGCGAAGGCCCTCTCCCGACGCGCTCGCGGAAACGGACGCGCTCGCGCGAGCACTCGTCGCGGAAGACTGGACGATCGTCTCCGGCCTCGCGGAAGGCATCGACACGGTGGCGCACGAAACCACCCTCGCCGCCGGCGGCCGCACGATCGCCGTCATCGGGACGCCGATTTCCGAAGCCTACCCGCGCGCGAACGCGGAGCTTCAGAAGCGCATCGCGGCAGAGTTCCTCGTCGTGAGCCAAGTGCCGGTGCTCCGGTACTACCAGCAGACGTGGATGCATAACCGGAGCTTCTTCCCCGAGCGGAACGTCACCATGTCCGCGCTCACGCTCGCAACCGTCATCGTCGAAGCGAGCGATACGTCCGGGACGCTCTTCCAAGCCCGCGCGGCGGTCCAGCAGGGACGCAAGCTCTTCATCCTCGATCGGTGCTTCCACAACCCCGAGTTGAAGTGGCCGCACGAGTACGAGCGGCAAGGCGCGATCCGCGTGCGCGATCACGCCGAGATCGTGGAGGCGCTCCGGGATGTTCACCGCCGTCGATGATCTTCTCCGCCCTCTCTACGCCCATCTCGCCACTTCCGACCAGGTCTACTTCCTCCGCGAGTACACCTCCGGCCGCGGCTTCACGCATAGCGAAACGAACCGCCTCATCCTGAACCTAAAGAAATCACCTGACCGGCGCGGCCGGCCGGAGTGGCACTACAAGGAGCAAGCGATCCAGCACGTCGCCCGCGAGTTTCGCGACTCGCTGAATCTGCAACGGCTCCATGCCGTCACGTTCGTCCCGATGCCTCCTTCGAAGTGTAAAGGCGATCCGCTCTACGACGATCGCATGCTCCGCGTGCTGCATGCGTTCGACGAGGAGCGCCAGCTCGACATCCGCGAGCTCCTGATCCTCACCGAGAGCACCGAGCCTGCGCATGCAACAGCTTCCCGGCCAACGATCGAGCAACTCATCGCGAACCTTGCGATCGACGAAGATGTCGCGCAGCCACCGCCGACCAGCATCGCGCTTGTCGATGACGTTCTCACGACGGGCGCACACTTCGTCGCCGCGAAGCGCGTGCTCACGACGCGCTTTCCCGGTGTCTCCCTCCGCGGCCTCTTCGTCGCGCGCCGCGTCTTCGCCGACGTGGTTTGAGAGTCCGCCCGACTTCGACGGGCTCCGATTCGCCGCCGTGATCGAAGCGCAGAGTTCCGGTCCATGAGGTGCGTGAAAAACCGCACCAGAAAGGATCGAACCAATGGCTACCGTACCTGTCCGGTCACCCCTCCTCTTCTATGAGAGGAGGGGTGTTCCTGCGTCCCTGTGCATGTGCAGCGTCCCTAACTTCATCAGTGCACGATGCCTTGCAGAGGTCCTCCGTCTCGGCCGCCGCACGCAACGTTCTCGCGACTTATCCCTCCGCGCACCGTCGCGCCGCCCGCGCGTCTCCCTCCCGCGCCTGCTGCCGCTCCTCGCGCTTGCGACCGCTTGCGCAGAGGCTCCCGCGACCGGGCAGCAGCACGTCGTCTTCACGCTGCCGATGAGCATCGCCCTCCTCGTGTTCGGCGCCGCCCTCGTCGGCTTCGTTTCCGGCGTCACCCTGGGCATGCGCCAAGCCCTGACCTTCCTCCGTGCCGCGGACACCGCCGCGTCGCAGTACCACCGCGAGGAGATCGCAAAGATCCTGCACGCATCGAGCACCGTCCATGACCTCGTGCAGGACATCGTCCAACAGGCCCACGCGCGCATCCGCACGCTCCGCACCCAACTGCAAGACCTCAAAGAGGAGGCCCAGCGATGACGACGACCACCGCGCGCGCGAGCCGCTTCGACACTCTCGAACTCGTGCCCCTGCGCGACTTCGAAGCGGGCGCACTCGCGAGCATCCAGACGCTCATCACCACGATCGGCCGCGGCCAGCTCTCCCGCCGCCAGGCTGACCGCCTCCGCCGCGACACGGACACGCTCGCCCACGTCGTTGGCAACATCGAGCGCGTGGTGACGCACGGCGAGCACATCACGCGCGCGAGCGCGACGCTCGCCCGCGATGTCGAGCAGCTCGCAGCCGAGATCGACGAGTTCCAGACAAAGCGCGCGGAGAACGCTGTGCGGCGCGCGGAAGCCGCCGAACGCGCGAAGCTTGTGGGCGGGGTTGTGAAAGAACAGCTCCGCGTCCAGTCCCTGACGGCGACCCTTCAGGCAGACGACCTCCAAGCGCAGCTCGACGCACGCCATGCGGCCCGGGCGCTGGAACAGCAGCGCGCCGCGCAGGAGCGCATCACGCTCCAACAGCGGACCGATCGCACGCGTGCCTCGCGCGACGCCCGCGCGGCGCTCGTCCGCGAGCAGCATGAGCACGAAGCCGCCCGCATCGTCCACGACGTGCAAATCGGCGCCGTCCCCGCGGACGCGGCGCATCCCTACCATGCGTATGCGGCGTGCGTGTACCTCGCCGCGCGCTTGGATGACGGCCTTGCGACCGACGCCGCCATTGCCCGCACCCGGGACGCCGTGCTCCGGCTCATGCTCGGCGTGGACGTCGCGCCCGAGACGATCGCGCGCTACCACGAGGCGTACGTGGAATTGAAGGCGCGCGCGGCATCGGCCGCGCGCCGCCGCGATACGACGGACCTCTTCACCGCGGCAGAGGCCCTCAGCGGAGATGTGCAATGAACCGCCTCCGTCCTACGCGCCCCGCGCTCCCGCATCCCACCCGCGCCGCCTCGGCACCCGTGGTCGTCCTCGGCTCCGAGCGTGCAACCGGCAAGGTCTATGCGCTCCGACAGGAAGCCTTCCGCAGAGGCGTGCACGTCCTCGGCGCGATCGGGGCTGGAAAAACGTCACTCCTGCTTCGCTACCTCCACGCGACCGGGACGCGGCTCCCCTGGGTGGTGCATGACTTCATCGGGAACGGCCACCGGCACCTCGAAACGTGGATCGCAAACCTCGCGACCATGCTCGCTGTTGGCGAGCGCCAGTGCCCCGAGCTCGCAGGCAGCGCCGCGCGTTTCCTCCGCCGCTTCGCCTTCCTCACGATCGGCGACCCGAACCCCGCGGTGCGCTTCAATCTCCTCCGAAGGCGACTCCTCCCGGGGGGCCGCCGCGAGACCGTGCGCGACGTGACGGGCCGCGCGCTCGAAGTCTTCTTCGCGAAATTGAACGATCCCGACGCCGCGCAACGCGTGCGCTTCCGACGGATCGCAACGGCCCTGTTGGCCTGTCTCACTGCGGCCGAGCGTCCCATCACGGAGGCCCTGTTTCTCTTCGACGATCCGCTGTACCTCGCGTTTCTCGAACGCGAGCTGTCCGCGCGCAGGTTTCGCCGCTCCGATCACCGCTTCCTCGTGCACCAACTCTCCGAGCTCCATCACGTCCTCGCGCTGCGGCCGACCGATCCCACGAAGAGCTGGCGTGCCTTCGAGGACATGACCGAATCCACGCGGAACGGCATGGCGGATTTCGCGCCGGGAACACTCCTCGGCGAAATGTTCGGTGCCGAGACCTTTCCGCTCGAAGAGATCGCCTTCGGTCGCACCTCGCTCTCCGTCACCACGCGCCACGCGGATGACACCCTGAAGAGCCAAGCGTTTCAGGCCCTCCACGGGATGCTGCACGGACTCTTCTTGCATCGGCAAGACCTCAGCGGCCTCCCGCCGCTCACGTACATCCTCGATGAGCCGCGGTGGGTGCGCCGCAACTTCCCCGGCATCCTCGCCGTGTCCCGGAATCTCGGCGTCTCCTACGTCCTCGCGCACCAATCGCTCGCGCAATTTGAAGACATCGGCCTCCCCACGATGGCGCGGCAACTCCGCGCACTCACGAATCTGCAGATCGCCTTCCGGCCGACCTCCTTCGAGGATGCCGAAGACGAAATTCTCCACACGCACCCGATCCAGCCGGATGGCCTCGTGCAGCGCTTCACGGTGTCGAGTTGGTCGGACAGCAGCTCGGATTCCTACTCGGTGCGGTCCGCATGGGCGGACGCCTTTTCCAGTTACGGAGGGGGCGACGACTCGACGCACGTGAGTGGATCGTCGCGGACGGACGGCGAGCACGAAACCTTGAACGTGGTCGGCTTCCAGGACCAAGTCCGCTACCGCGCGCAAGCGGCGCTCTGGCGTCCGCGCTTCACGGGCTCTGTGACGCTTGACGGCATCGGCACCGAGATCGCCTTCGCGCCTGCGCCGGTGTTTCCGGCCGTCCTCGCGGGCGTGCCCATTCTCGACTACTACCGCGCCGCACACGATCGAGCGTGGTGGGGCCGCCTTGTACCTCGAACGCCATACGAGCCCTCCGGCATGATCATCCTTCGCGGAAGGAGTGACGCACCGCCGCCGCATTCCGATCCGGAGGAGCCGCTTGCGGTCGGAGGCGCGATCCCACAGGCCGACGATCCTCCCACCGCGCCGACAGCGCCACCGGCCGAGAAGCGGCCCCTCCCACCGCCGACCTTCGAACCGCCGCCTTCACCGCACCCACAGGGCGGTCGCCGCAAGCGGCGTCGGCGCGGAGGGGCGCGGTGATGGCCGATCGCGCTCGCCGCTCGCGCCTGCATCGGAATCCGCTGCTCGCGCCGCTCGTGCTCCAAAATCGCGACCTCGTCGTTCTTCGGGATTTGTACTACTACCGGTTCGCATCGACGCCGGCACTCTTCCTCTCCGCGCAGTGGGCAGGAAACGGCGCGGGCATGCAGTATTTCGCGAAGCGGCTTTCTCTGTTATGGAGAGCCGGCTACATCGAGCGCTTCACCGGTCGGCAGAGCGTCTACCTCTCGGGCTCCGAGCCGTTCGTCTACACCATCGGCTCCGGCAAGGCCTCCGCCGCTGCGCGCACGGGACTGCGCCCTTCGGACATCTCGCCCGAACGGTGGCGCCACGTGCTGGAGGAGGCCGCGCCCGCGCGGGATCGGGTGCGGCATGCGCTTTCTTGCATCGGGATCGCCGCGACTGAGATTGAGCGTGTCATGCACAACAACACCGAACTCGCTCTGAAACACTACGCAGGCGAAAGCTCAGGTGTCCGGCATCGCGTCCTTGCAGCGGACTTCCTCTCCCGTTTCTGGTTTGAGGCGCGCATGCGCGGCGATGCCGTCGAGGACATCGAGCCGGACGGCGTCGCCGATCTCTCGTTCCGTGAGCCAGACCTCCGCCGCTATCGCGATCTCGTTACCTCCGCCGGCGTCGTTCCGATCAAGCCGGATTGTCTGTTTACGGTCGCTGGGCAGCGGTATGCGCTCGAGGCAGAGACGGGAACCGCGAGTGCGGCGAAGCTCCTCGTCAAGCTTCGCCGCTACGCGCGACTTGTATCCATGGCGCCCAACCTTCGGATATTCCTCGTATGCGTCAACGCGGCGCAGACGTGCCGCGTACGCGAGTGTGTCGCGCTCGTGCCCGGAGACCGTCTGCGAAACATCACCGAGATTCGGGTCGCAAATGGCGGATGACAGACGTCCTACGCACACCTCGTTGCACCGGAGAACACGATCAATGTGGTCTTTGGGGCTGTCGCGTTTCTTGAGTAGTCTTTGCGAGTGCTCCCGTCATCGCCGGCGGCTCCGACCGATCCTCGGTTGTCGTTACGATGACCATCGGCTCCTCCCTTTCTCGCTGAAGTGGGGTGATCTCGACCGCGCCACCGCGAACCGTCTTGAACGAGACTTCGGCGCCGTCGCGTAGTTCCACGGTAACGCCGATCAAACCTTGCGATAGCCCGGGATGCTTTATTTCGCACCACGGCGTGCCGCGCGTCGTTATGTTGTAAAACTCTCGACCGTTTA
>Ga0307511_10003269_pt1 | contig 16658 bp, 8 predicted proteins | sample 13_EM_MG_FD_200266 | JGI IMG/M metagenome (GOLD analysis project Ga0307511, IMG submission 200266) | Populus trichocarpa ectomycorrhiza microbial communities from riparian zone in the Pacific Northwest, United States - 13_EM | ecosystem: Host-associated > Plants > Roots > Unclassified | place... | reverse complement strand
TGTAATAAATATTTGATTTTTTAATTTATTTAAATTTTTGTCTACTATGTTTATTATATTTTCTTTAAAAAATATTTAAACAACTTACTAATGGGCTTACCGACAAAATAAGTTCATCAGTATATTCCAGAGAATTGAAAACAAATTACTGGAAATGTCACTAACACTATTTAATCACTGACAGGTTAATTTTATGTGTAATATGAAAATAAATCACTGATAAAATTACAAATGGTCTTTTTCATCAGTGATATTTCATCTTTAATGATGGAAATACCAATGGAATGATCCTGATAATTGTTTTTTGTATGACATGTTTTTTTTGTTTTTAAATCCATCGGTGACTGTATTACCGATGGAATGATCGGCATAATAGAAATCACCGATGATAATTTTTTAATGAACAATAACCATTCGTGATTCTGGCGGTAAAAGTTGTGTCGGCAAAAATATTAGTGTCTAAATACCGACATAATATTCCGTCTGGTAGTGTAGGTTATGTGTTATTTTTCATAAAAATAAAAGGTTTTCTCTTGGACATATTAGACAAAAGATTTATTGATATCTTTTCACAATTTGATATTTGTGTTTTCTTGGAATATTGTAATTGACATGATTGAAGGTGTGTGTTCTTATACTTCCCCTTTTTATTTAATAAAATTGATATTGCTAACATATTCCTCAATTTTTTAAATAAAATTCTTAACTTTAAAATAATAATAATAATAAAGAAAGAAAAGAAGTATTCAAGCGGGATTGCGTTCGATTTTGCTGGCTCAATGAGATCGACCTTGCGGCTGCTTAATGTACTTTTTTTGACGTGAAATTGATAAGAATGGAGGCAGGACAACATTACAGACATCTAATGTGACGTAAAGCACTCTATTTTTCTTGCACTTATCTAGCTTTTTTGAACTGAACCAAGCATACGCACTCAAGCTTATCCCCACAATGTCTCGCTTTGTGCATGGCAAGGTAAGAAAGGAATCGCCGGAAGCCCTTTCCCATTACCTTTGCATAATGGGAACATCAAAGGTTGATTATAATTACCTTTGGATACTCTATTAGTTAGCAATTGAATTGAGCTCATTGCCGAGAACTTTTTTCTTTCAATGAATGCATTAAATGTGAATATTCTTTTTAAGATTTATTTGAAAAAAAGATTATTAATTTTAATCATACTATGATTATAATATACCATCTCAGAAAAGAAAAATAAGAACTCATTATGTATATCTTTACATGTTTCTCTTGTAATCAATTAAAAAAATTTGTTTAGCTTATAAATACAATATGGTCAAGCAAATGCTTGGATAGAGGGAAGTTTATCTTAGAATATCTTGAAAATTCACACAAAAGGAAGTTGATAATAACATTTTAGTGTTTGGCTGTGATAAATTCTGCTTTTAGATGCTTTTTATTTATATTTTTTACTTAAAAAAACATCAAATTGATGTTTTCTTAAGCATTTTTTTGATAATTTTGATAAGTTAATGTCAAAAATAAAAAAACAAATAAAAACAATAATTATTTTAATATATTTTTTTAAAAAATCCTCTTAAGAAACACCATGCGCCATTATATAAAACACACATAATTCATAATAAAATCATTATTTTCCACGTCATCAATAAACATAACCGGTCGTGATCATGAATTTTTGAGTTTTCCCGCTATCTAGATTCACATTCTAATTTTGACTTTTATATATATATATCGAGAGAGTTTCAACAAATTCACACCATACCACATATTAATACGTGCTACTTCTTCCTATTAAATAGTTTAACGTCTTTCCTACAAGGCCTATAAATATTGTCACAGACGTAACATTTTATGATAGCAACACATTTCACAAGCAGAGATGGGAAACAATATAGGAGGAGGGAATAAAGCAAAGGTGATGCTGGTCAATGGTGAAACTTTCAAGTTAAAGACTCCGGCAAGGGCCGGCGAGGTCGTTAAGGATTATCCAGGGTATGTATTATTGGATTCGGAAGCTGTTAAGCATTTTGGGATTCGTGCTAAGCCATTAGAGCCTCAACAAGAATTAAAGGCCAAGAAAATATATTTCCTAATAGAGTTGCCTCAAATTCCTGAGGAAAAAGATCCTAGGAGTACTAGGAGGGTTCGGTCAGCTATACATATGAGCGCCAAAGAACGGCTTGAGAACTTGATGTTAACTCGGAGGTCAGTTTCTGACCTTTCGATGGTAAGACCATCGTCGAGTCAAACATCAGATGGGCGGGAGCCGGTTCAGGTGAAAGTTAGGCTGCCTAAGGCCCAAGTGCAAAAATTGGTGGAGGAGAGCCAAGATGAAGTAGAGGTGGCTGAAAAGCTTATTGATCTATACATGGGAAATTCCGGTGGTATTAATGGTACAGATGGGCACCGGCACGTGCATTGGAAGCCGGAGCTTGGTAACATCTCGGAGAGTTTCAAGGCAACTAATGAGGTGTGTTATCTTTTAACTTAATTGATTTTCATGTGCATTTCTTAATGTAATCCTGAGTTTTGTACATGCTAGGCAGATTTGCAACAGAGTCCTGACTTTACGATTCATCTAAAATAAAGCTGATTTCTTGAAGGCTTCTAAATTGTTGTAAGAGGAATGAGTCATACTGCAAATCGTGGAAGAAGAAAGTAAATAAAAAATAAACATCAACGTTGAGACTAGTTAGCTTTTAGACAAGAAGAGATAAATAAAAAAAAATAAATAGAAACGATAAAGATTGAGATGGAAAATAGAATGAATTTTTATCTTTTTAAAGAAAGTTTGTGGATACAAGTTTTTTTTTTTTTTTTGTCTCCATACTCTAACTAAATGCTAGATAATGATAGTAGAAAAAAGAATAATATACGTTTCATATACTTCTGAAATTAATTAGAATATTTGTCTTCATCGTTCGTGAACAATTCTTATAATTTATTGCTCACTTTTAGCTCTAAAAAGTTAAACAACAAGTGTTATAGATGTATAAGAATCCTACTCTTGTAGGTCACATACCTTATAATTAACCTCCTAATTTCTTGGCTGTTACAATCACCAAAATAAAGTTGGGTTGTTGATCCTTGTCTAGGTCTTCTGTCCGTTGGGTTGACATTAGTAATTAGTCTCCTTTTCTAGTTTGAATTGGTACTTGAAAGCTATATATACTTCAATTATTACGCACTAGTTGCCTTGGGGGGCCAAAAAAAACCCTTCAGATATATTTAAATTTCTGTGAAATTTGGACAAAATTATGTGTTGACATTTTTCATCAAACAAATGTGCAGAAACGAGTGAGTTTTGCTCAAGAAGAGGGCGAAACCCGTTTAGCTGTTGCCTCTCCTTAGCAAATCAACTAGTTTAAAGTATGGATTTTGGAGACCAGAAGTCCCAGAAGCCCCTCTTCATTAATTTTAGCAGTAGCCTCTCATTGGCAACTATTTTGTTGTACATATTTTGTCATCATGTCTTCTTGCAATTTAATTGCAAGATACATAGCTACAATTTAGCCATGGATCAGCTATGATAATATTTGTGTATCCCATTAGTTCAATTCAACATCTCCATTCGAGAATATTAATTCCAATCTCCTGATTCTATGGCTAATCAAGCTGTGTCGTCCTTATTTTTTTTTATTCTTCTTAAACAATAATATCTACAATTCCTCAATGAACTCAATAAGATTTTCTGGATACATATATTTACCTCTTTAGTTTGCGAGATATCCCAGTTAGCAATTTCACATTTAAAGATTCTAATTTGTTGAAATATTGTCAACCCTGCAGTCTAAATTTCTATAAGAAAAATAAATAATTAAGTACTAATTAAATTATGGTAACAGAGAAGTGGTCATAAATTGATAGTTTATTGACACGAGAAATTAACCAACAATAATGCAATTCGGTACTTATTATTCAATATTTGGTCAATTAGATAACTATGATCATGAAAAATTAATTTTGTCCAAAGTCCAAACCAGGAGCCTAATATTATAGAAAAAGTACAAGTATCAATGAAAGTAAACAAACATGACAACAAAAAACCTCAAGCAGATCCTGTGTCCTAACGGATAGAACCATTCCCATTCATGCACACTGAAAATGGTAATAAAATGTTGAGCATAAAGTCACATTTACAGGATTTTCTTTCAAACCAAATCATTTCTAGGACTTTGTTCGTTTGTTAATGCAATGGTGTAATGGGCATGACACTGGAAGTTAATTAATTTCAAAACAGGTTATTATAGAAAAAAATAAATAAAATGAAGCTCGATTAGAAAAACGGGGAGATTAATCATAATTGTTTTTTTAATTTTTTATTTACAGCCACATGGTATTTTTGGACCAGTTATGGGAACATTATGATAATAACGATATCCCTTAAAACAAATCCAGTAACGAACACTTTTCCACATAACTTTGAAGTAAAAAAGAGAATGATCTACTGCGTGCAATATTCGTCAAGAGTTAGAAACATTTTGCTTTCGGTATGAAGAGAATTTCAAAATTAGCTATCTATGTTGTGAATCAAACAACCAACAGAATACTAAGTGTGGTTATTATTGTTAAACAATTTTACCGACGAAATATTCTGTCAGTATTTACTCTATCATTCTATCATTGTGTATTTTGCCAATGGATTCACGAACAGAATACGGTCGTAGAAAAAAACCTCTTCAGTAATTTCTTACCTGTCAGAAAGTCTATCTGTAAAAAAAAACCCAATCATTTTATAGACAAACAATTCGCACCAAAAACAAATTTACCCATTGGAATATACTGATGAAATTATTCTATTGGTGATTGGCAGTGGCATTTGGAGTAATTTTATTCCAAGTTTCTGTAAAATACTGATGGAATAATTCCATCGGTGATGTAACAATTGAATTGGCATTTGCATTATTTTTTTTCCAACTTTTTGGAATATACTGACGGAATGAGTCCGTCGGTAACCCCGTCCAAAATAATTAAAAAATATATATATTTTTAAAAATCTATTCAATAGAAAAAGAAAATAATTAAAAAAATTAAATTGGTATAAAATTCAAGTATGTAAAAATAAATTATCTTAATATAAAAGACATATATTTATTACAAATATATATGTTGAAATACAATAAAACTAGAACAAAGACAGCGTTGGAGGAGGAGGATGGTCGTTTCCGGGACCAGAGGACCAATAAGAGAGTGCACATATACCACTCATTTGTGATCTTATATCCATGACCATTTAGCGGAGTTCTTCATAATCCGTAGAGAGTCGTTCATATTTTTCATTTAGATGGGTTATATATTCTTGTACTCGTTGATGTAATAAGGCCGCAAATTTATTATGTTCTGTTAGCTTCAAAGCTAAATGCATGAATATTATGTGTGTTACATTTTAATTTTTAAATTAAAATGTTATTTTTGTGGCTCATTAATTCATTTAATATTTAAATAATAAATTCCCCATATTAAATATTTTTTACTGAAAGGTTGTATATTCTCAAAAGTTGTATATGAAAGGTGGTCGATTGGGACATGATAATTGCCTATTAATTATATAAAAACTCTTCTTTTGATGGAAAATCTTTACAAAATAGCACTACCAGGAAATTGACAAATACAAACAGAAATGCTGATGGAAAAAATTCCATTGGTAAATTGCACTGAACTTTACCAATGAATTTTTTTTTGTCAGTGTATACCGAGGGAATTATAGTAGAAAAAGAAGGTAGGAAAAAAATGACATGTCATTCTTACAAACAGTATCACCAACGCAATAAACATGTCGCTAATATCTGTCAGTGAAACCTTCATTATTTTTTAAGTTATAACATGGCAATTGACCCCTCATCTCGCCCACCTCCATTTCTTCTTCTTCTTCTTCCATTTTTTTCTACAAAAAACAACAAAAGATCACTAGCTAATCATTCAATTTGTGTGATCCTGAAAAAAAAAGAAAACCAAAAAGTTTCTCTTGCTAGCTAGCCTAGTAATTTAGCTGGAATTAAGTAGGCAAAATTACATATTTTTTTAACTCATTTTAAAAGTGGTTTTTTTTTTGGCATTTTGATATAATATACTTAGTTTGTTTGTGTATTTAATTATTTTATAGCTTTTTCCCATGGAAATTTATTGTAAGAGTGTATAAAATTTGTAAGTGTTTGGGTTTATTTGTGATTTTAAAAAATTATATTTATTTGTAATTAGATGAAATTGATTTCGATTTTGTGACTTGGGTGTAATGAAATAAATAATGATTTATTTAATGGGTGCAATTTATATTTTATCAATTTTATTATTAATTAAGATGAAATTTTCACTAAACATGGAGGAGCTCGAATTTCGTAAGAGATTGCTAATTATATAAGGATATTGTTAAAATAGATTGAAAAAGTTTGAGTTAAATCAATGTTAACTAATTTATTTAGTTCACATAATTAATTAATACATGTTAGTATCAATATTCTATATAGGTTTGATATAAGTAATATATCATTGTTCTTGAATGTATCGAGTTTCAGCCGAAAGGTTACACAAGATAGATTATTTTTATTTAAATGTTAAAGTTTTATTTTTTTATTTATTAACTAATGTTATAACCAAATTTTGACCAATTTGCTTTTAATTTAAGTTTAAGGGGGGTTAAAATTTGAAATTAAAATATCAGGGATTGAATTTCAATTAAAAGTGTGATTTGTCAACTTGTAGAAAAATTAGAGACTACAATGTGTTTTTATCATTTTCTCTTTATCATCAAGATAATGATAGTTATCCTTTTTTAAATTTAACTTTTAATCAAATTTAAATTTCAAAGAAAAAAAAATAAGTTTGTTTGAAACTTGGTGTTTTATATAGTATGAAACTCTTCTATTATAAATACGTATTCCTATGTATGAAAAGAGAGTGGACCATTAAAAAAAAAAAAAACAAACAAACGGAGGAGGAGATGAAAAAAAAATTAAAAAGAAAAAAACACCGAACCCTTGTTTTATTCTTTTCTCAACAGTGTCGCAACCCACTCCTTTCTCTCGGCCATAGCTGAGCAGGCCATGCACACGACGAAGAAAACCAGCCTCCCTCAGTATCGCTATTAAAAAATTCTCTCCTCGCTGTGATCAGCTGGAACCCAGACACCTCTTCTTTGCCACGAAAAAAAACCACTTGGCCCCAACAGTGATTCTTCCTCCTACACCAGCAACATCCAGCAACTAGAACTGTGCGCCTCCTCAAGCTCCAGCAGCAGTACAGGAACAACCGTGCGTCTTCTCTCTTGCATCAGCTACCCATCCTGCACCGGCCGCAGGGTGCACCTCCAGCAAACGATCTTCTCTGTACTGCACCGTGAGAAAGCAACAACAAGAGCAGCCACTCTCTCCTCAGTCGTAGTCTTCACCAGCCATCCACCGTTCAAAGTAGCTTCCTCCTCCGCGCCATCGATACACAACCAGTAGAGAGAGAGAGAGAGGACAAAGAGACAGGGAAGAGCCAGAGAGGAACAAAGGAGAGAGAGAACAAAAAAAAAAAAAAAACAGAGAAACAAGAGAAGAGGAAACAGAGGGGAGGAAACCAAAAGCAGAAGGACAAATCCCAGTTTTTGGAGAATCCCACGAACGAGCGCCAGCACCAACCTTCGCCCAAGACGGCAGCAACAGCACTCCAGCAGGTAAATCAGGATCCATTTTAATTACATGGCTACTGCAGGCAGGCGTGCAGGATCCACGCACGCCTGCAGGTAAATCAGCCGAGTTACTGGTTGAACCAGTAACCGGGCCGGGCAACTGGATCTAGCCCAGCCTGTACGGTTGGGCTAGATCCAGTCCCCAAAAAAAAAAATATAATTTCCTTTTTCTTTTAATCTAAATTTTGCTAATTTATTCACAGGCGCTAGAGTCAGGAATACTATACTTTTTGGATTATGTAATATTTACCAACGCTAAAATTAAAAATATTTGTAGTCGAGTATTCACTGATGCTAGAAATATCCTAGGTAGACCATGAAAAACATAATACAACAAACTCTTAGTAATTTAAAACAAAACCAGCAATACAACTTATCTAAGGTAGGACGCTTAATGGGTGATAGGTACATTCTCTTTCACCTAACCAGTCTCGTACTATAAAATCTTTATTGATTAGTTAGGGTTCCTAGTGACCATAATACTAGGTGGTGATTCCTTAAACTAGACAGTTTCCCCCAAAAAACAAGATGCCAAATATCCATTCTTTTTTCATGAAAATTTTTAATTAGTTGTCGCGATGTCCGGGTGTGACAACCAATAATTCATTTAAACCATATAGGTTGCCTGATTTTTTGTATGAGACGTAGAAAAAAGCCAAAAATTATGTTAAAGAAAGAGATCTTCCAAGCTGTAGAGAGGTGGCGATTTGGAGGGATTTCAGACCTCTATACGTCTCGGAGGCTATGTGGGCAGAATATATTCAGCACATGATATCTGAACGTTTTGTGTGGCAGTTGCAGTTTGGTACAGAGAACTAGAACAAGGAGATTCATGGTTCCATTACCACGCACAGTGACATATCTATTTTGTTCATTTCGCATGTGAACAAGATGGTAAGATTCTTTTTTATTACATCCATTTTTTTAATTGTTGTTTTATATGAGAATGTTTATTCTCGCTACATTTCGATGACAATTTTGCAAATCAATTTTGATTCCTCTACTTTGGTGTTCACCCTTTCATATTTAATATTTGGGTTTGTGACCTACACACGAGGTGCTTTTTCGGTATTAAATGAATCATTTCTCTTTAAAAAAAAACAACAAAAAATCTTTCCTTCAAAAATACAATTTCTTTTTTTAATTTGCATACAACCAAGTCTCTTAAAAATATAAAAAATCATATCGTATTTCTATACAAAAATTAAAAAATATGTGTTTGCATGCATTTTGGGATTTAATAACTAGTTTATTAAAGCCATATGAACTAGGCCTATATTTAAAAAATACCAAAAAATTATTTTGTTTTTTTGTTAGTATTTGGGATTATAAACTTATACATAAGACGTATTCTCGATATTAAATGAAAAGGTAGTTCATTTTGTTGTTATATTGATGTTAGAACAATTAGGTTTTTTACCTAATAAAATAAGGACCTCCTTACCAAGAAGGACTTTCCTTAAACCTTAGACAGACCAACAATTATAAAACACAACAATACCTTAGTTTATATTAGACAATTAAACAATGTTCCTTACCTTAGATAAGGAGTATTAGGGGTGTTAATACCTTCTCTTTACACAAACAGTCCCCTTACCCAAATTTTGACACTAGTTAGGGTTTCTAGTGACTAAAATACTATGTGGCGACTCCCAGTCCCTCTTTTTACTGATAAAGGACAAGAATTATTTGTCCTTTCATTCCCAACCATTCCCGATCCAAGAGGATGATGATCGTGGTGCCACACACGTGCGACAAATAAGATCAGATCTAGTCAAGCTATGCGTAGTGGATTTAAAAGAAAAGAAAGGTATATGTTCAAGAAAGACAACATGACGAGGCACATAAATGTTTTGAGTTATTAGATAAAAACAACGATACCCCTTTTTACCTTCACCATAATCAAGAAAGACACAAATAGCAGATCAAGAGGACAACTTATTGTGTTCTACATGAGGACGAAGAATAAAACAAGTACAACAAAAAACTTTAAAGGAGGAATAATCAGGGGCATACCCCTACAACTTTTTGAAAGGAGAAAAACCTGAAATATAAGAAGAAGGAATTGTATTAATCAAACTTACAGTAGTAAGAACAACTTCTCCTAAAAAATCACTAAGAACAGAAGCAGACAATAAGAGAGAATGAGCAGTTTTGACAATGTGCCTATGTTTTCTTTTAACAACTCCATTTTGCTCAGGAGTATCTGTACATGAAGTTTGGTGAATGGTTCCATCTAAGGCAACCAAATCACAAAATTTATTAGAGGTGAATTACCCACCCAAATCACACTTAAAACATTTGATAATAATAAACTATCGAGTTTTGATAAGAGCTCGAAAGACTATATATATCTCAAAGAATTCAAAATAATGTTTTATTAAATAAACCCAACAATAATGAGTATGATCATAAATAAAAGAAACATAATATTGAGATTCTTTTTTGTGGCAACAAGAGAAGGTATCCATAAATCAGAATGAATCAAGTCAAATGGGAAAGAAGAAACAAAATACTTCGATTGAAAGGTATAATGAAAAATTTTGCCAGTTTACATCCACTACACTCAGAAATATCACAAGTTTACAAAATTTTTAAAGCTCCTGTGGATGCCAAAAATCTCAAATGAGAAAACAAAACATTACCTAGACGAGAATGTCATAAATAAAAACTAAAAGATGAAGGATTCAAACAAAAAAAGACAAATCAACATTACTAGCAGTAGCCAGCAACTGACACTTTTAACTCATCCAAAATATATAGTCCATTCTCCCTATGACTTGTCTCAATCAACTTTTGAGATTGCAGTTCTTGTACACAACAAAAAGTAGAGGAAAAAATATCTAAATAATCACCAGAATCACATAACTGACCAACAAAAGCAAGATTCAATCTGAGTTTTAGAATAAAATAAATATTAGGGAGAGATAAGTGAGGTATGACGACATAATCAACATCTACTAAGGGTATGAGAGTGTCATTAGCAGTCATAACAGGAATAGAGGGAAAAAGGGATATAAAAGTAAAAGTTGAAGAATCTAGAGACATATGATGTAAAGCACCAAAATCCAAGACCCATTTAAAATGTGACATACTTGAGCAACTATGAGACAACTGACTTATGGAAAAAAAAAGTGGACATTGCTTGCGGCTATAAGGAGAAAAACTTCTGATATTACTTAGCCAGAGTACTAGGATCAGTGATAGAGCCTGATAAAACTACTGTTGTAGTATTGTGGTGTGGTGGTTTATAATCCTGAGGTGGTCTATGAGCATTAGATTATGAATGACTATCAGGCTTCCAAGTTTGATTATGTTGTCTCAACTTGGGACATTAAGTCTTCCAATGACCTTTCTGCTTACAAAAACTTCACTCGTCGAAGGCAACCCTTGTGTAAGGCTTATTTCGATGATTAAAGAATGGCTTAGAGGGTACTGCTAGTACAAAGGATTTGATGCATAAAGAATTTTCTTTTCAAAATAAGACTAAAGACGTATTTCTTCAGCCAATAACTCACTGACAATAGAGTGAACAGAAGATAATGGAGAACGATGCAAAATTGAACCTCTGAGTCCTTCAAAATCAGTACAAATTGCTGTTAAAAATTGCACCAATCGTTGCTATTCTTTACGAACAATATAGGCATCACATGCCTTTAATTCCATCGATTCTATAAAAGCCAATTGATCCCATTGATATGTCATAGCAAAATAAAATTCTTGAATACTCATATTCTTCTAGTGAAGAGCTCGTATGTCATTTTCTAATTGTTATTGCTTTGCAAAATTTGATTACGTGAATAACCTTTGCAGATGATTCCAAACCTCCTTTGTTATCTCATACTTCGTCATCTGTGTACCTATGGAATGCTAAACAAAATTGTTAATCCAAGCAATAATCTTTGCATTGTTTACTTCACATGCATCTATCAAACCAACATTACCCTCATCAGTATTCCTAGGTATCACATAAGTTCCACTAACATATCCCCATATCTTTTTACCCTTAAGAAAATTTCTCATTACATAACTCCAACACGCATATTGTTCTTTCTATCCAACCTTACATTCACAGACTAAAGTAAATCATCTATTTTAGTAGCTATAATTAATAAACAAAGAAAACCAGAATGCAAAAGAAGCAAAAAACAAATTACCAAATTGTAGAAACTAAACAAATATCTTCTCGAAGTTATACGATCACTAAAAAAAATTACAGAAACAGAACGCAAATACCAAATTGCAGAAATTGAAGGGAAGACAAAATACCAAATTTGTAAAAACAGAATGGAAATTGCAGAAATTAAAGGGAAGATAAAATACCAAATTATTGAAATTGAAGGGAAGATAAAATACCAAATTTGCAGAAACTGGACAAATGTCACTTTAAAAAATATAAAGAGAAAGTTATGTTTGAGATTAAGCCTCGTTCCATGAAACCATGCTCTAATTTCGTGTTAAACAATCCAAATTAAACAGAGAGAAAATATGAACATGAGAGAGGAAGAGGTTAGGGTTTCATTGATCACTTTATTCTGAAGTTCTAATTTTAACCTAAATACAAAGAGATTATATATAAGCTAAACTAAAAATATTATTCTACCCTTATAAAATAAAACAAAATAAATATATTTCTTAACAATTATTTAAAAAAAAATCTATAATTAAGAATCTGATATGGATTAGTTCAAGTTAATCAATAAAAGTCATTGATTCCATGAAACTCGATTAATCAAGTTAATTTTTTAATGATTTGATTGATCTAGCCTAACCTGGTTTCAAACTATGTCATATCAACATTAAAGAATATGATTTAAAAGGAAAAAATAATAATGTTTTAATAAAAGATAATTTACCTCAGTAGGTAATTCAGACTTTCTTTGGATCCATTTTGTACCAGGTCTGGAGAAATTATGAGATCATCATCATCTTCTTTTGGCAATGTGAATATTTAGGGTTAATTGGGCAATTAGCATAGAAAATAAAAAAAAATAGGCAAAATAACATAGCAGCAAAAACATTGATGAAATGATATAGTTTTAAAAGTCTGGTTTTGAACCATGACAACTAATTGATGTCGTGGCTCAGAACAAACGACATCAAACTAAGCATAGATTGTAACATGGATGCAGGACATAGAGCCAAGTTGGTCATTTTCATGCATGTTTATTTTCATTTTCTTTTTTCTTTTAATTAGGCAAGACATGCATTATGTGTTATTCTGATTGGGCACACATAAGTTAAAAGCATGAAAGTCAGAGTCTTGGGTCCACTTGGTTTATGCAAATAAACAAAAACAAAATCTCCATCCTTCAACTTTTTAAGAATAAGGTGATACAGTCTTCAAAGTAGGCATCTCGCATTTCCAAAGCACGACATGCTAAGTTATCATATTTTTAAAGCATGATAATGTGTTATTTTTCCAAAACCTTTTCGAACAATATTATTTTGCTAAAAAAAAAGAGATGGTAAAAAGGACTGGGTACTTAAGATTTTGATTGCTTACTTTCTTTAGGTCTGTTGATTCCATGTAAAAATTTTGCATGCCATCGTCGATCATTTCCACTTTGCCATCACTCATCGTCCTAGTCAATCAAAACCTAAAAAAAAAAGGGAAAAGAGAAAAAAAAATTAAAACCTGGCGGAAGAAAAAACAAAAATATATATCTATTAGTTGAGAAGAACATACTGGAACTCCTACAAAATTGCCGAAGACTGGTTAAAGAGGGTTAAAATATACAAATTTGGAAAATTTAACCTTGTTGACAAAGAAAATTCAATTTTTTAGTACGAAAATTCAAAATTATACGTTTAAGGACTCAATTGGAATTTTTCATGGATTAATTGAATTTATTGAGGAGTTAATTGCAATGAAAATTAATTTTTGAAGTCAATTTAAGCTTTAATTGAAAGAAATTAAAGTCTATGGGTTAAATTGCAAATTTTAAAAGTTAATTTGGTCAAATCAGGGGCTTAAGTACATAAATATGAAAGTTTGATGAGCAATTAGAGACTTGATTGAAGAAATTCAAAACCAAGGACTAACTTGTAAGAAGCATGAGATTTCAAGGTTTGAAATCGTTGAAATCAAGGATTGAATTGAAGAAAATTGTAAAAGACGCTCAAATTCAGGGTTGGCAATTAAGTTTGGTAGTGGTGAAATTGCATGAAATTAGGAGTTTAGGGGGAAATTACGGGTAAAATTAAAAGAAATGGGAAGAACAAGGATTAAATTGAAGTTTGCAAAATCCCAAATTAAAAAATCATAATTTCTAGGGTTTAGCCAATATGACATCATTTAGCTATTGTGCACCTTTTTCTTTGACAGTTTTGACTGATCGAGAAGGCACTTTCAAGTGAGTGAATGTGGTGTTTCCGACCACCTATAAGTCTGTAACCACCATCATTCAATTGAAAAACACCCTTTATACAACCCTATTTCCATGAAATCAAAAATTTACATCCCATTTTCTCCAATGATCTCAACAACATCTTGTCCACAATCAGCCACCCTAACGTTTTCAGATTCTATGTTGATTGAGTTGATACTTTCAAATGATTGAATGTGGAGCTAAAGACCTAAAAATTGAGTGAGATTGGATTCAATATAAAGGGATGCACCCTTCTACCATGATTAGGTGGTCTCAGGCAATGTTGACATTAGTGTTGATCCAGCGAAGCCATGAAAGTGGCCAACCCAGTCAGTCTTAATTGAGACACCCATTTGCACCACAACACCCAACTCTTTCATGTGTTCACACTTAAAAACTCCAAGAAGATTCTTATCAAGGGTTTAAAACCTTTATCTCAAGATCAATAGGCTATAAACACTTTACCTTAGCCTCTAAGTTTGTTACAAAACCACCTAAATCCAAAACCATTGATCCAGTGGTGAAACCAACTTAGTTTTGCTTTGTTAGAACCTTAACAAACTCATCTAGAAGATATGAATCCACCTATAAAAGGAGGGGTAATCAGAGGAGTAGAGGGGGAGAAAAAAAGGAGAAAAATAAAGGGGAAATAAATTTTGATTAAGGTTCAAGTGATCCAATCAAGTTCACGATATGAGGAAAGGATTCAACTTGCATTTATTGAGTTTGGAGAAAAGAAAGAGGAAGGAAACATTAGAAATGCATCCCTATTTGAATATTTCAAGCTTGGAAGGTATATTCTTACAAGCCTTGAAAGTGGAGTCCATGTGGCCTCCTAGATTGATTTTTATTGTTTAAATGCATTGTTTTGAATGTGTTGACATGTTGATGATTGCTTTAATACGTCATGTTTGCATCTAAGTTTGATTTGAAATTTGACAAATATGTTAGCACGATTATGATGTTCTTATGTTTAGTTCTTACATGTTTCTGGATTTCTGAGTTTTATTTGGTTCTAGTTAAAGGTTTAGGAAGATGTTTTGAATCCAAATTGCATAAATATGTAGGCTATTTTAGGTAGACAGTTTTGGAACTTGGAATTTTTTGCATGTTTATGATGATTTGTTGTTTTTATTAGTTTGTTTTATTCAATTATGTTTGGTTGTGATAATGTGGATTGTTGAGGCCAAAAGAGTCTGGTTTAGAAGCTTAAAATGTGTTTTCTAGGTTTAGCAGCATGCTGGGTTTTATAGGCAAATTTAGGTTCGTGTTCTTTATGTTCATATGATGAAAATTGTCGTAGGTATTAGTTTTAAGTCTTGTTTTATTTTAATTCTGGTTTCTATAAGTTCATATATCATTATTAGTAAATAATCTAGGGTTTTTAATCATTGATAACATGTTTTTGTGGTTTTTAATCCTTTTGTTTTGGTTTTTAATGAAAACGTAATTCTAACAAAATCATGATGTTTGAAGCATAATCGAAGCAAATTGACACTTGATTCTTGATCTATTCTTGATTACGATTAAAACTTTGCCTTTTATTGTTTGAAATTTGATATGGTTTGATGTTCATGTTGTTGGGTTTATGTTTAAATATTCTTAGTGTCCTTCATCCTTTTTATGTTTGATATGTTTTTCTCAAGAAAGTTTTGAGTTTTTATGCATGTTTTTCTTATGTTGAATCTGTTTTGTTTTGGTTTGTTTTCGGGTCAATCTGATAGGGTCTAAATCGGGTCAGTCATTAGGCCCTGTTTGGTTTGTTGTTTTTTGTTAAGATTTCTTTGGTTCAAGGGTGTGTTTGGCAAACACCCTTTAAGCTTGTTTTTTGTAGTTTTTATTTCAAAGGAAATTGAGTTTTTTGCCAAACGTGGCTTACAAAAATACAAAATAATAATAATAATAATAGAAATGTCTTTTTCCGTGTTGCATACGGCTAAGTATCTCAAAAATATAAAAATCATATTTTTGCTTAAAATATAGATATTCACCAATTTTAATTGAGAGTATTTTCTATCGTAATATACAAATTGCAGTAAACCTTTCTATAAGAATTCATTTGGGTACATGAGTCCATAATAAATTCAAAACGCCAGATTTATTCACATGGATAAATCCCCATCCTAAGTCATAGATAGACCACCGGTTAGGAACTCATCAAATCTTTAAACCACATTCAAACCACATAATGTAGTCTACCTCAGGTAAGGTGTCAATCTCTTACCTTTTGAATTTATGATAAGATCAATATATCCAGGTTTCCTAACCGCTCTGAACTAAACAATTAGGTGACGACTCTCATGACCGCGACACCGCGTGTTCGCGTGCAACAGGTCTCTTTGTCAAATTAGACATTGCCAATGAACTTAATTTGAATATATAAACCCTTAAACTTTCAATTTATTATAGCATCTGATCTCTACATTCAATTAGATGTGTACACATTGCCAACATAAAATGAATATGAGTTGTACAGAAAGAGCACATGAGATTATGAATTGAAATTTAGTGTGTGGATTTCCAAGCCCAAAACTCAAGTACAAAGATTGATATAGCCAATTTCAACAATTTGAGGGACGTGAAATGAATTTGATTAACAAAAAAAAAAAAATCCCTCGCAAATACTTTTATCA
>Ga0307511_10003268_pt1 | contig 16658 bp, 14 predicted proteins | sample 13_EM_MG_FD_200266 | JGI IMG/M metagenome (GOLD analysis project Ga0307511, IMG submission 200266) | Populus trichocarpa ectomycorrhiza microbial communities from riparian zone in the Pacific Northwest, United States - 13_EM | ecosystem: Host-associated > Plants > Roots > Unclassified | place... | reverse complement strand
GCGGCGCCCCGACGCGCGCCAGCAGGCGGCTGGCGCCGGCCATCGCCAGCCCGAAGGCAATCCAGAACAGCCCCAACAACACATCCAGCCCGACCGCGCCGTTCAGTCGCAAATAAGCGGGCACCGAATTCAGGCTGGCATGGATCTGGAAACCGAAGGCAAGCAGAACCATCACCGCCACCAATCCGCCACCCCACACCGCCGCATTTGCCGAATCCGCTTGTTTGCCCCCGCCCGGCGCGGGCAGTTCCCCGAGATGGCGTTCGCACCAGCGCAGGCCCGCCACCGCCACCAGCAGGCCGACGCTGGCGAGCGCGAACGGCAGACGCGGGTCCACCCCGCGCAGGGCGCTGGTCAGCACCGGCGAACAGGCCCCCGCGATCCCCAGGCCGACCATGGAAAGCTGCGCCAGCCGTGGGGCGGCGGGCGGTGGCGCGTATTTGGCGATCAGCACCATGGGCGGGGCGCGCAGGGCCGAGGAGGTCAGCGCCCACACCACCACCAAGGCGGTCAGCAACATCGGAGAAGCACTGTAGGGCAGCAGCAGAAAAGCCAGGCAGGACACCGCGCTGACCAGCACGATCACGCCGGAAAGCCGGCGCATGCCGGCGGCGACGCGGTCGGCCGCCACTCCCAGGGCCAGGTCCATCAGCACGAACAGCGCCTGGTCCAGCAGCAGCAGCCAGATCACCCACTTGCGCTCGATCCCGGCCCCGGCCGCCAGCTGCGGCAAAAAAGCCACATAGATGGTCCAGGTCAGGGCAAACAGCCACTGCACCAGGCCAAGATACAGTCCCGCGCCCATTGCCTTCCCCTTTTAGCGCCTATTTCCCGCGCCGCGCTTGCGGCATGCGCTATGATTAGCCGTTAAAATAAGACCTATAGAGACCGGGAGCCATACGTTCATGCAGATCAGCCCGCCTTTCGGGTATCAGGCCATCGCGCCCTTTTTGCGCAATCAGCGGGTCAAGCTGCCCCCACCCGGCACCTTGCCTGAATTCACCCGCGAACTCAATGCCATCCCCGTCAGCTACACCGAATTCAACGTCGCCTATCGCGACTACCCCCTGGTGTTCTCCTCGGGCGACCAGGGCAAGACGTATGCGCCGATGGCCGTGCTCGGCCTCTCCGCGCAGGAAAACCTGTTCATCCGCGACGATGGCTGGGTGCCCAATGTCTATGTGCCCGCCTATGTGCGGCGCTACCCTTTCTGCATGGCGCGCGTGACCTTCGACAACGTCGAGCAGAGCGAGCGCCTGATCTGCATCGAAAAGGACTGCCTGGCCGGCGAAGGCAGCAGCGAGGGCGAGGCGATGTTCAACGACAAGGCCGAGGCCTTGCCGCGCTGGACCCCGATCGAGAAACTGCTGCAGGAATACGAGGCGGACCTGGAACGCACCCGCGAGATGTGCGCGATCCTGTCCGACTACGGCCTGCTGGAGCCATTCTCGATGCAGGCCAACCTGAACGCCGGCGGCAGCATGCAGCTCACCGGCATGTTCCGCGTCGAGGAAAAGAAGCTCGAGTTCCTCAACGCGAACCAGCACAAGAACCTGATCAAGAAGGGCGTGATGGGCAAGATCTACACCCATCTGCTTTCGCTGGACAATTTCGCCCGCCTGCTCGACCGCAAGGCCGCCCTGCTGGGCCAGGCCGTTGCGGCCTGAAGCGCACCACATTCGGAGACGTCAAGAGTGTCCCTGGTCAAACCTGTCGAATACGCGGACGCCAACCCGGCGGTCAAGGCCGTGTACGACGACATCATGGAAACCCGCAAAATCGCGGCGATCAACAATTTCTGGAAAGTGCTGGCGCACGACCCGGATACGCTCAAGCGCACCTGGGAAGAAATCAAGGCGGTGATGGCGCCGGGCGCGCTGGACGCGCTCACCAAGGAAATGATCTACGTCGCCGTCTCGGCCACCAACGGCTGCGAGTACTGTACCTATTCGCACACCGCCTCGGCGCGCAAGCAGGGCATGAGCGACGCGATGCTGGCCGAGGTGCTGGCCGTCGCGGGCCTTGCCAACAAGACCAACCGCCTGGCCAACGGCTACCGCGTGCCGGTGGACGAAGCCTTCAAGCCCAAATACTGACCGCCCCGGAATACGACGGCCATGCCCGATATCATTTACTCCCGCACCGAACTCGGCGAGCGCGCCATGCGCGGCCAGGCAGGGCAGATTCCGCCCGAGCTGGTGCGCGTGCTGGCCCTGATCTCCGGCGATACCCATTTCGACCTGGTGAAAAAGCGCGCCATCCGCATGCCGGAGGCCGACCTGTCCGCGGTGCTCAAGCGCCTGGTCGATGCCGGCCTGATCGCCACGCGCGGCACCACCGACGAAGACAACCTCGATTTCACCATGCATTTCTCCAGCCCGGCTGGGGACGCGGCGCCGGCGCTCAACGAGGCGGAGAAAAGCCGCATCGGCCTGGCCGCCACCGACGGCCACGACATCCTCACCAAGACCGGCTCGTTCATGCAGCTCTCCGGCAACGCGCCGCAGACCGCGCTGGGCAAGGCCTGGACCGACATCACGGTGCTGATCATCGAGGACGACGAAATCCAGGCGCGCTTCGCCCAGAACATCATCATGAAGGCCGGCTTCAAGCAGCGCCACGCCGCTTCGCGCGAGGAAATCGTCGGTGAGCTGAACAAGCAGCCGCTGCCCGACTGCATGCTGCTCGACATCGAGCTGCCCGGCACCAACGGCTTCGACATCCTGGCGCGCATGCGCCAGCACCCCAAGCTCAAGCACGTGCCGGTCATCATGCTCACCGCGCTGGCCTCGCAGCAGGACGTATTCAAGGGCCTGTCGCTGGGCGCCAACGCCTACGTGTCCAAGCCCTACAAAAAACAGACGCTGGTCGATACCATCGTCAAAACCCTGGGGCTGAAGCCCTATGCAGACAAACCGGCGGGTGTGGGCCCGACCGGCTGACCTTATCGGCGAGTCGGGCGTGACCCGGCCGCCCACACTCGCTCCAGGCACGGAACGCGCGGAGGAAGGCATGCAATACACCCAGGAGTTTTGCGAACGCGAATACAACGCCCGCGCCATGGTGCCCGCGCACCCCGAGTATTTCCGCCGCTGGGCCGAGGACTCAAAGCGCGTGCGCCTCTCGGAGCCCTGCTTCCTGGACATTCCCTACGGCGAGGCACCCGGCCAGACCCTGGATTTCTTTCCGGTGCAAAGCGGCGCGCATGGCGACGTGCCCCTGCTGGTGTTCATCCACGGCGGCTACTGGCGTTCCCTGGACAAGTCCGATTTTTCCTATGTCGCGCCTTCCTTCACCCATGCCGGCGCGGCGGTGGCGGTGATCAACTACCGGCTGATCCCCAAGGTGACGCTGGAAGAGCAGGTGCGCGATGTATTGATGGCGGTGACCTGGTGCTACCTGCACGCCGGCCACTATGGCGCCAACCCGCATCACCTCTACGTCGCAGGGCATTCGGCCGGTGGCCATCTGGCGGCGATGATGCTGGCGGCGCAATGGCCGCGCTGGCACGGCGCCCTGCCGCCGGAAGTCGTGCGTGGCGCACTCGCCGTGAGCGGCCTGCACGACCTGGAGCCCCTGCGCCATGCCCCCTTCATCCAGGGCGACCTGAACCTGGATGAGAAGCGCGCCGTGGCGCTGAGCCCGGCGCTGATGCCGCCCGCCACCCACGCGCCGCTGATCACCGCGGTGGGGGACCTGGAGAGCAGCGAATTCCGGCGCCAGACCGGGTTTCTCGGCCAGCAATGGAAAAACGTGCTGCTGAAGAACGTGCCGATGCCCGGGCATGACCACTTCAGCATCTGCGCCGACTTCGGCAATCGGGCCAGCCCGCTGGTCAAGGCGATGCTGGACATGACGGGCATGAGTCTTTAGTCCTGCGCAGGCCGGCAATAAAAAAGCGGCGCCTGTGCGCCGCTTTTTTATTGCCGGCCTGAACCCGGCCTCACCTGCGCAAAGCTATTTTATTCGACGCGGCGCACCGGCACGGCGTTGCCGCCCAGCAGCAGCGGCCCGGGCAGACCCGAAGGGCGAGCACGCACCAACTCTTCGGGCTGCCACCGTACCTGGCGCACGGCGGGAGGCGGCGGCGCCGATTGCGACGACGCTTCAGCCTGCATCACCGGCACCGAATCCCGCGGCAGATCGGCCAGCGGCGCGGCCATTTCCTGCATTGCCGGCTGCGCGGCCGGGGCCTTGCCCGGCAGGGTGGCGGTCAGGCGCTCGGAGGAAGCGCGAAAGGCGGTGGCCCACGACGTGGTCGAAACCTGCTCGCCGATTGGATTCAGGCGCAGGTTCAGAGCCACCGACTTGCTCGTATATCCGGCCGCCTCGAGCAGCTTCATCGCGACTTCATCGGCTTCCTTGACCTGCTTTTCGCGCCCGCTGGATGAGGCCATCTGCGAGCCGGCAAAGGAGATCGCGCTCTTGATCAGGCCGCTGCCCGGTACGATCAGGTTCATCAGCACCGACACGGCCAGGGAGGCGCCGGCATTGCTGTCGTGATGCCCGGCGACCACGTGCCCCATTTCGCGCGCGATCACGAAGGCGAGCCAGTCGTCGGTCGGGTTCAGGCTCGAGAAACCGGCATTGACGGCGATCCGGCCGGTACCGCTGGACATTGCAGACAACTCGGCGGAGTCGGCCACATAGACATCGAAGGCGCCGATCCGCTTGACCGCATCGGGGTACAGGCCGCGCGCCGCGCCCTGCAAGCCGATGGCAATGCGTTTGACTTGAGCTTCATAGGCAGCCAGCGCTTCGTCGCCATGCTTGCGCGGTGCGGAAAACACGCTGAAAGTGATGTCCGAATGCAGGCCGAGAATGCCGGTGGAACCTTGCGGCGCGGCGGCCTCGGCCGGGGCTGCATCGCCGATCTGGGTGACATCGGGAATGGCAGGTACCGCTTTCGGCTCGATCGCGCCGGAACTGGAAGGCGCCTGTACGGGGGCGGATGCGAGGACCGTGTCTGTAGTCACTGTATCCGCCGCGGTCACCGTATCGGTGATCACTGCCGCCGCGCCGGGCGCCGTGGCGACCACGACAGGCAAGGAAACAGGCGGCGTCTCAGCCGCGGGCGCTCCAGCGGCAGGCAGGCTTTCAGCGGCGTCTTCAGCGCCGGCTGGTGCGGCGCACAACGCGGCTGCGCAAGCGCATACCCACGCGCCCGTTACCCGAAGGCAACGCGCCCACCTCTGCGAAGTCGTTCTCCCCTGCGGCATAGTTTTCCCCTGACTTGCATGCCGAACTGTGATGCGGAGGGTCAGTCTACGCCGCAGGTTCCGGAAATGCCAACAAATTTTCTGATTTTATCGTTACGAATCAATGACTTAATTGCAATTAACGATTTATAACAATGCTTTCAGCATGAAACTTAAAGTTGAGTAGTTAAAGTAATTTATGAAGATATGTGTCGACAGGAAGCAACATTCATCTTGCTTGGGCTTCCCGGCCGGGTTCATTGCGGTATTGACCCGCGCCCTGCCGCAGCCCTCAAGGCTGGGCGCCGCAGGCCCCGCAGCCGCCGCCAGACCATTCAGCGGCCTTGTAGCTGACGGCAACGACATTTGCCGCCGAAGCGGCCAGGCGCGTACTTCCCGCTACGCCAGGCCGGCCACGCGCCGGCTGCGGCGGCATGTCGCGGCCCTGGGCCACGAGGGTGCCCGGCGGCGGCGCAAGCCGCGCCATCGAGGCATGAAAATCCGCCGCCCAGGCGTTGGTGGCGTCCTCTTCGCCGAGCGGCTTCTGGCGCAAGCTGCGGGCCACCGTGCGGCTGCCGTAGCCGGCGGCCTCGAGCACCTTGATGGCCGCGTCGTCCGCCTCCTGACCTTGCCGCTCGCGCCGGCTTCCGGAGGCGATTTCCGACCCGCCAAAGGAGATGGCGCTTTTCAGCAAACCGCTGCCGGGCAGCGCCAGATTCATCAGAAGCGAGACCGCGATCGAGGCGCCGGCGTTGCTGTCGTGGTGCCCGGCCACCACATGGCCCATCTCGCGCGCAATCACGAAGGCCAGCCAGGCATCGCCCGGCTTGAGGCGCGCAAAGCCGGCACTGACGGCGATTTTGCCGGTACCGCTCGACAGCGTGGACAACTCTTTCGAGTCGGTGACGAAAACGTCGAAGCTGCCGACGCGCTCGCAGGCCTCAGGATAGGCCTTTTGCGCCCCGGCCTGCAGGCGCGCAGCCACGCGCCTGACCTGGGCCTGGAAAGCGGCGGCATCGGGCTCATTGCCCTGGCGGCGCGCGGACAGCAAGCTGAACCTGACCTCCGAATGCAGGCCCAGCAGCCCGGCCGAGCCTTGCGCGGGCGGCGGCTGCCGGCCCGGATCAGCCTGCCCGGCCCGGTAAGGGCGGGGGCTAAAACGGGGACTCTCGGCCGACAAGGGCGCCATCAGGCACAAGGACACACTACCCACGATCAGCCACCGCGCGGCACGATACCGCCTCGCCTGGCCTGCTTCTCCCTGATTTCGCATGTTTACGCTCGTATGGTTGGTTTGACATTTGGCGAAATGCGGCCTCAGTCTACCCTTCACAGAGCATCAAGCGTTGATCAAATTGTAAATATTTTTATATAAATCAATAGCTTAAAACAAAAATCGAATACATAACAATGTCATTGGCATATTACTTAAAGTATTTTCTCAGGATGTGGACAGGCGCTTCCGGAGCGGAATTTCCGTAAAACATAACACGACCATTCACGACGGCCCTGTATTTGAATGCGGCAAGGCGCGGCGCACCGGGCGACCGACCGGCGCGCCGGCGCGCAATCACCCGGGCGCCGGCACATGTGCCGGCCCCACCACGACCGGCGATGACGCAGCGTCGCACCGCGCCGGAAATCGCGCGGGGACAACCCTGGAGATCGATTTCAGACGTCGAGGTAGACCGTACCCTCGCGTACCTGCACGGCGAAGGTTTTGGCGCATCCCTGGTCGGGCGCCACCGCGCAGCCGTTGCCCAGCTCGATGTTCCAGTTGTGCAGCGGGCAGGCAACCCGCTTGCCGTAGACGATGCCCTGCGACAGCGGGCCGCCCTTGTGGGGGCACTTGTCCTCGACGGCGAAGACTTCGTCATCGGCATTGCGGAACACAGCGATATTGCCGTAGGCGGCGGTTTTCACCACCCGCGCGCCCAGGCGCGGAATCTCGGTCAGGGGGCAGACTTTTTTCATTGGCGTATTCGTTGTGGGGGAGGCGGGGGCGTCGAGTTCGGCGGTGCTCATGATCATTTCCTTTAAACCGACAGCACTTCAAAGTCCTGCTTGGCGACCGCCCCCTCGGCGCGCTCGCGCCACGGATCAGCGTAGTCCTTGACCGCGAACTTCAGGCGCGCGTACAGCGCCTTGCGGTTCTCGGCGTCCTCGACCACGAGCTTCTTGACGTAATCCATGCCGACGCGCGAGACCCAGTGGATGGTACGGTCCAGGTAGCGCGCCTCTTCACGATAGAGCTGCAGGAAGGCGCCGGAGTATTCGAGCACTTCCTCGTGCGTCTTCACCTTGACCAGGAACTGCGCCACCTCGGTCTTGATGCCGCCGTTGCCGGCCACATAGATTTCCCAGCCCGAGTCAACACCGATCACGCCGACGTCCTTGATCCCGGCCTCGGCGCAATTGCGCGGGCAGCCCGACACCGCGAGCTTGACCTTGTGCGGCGACCACATGCCGAACAGGTCGTGCTCCAGCTCGATGCCCATGCGGGTGGAGTCCTGGGTGCCGAAGCGGCACCACTCGGAACCCACGCAGGTCTTCACCGTGCGCAGCGACTTGCCGTAGGCGTGGCCGGAGGGCATGTCGAGGTCTTTCCAGACGCCCGGCAGGTCTTCCTTCTTCACCCCGAGCAGGTCGATGCGCTGGCCGCCCGTCACCTTCACAGTGGGAATCTGGTACTTGTCGACCACGTCGGCGATCTTGCGCAGCTCGTGCGCGGTGGTCACCCCGCCCCACATGCGCGGCACCACGCTGTAGGTGCCGTCCTTCTGGATGTTGGCATGGGCGCGCTCGTTGATGAAGCGCGACTGCGGGTCGTCCACCCCTTCGTGCGGCCAGGTCGAGATCATGTAGTAGTTGATCGCCGGCCGGCAGGAGGCGCAACCGTTGGGGGTGCGCCATTCGAGGAACTGGTACACCGCCTCGTGCGTGAGCAGCTTGTGCTCGCGGATCGCGGCGCGCGCTTCTTCATGCGTGTGATCGGTGCAGCCGCACATCGGCTTGGACTTGCTGTCGGCCACCTGATAGGCCCCGCCCACCGTGGAGGCCAGAATCTGCTCGACCAGGCCGGTACAGGAGCCGCAGGAGGAAGACGCCTTGGTGTGCTTGCGCACGTCTTCCAGGCTGAACAATCCTTTTTCCTTGATCGCCTTGACGATGGTGCCCTTGCACACGCCGTTGCAGCCGCACACCTCGGCGGTGTCGGCCATCTGCGCCGCCTTGTTCTGGCCCTGGTGGCCGACGTTGCCCAGGTGGTTCTGGCCGAACATCAGGTGGTCGCGGACTTCATGGATGTCCTGCTTGTCCTTGAGCAGCTGGAAGTACCAGGAACCGTCGGCGGTGTCGCCGTACATCACCCCGCCGATGATCTTGTTGTCCTGGATCACCAGCTTTTTGTAGATGCCGCCGACCGGGTCGTTGAGCGTGATCTCCTCGGTGTCCGGCCCGCCGGTGAAATTGCCGGCGGAGAACAGGTCGACGCCGGTGACCTTCAGCTTGGTCGAAGTCACCGAGCCCTGGTAGCGGCCGATGCCCATGTGCGCCAGATGGTTGGCGCACACCTTCGCCATCTCGAACAGGGGCGCGACCAGGCCATAGGCGATGCCGCGATGCGCGACGCACTCGCCGACCGCGTAGATTTTCGGGTCATACGTCTGCATGGTGTCGTTCACCACGATGCCGCGGTTCACGTAGATGCCGGCGGACTCGGCCAGCGCGGTATTGGGGCGGATGCCGACCGCCATCACCACCAGGTCGGCGGGAATGGTCTCGCCATCCTTGAACCTGACCGCGCAGACGCGTCCGGACTCGCCGGCCACCAGTTCGGCGGTCTGCTTTTCCAGCGCGAACTTGAGCCCCTTGTCCTCGAGCGACTTTTGCAGCATCTTGGCGGCCACGCTGTCGAGCTGGCGCTCCATCAGCCAGGGCATGATGTGCACCACCGTGACTTCCATGCCGCGCAGCTTCAGGCCGTTGGCCGCTTCCAGGCCGAGCAGGCCGCCGCCGATCACCACCGCGTGCTTATGCAGCCTGGCCGCATCGATCATCGCGTCGGTATCGGCGATGTCGCGATACGAAATCACGCCCGGCAGGTCCTTGCCCGGCACCGGCAGGATGAAAGGGTTGGAGCCGGTGGCCAGCAGCAGGCGGTCGTAGGGTTCGACCGTGCCGTCCTCCGCCTCGACCTGGCGCTTGACGCGGTCGATCCTCACCACCTTCTTGTTCAGGTGCAGCTTGATGTTGTTCTCCGCGTACCAGTCGACATCATTGAGCATGATGTCCTTGATCGTCATCTCGCCGGCCAGCACGGGCGAGAGCAGGATGCGGTTGTAGTTCGCGTGCGGCTCGGCGCCGAACACGGTGATCTCATACAGGTCGGGCGAGATCTTCAGCAGTTCTTCGAGGGCACGCACACCGGCCATGCCGTTGCCGACCATCACGAGTTTCATTTTTTTCATGGGAGGTTTCGCTTACAGGGGTATCAATAAAGTGGGCAGTTAAAAGCGTGGGATCAGGCCGCGATGGCCTGCGCGCGCCGTTCGGTATCCAGGAACTCTTGCGTCGGCGGCAGGGCGACTTGCGCCAGGGCCGCGACTTCGCCGACCACCACGATGGCGGGGCTGCCCAGTTGCGCCTGCGACACCAGCGCATGCAGGGTGCCCAGGGTGGCGATCACCTGGCGCTGGGTCTTGAGCGTGCCCGACTGGATCGCCGCCGCCGGCATGTCCGCGCGCATGCCCGCTTCGAGCAGGCCGGCGCAGATTTGCGGCAGGTTGGCGATGCCCATATAGATCACCAGCGTGGTACCGGTCTGGCTCAGTGCGCGCCAGTCGGGACCGCCGCCGGATTTCGTATGGCCGGTGACGAAGGTGACGCCCACCGCGTGCTCGCGATGCGTGACGGGAATGCCCAGCGAGGCCGGCACCGCGATGCCGGCGGTGATACCGCTGATCACCTCGACGGCAATGCCCGCCGCGCGCAGGGCCTGCAACTCCTCGCCGCCGCGTCCGAACATGAAGGGATCACCGCCCTTGACACGCGCGACCACGCGGCCGGCGCGAGCCAGCCTGAGCATGAGTTTCTGGATGAAGGCTTGCGGCGTCGACTTCTTGTAATTGAGGCAGCCGCCGCGCTTGCCGACTTCGATGATCCTGGCCGAGGGCCGCGCGTGTTCCAACACCGCGCGATTGACCAGATCGTCGATCAGCACCACATCGGCGCGCGCGAGCGCGCGCACCGCTTTCAACGTGAGCAGCTCCGGATCACCCGGTCCCGCCCCCACGAGATACACCATGCCGGCGCCGTTGCCGGCAAGGTCAGTCCGCGTCATGATTGACTCCCGCATAGACCTTACGAACCGGACTATTGCAAGCGGTATGCCAGATGCGTCTCAGAGGAGAGACGGCATGGGCAGGCAAGGGGCAATCAAGTTATCGCACCATTGATGTGCAGTGCAACAAACATCGCACCGTCATAGCGCGCAAGTCTCAAACACCTGTTCTTCAAACAGCGTGATCGAGCAAAGACAATCGGCTCACGACGGGCCGATTCAGGAAACGCGATTTAACAAATACGCACAAAAAACCGCCTCGCGGCGGTCCAGACTGGTGACAACGCAGGTTGTTATGAGCAGGGCCGCGTCAACTCCCACGCCGCTTGCTCTGACTTCAGGGGATTCAAAGGGGGCAAGCCCCTTTGTCAATCACCTGAACCGCCTCGCGGCGGTCTTCATTGTCGCGGCCAAGGCCGGATCAGGAAGGGAAGGGAATCAGTTCGATCTCTTCTTCCTTGATGCCCATGGCGCCGGCCATGTCCTTCAAGGTGTCGTCGCCAATGGCGACCACATCATAGGCGGAGACGAAGTCGCCGCCTTTTGATTCCAGAAAGGCCTTGGCCTTGGCATCGCTATCCCAGGTGACGATGGCGTCGGGGCCGCTTTCCTTCAAGCGAGCACACATCGGAACCCGGTCTTCCTTATACACAATGGCGTACATGCGGCCTTCTCCCTTTTCTTACAGGCTTCTAAGCTGGACTGCCTGAGGCGGAGTTTACAAAAGTTTTCGGGGTTTGTGGGGAACCGGGCAGTAAGCGGCTGGCATAACAGTTGCGAGGGATGTCGAAGTTCCGGGAAACTTTCAATGACGATCGCTCCCATTTCGCTGGCCAAGCTTGAGACCCGTTCGACCTGCCCTTATTGTGGCGTCGGTTGCGGCGTCATCATCGAGCACGATGGCCAGGCCATTTCCGGGGTCCGTGGCGACCCCAAGCACCCGGCCAATCTGGGCCGCCTGTGCACCAAGGGTACTACCCTGCACCTTACCGCTCGCCTGGAAAACCGAGCCCTCGTGCCGGAAATGCGCGAGAGCAAGCACTTACCGCGCAGCCCGGTTTCCTGGGACGCGGCGCTCGACGCCTGCGCCGACAAATTCGCCCAGGTGATCCGCGAGCACGGCCCGGACGCGGTCGGCTTCTATATCTCCGGCCAGTTGCTGACCGAAGACTATTATGTCTTCAACAAGCTCGCCAAGGGCTTGATCGGCACCAACAACGTCGATACCAATTCACGCCTGTGCATGAGTTCGGCGGTGGCCGGCTACAAGCAGACCCTGGGCGCCGACGCGCCACCCGCCTGCTACGAAGACCTGGAACTGGCCGAGGTGATGCTGATCGCCGGCTCCAACATGGCCTATGCCCACCCGGTGCTGTACCGGCGCGTGGAAGAGGCAAAGGGCAAGAAGGGCGACGGCCTGAAGATCATCGTCGTGGACCCGCGCAAGACCGATACCGCGCGCGAGGCTGATCTGCATCTGCAAATTCTCCCGGGCACCGACATCGCGCTGTTCAATGCGATGCTCAACGCCCTGCTGTGGGAAGGCCTGATCGACCGACCCTATATTGAAGCGCACACCGCCGGTTTCGACGCCCTGAAGGAAGCCGTGCGCGAAATGACCCCGGCGGCCGCGGCACGCATCTGCGGCGTGCCGGAAGCCGACATCCGCCAGGCGGCGCTGTGGTTCGGCCGCTCCAAGGCCGCCCTCTCCCTGTATTGCCAGGGCCTGAACCAGTCGGCCCACGGCACCCACAACAACGCCGCGCTGATCAACCTGCACCTGGCCACCGGCCAGATCGGCAAGCCCGGCGCCGGCCCCTTTTCACTCACCGGCCAGCCCAATGCGATGGGCGGGCGCGAGGTCGGCGGCCTCGCCAACCTGATCTCGGCGCACCGCGACATGAACAACCCGGCGCACCGCGCCGAGGTCGCCCGCCTGTGGGGCGTGGATGACGTGCCCGCCACCCCGGGCAAGACCGCGGTCGAGATGTTCGATGCCGTGAGAAGCGGCCAGATCAAGGCGCTGTGGATCGCCTGCACCAATCCCGCCCAGTCGATGCCCGACCTGCACGCGGTGCACGAGGCGATGCGCAGCGCGCAACTGGTGGTGGTGCAGGAAGCCTTCAACAACACCGATACGGTCGCGTTCGCCGACGTACTGCTACCCGCCTCCACCTGGGGCGAAAAGCATGGCACGGTCACCAATTCGGAGCGCCGCATCACCCGCGTCTCGCCCGCCCTGCCCGCGCCGGAACAGGCGCGCCACGACTGGGACATCTGCATCGACTTCGCCAAGCGGCTGGGCGCGCGCCTGGGCAAGGCCGCGCTGGCGCAGCGCCTGTTCGACTACGCCGATCCGGAGAGCATCTGGAACGAGCACCGCGAAAGCACGCGCGGGCGCGACCTCGACATCACCGGCCTCTCCTACGAAATCCTCGAGACCGCCGGTCCGCAGCAGTGGCCGATGCCGCAAGGTGCGCAAGCCGGCCGCAAGCGCCTGTACGCCGACGGCATATTTCCCACCGCCGATGGCCGCGCCCGCTTCGTTCCCACGCAGCACCAGGGCGTACGCGAACCGGTCAGCGCGCAATACCCGATCGCGCTGACCACCGGCCGCCTGCGCGACCAGTGGCACGGCATGAGCCGCACCGGCCTGGTGGCGCGCCTGTTCAGCCACGTCGAGGAGCCGCTGCTGTCGATGGACCCCGCCGACCTGGCGCGCCGCGGCCTGCGTCCCGGCGACCTGGCCGAAGTCAGCTCGCGGCGCGGCAGCTTCGTGGTGCGGGTCGAATCCTCCGACTCGGTGCGCACCGGCCAGGCCTTCATGCCGATGCACTGGGGCTCGCAGTTCATGCGCGGCCTGGGCGTGAATGCGGTGACCTCGCCCGCGATCGACCCCTATTCCAAGCAACCCGAGTTGAAGGCCGCGGCCATCGAAGTCAAGCCGGCCAAGCTGCCGCACCGCGTGGTGGCGATGCGCCTGTTTGGCGATGCCGGCGCGGCGGCGCGCATGACCGAAACCCTCAAGCCCCTGCTCCAGCAGCTCGACTACGCCACCCTGACCCAGGCCGGGCGCGACGAGGTGCTGGTATCCCTGCGCGGCTACCATGCGGAGCCGGTGCCTGAATCGATACTCGATAAACTGGATCGCCTGTTCGAACTTGCCGAGCCGTCGCGCGTGATGCGCTACGTCGATGCGCGGCGCCGTGTGGAAAAGGCCGCGCGCATCGACGACGGGGCGATGACCAGCGTCTGCCTCTCCGGTGAAACCGCGGCGGCCGACTGGCTCAAGAACATGATGCTGGAGCGCGCCAGCCTGGATGCGGTGCGGCCGTGGATCCTGGCGCCGGTGTCCAGCCCGCCGCAGGGCTCGCTGTCGCGCGGGGTGATCGTGTGCAATTGTCTGAACGTTTCGGCTTCGGAAATCCGCGAAGACGCCGCTGCCGGTCTCGATTTCGCCGCCTGCCAGGCCAAGCGCAAATGCGGCACCTCCTGCGGTTCCTGCGTACCCGAGGTCAAGCGTATCATCATGGAAACAGCGGTCCGGAGCCCAGCGGCGGGAACTCCGGCTTTGTCCGGTGGACAAAGCAGTGAAGAACCGGCACGGGTCTTGCCAAGAGCAGCCTAGTACCCGCTGATGGAGACGGCAGTATGAATAGCAACAAACAATTCCAGCAAGACCTCAAACCCAATCCCCCGCCGCGCGTCCCGATGTCGCACCACGAGGGAAAACGCGCATGAGCTACGCTGCCTACATCAAGGAAATCGGCAGGGGCGAACAAGCCTCGCGCGACCTCCCCTACGACGAAGCGAAAAAGCTGTTCGGCGCCATGCTGGACGGCGGTGTGCCCGACCTGGAACTGGGCGCCATCCTGCTCTCGCTGCGCTACAAGACCGAGTCGCTCTCCGAGGTGCTGGGCTTTTGCGCCGCCCTCGACGAGCGCATCGAACAACTCAAGCCGCCGCGCCCCGGCTTGAAGCCGATCATTATTCCCAGCTACAACGGCGCGCGCCGCCAGGCCAACCTGATGCCGCTCCTGGTGATGCTGCTCAAGCGCCTCGGCGTGCCGGTGCTGATCCACGGCGTACTGGAGTCCGAAGGCCGTGTCGCCGCCGCTTACGTGTTCCGCGAACTGGGCATCCTGCCGCAAGCCAACAAGCGCGGCGCGCAGGAAGCGCTGGACCACGACGGCGTCGCCTTCGTGCCGATCGGCGCGCTGGCGCCGGGACTGTCCAACCTGCTGGCGCTGAAAAGCCGCCTGGGAGTGCGCAATTCGGCGCACACCATCGCCAAGCTGGCCGACCCCTTCTCCGCCGATGCTTCCGGCGGCGGCCTGCGCATGGTCAGCGTGACCCACCCGGCCTACGCCACCAAGCTGCGCGAGTTCTTCGCCCAGGCGCCGGGCAGCGCCCTCCTGATGCGCGGCACCGAGGGCGAGGCCTTCGCCAACCCGAAGCGCCGCCCGCAGATCGAGTACTTCCACGCCGGCGAGACCGAGGTGCTGTTCGAGGCCGAGCACGGCGTCATCAAGAACCTGCCGCACATCCCCGAGGAGTGCGACGCCAAGACCACCGCGCAGTGGATCCGCGAAACGCTCGAAGGCGAGCACCCGGTGCCCCTGCCCATCATCAACCAGTTCGCCTGCTGCCTGTACGCCGCCGGCTACACCAACGACTTCACCCAGGCCAAGGCAATCGCCGCGGTGAAGGCGCGTCTGCCGCTGGCCGCCTAACAGTTGTTGAAAAAGGGGCAAGCCCCGTTTGGGGGTCCCCGATACTGAAGGCTGTTGCCACGAAGTTGCAACGTATCAATCAACCTTCTTCAGAGATTTTGATCGAATTTCAATAGCCTGCTAAAGGCCCTTCGCGGAGGGCGTGAAGCGCTGCCGCAACGCGCCGACCAGCGCCCAGTCCGCGCGCACGCTGATCAGACTGACCGGCGAGTAACCCCGCCTGACCGCCAGCGCCAGCGCCCCGGCCATCAGCGCGATGGTCAGGCAGGTGTTCTGCCAACTCGTCAGCGGCCACTGCCCGTCCCAGGAAAGCGCCGGCTGCATCGCGAACGGCGCAAGATAGGGTATGGTCCAGATGTCCAGCGCGCTCGAGCCGCGCGAACCGGCCAGATCGCCCAACAGATGCAGATGAAAGGACAGCAGCACCAGCGCCGCCGTGCGCCATCTGTCGCGCGCCAGGCAAACGGCCAACAGGGTCGCGAGCAACGCAGCCGCGCCGCCGTGACCGAGGGTATGGTGCCAGGTCTCGTAGTGGTCGCTGGCCGCGCGTCCGAGGGCGCGATTGGCCCAATCGATCAGCAGGCCCGCCCCATCCACATCAGGCGCGACACAGGCCCAGGCCACCATGGCGCGATCGCGCGCCGCCAGCGGCTTGAACGACGATGCCGTCTCGGCCACCGCCCAGCCGCACAGCAGATGCGTAACGACATGCATGAAGGCCCCTCGCCCGCGCCGATCGGGCACGGGTCCAAGGAGCCATTATCGCCAATGCGCACCGCAGTGCGCATCGGCGCCGCTTCAAATCGGCTTACTCGGCCGGCTTGACGATCACGATCTCGCGCAGCAGACCGCCGCCTTGGACGCTGCCGGAGGTGGTGCCCATGCCTTCCATGCGGGCCTGGCAGGCCAGGCGGTCTTCGCCGGCGAGCGCGCCGCAGCGGTCTTCGGAGTTGCGCGCCAGGGTGTCGGGGGCCGCGGTCGACAGATTGTTGCGGCGATTCTCCTGCAGCGCGGCGCCGGCTTCGCGCATGCAGGTGGCGTAGTCCTGCTGCGACTGGCCGCTCTTGCAGAAGGCGCTTTCCTGGCGATAGCGCGCTTGCGCTTCGGTTTCAGCGGCCAAGGCGGAGAAGCTCAGGAAGCCGCCGAGGGCGACCATGGCGATGTGGCTGTAACGGCGCAACTGGTGATGGGGAACGAACATGATGAACCTCCTTCAATGGACTCGGGATGACGGAATACGGTGGATCCAAGTCTAGGCAAGGCCACCAGGTCGTCATGTCGGCTGGGCATGCTTTCCCACTGTCGGCGCATTCCGAAAGGCTTGTAGGAAGGCGCTGATGGGTTTTGGGGCAAGGCCAAACTGCACTAAAATCGCAGGCCCTAGGC
>Ga0307511_10003267_pt1 | contig 16663 bp, 12 predicted proteins | sample 13_EM_MG_FD_200266 | JGI IMG/M metagenome (GOLD analysis project Ga0307511, IMG submission 200266) | Populus trichocarpa ectomycorrhiza microbial communities from riparian zone in the Pacific Northwest, United States - 13_EM | ecosystem: Host-associated > Plants > Roots > Unclassified | place... | reverse complement strand
GACCTCGCGGCCGGCCGGGACGTGATCGCCGAGGTCGAGGAGCTGGCGGCGGCGCAGCCACTACGGGAGGGCCTGCACGCGCGGCTGATGCGGGCGCTGACGGCCAAGGGCCGGCAGGCCGACGCGCTCGCGGTGTACGACCGGGTGCGCAAGCTGCTGGCCGACCAGCTGGGTGTGGATCCGGGGCCGGCGCTGCGGGAGGCGCACCTGGCGGCCCTGCGCATGACGTCGACCCGCACCAACCTGCCGGCCCGGCTGACCAGTTTCGTGGGCCGGGACCTGGAGCTGGAGCAGGTGACGCGGGCGGTGGCCGGGGCGCGGCTGGTGACGCTGACCGGCACCGGTGGGGCGGGCAAGACCCGACTGGCGGTCGAGGCGGCGGAGCGGCTGCTGGCGGATTTCCCGGACGGCGTCTGGCTGGTCGACCTGACGTCCACGGTGGACGTCACCGCGGCGACCCGGGAGGCGTTGAGCACCGCCGACCATCCCCGCGACTACCTGGCGACCCAGAATTCCCTGCTGGTGCTGGACAACTGCGAGCACGTGATCGACGCGGCCGCCGATTTCGCAGCCGATCTGCTGACCCGGTGCCCGCGGCTGAAGATCCTGGCCACGAGCCGGGAGCCGCTGAGTATCACCGGCGAGACGCTGTGCCCGCTGCGGCCGCTGCCCGACAGCCAGGCCGTCGCCCTGTTCACCGACCGGGCCCGGGCCGTCAGCCCGGGCTTCCGGCCCACCGAGTCCATAGTGGACATCTGCCGGGCATTGGACGGCCTGCCGCTGGCGATCGAGCTGGCCGCGGCCCGGATCCGATCGCTCACGCCGGCCCAGCTCACCGAGCGGCTCGGCGACCGGATCGGCTTGCTGGACAAGGGAACCCGGGCCACCCCGCAGCGGCACCGCACGCTGCGGGCGGTGATCGACTGGAGCTGGGACCTGCTCGACGACGCCGAGCGCACCCTGCTCAGCCGGCTGTCGGTGTTCGGCGGCGGGGCCACCCTGGAGGCGATCGAGCAGGTCACCCAGGGCACTCTCGATCAGCTTACTTCCCTTGTGGACAAGTCACTGGTGGTCGCGACCGAGGAGCGCTACCGGCTGCTGGAGACGATCCGTGAATACGCCTCGTCCAAACTGGACGGTGACGAGACCCGGCAGCGCCACGCCTCGTACTACACCGAGTTGGTGGAACGGGCCGAGCCGCTGCTGCGCGGGCCCGAGCAGGCGACCTGGCTGACACGGCTCACCGCCGAGCGGGCCAACCTGGATCTGGCGATGTCGCCGCGCATGTTCACCGCCCGGCTCTGGCTGTGGCTGATCCTGGCGCAGCTACAGGATCCCTTGCACTGGGCCGAAACCGTCGACACCGATGAGGCGCGGCTGCTCCGGCAGCCGACCGAGGAGCTGTTGGACCGGCTGGCGCTGGAGGACGGGCCGGCGACCCTGGCGCTGGTTGTCGTGCGCAGCGGCAACAACAGCACGCGGATCGGCGGCATCGCGGCCCGGCTGAGCGAGTCGGCCGACCCGTGGCGGCGGGCGGCCGGCGAGCTGCTGCACGGGTACGTCGCCTCCGAGCTCAGCGACGGCGGCATCCCCCGCGCCGAGCGCCACTTCGCCGCCGCCGCAACAAGTTTCCGTGCGCTCGGCGACCAGGTCGGACTCACCTACGCGCTGACTTTCCTGTCCATCTCCCAGGCCAGCCGCGGCGACAACGAGGCCGCCCTGGCCGCGATCACCGAGGCGCTGGGCATGGGCGTCCATGTGCCCGCGCTGCTCCAGGTCCAGTCCGCCCAGCTTCAGGCCCGCACCGGCGACACCGCCGGCGCTCGCCGTGTGCTGGAACGGGTCGAGCAGTCCACCCCCGCCGACGATCCCGTGTCCCTGACCCGGATCCGCAACGCCCTGGCCGAGCTCGCCCGCCTCGATGGCCGGCTCCAGGAGGCCCTGTCCTGGCACCGATCCGCCCTGGCCATCGACCATGTCGACGCCCCCACCCAGTTCCAGGCGCTGCTGCGGATGAACTACGCCCTGACGCTGACCGCCCTCGGCCAGCGGGAGGAAGCCGGCCGCGAGCACGAGATCGCCGTGGAGCTGGCCATGCGGACCAAGGACGCGCCGGCCCGAGCCGTGGTGCTGGAGGCCCAGGCGGCGTGGTTCGAGGAGGGCGGCCACCACGAGCAGGCGACGGCCCTTCGGGCCCGGGCGGCCGAGCTTCGCGGCTGAGGCAGGGCCGTGCCCCATCAGCACCACCAGCCCCACCCAATGCCACGTGTGCGCCATATTCGACTCCTGGGACCGCATGTGGCGCACACGTGGCAAAAAGTGCGGGGCCTTACCAGCGGTCCAGGTACTGGCGGACGTCGGCCGGGTCGGTGGCGATCATGCCGAGGTAGCCGTCCGGCCGGACGACGGCGTAGCCGCGGTCGATGTCGTAGGCGGGGGCGTCGGTCACCGCCACGCCGCCGGGGTAGTCGGCGCCGCCGAAGGTCAGGACGGTGAACTGGGGACCGCGCAAGGCGTCGTGGATCCGCTGGGCGCCGGCGAGGCCGTCGGGGGCGCGGTCGCCGGCACGGAGGGAGCCGGGATTCGCACGGGTGTCGACGGAAAGTTTGCTGTCGCGGTAGTGCAGACCAAGCTGCCGCAGCACGGGATCACTGCGGTCCATGGCGTCCTCGCGCCGTTCGACGCCCCGGTTGAACAGCTTGTTGCTGATGCCGAGCACATCGGCCGCGATGGGCAGGCGCTCGTCCTCGTAGCTGTCGAGCAGCTCCTCCGCCCCGAGAGCCAGCTTCCAGCCGAGGTTGTACGCGTCCTGCACACCGGTGTTGAGCCCCTGCCCGCCGGCCGGAGTGTGCACGTGGGCGGCGTCGCCGGCCAGGAACACGCGCCCGACCCGGTAGCGGTCGACCATCCGCACGTTGGCCCGCCACTGGCTGGACCACCCGACATCGGTGAGCGTGTGCCCGCTGACGTCACGCACCAGCGAAGCCAGATCGGTCTCGTCGTACCGAGTCGTGGTGAGCTGGAAGGTGTCGGTGCCGGCCATCGGGCAGAGCGCGAGCACCGGCCCCTCGGCGGTGGACCAGATGTGCCAGTGGTCCCGGTCCAGCCCGTCGATCTTCACGTCGGCGATCTGGATCCGGTGCTGCTCAAAGGTCTCGCCGACGAAGTCGATGCCGGCGGCCTTGCGCACCCCGCTGCGGCCGCCGTCGGCGCCGACGAGGTAGCGCGCCCGCACCGGCTTACTGTCGATCATGGCGGTGATGCCGTCGTCGTCCTGGGTGAAACCCTGGAACTCCACGCTGGTCTCGACTCGGCCGCCGAGTTCGGCCAACCGGTCCCGCAGGATCGCGGCGGTCCGCCACTGCGGCAGCATCAGCACGTTCGGATACGGCACATCGGGCCGCGGGTCGACGGTCGGCGCGAGCTCCCGCTCCCACACGACCTGCCCGTCCTGGTGCCCGCGCATCGGCGGATACGGCCCGCCGTGGGCGAACGCGGCGTCGATCACGCCGAGGTCGGCGAACACCTCAAGGGTGCGGGGCTGAATGCCCTTGCCGCGGGAGCCCGCGAAGTCACCGGGGTCGTGGTCCACGATGCGGTGCGCCACGCCGCGGCGGGCGAGGTCGACGGCGAGGGTGAGGCCGGTCGGGCCGGCCCCGATGATGAGGATTTCGGTGTCCATGGCGGACAAGGTGGCAGGGCCCGCTGTCAGACCGCCGACAACCCGCTGTCAGCGCTCTCGTCGCCCGGTGTCGACGAGGAAATCGTCGAACAGGTTGGGCAGGTAGGCCAGCAGCAGCCCCAGCGCGGAGAAGGCGCCGCCGACCGGGTTGAGCCGGGACAGCGCCCACGCGAACGCGCAGCCACGGTAGGCCGGCACGGGCGTGGCGACGTCGGTGAACCAGGTCAGGAACGGCACCCGCAGCTCACGGATGCGCGGGTTGACCACGGGGCCGGCCAGCGCCAGCAGCGCGGTCGGCTCGTTGCGCATGGCCCAGCGGTACACCTGGGAGAACTGGTAGAACCGCCATTCGGCGGCAGAAGGCGCGACGCCGAGCGTGCGGGCCAGGGCCACGCCGTGTTCGGTGGCGGCCTGCTCGGCCCGGCTCCACGCCGCGTCGTGCACGCTGCGCCGGTCCAGCTCGCCACCGCCGAGTCGACGTAAGTAGCTAGCCCATTCGGTCGAGCCGGGATTGCCGAAGGTGTCGTCGGACAGGCCGAGCGCGAGGGCTGTGCCGCGCTCCAGACCCTCCAGAATGGACGCGTCCACAATGGACATCCAGCTGCCCGGACGGGCGAGTTCGCCGTCCCGGAAGAATTCGAGCACACCTTCGATGTTTCGCCACCGAGCTGGGTCGATGTCCAGCCGAGTGACCCATTCGGACTGCACGTCCCGGAGGAACTCGAGACGGTCGGCCACGTGCATGTGGTCCAGCTCGGCGAGGGTGTGGCCGAGCGGGCGCGCCAGGGCTCTGCGGACGCGCGGGACCGCTCCCGGCGCGACCCGCGCACAGGTATCGGTCATCACACTACGGGCGAACACCAGAACGACTCCCCGATCGCAAGACAAGACAGCGCCCGAAAATCGTATCCGCCCCGAATGGGTGCTCTTGTCGTCACATCGGGCGAACCACTGCCGCCGACCAGCCGATCTTGGAGAACTCGCAGGTCAGTCGAACTGTCTAGTGTGGCCAGTCACGCAGTGACCTTGAAAACCCTTGGCCCATAGGGAGAAGATCGCCACGCACAGTGCGAGTCCGGTCACTGGACGACACCGATCGGCTCACGGTTCGGTCAACCGGTCTTGACTCCACAGTGGACACCTGATCGGCACGTGGTGTCGGCGAGGCCGCCATCTGGCCTAAGCCAAGGGGTTTGGCGTCAAGAGTCAACAAAACCTCAGCGCTGGAACCGATAGACCGCGGCGCCCCGGGAGTTCTCCGCGCGGCGCGCGTACCGGTGCAGGAACGCGTCGATGGACGCGCGGGTGCGGGTGAGCGCGGCGGCGGACTCGGCCAGCACCGTGGCGCCGTTGGCGGTCAGGTGGTACATCCGCCGCGCCGGCCCCGGCGTGGCGGTGGTCCAGCTGGAACAGACCAGCCCGGCCCGCTCCAGGTTGCGCAGCGCCCGGTAGATGCCGCTGGCGTCGTTGTCCACGCCGCACAACAGGCGCAGCCGCTCGATGAGCTCGTACCCGTGGTCCGGCCGCTCGTCGAGCAACAGCAGCAGACACGGCTGGACGAAGTTGCGCGGTTCCCCCTCGCGCATCAGGCGACTCCGTCCACTGAATTCATCCCGTCCTCCACGTTGAATTCCCGCCTGTGACCCCGACCAAGGATAAAACCGAATGACCGCCCCGCACAGGGAGACCGTGGCGTCCAATCGGGTACCCCGCGAGCCCCGTTCACCGGCATAATCGGGGACGCAGCCGCCGAAAGGTAGAGTCGCTCTGGTCCGACCGGAACAACCGCAACCCATTTGGCCTGATAACCTGCGGCGAGGCGGCGCGACACAGGTACGGTTCAACGATGACCGCGATCTCCCCGGCGCGGCTGGCGGAAACGTTCGCCCGCATCGCCGATACCCTCGTCGACGACTTCGACCATGCCGAGTTCGCGCGATTCCTGGCCGCCCGTGCACGGGAAACGTTGCTTGTGCCCGCAGTCGGCGCGCTTCTCGTCGATCATCGGGGCCAGGCCCACATCGGACACTCCGCGCCCGATCGCCTCGCCGCGTCGCCATTGTGGCCGCTGCTGCGCGGCGACGGGCCGAGCATGGAGTGCCACCGCACCGGAACCGCCATCGCGGTGCCCGACACCGAGCAGCGAAACAACCGATGGAACCGTTTTCTTGCAGAAGCACGTGCATCTGGCTTCGGCTCGCTGGCCGCGGTGCCGTTACGGGTGCGAGAAACCACGATCGGGGCCTTGACAGTGCTGCGGACCGAACGCGGAACGCTGTCGGATCAGGACAACCGAATCGTCGAGGCGATGGCGCTGGCGGCCGCCGCCGGCGTGCGCAGACTTGGGGAGCTGACGCAGGCGCAAACGCTGGCCGCTCAGCTCCAGACCGCGTTCAGCAGCCGAATTGTGATCGAACAAGCCAAAGGAGTGCTGGCCGAACGGCACGGCAGCTCGGTGGACGGCGCATTCGGCGCACTGCGCGAGTACGCCAGGCGGCGCAACCTTCGACTGACCGACCTCGCGAACGCGGTGGTCACCGGATCGGAGCAGGTGCCGCCGCTGCCGCCGGCAACGAAGTGATCTTCGTCCTGATGGGTTGCGGCACTAATTCCCCGGGTGCAGAGTTGACCCTGAATGGCCGAATTCACCGCGCATTGTCGCCGGCACTCGCCCATCGCACCGCTCCGGACCCTGGCGGATCACACCACTTGTCGTGAGAAGTATCGGGGAGGTGCGCCTTGTCCGGGTGGGTGTCCGTCTCGGCCCGGCGGTCCGCGTACACCGGTGAGCCGTTGAGCCGGGCCAGCACCGCGGTCGGTGACCTGGCAGGCCACGGACTCGATTTCTGCTCCCCGGGCCAGCGGCGGTTCCGCGCGCTGCTGGCCCTGCTGGCCGGCAACACCGACAGCGGCGGCGAGAACCAGTTGACGCGCTGGCAACTTGACTGGTCGGTGGCCGGCCACATTACGTATTCCCCCGAACAGCACGCGCTGGTGGTGCTCACGCCCATTCCGCACCTGCTCGCCGCGGCCGCCCTGGTGCACCCGGATCCGGTGCGGCGTCAGGGGTTGCCCGGCTTACGGCCGCTCAACGCGCACCCGGACGGGCTGTGGTTCCGGATGCGGCACGTGCCGACCCGCACGCTGCTGCGCATCGAAGCCGTCGAGTCCGAGGGCGCGGTGGTGCATCCGCAGGTGCCGATCGCGTGGGAGATCGCCAGCCGCAGCTGGGAGATCCTGGCCGAGGAGGAGGTGGCGCTGCGATCGGTGCCGCCGATGCACGTGGACGCCGAGCAGCTGCTGGCCGCGGTGGTGGTGCGGCTGGGCACCGACGACCCGGACGGGCGCTGGCATGTGGGCGCGACGTTGGCCCGCGCGCACAACCGGGGCGCGCCGTCGCCGCTGCGCTCGCTGTGGGGTCGGGGCCGGCACTGGCAGCTGGCCTGCCGGGACCGGGCCACCGTGACCGGGCTGTGCTCGGCGCTGACCGGCCCGGAGATCGGCCTGGCCGGCGCGGTGCCGCTGGAGCGGACCCGGTCGACCGCCCTGATCGGCCACCGGGAGGCCACGCTGCGGCTGGTCGGTCCCGGTTGACACGTCGTTCGGCCCGGTCCTCGTGTGCACGGCACCGCTTCCGATAAGGTCTATACCAATACCGCCAAGCTGCCGTGGCGGCAGTCGGAACCTGACGCCTAGTCCCAGGAGGCACCCGTGTACCTGCTGCGCCACGCCCGGCTCGTGTTGCCGGGGGCAGTCGTCGACGACGGGCGCCTCGCCGTCGACGGCGAATGGATCACTGAGCTCGGCACCGGCGCCAACGGCGGCCCGCACCCCGACGTCAAGGTCGTCGACCTCACCGGATACGTGGTGGCGCCGGGCTTTGTGGACATCCACGTCCACGGCGGCGGCGGGGCCTCCTTCGGCACGGACCTCGACCAGGCGCGCCGCGTCGTCGAGTTCCATCGCGGCCACGGCACCACCACCTCCATCGCCAGCACCGTCACGATGGCGCTGCCGGAGCTGGAGCGGGCCGTGGAGGCGCTGTCCGGGCTGGTGCAGGACGGGCTGCTGGCCGGGATCCACCTGGAGGGCCCGTTCATCAGCAAGGCCCGCTGCGGCGCGCACGATCCGGCGCTGCTGCGCGAACCCGAGGAGCAGGTCGTCGCCCGGCTGCTCAAGCGCGGGCACGGCACCGTGAAGATGGTGACGCTGGCGACCGAGCTCGCCGGCGGCCTGCGGGCGGTGCGGCAGCTGACCGACAACGGCGTGATCGCCGCCCTGGGGCACACCGACTCCAGCTACGAGCAGGCCCGCGAGGCCATCGACGCCGGCGTCACCGTGGCCACCCATCTGTTCAACGCCATGCGTGGTCTGCACCACCGCGAGCCCGGGCCGATCGCCGCCATGCTGGAGTCCGAGAACGTGGCCGTCGAGCTGGTCAACGACGGCCACCACCTGCACGACGCCGCCGTGGAGCTGGCCTTCCAGGCCGCCGGGCACTCCCGGGTCTCGCTGATCACCGACGCGATGAGCGCCGCCGGCGCCGGCGACGGCCGCTACGAGCTCGGCCCGCTGGCCGTGCAGGTCGTCGACGGCGTGGCCCGGCTGGCCGACAACGGCTCCATCGCCGGCTCCACGCTGACCATGGACGCCGCCTTCCGCCGAGCAGTCCTCGTGAACGGCATCCCGCTGGAGCAGGCGGCCGTCGCCGCGGCCACCACCCCGGCCCGGGTGCTGGGCATCGACGACCTCGTCGGCTCCCTGGAGGTGGGCAAGCGGGCCGACCTGGTGGTGCTGGACGAGGGCCTGCGCGTGGTCGGCGTGATGTCCCGCGGCGGCTGGATCACCGACGTGCCGGCCCCCCTCACCACCGCCGACGCTCAGTAACCCCCCATCGTTTGGAATGCGCCTTTCCTCCACTCCGAGTGGAGGAAAGGCGCATTCCTAGCGTGAGGAGGGGGAGGTGGTGGTTACTGGGCGTGTTCGGCGGCGACGTCGCGGACGCGGTGGCGGACGGCGAACCAGCCGAGGACCAGCAGCAGCACCACGCCGGGGATGGCGTAGATCATGATCCGGCCGGCCGGCACGTCGAAGTAGCTCAGGGCCAGCACCAGCACCAGGAAGCCGAGGGTCAGGTAGTTGGTGACCGGGGCCCACGGCAGCCGGTAGGCCGGCCGCTCGAGCTCCCCGCGCCGGGCCTTGCGCTGCAACGCCAGGTTGCAGATCATGATCATCGACCACATGCTGAGGATGCCCAGCGCCGAGAAGTTCAGCGCGATCTCGAACGACTCGCCCGGCACCACCAGGTTGAGCACCACGCCCAGCACGTACACGCAGGCGGTCAGCAGCACTCCCCCGTACGGCACGCCGCCGCGGCTCATCACGCCCAGGAACTTCGGCGCGGAGCCGGCAGCCGACAGCGAGCGCAGGATCCGGCCGGTCGAGTACAGGCCCGAGTTGACGCTGGACAGGGCCGCGGTCAGCACCACGATGTCCATGATGCCGGCGGCCCCGGGCACACCCAGCGAGGACAGGAAGGTGACGAACGGGCTGACGTCCTTGTTGTAGGAGCTGGAAGGCATGAGCATCACCAGCAGCAGCACCGAGCCGACGTAGAAGATCGCGATGCGCCAGCCGACCGAGTTGACCGCCTTGGGAATCACCTTGCGCGGCTCGGCGGTCTCGCCCGCGGCCACACCGACCATCTCGATCGCTGCGTACGCGAACACCACGCCCTGCAGGATCAGCACCGCCGGCAGCAGGCCGTGCGGGAAGAAGCCGCCGTTGTCGGTGATCAGCTGCGGCCCGGTCACGTGGCCGTCGACCGGGGTGCGGGAGACCAGCACCACGATGGCCGTCACCATGAACCCGACCAGGGCCAGCACCTTGATCGCGGCGAACCAGAACTCCAGCTCCCCGAACAGGGTCACCGACACCATGTTCACCGCGAGCACGAGCACCAGCGCGCAGAGGGCCGGGATCCACTGCGGCACGTCCGGCCAGAAGAACTGCACGTACTTGGCCGCCGCGGTGACGTCGGCGACGCCGCTGCAGGCCCAGTTCAGGAAGTACATCCAGCCCACGAAGAACGCCGAGCGCTCGCCGAGGAACTCCCGCGAGTACGACACGAACGAGCCGGAGCTGGGCCGGTGCATGACCAGCTCGCCCATGGCCCGCACCACGAAGAAGGCGAACACGCCGGCGATGGCGTAGACGATGGCCAGCGACGGGCCCGCGGTGACCAGCCGGCCGCTCGCGCCGAGGAACAGGCCGGTGCCGATGGCCCCGCCCATGGCGATCATCTGCACCTGACGGCTCTTCAGGCCCTTGTGGTAGCCGGCGTCGCCGTCGTCGACGGTGACGGCCTCGGTGGAGTGCGACATGTAGCCCCTTCAGCAGCGGTTAGGCCGTTTGTAGCAGAGGCCCCTGGCAGGTGATCCGTCACGGGGCGTCCGTGACATCTGTCCCGGGTGAGCGGCTTGTCGGTGGGGCATGGTTTGCTCGTGGACGTGAGTGAGACGACGGGCGTGCGGTTGCGGGCGCCACAGCACCGGATCAGCCGAAAGGCGATTCCCTACTGGACGGTGCGCGCGCTGCCGGGGTGGATCGTGCTGCTGGCGGTCGAGGTGGCGGGGCTGGTGCTGCCGGACAACCCGCCGGGCGCCTGGCTGGTGGTGGTGCTCGTGGTGACCGCCGTGATCGCGGTGGCCCACCTGGCCGTGATGCCGTCCTGGCGCTACCGGGTGCACCGCTGGGAGGTCACGCCGACCGCCGTCTACACCCAGTCCGGCTGGTTCGACCAGGAGTGGCGGGTCGCGCCGCTGAGCCGGATCCAGACCGTGGACACCGAACGCGGGCCGTTCGAGCAGCTGTTCGGCCTGGCCAAGGTGACCGTGACCACCGCGTCGGCGGCCGGCCCGCTGCACATCCACGGCCTCGACCTGGACGTGGCCCGGCAGCTGGTGGACGACCTGACCACCGCCACCGCAGCCAGCAAGGGTGACGCGACGTGAGTGAGCACTCGTTGGACATCGCGCCGGCGCCGCCGCTGAACGAGCCGCCGGAGTGGCTGCGGCTCAACGGCTGGATGGTGGTCATCAAGCCGCTCAAGGAGATCGTGGGCGCCGCGATCCCGCTGGTCGTGGTGTTCGTGGCCGGGGCCAGCAGCCACACCTGGTGGCGGTGGCTGAGCCTGGTCGGCGTGGGGCTGCTGATCGCGCGGGGCATCACGCACTGGGCCACGGCCCGCTACCGGATCACCGACGAGCAGGTCGAGCTGCGCTCGGGTCTGCTCAACCGGAAGACCCGGGCGGTGCCTCGGGACCGGATCCGCACCGTGGACATCACCTCGGAGTGGCAGCACCGGCTGGCCGGGCTGAGCGCGCTGAAGATCGGCACAGGTCGTCACGACAAGGGCAAGGACGACGAGCTGATCCTGGACGCCATCACCAAGACGGAGGCGGAGCGGCTGCGCACCCTGCTGCTCACCAAGACCGCGGCCGTCCCGGCGGCACAGTCCGATGTGGACGCCGCGTCGACGAACCTGGGGCCGACCGACACCGAGCTGGTCCGGGTGGACCGCCGCTGGACCCGGTACGCCCCGTTCACGCTGTCCGGCATCGCCGTGGTCGCGGCGGCGTTCGGCGCGCTCTGGCACTTCGCCAACGAGTTGAACCTGCGGCCGGACGACATCGCGATCCTGCACGACGCGCTCAGCCTGTTCGGCACTTCCTCGCTGTGGCTGCTGATCCCGGGCGCCGCGGTGGCGCTGCTGGTGATCGCCACCATCGCCTCGGTGCTGGGCTACATCCTGTCCTACTGGAACTTCTCGGTGACCCGGGAGTCCAACGGCACCCTGCACATCCGGCACGGCCTGCTCAACACCCGGTCCGTGTCGATCGAGGAGGCCCGGCTGCGCGGTGTCGAGGTGAAAGAGACGCTGCCGCTGCGCCTGGTGCACGGCGGGCGCGCCACCGCCGTGGTCAGCGGGCTGCGGCACGGCCGCGGCGACGAGCGCGCCGGCGGCCTGCTGCTGCCGGCGGCCCCGCTGGCCGAGGCGCATCTGGTGGCGGCCAAGGCATTGCGCGAGCCGACGGACCCGACCACCGCGGCCCTGACCGCGCATCCCAAGGCGGCGCTGCGCCGCCGGCTCACCAGGGCCGTGCTGTCGGTGCTGGTGCTGGCCGCGATCGCGTGGATCGGCTCCCTGCTGGGCATCCTGCCGTTCTGGGTGACGATCGTGTTCCTGGTGCTGACGCCGTTCTCGGTGTGGCTGGGCTTCGACCGCTACCGCAGCCTCGGGCACACCCTGACCCACGGCTACCTGATCACCCGATCCGGTTCGCTGGTACGGGAAACCGTGGCGCTGCGCAGCGACGGCATCATCGGCTGGCGCGTGCACTCCTCGTATTTCCAGCGCCGGGCCGGGCTGGCCACGCTGGTCGCGACCACCGCCGCCGGGCGGGGCGGCTACCACGTGACCGACGCCGGCCTGGGCCAGGCGCTGGCCTTCGCCGACGACGTCGTCCCCGATCTGGTGGCCCAGTTCCTGGAACCGGCCACATAGGACAAGCCCGGTGTTAGGGTCCGAGCCATGGCTTGGACAAGGGGGATTGCCGCCGTCGTAGCGGTTTTGGCGTTGGGTGGCTGCGCCACCACGGTTGCGGGGCAGGCGTCGTCGGTGCTGGGCGCGCAGGGCAGTGCGGCGAAGCCGCCGCCGGACCGCGACGGCGACGCGGTGTTCACCGCCCTGCGCCAGCTCGACGCGTGCGCGCTGCTGGACGGCCCGGGCATGGCCGCCGCGGGCCTGCCCGGCAACGCGAAGCCCACGCCGATCGCGCCGCACTCGTGCTCGTTCACGGTGGACAAGACGTTCAACGACGACGTCGAGGTCGTTCTCGGCACGATCTGGAGCTTCAGCGACGCGTACCACGAGGCTCCGCTGACCATCGGCGGCGCCAAGGCGTATCTGCATGATGTCAGTCTGGCGAACCAATCCGAGTGCGAGGTGCACATCCCGGTCAGCTTCGCCATGGCGGTGCAGGTGCGGTCGCGAGCCGGCTACCAGTCGAAGACCAACTCCTGTGACCAGGCCAAGGCCGCCGCGGCCACGGTGGTGGCCAAGCTGGGCAACCCGGACGCGGTGACCGTGCCGGCGTCGCGGCCGCTGGCCAACTGGGACGGCTGCTCGCTGCTGACCAAGGCGCTGGGTGATCTCGACCCGAAGAAGGTCAGGCTGGACCAGGGGGACGCGCTCGCGCCGCTGGACGGCTGTTCGGTCAAGCGGGAGGACAGCAAGGACTCGTCGACGGATCTTGGCCAGGTGAACCTGAAGTACACCTCGGATCCCCTGACGGGCGCGAACCGCAAGCCCGCGCAGGTCGGCGACAAGACCGCCAACATCTACGACGGGGGCGACTCCTGCGATGTGGACTGGGGTCTGGGCGCTTCGGGGTCGCCCGATTCGCTGTACGGCACCACTGTCGTCAACGTGCGGCTGAAGGACTGCGACTCGGCCAAGGCGCTGGCCGTGAAGATCCAGAAGGTGCTGGCCGGCCCGGCCCCGACCGGCGGCAAACCACAGCGGCCGTTGCTCTACGGGCCCAACGATCCGGACAGCGTCGGCGTCGGCGCGTGCCTCGACTTCTCCGTCAGCGACGGCACTTGCGTGCCCTACCAACCGTTCGCGCTGCCGGCCTCGTTCAACGACTGGTTCCCGGCCGCCAACAACCAGCCGGCCATCGGCTGCGCCATCGCGTCGGACGCGGTGAAGGAAGTGTTCGGCGACGCCTACCACGCCGTGGTGTGGGGCCAGCACTGCTTCTTCGTGGAGCCGACGCACGCGTTGACCATCACCATCGACGTGGCGACGGTCTACTCGCCGGTCCGCTACGGGTCCGATCCGTCGCTGTACTCCAACATCCAGACCACGACCGTGTCGGGCAAGCAGGCCAAGTCCTTCACCGACACCCTGAAGAGCGCCAAGCCCGGCGGCCCGGCCTACGACGAGTACGACGTCTACGTGTCCCCGCGCAACGACATCAACCAGCCCGGCATGATCGCCGGCATCGCCAAGGCCACCCCGGTCCGCGGCAGCGCCCAGGACGCCCAGCCGGACATCAGCCGGCTCAAGGACCTGGACCAGGTCATGGCCAAGATCATCGCCAAATACGTGCCGTGACCTAGCTAGGCCCGATGCGGGTTGGGGGGCTTTACCTGCGTTGAACGCAGGTAAAGCCCCCCAACCCGCAAAAAAAGCTCAGCCCAGGTTCTGCGGGAGCTGCTGCTGCTGGTCGGCCGGCTGCTGCGCGGCGGCGTGCTGCGCGACCAGGGCCTGCGCCTGCTCCTTGGCCAGCTCGCTGGCGAAGCCGCAGTAGGTGCACTGCAGCTGGTGGCGGCTGCTCACCGGGAACAGCGGGATGAAGAACAGCGTGAACTTGGTGGTGAACTTGCGCAGCGCGTGCGCGGCCGGGTTGTGGCAGTTGTTGCAGACGAGCATGGTCATCAGCAGCTGCTGCACGTATCTGCGGGTGCCCCAGATCAGCAAGAACACGTTTCTCCACCCCTAATTCTCGAACTGACGGACCGGGAGCTTACAGCGCCCGCCACCCGTTCGGGTCCACTCCGCCGGGAATCTCGGCGGTCACGTCGTACGGCTCCCGGCTGAAGACGAAGGTGGCCAGGTCCAGGTGGCTGATCGAGCCGTCGGCGCGGCGCACCACGCGCAGCGTCTCGCCGTCGTAGTAGCCGTCCAGGCCGATCCAGGTGTCCCTGCCGGTCGGACGGAACCGCGACCCGCGCCCGGCCGAGGCGATCGGCGTGAGGCTGATCCAGCCGTCGCGCATCAGCCGCAGCGAGCGCGGCGCCGGGCCCCAGAACCAGGTGCCGGTCAGGGCCAGCAGCTCCTGGTCCACCTCGGGCAGCGGCTGCCACTCTGCCGGCAGGCGCGGCTCCAGCGTGGAGACGATGTCAATCAGGTCGGTGCACAGGGTCGGCACGTCCACGCCGGCGGTGGAGTTGGCCATCGCGATGGCGGCCGTGCCGGTCTCCGGGTGGGCCCACACCGTCGCCACGAAGCCGGGCATCGAGCCGGTGTGCCCGGCCAGCCGGCGGTTGCGGTTGCGGATCACCTGGAACCCGAGGCCGTAGCCGCTGATCCACTGGTCGCCGTCCTCGACCACGGCCGGCTCCCGCATCTCCGCCACGGTGTCCGGGTGCAGCACCTCGCCGGTGTCGCCGGCCACGAACCGGGCCCAGCGGGACAGGTCGGTCAGCGTGGACCACAGCTGGCCGGCCGGGGCCATGGCGATCGCGTCGTGCGCCGGCTCCGGCAGCAGCACGTCCGCCCACGGGTGCACGGCGAAACCCTCCGCGTGCGGCCGCTGCGGCATCGGCGTCGTCCGGGTCATACCCAGCGGCTGCAGGATCTCCGCGCGCACGGCGTCCAGCCAGCTCACGCCGCGCAGCCGGGCCACCAGCTCGCCGAGCGCGCCGTAGCCGAGGTTGGTGTAGTGGAACTTGCGGCCGGGCCGGTGCTTGAGCTCCTCCTCCGTGACCCGCTCGGCCAGCTCCGTCCACTCGACGCCGGGCGTGCGCTCCCACCACTGGCCCGGCGACTCGGCGGTGAGGCCGCCCGCGTGGGCCAGCAGCTGAGCGACGGTCACGTCGCCGAACACGGTGCCCGGCACGTACTTGCCGTACGGGGCGTTCAGCTCGACCTTGCCCTCGTCACGCAGGCGCAGCACCAGCACGGCGATGAAGGTCTTGGTGATGGAGCCGATGCGGTACTGCGTGTCCACGCCGGGCGCCGCGCCGTCGACCCGACCGCGGCCGCCGCTCCACAGGAGCTGGCCGTCGCGCACCACCGCCGCGGCCAGTGACGGCGCCCGCTTCGTGGACTGCTCGGTGGCCACACGCTGGAGCAACGCGCGCTCGGTCGTGGGCAGCAGTGGTTCTGTGGGCACGCGCCTAGTCCTTTCCCTATACAGCGGCTCAGCGGCGGAGAGCGGGCCGTTAGCCTGGCAGCCATGGCTCGCACCCGGCTCTACCGTAACGGCGTCCTGGCCGCCGAGGACTTCAACCCCGCGGACATCTCCGACCATCTGGCCGAGCCCGGGGTGGCCATGTGGCTGGACATGTGCGAACCGGACGAAGCGGACCTGGCCACCATCAGCGAGGAGCTGGGGCTGCACCGGCTGGCCGTGGAGGACGCGGTGCACGAGCACCAGCGGCCCAAGCTGGACCACTACGAGTCGCACCTGTTCCTGTCGGCCTACGTGGCCACCGTCAATCCCGAGACCGAGCGGCTGAGCACCAGCGAGATCTCGGTCTTCATCACGCCGTCCACGCTGGTCACGGTGCGCAAGGATCCGCACTTCGACATCGACCAGGTGGTCCAGCGCTGGGACACCAACGCCGACCTGGCCAAGAGCGGCGTCGCGTTCCTGCTGCACGGCGTGCTCGACCACATCGTGGACAGCCACATCGACGCCGTGCAGCTGCTCGACGAGCGGATCGAGCAGGTGGAGGAGGCGCTGTTCTTCGAGCAGGTCGACCTGCAGCCGCTGCAACGCCGGTCGTACCGGCTTCGGCGCAGCCTGATGGCCCTGCGCAAGGTGGCCGGGCCGATGCGGGAGGTGCTGGAGGGCGTGCAGCGGCACGGCGCGCACCTGGTGGACAAGCCGATGCGGCCGTACTACGCCGACGTGCAGGACCATGTGCTCAAGTCCACCAGCCGCATCGAGTCGCTGCGGGACCTGGCCGCGACGCTGCGGGAGACCGAGCTGACCGTGCAGAGCAACCAGCTCAACGTGATCATGAAGAAGGTGACCAGCTGGGCCGCGATCATCGCGGTGCCCACCCTGATCACCGGCTTCTACGGGCAGAACGTCACCTATCCCGGCATCAACACCGACTGGGGCTTCTGGCTGTCCTCGGCGGTGATGGTGGTGGGCTCGGTCAGCCTGTGGTGGTCCTTCCGCC
>Ga0307511_10003265_pt1 | contig 16674 bp, 17 predicted proteins | sample 13_EM_MG_FD_200266 | JGI IMG/M metagenome (GOLD analysis project Ga0307511, IMG submission 200266) | Populus trichocarpa ectomycorrhiza microbial communities from riparian zone in the Pacific Northwest, United States - 13_EM | ecosystem: Host-associated > Plants > Roots > Unclassified | place... | reverse complement strand
CCATCTCAAGTGGTGTTGCAATTATCAATAAAATTCATATATTGCGCCAATTTTGGTTTTGAGACATACGGTATAGAAGGCAAGAGACATTCGGGTATCTGATTGGCCAGAATTCTTGTTTACACCTAGTATATGAGTTCTGGAATACACCGGGTGTAATAGAGATACGATAGGGTCCTATATTCCGAATGTGGGTTTGGGGGGGGGGGGGTCAGGTGAGACATCCTTGGCCTATTTACTGTCAGCCGCGCACGAAGGACCAATTGTAGTCCTGAACGCCACACAACTCCGTAGTGATGCTCTCTTGGTCCTAAAAGCCGAAGTAAGAAGTATTCCTTTGCCGCACTTTAGTCATGCTTCCGAGACCAAGCATTGAGGCACAAGGACTGCTGACAACGAAGCAATGAGAGACCTGCTGGAATGGCTATGGAAGTCTGCTGTACAGCCAGTACTACACGAACTAGGCTTTTACTCTAAGAAAGTTCATCCCTTGCCTCGCATCTGGCGGATTGGCGTAGGCCTGATGGTAAAGGCACCAATTCATGCAACTGCGAAGGTTAAAAAAGGGCGCCTTCAGATGACAACTATGCAGTATTGCCTGCCATCATACACGTCTACTATCAGGTAGCTATAGGCTCCTACCCAACGTTTCCGCAGTCCTATAGATGATCCTAACACTATTAGGGCACTTCAATATTCACGATCTCGACAGCAGCAATGCCGGAAAGATTCATCAACGCTCATAGTAACCATGCCTGTAACGCCAGAGGCAAGCTCTTTGAACGGCGTTACAAAAGAGGCGGACGGAATTAAAGAGAATCTTAGGGATTTCAGCCGCGTGGAAATACTCGAATCGCCATGTACTGAACGTGTACTTCAGGCACTCCCACGTTATAGCATTGCTCACTTTGCTTGTCATGGAGTTTCTGAGATCAACCCTGCAGCGAGTCATCTTTTGCTCCTTAAGAAAGCAGAGGTCGGTATGCTTCGTGTCAAAGATATTGCCGCACTAAAATTACCAGGTGCGTGGCTAGCCTATCTCTCAGCATGCAGTACCGCTGAGAGTACTTCATCAAAGCTCGTTGATGAAGTTACTCATATCGTGAGCTCCTTTCACATTGCTGGGTTTATCCATGTCATTGGCACATTATGGCCATCGGATGATGGTGCTTGTCAGAAAATGGCTGTGGATTTCTATTCTGAGCTCAGCAAGACGGATGATGTGGCATCATCTTATCGTACTGCGATTATGGGGTTGATGATTCAAAAGCCCTTGCAACCTCTATATTGGGCACCATTCATCCACTTTGGAGCATAACAGACCTAGGTACCAACCACATCCTTCATTTAGCTTTTTATCACAAGTTATGGAAGCTCACATAGAAGTCCGTCCTAAGCCCGGCTCTGTAGGAGCGGTGTTATGTTACATGTAGGATGCTGCATTTTGGCTGCAATAGATTGTGGGTGGAGGTGGGAGGTGTGGAGGTGTGGAGGTGTGGCGATGTGGAGTTGTGAAGGTTTGGAGGTGTGGAGCAGAAGGCTGTTCGTTCAATGGTTCTCTGCACAGCCTCTATATTTTATGTTTCCATTCTTTATTCTCTATTCTCTATTCTATGTCAGTTCATTTTCGATCGCTCAGAGGCCTTGAGCACAGTGTTAGTCCCGGGGTGTAGTTTCCCTGCGTTGCGCTGGTTTCTGTTGCGCCGAGGCGAGCCTTGAGTACCCATAGAAATTATCAAGCCACTGCAAATCTCCCTTGCATAATACCCTACCTCTTCAAACTGTGACACCCTGTGGTTGTACTCGAACAGGTTGCTTGAACCAGACTTCAACCATACATAGAGTCCACCCCCCAACACATCTGCCCTCGCTGTCTAAGTGGTAGGCATAGTCTGGGGCACTAGTTCAACCGAGGAGGTAACGTCATAGTGGGGGTTGCAGGAGTGTAAGCCGGTGGGAAGGTGCTAGCTGAATGTTCATTAGTCTCTGGCGCTAGAGGAGGTGCAGGTAGTACTCTTTTTTTTGCGGGGTAACTCAGTACTCGTATTTAAACTATCTAGCTTATGGCGAGGGTCCGCATCCTCGAGTGGAGACTCGACAGGATGATTCAACCCCTGGGCCGTTCCCTGCTCTGTATTTACGTACAAGACCAAATACCCTCTAAGAAATGACCATAAGGACAGGGGAAATCGTGCTGGTACACATTTTAACCGACAGCGCTGGTCAAACATTGCGAGAGATAAAGCTGTAGGTGAAAACCGCAATTAAAACCCCCTTCCCTCAACGGTTCCAGGCATAACATGTGATGTGGAGCAACCTCCTACCCATACTTAGTGAGGTAGCCTCAATCTAACAAAGAATTTGGGAATACTTGTTAGACAGCGGAAGTGGTGTAGTGTTCAACTAGCTAGGCGAATCTGAGCACAGTGGTGGTCAGTGTATGTAGATAAATTGTACAGACCAAAGTGTGTGTATAGAGCAGACGGCAGTGTGTGCTGTACCGCATGAGCGAAGGCTTGCTTGTATTAACAGGAAGTAGGGAATTTTTTTTGGAGGGTAACAGTGTTAACTAAATCGCCAATGAAAAAGATATAACGGGAAGCCATTTTTTTCTTAATAACTCATTACTCACGTGGGAGCCCGCTAAACGGACATATACAAGATAACATCGTGATAAGAGGTAACTATATCATGACAAAGAAAAAAAACCCAGGTGAGAGCGGAGAGTAAACCGGGAAGTTCAGGGTAACTAGGGTGTGGTGGATGTGCGTTCCCACACTATCAAATCCTTCATGTGAAGGTTGTTTGATTGGCTGTGGAGGCCAATTCTTCATGCCACTCTCAACGGTACTTGCGGGGACGACGTGGAGCTTAGATGGATTGAGCACACCGGCGAGCTGATAGGCAATCTAGCGGAGGTGGTGGACCTCAATCTAGGGGGGATGGGGTGGGGTTCCCGGACGGTAGCGGAATAGGGGGGTACACAGCAGGAGCCTCGGGAAAGAGCGATTTCTGGCTAGGGGAGCTCGCAACAGTGACGGACGCGGAGGTTCTGGGATTAGCAATGTCCTCGGAAGAGGCATGCTTGGTGGTGGCAAGCAGCAGCACGGCGGCTATATCGATAGCACAGAACAGCCTCCGGCGGAAACCTAGATCATGAATAGAGCACAGGCTACGACAATGCGTGAACGCCTGATGTGGGTAAAAGGCCATAGCGGAGTAGACGGCAACGAGGAAGCAGATCGAAGAGCGAAGGCGGTGATAACAATAGGCATGATGATGCACAAGCTCAGCATTGAAACACCGGCTGGCATCAGACAGGCCTACAAGAGTGACCAGCGCACTGCTTACATGAGAGACTAGGACAGGCAAGCCATCGGGAGGCTCACGTACCTACACATGGACAAGGGTCCCACCCGTCAATGGCTACATCAGATCGGCAGAGCAGCCGACCCCTTCTGCGAATGTGGGGCGATCCAAAACGCGATCCATCCCATGGAGAGTTGGTGCAAGAGACTAGGAGACGGACAGAGGAGATCTCACGAGGAGATATGGCGAGACCAGGAATTTTGCGCGCAACTGGCGGATTTCCTTAGATAACTTCCCTTTGTTTTGTTTTATCTCTCTGGTCATATATATGTATTTAGGGGAGAGGGGCTTGTAGGGCCCAGAGGTTGGATAATCTGGCCAGGTATCCACCTGTGGATGCGTACACTCTCGAGTTGGGGAGCCGTGGTTGTGGAGTCTCCCGATCTCTCTGTTATTCGCAGGTGTGGTGTTGGGGTTCGTGGGCGTTTGATCCAAGTAGTAACGTCGATTGCCTGAGTCGAGGGCAGGCACGTCGGTGAGAGATGTCCTAGCGGGAGAACAGGCAGGGGGTCGAAAAGTGGTACCGTGTGTCAGATGATAATATTAAAATTGACCAACGCTCCTGCAGCTTCCGCATTCTGTCTTCCTCTGTTCGTATAGGTGACTTGTGAATACTTAATGCCGCAAACCTGATCAGCGGCCTTAGCATTAGGAGATGCCTACTTATCTCCCAATAGTTCTAAAACCACCGCCCTGAACCAGACTACCACCCTCCACGAGTCATTCAATATTCCCGAACCATTCTGGAGTCGGAGACCTGGGGCCATGCTGAGTCTCAGGTTGGCGCTACTGTCATGTATAAAAAAAAGGCTGTAACCAGCAAGTGTTATTCGCTTAGCTTCCGTAACAAGTATCGAGACAAAGTCAACGACTGGAATCGCTGAGACTAGAATCTCTATGGGTTGTTTTAGTGCAGAATACCTACCCCACAGCAATGCTAATACCCATGTACAAACATCCATCCCCGCCCACTCTTGCACCACAACTGTAGGCTAGTAGGAATCTCTTTCCATGCTTATTCTTAACATTTAGCTATTCTCTTTTTAACAGATGCTGGTCCATCGGGAATGGAAGGTTTGATGCAAAATCTTTTCAGGTAGTGCCAGACATGTTCAATAGAATTAAGATCCGGAGGGCAAGCTGGATGATCCGCTACCTCCCATCTTGCCTCTTGCACCAAATTAAAGTACAATAACAATTGTGGATAAGAGAGTTATTTTCCATGCAAACAGGATTTGCACCAAATATGATGAGCTTTCTATCTTATATATAGAGATAGTCTGGCAATGTAACCAGACTATGACGATGTATGTAAATATCTCCATTGTTGTGCTCAATCTGGTTAGCGCTCACTCACCTCTGATACATACTACCCATGTTTCACTGGGTAACGATGGTTCACTGGGTGCCGATTGCTGCATAAAAAAAGGGGTGCGCCATAACTTTCCCCCACGCACTGTACCTAGCTCCTAAAGACCAATCCATAGATTGGGTATTGAGATACTACCGACATTATTCCAAGCAATGCCTCATAAATGCATAGTTCGGCCCCGGTTCAAGCGTCGCGAGACTTCTGGATCCAGGAAACTGTGTTTATTTTATTCTAATAGTCAGTAGTATTTATTTTTGTTGTATAAACCTTTAACCCGAGACTACATACAATGTACGTGCTTGTAAAATCGATAGAGGGTTGTGGAGGTACGGTGCGGCTTGAGAGCAAGCAAACATCTAGATCTAGAAACGGGAAATGAGGGTAAACTAAGAATGAATAACTAAAACAACTAATGAGAGTTCTGCATATGCACTGGGCGCAGCACTTCACCTATGCCCTAGACCTGCATGGACTCAATCCTCCGAAACGCCCTAGCACTAAATACCTAAGCATCACGCTGTCCACGTATCTTGTGCTTTCTACTGCCATTGCCCCGTTTGTTCTGCGTCGCCTGTGACTTGATACCTGTATATATTTAGGTCTATGATCATTGTCCTGTTTGGAATAGCACTGACATACCTACTGCTGCCTACTCGGATGCCAGTACACTACCATATGCTGGGTTCATCTGAGCCTCGTGTGGCAGTATGAGGTTGCGTTCCTTGATATGCCGTAGATAGAGCCGCTTGGCTTCCAAATACCCACCGTGCCCGGCAAGGCCGAGTGGGATTTGACCACTTTCGTTCTTCTACAGAATATTAGCCCCATGCGCAAGAAGTACTGTAATCGTTGGGATAAGCTGTTTTGAGCCCTTGAGCTTAGGGTCCATTATAGGGACTCCAAATACGAAATGTAACGCCGCCTCCGCTATGTCACTCGTAACATGTATGTCCGCACCATTCCCCAATAACACCCGCACGACCTCTGTCTGTAGATACTTTGCTGCGGCGTGTAGTGCTGCATTCTCGTGACCTTAATATTTGCACCTTCTCCAATAGCAGCGTCACTACACCAACATACCCTCTCCAGGATGCATTGTGTAGCGCTGCTGATCCATCATCACTTCTCATGGGTTCAATATTCGCGCCCTTTTCCCATAACAGCCTCACCACATCTGTACGTCCAAATCGTGCTGCTGTATCAAGCGGCGCTGATCCACTCGAGCTTCGAGCAGCCTCAATATTTGCAACGTTCCCCAAGGTCAAAAACTGCAGCCCCTGTTTCAGACCGAGTCCGACAGCGAAATGTAACAACGGCACAGTAAGCCCTCCACTTTTTCCGTTCTGTCGCTCCTCTAATAGCTTTCACCATGAACTGTAGCCACTGAACCTACAGTTTGAGGAACCTCTTGGTTGACCACCGGAGGTGCATTTAGGGACTGTAAAGGGCGACGATGTGATCTTCTCGATTCTGAATCATGTCTGCTCTGACTCCAGCTTTGTAAAGGATTTTGCAAAGCTGCTTCATTGCTTCATTGGTCTTTATATTGGAGGTGGATGAGGCAATTGAACGCAAGGATAAAGTTGAGTTTTTGCGATGGAGACCATTAAGGAGCAGATTTTTCATTCCGCCAGCTACTCTTTTTTTTTTTTTTTTGGAGTCTATACGCCTGATCAGCCTGAGGCTATGCGGCGCCCCCGTTCCCTCCCCTTTAAAGGTTTGGTACACCTACGGGAAAACGGGCTACATAAACGTCCAGCCTTCCAAGCCAAAGAAATATCCAAAGAAATACCCCTCTTCCTCCATAACTTCTCATGTCCCTCCTCTTTTAATACCCCTGCCTTACTTTGGATCGCTGTTAGGACGGAGGTGAATCCGTCTGGACCGATAGTGTACTCTTGACCGAAGTAATCCCACCCCCCCCCTTCCTCTCTATTCCTCTCTTTCTCATCCTCAAACATCAAGTCTCCAATAGCAGTGGTATACCGCATTATTTTTCTCATGAGTCTGGCTTGTGCTGCATCCAGCGCTATTCTCGGAGACTCCACTCCCACAATCTGGCTAACCAGCTTGATCCTGGATCCATGTGTCGCATTGACGCATTTCTTCAGGGCCTGGTACTGTAGCTGCTTGAACTTCTTCTCCCAGTCCCTCTGTCCTCTCCATCCCAGCTCCAACCACCATAAGGCTACTGCTCGAATCATCCCAGTATAGATCTGCCTCCAGCTAGTGGTGCTGATTCCCCACTGGGAATTTCCCAACCCATTGAATTGCGCGAGCATGGCTCGCACCTTTTTGATCCGGGATTTGCAGTGTCCCTTGAATGTCAGGCTCTTAGTATCCATGATGATGCCCAACCACTTCACCCACTTCACGTCCTTGTTCTTTTTCCTTCTCATATTTCGTAGGACTAGTCTTTCATGCTTCGAATCTTCTAAGGGTAGATAATTCTCCGCTGCTATCCTATTCACTATCCCATCCGCCTCCTCCAACAGGAGCTCTATCTGTATACTCCGTGCCTGGGTCTGATCCCATATTGAGACTCCTAAATGTAGATCAGCTACGTATAAGGGGAGTTCAAAATCTAACATTGGCCAACGGTTATTCAATGCCTCCTCCATTTTGCTAATTATGGGAGCCATCCATATAAGAAAAATCACTGGTGATAGTGGTGATCCTTGTGGTGCCCCGATATTAGTCTTCCCGTTCCCTCTCACGTTTCCGTCCCATTCCAACTTGAACTCTCTTGCCCAGAAGAATTCCTTAACCCATGGGATCCATCCCCTACCTCCTTCTGACTTTACCAACTCCCTGATCACGTCTTCCTCTCTTACATTGTAGGAACCCCCCTTCACATCCCAGAAGTTCTACCCCACTGTACCTGCTACTACCATGCATCTCTAGGCTCGAGTAATCACCCTGAGGGCCACCTCAGTGGCAGACCTGCCTTTGACTGATCCAAATTGGTACCGATGTAGAAGGCTAGACTCTTGGAGCCTGTCCGCTACCACCTTTTCGCCTAATTTGCTAATGCAGTTAATTAGGTTGATGGGTCGCCAGCCTTTTGTCTTACTATGGTCCTTCCCTGGCTTGACTACCTTAGAGTGTTGCCACTCCTTAGGTATTCGTCCATTCCTCAGATTCTCCGCCACTTCCCTTACCAGCTCTTTCCCTAGCTTCATACCGAGCGCTGCCTTGATCAGTTTGTACCCGATCCCATCCGGCCTTGGTGCTGACTTGTTGGATGTCCCTACTAAGGCCTTCCTCACTAACCTCTCCCGCTCTTCTTGACTGAGCCCAGTAATTCGGCCCGTGGCCCCCCCTTTACCTTCCGCCTGGCTCCTAGCCTCCTCTCTACTTTCCGCCTGGTTAGTGGCCTCCCCTGCACCTTCTGTCTCTATCGGGGTCCGGCCTTGAGGCTGCTCAGCCAGCACCTCGAACCTATCCCCTTCACTTTCTATCTCTATATTCCTGCCTTCCGGTCCCCACCCGAAGTGGTCCCGAATCAGGCCGTTTTTCTTTTCATTGTCCGTTTTCAAGGAAATCCCTGCTATATCAGTGAGATCTCCCATTGTGGCCTTTAGGTGCCACAGGTCTTTAGCCCACTTCACAATTTCCCATGGATCCTTATCTCCATTCTCCTCACAGAATGCCTGCCAGCACTCTTTCTTCTTCTCTCTCACCATTGCCCTCATCTTATCCTTTTCCGCCTTCCAGCGCCTGAGTCTTGCTCCTTGATCCAGGCTTCGCCAGCAACTCGGCATTTCCCGAAACTACCTCGGCATGTGTTCGACCTATATCGACATGTGTACGACTGTAGAACCCGAACATTAGGTAGGTCCTGATCTTAGACATGGAAACCGATCATGGTAGCTTACCTTGCAATAGATGAGGTAAGGAGCGTGGTATGCGAGGTAAGCCTTGCTCGCTGGTCTGCAGTATTTTCCTGGCTCCATTTGATGCGGTCAATGGCTTGCGAGCTTGAGCCCTGAGATGACCCCAAGCTCATGTAATTGATGCGCACTTTGTCCAAGTCCTCTAAAACATGTCTACATCCTTGAAGTATTTCTCGTAATTGCGTTTCTTCATCCGGATTCAGGGTTTTATCTCGGAGCTCGTCCTTCTGTCTGTCGGCGATGATGTAGACCGATTTAATCACGTCTGAGATATTTCTGAAATCTCCGGGGGCGACCTTGTACCCGATGTACACCTTCCAGGCGAGTTTATTGACGGCTAGAAAATCACCGACTCCGCATCCGAAGCTCATATCTAGTGCGATTGGCGACGTGTGACAAATCTTAACTGTATATGCTATCGGTAAGTATATGATCAATCATCAGGTTGGGTGTGATGTCTGCTCACGAATGTGTGCTCAAGAGATCCCCGCTTGCAATCGAAAAGGAATTTATGTAGCGACTCTTCAAAATAGGAATCTTTCCCCTTGCTCAGTCTTTCGGTACCACTTTGGTGATTCTGAATGGGGAAACAATGTTTCTCAATCTATCAATATACGATCAGCAAACTTCGGGCAACTTCAGGTGGACGTGCGTTTACCTGTGTTCAATAGATCGTCTCACTTCCCGCTTGTAATCGGGAGGGTACTTCTAACGACTTGGATTTGGTTTTTCGCTACTGCTCAAACTGACCGGAGAAAATCGTGCTGCAACTTGCTGAGTTAGAGGCACAGTGAAAATACCTGCTCGATCTCTGTTGCTGAGATAATTAATAGTTTTTTTTGGGGGGGGTCTATACGCCTAATCAACCTAAGATTATGCGGCGCCCCCGTCCCTTCCCTTTAAAGGTTCGGTACACCCACGGGAAAACGGGTTACATAAACGTCCTGCCTTTCGAGCCTATGGAATCAATATAACCGAGTTAACCCCTTATCCGCCGCCACGCCCCTACCCCCCCCTTACAAAAAAAAAAAAAACACCAGCGCACAAGACATAAATCAACGCAACTCGATATTGGAGAAAAACGTTCCCGCGTTTCCCACCTCCGTCCTATCTGCTCTCCATGCGTACAGACCAAGGCTACGTGCTTGCCTGTCTCCGCATATCTTCCGCGTTTCCGGCATTCAGGGTCTGCTTTTCCAATTTTGTCTCGCCAGGCTTGTAGATTGCCTTTTCGGGTGCGACATTGAACGTACATGACCCTTGCCTTCCTATTCCATTCCACCACTCTTCCCATCCCCGCTCCCTTCATTCTCCTCTTACTCCCTCTTCTTCCTCCATGCCTGCTTCAGCACCCCTTCAGTGATCTGGGGGTTTCTGGTTCCTCCATCGTGGCGGCTTTCGCGAGCTGGTCTGCCATTTCACTGCCGTGTACTTCGTTGTGGGCCTTGACCCATCCGAATGACACCGCATTTGGTCCCAGTCTCGTCTGTTGCTCTTTGATGTCCATCATCACCCCTCTGAGATTCGCTTGGTTGCACCCTCGAGTGCTCCCCTTACCCCGCATACCTCTCCATCCCAAACTGTTGCGATTTTTCCGAGGGTTGCCCCTCCTGGTTTTCCTCCCCCCTCCACGTACAATCCTGCTCCCACCCATCCATTCTCGCTCATACCGCCGTCAGTGTATACCCCAGTTGCTTTATAGTGTTCTCCAGCTTCGTTAAGATAATTAATAGTAACCCGTACAGAGAGACATCGGTCGATGCGTAGGCAGCAACCGTTGGGTCTTATGCTGAGCCCCATGTGCAGAAATACAATGCCATTATTCTTCCGTTGTAGGGTTCTATGATATTGAATCGGGGTGGTTTTACAGCGAAATCAACCAACTCTGAAACATCCTCAAAACCCTGATTCTGGCTGGAATTGAGTTATGATGGTCGAAACATGTAATATTGTGCCGAGGGAGCAGCTGGATCGGATGCTAGGTTAGATGATAGGTTAAATGGTGGATTGGGCGGTGGGATAAACGCTGGGCACTTGGTTAAGCTCTAGGCGGAACACTGGGTTAGATGGGAGAGCTACTGGGCTAGATACTGGTTTGGGCACTGGTTTTGGCACTGGGTGAGCTAAAGCAGCCGGGTTGCGCTCCAGGTTGGATGTTGGGTGATCTAGAGTAGATAAGTTGGATGCTAGGTTGGACTCTAGGTTGGTCATGGGCACATGGTTGCTATAAGGTGCTTACAGTGGCTGGGAAGAGGCCAGTATATCCCGCAAATGAAGCGACCTTTGAAGCCTACAAAGGGGGGTATAGAAGCTCCTGGAGCTATTGGAGACCTCTGCGTAGGTGTTGAGGGTGCTTTGGAGGCCGGAAATACAAGGGATTGAAAGGTGGGGGTTGAGGGTAAAATAAATAAGGCGGACCTGATTCATCCAATGAGTACTCTCGGAATTACATATTTTGCCTAGATTAGTGCTCCTAATTGATGTTCTCCTATTTTACCATTTCGAAGCTCCCTTCTTCACTACTGATTTGGCATTGATATCGATACTAGGTAAATACCTCCTAGTGACCATAGGCTCACTTCCCTGATATTTGGCCTATTGTGGTACTAGAGGAGGGGGGGTTCATTGAGGTGGCACCATACTAAAAGGGTGGGTATTGGGTATTAAATTAACTTTGGCCGGGTGTGAGAATAACCATGTTGTAGAGCGTAATTGATTCCATAGATCTCAATTCCGCCAGTATAGCTCCTGACTACTATGCTCTCATGATATTGCTCAAGGAGGTTAAAACAGGGATGTTATGCAGGCGTGCATCCTTCGGTAGCTAATGGTAACTAGGATGTGGGAATGATTTGTACGCTGATACATTGACATGCATATCGTACCAATAGCATTTATGCATGATCTATCGGCAGCCGAGGGAATCCAACCCAGCGTTTACCTAGCTACTCTCCCAGCATCCAGCAAAGTGTTTAGCCTATCAGCATCAAATCTGGCTGTACTTCCATCATCCAACACAGTCCTAACCCCAAAGCCCAGCCTAGCGCTCAACCTAGCGTCCAATCTAGCAGCTCCCCTAGTATGGCAGGCACTCTACCTTGCTATCGACGATGCTTGGCGAGAATATAGTTGTTATAAGGGGGTTACAATGCCTGGAAAGAGGCTAGCATAACCTCCGAATGCAGCGACCTTTGAAACCTAAAAAGGGGGGTATAGAAGCTCTTAGAGCCGTTGGAGACATCTCCGTAGGTGTTGAGGATGCTCGGAGGACAATAATACAAGGGATTGGACGGTGGGGGTTGAGCGTGAAATAAATTAGGTGGACCTAATTCATTTAATGAGTACCCTCAGAATTGCGCATTTGCACAGATTCGTGCCCCTAGTTGGTGCCCCCCCCGTTTTACCATTTCGAACCCTCCTCCTTCAATACTCGTTTGACATAGATATAGATGTTAGGTAAACACCTCCTAGTAATCACAGATTTACTTGACTGATATTTGGCCTATAGTGGCGGTAGAGAAGGGGGAGGTCATCGGGGGGCGCCATACTGAAAGGGTGGGTATTGGCTATTGGGTTGACTTTGGCCGGGTGTGAGAGTAACCATGTTGTAGAGCGTAATTGATTCCATAGATCTCAATTCCGCCAGTATTGCTTTTGACTACTATGCTCTCATGATATTGCTCGAGGTGAAAATAGGGATGGGGTGCAAGCATGCATCCTACCATACACGTGCATCCTTGGGTAGCCAATGGTACAGCTAGGGGGCAAAAAGTTTCGTACCCTGCATAACGAGACAAAAGCATGGAATGTATGTCTTACCCCCTTCGGCCATACAGAATCGAAATTTGCACGGGATTATGCACCCTAACATGTCCCCTGCCCATACAAAATTCAGATCGGCAGAGGATTATGCACTCTAATTGAGCCTCTTTATGCACGGGGTACGAAACCTTTTGCCACCTAGCTGTATGTACCATGCATGTGACGACTGTACTGCACATTAAGCAGCCACTGAAAGGTTTATACTCCTTTATCCATACCGGTATTCATAGTTCCTGCCCCGTCCACCTCCGCCTCCGCCTCTGCGACTGCATTTTCCCCTATCACTTTGCCTTCTAATTATTCCTCTGAGTAGAACTTCATCTCGTCAAAACGGAACGGCGCAGGGGTAGAATGCAATCTGGTATTTTGGTGTAAAAGAGTTGATTAGTGAGGGGTATGGTAGGTGTGTTCTGGGGAGATACAAGTCAGACTCTATGTCAACCAAGGTGATAATGTTGACTCTTGCCAATTTCATATTTTTATAAGGGTGCGTATTGTCATAAGCAACTTACTCTCATAATCTCTCTATAGGAATTATCCTCACCAGGGCCTCACGGGATATTGCGGAAGGTCACTATGGGGAAACAGGTGGATCACTATTGGGGAAAGTTGTGAGAATGAATCAAAGAATGTCAGTGGCGGTTTTCGCATGTACCCAGTTCTATTTAGATAGGAGTGCACTAGCACAACAGATAACGCGGTCCTCTTCTAACACCATCACCCCCTGGTCCCTCCCCCACCTCCTCCGCACTATTATGAACCTCTTTCTCCTCCAAACACCTCTCCACCCCCAATAGCTGGCCCCGAGTTTAGATGTGGCTGTGGGACCTTTTATTCATTAATGTCCGACCACTCCCGACACACCTTTTGGCAGGGCTCTTTCCAAAGCAAGTCTAATGCTGCGGCGAAATCTGCAATTAGCCAGCAGAGTTTGTTCAAAGACAATCAGGCTGGCGGGGGGGTATACGAGGTAGCTCTACAAGGGGCGGGGTGGGAGATATCAAAGCCGTCGGTCATGTGGATGAAGTCAGAGGTGATGCCTATCAGATTGGATGATCGGGAGGCACCTCCGGCGAGTTTTGGATTTAACCTGCAAGCAACGATGGGGTTATGGAAGCCAGAATTGAGGCTGATGATCATGATAATTGGCAAAGAGCAGGAGTCTAGTATTGCCGGTTGCAGAAGGGTACTCCGTAAACCTGGGTGCAGTAACGGGTATAAAGAGGCATAAACGTAGTAAACTACTAGAACTGCTAAATCCCCAAGTGAGAAAGTGGCGGACGAAGTGGTAAGGGTGACGAGAGGTCGTGGGGAGGGGAATACTACGCTCGCTGAGCTTGGGTGGGGAGGTGTAGGGACAAGAGAGCGTCTATGTTTTGCTCACTCGGCGTTGCGAGCTCTTCGGGCTCTATAGAACTACCAAAATAGGCAAAAATGTCTTAGCATCTCAATAGATACATCGATCCCAGGGCCTATAGGCAAGAGAAGCATCTTTAGACTAGACGCAGCAAGCCCGTTCACTCCTCGTATATGTACGTATACGTTCATCGCCTATTAGTATCAGGAGGCTCCATTTTCTCACTCACCCCCACTGGCGCTCATTTCAGGTTTACAACTAGTTAACTCCACTTGCATTATTTACATACGTCGCGACATCAGTCCAGGGAATGGGTGACGACTCCCATGCTATTTTTTATCTGGAAAATCTCCTTTCTGGTATACCGGTAATCTTCTGTGATCCATGTTCAGCACATATCGGTCTCCCTGCGAGGGGAGCAGATCGGGCCATTTGGAAACTCAGTGGCAAAGGGGGATTCGTGATTTTCTTCGTCTTTCTCAGCTCTGGTCATAACGCCCTCCTGTATGCCAACTGTGTAGTGAGTGACGCATACTTGCTCCGATCTCTCGTCTGCTTTCCGCTCCCGCCCCAACCCCCTATGGCATCTATGTGAACAGCCATAGCTAAAAAAAAGACTACCACTTTTATAACGGCATCCCCTCCTAAGCGTTACTATCCAGTTACCCTGATGTTTCCGGATATGGTACACACTTCCTATTTTGTTGCAATCATGTTCTGACCGATTGGCGCTATTTACCCGAACCACCAATTACTACATGCAACATAAAAGGAAAGAAACGAATATGTATGTGTAAAAGTAAACACTTGTGCCTACACTATGTTATAGGCAGCAGATATTCAAAGTTCTGGCATCACCTGCGATGCAGGTGATATCAAATGGAAAACCTGGCATAGTTTACGTTAATAAGCTCATAGGCAGAGCAGCTATAGCCAGCGAGAAGCAGCAGATATGCATAGTTCAGGCATCAGGACGTACAAGAGTGGTTCGGGCAGCGCCATGACATTAATTAGCAATGACCTGCATCGCAGGTGATAGAAATATCCCTAAAGTCATTGGTAAAGAGGAGAAGAGCAGAGCATGAGATTGGCAGTTCGGTTGGGCAACTCATTCGGAAATCAAGGGGATTAGCAGTTCGGTCAGCCAACCTATTCACCAATTTTCCATATTCGGCAATATATTCAATTCGGCAATTAATAATTGTTATACAAGAATACTTGTTTCTGGTTGTTTTCTACCAGTACAGTGCTTGAATATTACGCTTCTTGTATTATAATCAGTAACCTTTTAGGTCCTCTCTTCACTCATAATGAGTATTAATTTGGTATAACTGTGAAACAAAGTTCTCTTTCATGTATTTAACATCCTGCGTATAAAACATCTCAACTAAAATAAATCTAAAGAAGGCCATTACCCAATATCACAATATGTACTATTCTATCACTTGCAGCACAGGTGAGCTAATAGATCATGCATTGTTCTAACCCACTCACTAATAGATAATAGGGCCTCAGGTGATAGAAACATATATGTATATTATTGGTCAAAAGAGAACCTCAGAGGGACTCGAAAGTACTAAGTGCTAGTCGTTAATGGTTAATGAATTAAAAGCTCACTAATAGTAAGGCAAGAAGAGTAATATAGCATTAACATAGTAGAAAACAACTGGAAATAGCTGGAAATAAACATTAGATATGGTACTGTTGATAATTGCTAAATCTAATATATTGCCGAATATGTATAATTAGTGAATTGGTAAACTGATCTGCCAAGCCCTCTAATTGCCAAATGAGTCCCCAACCGAACTGCTAATTCCTCTGATTGCTGAATGGGTTGCCTAACCGAACTGCCAATCTCATATTCTGCTCTTCTCCTCTTTACCAATGACTTTAGGGATATTTTTATCCTCCTTTGCCCCGTTATCCTCACCCCCACTTTTCTACCTACTTTCGCTGATCCCTAGTATGCGCCCGCATCTTCTTCTCCCTTTGAGTGCTAGTTGTAGTAGCTGAAGGCGGAGATATGGATGCATCTGTCGCTTCCGATGCCAATGCCAACGTCAATGTCGGTATCAATTATCTTGGGGTTGATGTCTCTGGGGGGACGCGCATTGACGCAGACGTAGACTCAGACGCTGGCTGACGATGATTTGTTACAGCTGGTGGCGCGGAAGTAAAACGACGGATGAACCTTGAGCTTATCGGAGGGCATTAACTATGACGATGTACCGATACCAGACGGGGGTCTTACTCCTCAGTTTTTTGTTTGTTCCGTTGGTAGGCACAGGTTGGTTGATTAAGCAATAACTAATACACCGACCCTGATGGCCGCTAGGTACCGTACTTCCTGCATCCCAGGCTGGGCGTCCTATTTGGTTAACTCGTTTTAATATATTTCCATAGGAAACTACTGCGAACAATGAATGACCTTATGCAGGGATATTATCCTGGCCAGTGGAGTTGGTTTGCCAAGCCAAACTGTCGATTGCTTTTGCAGGTAGTTAGACCGGCCGCCATAGGATCGGCATCCGGGTCCAAGCTTGTCAGTATATGCCTACCGGTGTGGTACACTGTTCCTAAACCGCCGTACCCTAGTATGTACCACAATGTCAAGTCTTGAGGATCGTTCTTTCCCGATGGAGCGCCAACACCGACGAGGCTTGGTAATTGGATCAGATTTATGGATAAGTCCCAGATGACCCAACGAGAATTGAGCTGAAGAACACAGAATCACGAGTGTTTAATTTTCCTATTTGGCAGTAGTTATTTCCTCTTATCAAAACTCTGTACTTGCATCAATCTCTGTTGAGAGCTCAAGGGATATCAGCCGGTGGGGTGGACTCAAGGGCAAATTCATT
>Ga0307511_10003264_pt1 | contig 16675 bp, 11 predicted proteins | sample 13_EM_MG_FD_200266 | JGI IMG/M metagenome (GOLD analysis project Ga0307511, IMG submission 200266) | Populus trichocarpa ectomycorrhiza microbial communities from riparian zone in the Pacific Northwest, United States - 13_EM | ecosystem: Host-associated > Plants > Roots > Unclassified | place... | reverse complement strand
AAAACAATATTGTATCACGATGTGAGTTGAATATTAATGCATCTATGAGGTCTGAGATCGATCCCAAAGATTAATTGCGAACCAGATCACACTATACCTTGCTACTATGCACTCAATCGATCTATCATCGAGATCCTGGGAGGGAACCCCACAAGGATTTATATGAATTTATATTTATGCATAAAGTTCATGTTTGTGTGTATGCAGAACTGGAATCGTACGGGGCGAGGTTATATATGACTACGCTATGTGGGAAATTTAGTGCGAAGTTACGAATGCATATGGGACTTTGATACAGCTTAAGATTCGTTACTTATGTACCCAAACATCAGTACAATATGGTAAAAACCAAGAGCATTGGTGAGATGTTCACAGATGTATCGCCGTTGAAAAGTTCCTCAACAGTTTTGTAGGCCAGTATAATTGTACCACTGGCTATAGCTCAGTGTCTGCGTTTGTTTGTTTCTGAAATATTCAGAGTATGTAGAACCTTCAGATATATCCCAGCTGAAACACCATTAGACACCCCTTCAGGGCAAGTCCTACCTATCAGGCAACTCACCAAACCCCATCAGGCAGGCGAAGATTGGGCATCTTACCGGCAAAAGCTGGGGCTACACGTTACCTTCGGAGAATAGAAGATAGAAAACATTTATGATGACCTAGTCTGAAACCATGACTCAATGGATTTCATTGAATTTATGGCCACCCCTGAGGCTATCCAGAATCTACTACAGTACCTAGTACCTATAAACGTTCTCACGGGGTAGAGTATCGGCACCTTGCAATAGATAAATCCTTGAGCGAAAGTAGATACATCAAGACAGTATTCCGACGCAACTTACGTGCATATTTTTTTTAGCAAACTACGGCAATCGCACCTAGTGACGCACTTGACAAGCAGCAACTTTTGGAAATCCCTAGTCTGGTTTTTCATCAGGAGGTGGTGATATAGTCTTGGTGGTGGTAAACTGGTTGAAGCCAGATACCGAGACAGTCACAACCTGTGGTGGGAAGAGAGATATATTACCCTGAACCTGGCATTGCTCTGGCACTGACTACTTAGCAACGGACTTTGCTCTCCACGATACCAACTGTATTGAACACATATCAGCCAGGCTAATGAAACACCCGAAGAAACCAAATATGCCTATTGAAGGCACTCCATCCTCCTACTGGGAGACCTTCACGCCACCACCAGCCTCCACACCCTCCCCAAAACCAGAACCTCCTCTCGATATCATCATTCGCCAAGCCGAACCCTCTGACCTTTCTCATGTGGCGACTGCCACACTGCGAGCGTACGCCAGCGACGACGTTCAGCTCCTTATCTACCCTCCTTCCCTAGTCGGTGACAACCAATCCGCCCTCCACTATGAAGTCTTAACATGGCACCGCCAGCGATTCCTGTCTTCTGACCAAACAACACTCGTTGCTCTCGCCCCTTCTGATCTCTTGAATCCCGACTCTACACTTAAGATCGTGGGATCCGCTAGCTGGCATCGTCATCGTGCCCCGGGCGAGAGGCGTCATCGACCAATATATCCTCGACCCTCGATTCGAAAACACCTCGAACTCTGCCTCACCATTATCGTAAACACGATATGGTCTTTTATCTGGCCGCAGCCAAACGTTACCAACTGGGCGGGGTTATATGCATACAGCGAGGTTGTACAACGGGCAGAAGAGGAACTCTATGGAGTCCCATGGCTACGATCAAGGTGGGGATTGGAGAACGTGTGTGTTGATCCGGACTACCAGTGCCTTGGGATTGGTGGGAAGCTGGTTGATTGGGGTTGTGCCAGGGCAGACGAAGAAGGATTGGCTTGTACGTTGGAAGCGAGTCAGGCAGGGATGAGGGTATACCTGAAGAAGGGGTTTGTGACGATCAGAGAGGTTGTGGTGGTGGATAAGAAGGGGTATGGTGGGAAGGCAAAGACGGTGTTTATGGTAAGGGAGCCAATGGACAAGAAATAAGCGTGGATGGACTGTACTGTACTGGATGCTTTGGATGTAACAAACATCGTAGGTATTTGTGATCCCGTGCCGGTATTTTTGAGTAAATATGCTAGTACTATACATACAGTAAGTGCCCTTGCATTAGACTAAGTCCTTAGTCTCAAGGCCACCTGTGCTCTAAATGAACCTCGCCCCGCAGGTCTGGGAGTAGAGGCCTGTGCCAGGACTATTCATTCCCCGCCTTACATACCGCCTACACCCCAAAAACCCTAGTATGGTTGGCCAGAACGCAACGGGACGTTCATTCAACGATCTCAGACCTGCGATTATCACAGCTACACTCAATAGAACAGAATAACATCCAGGTTTTCCCACTAGTTTTAGCGAAACTAGTTGACCAAAGTGGTCTTAAAGCCTAGTTATACATACACCAGTTCCCCTTCGCAGGCGTGTCTGGCTGACCAAACTATCTACCGTACTACCAGTATCTACCGACGTAATCACAGCTTAGGGGAGGCAGCCTGTCTCTGTATATAACTACAACGCTGGTACTCACATCGTACTGAGTACTCACCAAGAACTCCGATATATACCAGTAGGGCCTACAGGAACAGAGTGGGTGAATGTGACTTGGTTCAAGGTTTCACCAATTCACCCTAGCCCAATGCTCATGGATTCTTATGAGTCATGATGGACGCTGGGGAGGGGTGAAGGAGAAGCTAGGATAGGACAGGGAGTCGCACAAAACTGACAAACAAACTTGCAAAGTTTGTGTGTCAGGGCCCGATGCAGCTATCTTGATGCGGGCCACATATACGAGCGGCCGCTAGGATAGGATTATCAATACCTTTTCACAGAGCCCATGGCCAGGGAATACTATGTACATGTATACAAATCACATAGGCATGAGTAAGATTGTAGAAAGGATTGAGTGTAATGAGAGACTGTCATTTATTTTCAACCTAGCAAGCGCCTCGTCATGATCTCCGTATGAAATCCAACCTAAGAACTCAAAACACCCTTTATACAATCTCTCCGTCCACCCCTCCACGACAATAGCCCAAGGGACATGGTGGTCCTTAACGCCAACGCGCTAGACTGGACAAAACTCGGCTTCACGGTTCATAACTGAAAGTATTTGGAGGTCCAGATGGAGGAGTTGCCTTGTGCTTCGCCTAGCCAAAAGCTCAAAATCTGCCTGTGCGTTATTGATGCTTTCCCTTACACTTTGGGCAATTTTTGCATTCGGAGCCCACTAGGTACTTGACAATAACTTTGAGGGGCTCAGCGCAATATTTCCCGCAAGCATATTCGGCCTTCGTTATTTCATGGGAACAGTTATTGCAGAGACTAATATCCACCCGACACATGGCGCTCGTTAAAGTTCTTGAGGTTGTAGGCTGGTGGTAATAGTATAGGCTCTGTGCAGGTGCAGGCGCAAGTACTATTTGGGGTCGGTCGTTGTATGGTTCTGTCGGCAGATGAAGGGGCTCAGTATTTAAGCTTCGATAATCTGCAGCTTCCCTACTTAAGAAGTCCCCAGCGTTGCTATGCGACTCAATAGGCACGAATTTGGGTGGGGTGGCTGTGACGGATTGGCCTGCGTACTGTCAATTCTGATCATGGGTTGTGTGAAGTCGAAGAGGACTGTTTGAAAGCAAAGGAAGTGGCCGATTTTTATAGTACAAACCACCGAGCACCCCAAGCTGATTCTTGCGAACGAGCAAGCCTGAGCAGGAATTTCAGCATAAATGCTATCAACTCTTTTTCCTGCGCCTCCTCAGTCCCGAAGGAGGGAATCGTGCCAACCTCGCAATATGTGGCACCTCCCTGAGCTCCATAAGCATTGTTGCCGAATCAAGTTATTAGGCCCGGAAAGGTTTCAATAAGCTTTTGGTTCCGCTGATCATTCTTTTGGGAGGTTGCGTGCATTTACCTCATGTGCCCCCCCTTCCATGCTCCAGAACTCAGGCGTTGCCTGGTACAAATGTTTGCGGGGTAAGTACCAGCACCCAATGGGATATCTTCCCTATATGCATCGCCAGACCTTCAACACAGTCTGCCAAATTGTAAAGAACAGATAGCCGAGAGCTCTTCTGCGCGATTTCCGATCCAATTAAGAAAGTGGTCACGCGTCAGTCCGCAGGGTGGAGGATTTCGAGCATGAAGCTTTACATACATACATATTTATGAATGACGCCTTATTTAAATTATAGCGAGAACAATATAATACTTGTAGGTGATTTATTGGACTGGAACAGCGTTACTCGTGATATAAATTAAATAAAATATGGTGAGAAGAGGAGAGTTCAGGGTAACAAAGGCAATTAATCCAAGTTGCTGCAAGTTTCCACCTAACGCGTCACAGCACTTGCAATTATATCATAATACATAGTCCAAAACCTTCATCACAAACAAGATTTCATCCTATTCTGGAAAGTTCATGATATAAACCTTACTTCCACGTTCCCTCTTCCAAGAGTGGTCATCTGAGTTCAATGACAAACCTGTATATAAAATTTCTTGACACTACTGTTGTCAAGGTGTGGGCACTAAGGGAATTAAATCAGGTTTCCGGCCGCCTACGTGATGCCTTGTATATATTCCTCTGTTTGAAGGTGTGCCTATTTGTGTGTGTCGGGGGCTGTATACCTCTTAGTGAGTGGTGCACCCTAATGAGGTGTGTGATGCGCAGTCTTATGGCGGCTATGTTATACGCAATATTGCTGCACCTTGGGCCCTACTTTTTCAATCGTATTATGTATAATAGGGGCACTATAGACCTGCATGTGCAATAGAGTACATATATATGTAGGTATAAAATTAAAAGCAGGTCCATGAAATATGTGCTTTCCACCTCTAGATAAGACAGTTTTGGGGGCTTGACAACCTCACTTAATCCATCTGTAATACAAGCTTATTTGAACTCTTAATTTTCCTTCATTCTGAGCTAGAGATCATTAGGCTTGTTACAGACATATTACACGAAATTAGCATACAATTGCAACGTTGGAGCTCTAGTCTATTACCGATCCCACCTCTCGTGGGCTGGCATGAACGAAATTAAATCCTTGAAATTTACGCATAGTTATATATAAGGCCGAGCCTTTATGCCTACCCAAAGCCCCCTTTTAATCGTAACGAAGGTCTAACTTAATGTACGCTAAAATATATTCACTCGAGCTCTCGTGGTGCAGTTCAAAATTCCCCCAAATTGGAAGCGATAGAAGCTTTTGTAGCTCTGATAGTGGGCTAGTGATTCTTCTATCTCAGCTCGAGGTATGTGATCGAGTCTAGTATAAACCCTCTAGATATATACATGTAAATAGTATGCGTAATGCAATTCAGAGGAAAGAAGTATTTATGTATTATGGAAATATTATTTTAGCTATATTACCTTTGGTGGAGTCTGTACTTTTCTTAATTACTTCCTAAATGGTTCTCAGCTATATAACATGTGGGATATTGAGTTTAACGTTCATCAAAGTAGCCACAAAACTTGTCTCCAGTCTTAGTATTTTTTCCTGAATGCCCTTCGAGCCTCCTTGTGCCGTTGGGAATCGATCCTTCTGTGCATAGATACCTTTCGCGGCTAGTCCCTAGATCCTTGGAGTTTCTGTATCTGGGAAGGGGGGGCAAGAAGGGCCCTATCTCTAGATGTGCAATATCAGGGAGCCTTAGAGCTCCAAAACCTACCATGGCTCATGGCTAGATATATAATAATGTGAAACTGAATGTGCAGCCTCTTGTAGTATCACGAACCCAGCTAGCTTCAAAGCCCGCGTGAACGGCATTAGAGAAAGGATCACAGGTCGGCCACACTATCTTGAGAATCCACCCTAGTACTTGAAATTGACATATTCAAGGAACTCCCTCGCTAGTTCCATTTCAACCGAAAACTCCAGCCTATAACCGATACTGTACTTAAGCCAAGGTGTGATGGAGCATAAATCAAAAACAGGCACCTGTCATAACTCCCTTCCACACAAAACCACAGTGCAGTGCACATCCCTTAGCTCTCGGTAATGCAATGATTCCATGCATGCATGGATGCCGCCTGACCGAAGTGGACTCCCAGCCAATCCCTCGAATCACATGCTATCCATATTTACTGGCTATCTATTTGAGGCACATTCGTGACTTAACCAGACCCTAGTGGCTTTAGTATTAGGGTGCAACGTTGCCTTATCAAACTTCTAATGCTGCCTATCGTACCAAACCTTCCCGTGTCCCATATGATTGATCTCAATGGTCCCGATGCTTTGGGGTATCGATAACCAGACTAGGGTATCGAGGATGATCCAAAGGCCAAGTGGTTTCGAGGCATTTTAGGTTTTACTTCACTCTCTGCGTTGTGTTTTCTTGTTACGGCTGCTGTTAGTATGGTATTGTGATCATGATTATTGTTGGCACGCAAGACAGTGGGGCTCTCATTCAACTGAAACCGGTCGGGCTAAGATGACATATTTAAGCTTGTAACTACTAAACGCAATCAGGGAAAGTAGGGAGCATCGCAGGGTTGATTAGAGTGACGAGAATAGTTTACTAAACGCTTATGCCTGGAAGGGTAAGGCAGGAGTGCGGGAAGTGTTGCAAGCTACTTAATAGTCAGTATTTTTTCAGCGAATTGTTATGTCCGGTCACATCTTTACATATTTGGGAGAATACTGACAAACCATCTTATGAGCCCACCTTATCATGGCCATAGTGACGTGGACAGCGAAGCGTCGAGAGATGGGAAGCGATGCACTTTGCCTTCAATTGTGACTTCGAGCTAGTGAATTAAGAGAGGAAATATGACTATAGAGAGCATAGTAATGTTCCTCTAGATCTAGGAATATACTCTACCGTACTCTGCAGATTGCATGTGCAGTGGTCCCACCCGTTAAGTACAGCCCCTTTCTATTGGTGGTTCACATGTTTCAAGCTTACTTTCATATCATCGCATTTTAGGGTGAGTGATCGAGCGCGAATAGATCTCGAAAGTGGGGAGTTATTAGGTGGCTTCGGCTCGGCTACACAGCGAGTACTAGTGGCTATGGTGGGTTTGCAGGAATCGGCTGGAGTACATACAGTATGTCGGAGCTGGCTGTCAAATCAACAGCAGATTGATTTGCCAGCTGTAAAATCACAAGCACTGCTGAGTGGTACCGGTACCGATTCCTAATCGATAACAAGCCAGCCATAAACTTTATGGTTATCTAATGCGAGCACGAATCGACAAAACATAAATAGACATAAGCCCCGTTCTATGATGATGATTAGTCTGAGCAGGGTTCTATGTGCGTAGTATCAAGATATCGATCCAAAATGTGAATTCCTGTACATCCACCTAAGGTAGGTGGAAGAATTAAGTCTACCATATTGAGATATGCCTTGGCACCAAGCTTGACATTTTTCTACTCGTGTCATCCTTCACTCTATGCTACCTATATCAATACTTAGGAGTTCGTGACCATTTATATATAGGTCAGCTTGCCTTATTCATTGACTTCCCTGCTGCCTATAGACTGCTAGACATCTTAATCTTCAGCCTTGAACCCAAGACTTCTCTGGAACGCATATTGGTTGATGCTGATCTGTGGTTTGACGGCCCCCCCATATTACAGTATAAGGCAGTGACCGCTAATGTTATAGGTAACTAGGTCAAACTAAACATGGGAACTGAGCAAGTCGAACAGCTTAAGCTGGAAATCCAAAGATTGTCAACGGAAAATGCAGAACAGCATCAAAAACTGTTGTCTGTCACCCAAGAGCTTTCTTCGCGCATCGAATCTCTCTCCTCTGAACTCAGCAAATTAAGATTAGTCTCTCCTGAGGCACCTGTACGCAGCTCTACCGTTAGTGGGATGTATGGATATATTGAAGCAGTATCCATTGACTCGCTCACGGAATTCCAGAGGAGTCGACTTGATAGTGGTTTACGGGTTTTTTTGAATGGTGGAGCTTCATTAACGGAGCCTGTTAGTCTAGATGCTTGGACTGCATTTTCGGATTGGTTTATCAGGTTTCTAGAGGAGGTTGGGCTTCAAGTTCAAAAAAACTGGCTTGGGTTTGATTACAATGATACCAAAGGAGCTGGTGTCAATGCGCATAAACTACAGGCGTTGCATTTATACCATGGATACGCTTTGGCAAACCCCAATTCCTTAAAATGGTATATTTCTAGTCGGACAATGGAAACTTTCAGAATGTTATGCCTTGCTAGAGGGTTACTTTAGTCTTCTAATCTACATGATTCTCTATGTTTGGCTTTGTTCTCGACACCTTATGGTTCTCTTTTCCATCGGCGCATATGTTTAGGTGTATGGACTTGTTTTCCCTAGTGGTCAAATATCAATGATGGAAGTTGAAAGCCTGGTATCTGGTAATCGTCCAAAGCTTTACCTTGTCTCAAGATTTGAACGTGTAGCCTATGCGGCATCCATTTGCGTACTCCCACAATTGTGGGCAAGGTGGCCCAGGACCAGGCCAGTAGCCTATCATGGCCTCCGAGCGACCCGGGCCCCTTTCGAGTGAGGCAGTATAAATTACACTAGAAGACTTACCTACAGCTGTGGATATATCCATTACGACATAGTGAATGTGTTAATTATTTATTATTTGCTAGAACCAGAGGCAACGTGAGCGTATTTTTGTTACCCTGAACCTATCCTCTTGAACTGACAGTAATACCTAATATTCCGAGGGGCTTGTGCCAACCAGACTATACCTAATATAGATACTGGTTTATAAGTTGTAAATAAAAATCAAATAGAATCAAAAAGGAAAAAGGAAATTCCGTCGCCGGGAATTGAACCCGGGTTCTGAGAGTCCTCAGCAACTCAGTTGAATTATGAGAGTCTCAAATGCTAGCCACTACACCACGACGGATGAGAAATGTTGACTATCTCATAGCCTGGTTAGTACATAAACAGATTAATTCACTGAACTGTGCTGAGGTAGCAATAAATTCCTTAAGCGCTAGTCTGTTTATAGAAGTCACTTCCTTATGCGGAGTTTTAGTCTGACTTCTGGCATCCCTACCCGAGGATGATATAATTTCTCAAGTACTTATGCGCAGCTATACATTCTTACCCTCCAAATGGGGGGCACATGGCCAGCCAATTTGGAAGGTCTTACCCTCGTTCGGTGGAGGGCGGGAATAAAGTATATATGTGTATATAGCAACCATATATAGCTCATGTCACCGGAAAGTACGTCCGTCAAGAGACTGTGCCGCAGTTAAGCTATTAACAACCTCGCTAGCTTTTCGACAGTACCACATCCACTAGCAAACAACATCCCCCGAAAAAAAACTGACAAGGGATGCTCCTTTGTCAGAGAGAGTGTTACCACACACCTAGTCAGCCTTGACACTGTTGCTGGGTTTTGGCCTAGGTAGGCTTTGCTAAGCCTTAGAACTGGAGATGTGAAAATTATTTTACATCATAGCCGTCGAGGTTGTCTGGTGAGGCATATGTATATCGTTGTCACATGAGAGTTTTAGCGTATGTGAATTTGATGATTTAAGCTTAAACCAACCCCAGTCTTTGCGCATCGATGCATCCACGTGTTTGCTCGTAATTTCAACTTATAGAGTTAGCTTTTTGGTAATGGCTTGATACCTCTAGTTTTACGTACACTTATACTGGCATTTTGAACTGAACCTGCACTCGAGCCAGGAGCTCTGGACAAAGATGGAAAAGGTCAAGGCACTATATGCATTTTCTTTGTATGTTGTTTCTTGATCCTTACTCGTTCCGACAAGAATGAAATATACATGATGATAATTCGCACCGCAGGGAGGTGACATCCCGAAGTACGATTTATGTTCAATTAGAATATATATAGATATCCTTTATTACGTCACAAGTTTCCGGACTGTCCGGGGGTGCGCACTAGATGATAATATTGATGCTGGAGTAGTTAAGGGTGTACCCTGTTTCCGCACTCGTCCTTTAGGCCACCTAGCGAGCATCTGGGTACCAGTACCGAGTCAGAGTACCTCGCCGTGATTTCTTACAGTGGTATCAATATTAATACCAGAATGCCAAGTTCTTGGGCCAGGTTACAACATCAGCTTAATCGACAGCTTAGAATCTTCGACAAGCATTGATCATCTAGTGCGACCGTACACTGATCTTCCATTTTAATCTCCAACCTACATACTTACGTGCAGCCCCCACACTGCCGCCTAACATATGACGTTTACCCAATCAGACAGCCTGGAGATGGTTGACATATCCCCCCGGCCTAATATATACCCGAGCCCCAAGCCCTTGGAATTCTTGGTGTTTGTATAAACCTTGCTAGAACCTACTCTGATGACGCAGTCATGTGTTCCTTGGGCAAATCTGTGAAAGTGTCCGGGAACTTTTGACCTTGTAGAGAAATCTGTGCCTGTATTCTTTTCACGATTGAGTCACCGCATGTGGCGTCCTGAATCAGCCTGACCATGGCACCGATGGCTGTCAGCCCTACATATCCACTGACTGCGGGGCTAGCGGTGCGAGACTGGAGACTAGCAAAAGTTGATGTCTTCAAACTATCTGGTTCTCCTGTTCGGTAACTGTAACTACAGTTGTTTCCGCGAAGTGCACACTATGATAAATGATAACAGGTACACATCTACACTGCCTCAGTCCCCCAAAGCTGCAACAGCAGCAACGTAGAAGCAGCAACGTAGAAATTGTTACCTCCAAGACCCTAAAAATAACCCTTCCTCGAGTTCTCGTCGGGCTTCATATATCTGGAAAAAACAAAATATGTTAGATACTTGGCATCACGTGCTCCATACCCTCACACAACCATCATCAAATCACCCTCCTCAAAATTAAGGCCACAATATTACTCAAGCTACGGTAATAGCCTGGGGTCTAGGCTAATAGGCATGTACACACGGACTTCGGGCGTCACTCAAATCCGGGACCCACACCAACAGACAGTGGGTATTACATATGTATGTATTTCCAAGTATATATTGTGATTTACTTCCGTACCCGTCTGATTGAGTCGACATCCTGCCGGAATTCCAATCTGGACACTATATTTTTGTGGGTAACTCATTACTCGTATTCCAGCTACCTAGCCTATGACGAGGTAGCGCATCCCCGGGGTAATTCGGGAAACTGTCCCAATTTAGACTTTGCGGAGAGGATCACCACTACGTCGTGCTACTTACATCCGTATACGGTATTCTGTCGCTATTTTGGTCTTGGGTCGCGATTCACAGCGGAATTTGTCGCGTTAGGGATCGTCTAAGGTTTCAGCTGTTATCAGACTGGTTTCAGGCTGGTTGGCACAACAGTGGTCGTTGCCGGATCGAGTATACATACTTAGTAGTAAACCACCCCACCTTCCTCCCGCGGGCAGGTGCCATTGCCAACCCGGCCCTCCCTAAAATTTAAATGGCAGTCTACCTCCTGGCAATTCGGCGCACGCGTAGACGAGACCGTACTCTCTTCATACTATTCCGTCTACTGCTCGTCTCTATACTTCTCGCACTCATCATATACCTCACTGCCCGCCGCATCCGTGCCCACTCACCCCGGCAAATTCCCACCCTCTTCCCACCGGCACCGGGCGACGACCTCAACCCTCCCACAGTGCAGCATCTCATCCCTCTGCCACAAGAGAAACCCTTTCGCACCATCGATAAACATACCCTGGACATCGATGGCGGGCGGTACCTATATATCAAGACACTGGGGAGGGGATATGAAGGCGAGGGAAGAGTTTATCTCGACACGCAGCAGCCAGGAGGAGGGGGGAAGGTCGTCATCAAGACGTTCTTTGGGGGGACGAGGGTAAACCCTCTGCCGGGGCACCTTTTTGGAGTGTTTAATCCTGGAGTGGAATCATGGTACAGATTGATAGTAAGACCTATTAACTGGATGCTGGCTGGAAGCGGGCTGTGGGGAGCAGCGGTGAGTAGCTGGCCAGTGGAGATCCCAGCAACTTTGTGGTTCGGCCGGGGTGGGAGTGGGGAAAGTGGGTTGGTAAGGGCATTAGATTACTTTTATGTGAAGAATCGGCTATTTGGGAAGCAATGGCAGCTTGTGATGCCATACTATGAGGATGGCACGGTAGATGATTTAGCGTTTCTCGTCAGAAGGCTAGGGTTGAAGCCAGATGAGGTGGATAGCGTATATAGAAGGGATTTTTTAAGGTTTTTAGAGAGTTTAGGGAGGATGCATGAGGATGGATATGTAAGTAGTACTCCTTAGACCCTGTCTTATAGTTAACGAACGGTATGAATAGAGGAGGGGAACCTTACTGATTGTACGTGTTAGTGCCATGGTGATATCAAAACCGACAATATATTTCTCTCTCCGGCAGCGCCCCAGCCCCTTTCGCCCCTCTCGAATTTGACTGCGATGACTATGAGCTGGCTTGTCTCAGACCTTGGAAATGTCCGCGAGAGGCCCCATATTTGGCACTTTGCACGCCCCGACCTCGCTAGGCCACCGCTGGTACTCGACTCTCGAGCGGACTGCCGTGTGGTGGATACCACGCGTGCGCTAAAGACTTATATTTCCTTCCTGACTCAGGCTACCGGGGATAGTTTACGTGAAGAGGAATTTGATCGAGAGTTCTATGGTGGTAGGAGAGGGTGGAGCTGGATTTATTGGCGGTTTATACTCAGTCCTGGTGTGGGCAGTTGGGATGAAACACTTACCCCGGTGGAGATACTGAGGGAAATATTTATTAGGGAGAAAGAGAGAAGGTGGGAGGAGCTGGAAGATAATGGGGAAGGTGTGGAGAGGGAGAGACTGGTGGGTGAAAAATATGTGATGGCTATACGGGAAGAGGTGGCAGTTCTCGGTGGGGAATGGAAGAGTTGGAGGGCAGGCACGCTGGGGGGGAAGCCCCTTTGGATGGAGAACGAGATGGTTTTGGGAAATGGTTGGAAAGAGGGACTGGAGATACCACAGGAAGTAGTATACAAAGAAAGAAAATCTTGGGCAAAGGTTACGAAGTATCAGTATGGACAGAAGATAATAACAGCAGAGGTGGATCACGGGACGCTAAGAGAGGCTATTGATTTAGAGCTGGACTGTACAGCGAATGAGAAGCAGAGAGGATTGCCGCAAAGGGTATGGGGCATGGCAACAGAATAAGCTGCTTCCTTTCAGGATCTTCCGATTTTGGGACGCTATTTCATATTATTCCATCTACTCTTTTCTCACGGTTTTCTGGCGTTTCGGTTTACACGTTTCAATCTATTATATAGATACTAATGTTTGTCTTCCGTTGACTTATTTACTCTATAATGTAATTTTAATATCTAAGCTCTTACATCCACCTGTTCTCGTGCCCAGACCGATCTATTTCACCCAATTACAGCCCACTAGAAGTACACTCACAACATCATTCTTCAGGCGGCTCAGTGTCAACCCTTCGTCCAGTCGCACCCCACAAGCCCCTCTTCTCTCTCTGCCGAGCCCCCACCAAATGAATTTCCGGCCCCACCCATCTTCCCCAATCCATGAAACGCCTTGCCAAGCTCGTTGACGAATCCCGATCAATCAATCAATCAACCGGACTACGCTCCTCATGAGCTCGGCTAAGAGCTGAGTGATCCTCCACGGTTCCTTTATCAAACAAGTAGCTAAGTGGACAGATTGCTCGGGTAACTCGAAAAGGAAAGCGTATGCGTAGGGGTCGATATAGGTCACGAGACTATCGAGATAGGGTTGTATAAATGACCAGATAGAAAGGAGAAATAGCGGAGGCAGGAGGTATTTTGGGTTACATATAGGACACTTGCTAGGAAGGAATGGAAGAGAGTCAAGGCTGGCAAGGGGATGGATGCGATAATATTGAGGATAAACTCAAACAATAGAGATGAGATTCTGAGGCAGTAGTCTAAAAGGCCCGGGCCGGGACTTTCGCTGATAGGGACGTCAAGAAAGGTTTGGATGAAGGATGAAATGCGTGAAGTTGTAAAGGCGAGAAAGAATAGCATTATGATTGACGCGATGGAGAAGAGCCCTATGATCAGAGTGTAGAAGAAGCCACTGATAGAGGTGATCGAGCTTATCAGTAGAGCCGAGAAGAAGAACGGACTAAACTAAAAACAGGAAACTGGGAGCATAGATGAGGAAATATACGGAGTGTTGACCAAGAAGCAGAGGCAGAGGAAGCGGGTAATGCTCATGGGAGGAGCTTATGGTTCTGGTGCTATTGGTATAGCGCGGGGGATACGGAATGGGTCACCCCTGTTGTTGAATATTATGCGTCCACATCACTCTAGAAAAGAGTGTAAAGTAATATAATAAAGACTATATAAGGCCTAGGAACGCGTAAGTAGGTAGCATAAATTGCAATCGCTTGAAACTAATGTACTTGAGTAGCCCTGGTGATACATATGTATGTGGCCATGCTTCTGATTTATATGACCAGGTGGAGAGTTTAGTAACATGCCCATTGGATATTGGTTGTGCAACCAGACTTGGATATTGATCTAGATTTTCAGGGACTTGCCGTTTCACTCCTTAGCTTCATGTTAGGCTCCAATATAAGATAGATCACCGAAACATCTGTTCACCAAGTATGCATTTGGTAAATTGATTGGCTCTGTGCTCATTGCGAGTTTTGAAACAGATCTATTGCATGTGCACTTTGCTTTGTTTCGAGATATGGTTGCATGCGCAATTGTACATGTTGATCGACGAAACCCGAAGACCAGTGCAACCACTCGGAACCCTGTGTTCTGTTTATCGATGGGTCTGGCCAGCTTACCTTATCTTCAAAAATTTTCCTGCGGCTAGCAGCTACTGTACACCTCTCATCAATCCCCGCCTTCCCATCTCTCCAGATCTGACCAATTTAACCCAGGAACTTCGGTTTTAAAATTACTCCACCAGCCAGCATAATGGCAATAACATACTCGCTCCTGCTTCCCCCCATAATCATCGGGACTCTGGGATCCCTCTACCTATACCCCCCAGCTATCATCTCACAAGAAACTCCAACCACGTATTGCTACCCGTACATTTATACGCTAAACAGTCAAGTACCAAATGCACGGTGTTTTAGCATTGGGGGCAGGGAGAAGAAGTTTATGGGGGTGGTGAATGAGACGGTTGGGGAGGGTGGGAAGGTGATTGATTGGAAAGAGAAGGGGGACGTGGTTGTTATCCCGGGGATGTGGGATGCCCATGGTCATTTACTTCAGCTGGGGGAAATGTTGGAGGGTGTGAAGCTGTATGGGGCGGGGAGTGTTAAAGGTAATTCAACACAGAGAACCATGAATGAAAAATTTACTAACAATCTGCGCCCATCCTACAGAAGTCCGCACCTCTGTAGAAACTCACCTCAAAGCCAACCCCACACTCGGCACGAAAGAAAACTGGCTACGGGGCATCGGCTGGGACCAATCCCTCCTCTTCCCCGACGAGAAAAACCCACACATGCCCACCTCTAATGACCTCTCCTCTCCCCTACTCTCCGACAAATATATTATGCTGGACCGCGTGGACGGCCACTGCCTTTGGCTTTCCGCTGCCGTCATAAAACTACTCCCTGACCCCCTCCCTACACACATCCCTGGGGGGGGGATTGTAGGAAATGGGAGCGTGTTTTGTGATAATGCGATGGATATGGTGTACGACATATATCCTGATAAAGTTTTAGATAGAACGAAGGTGGTTGCGAGGGCAGAGAGTGCAATGAAGGAGCTTAATAAGGTTGGGGTGGTTGGGGCTCACGATGCTGGGATGAGGAAGTGGGAAGTGGAGGGGGTTCGGTGGATGGCGGGGATGGGCGTATCCTCCGTGCGACTAAATATAATGGTGGAATGCGAAATTCGCAACACCTATTGCGGGGGAGAAGGGGAGTCAGGGGTGAGGACTATCATGGGCCGTACAGAAAACGGCATGGTCTCCGTCTACGGTGTGAAAATCTATGCCGACGGCGCTCTCGGATCTTGGGGCGCGGCACTACTGTCTCCATACTCCGACAGACCCGAAACTTCGGGCACTATGCTTCTAGACTCCACTACCCTACGGGAGGTAATCACCGAGTGGTATAATGCCGGCTACCAAGTCTCAACCCACTGTATCGGCGACCTTGCAAACCACCTCACTCTCCAAATCTACAAGGATCTCCTCGCAACCTCCCCTTATACCCCCAAAAACCACGGCCGCCGGCTCCGCATTGAACATGCACAAATCATCGCCCCGGAAGACCAAGACCTAATCCAATCTCTAGGGATTATCCCATCTATCCAACCTACCCACGCTACTTCTGACTCTCCCTATGCAGAAACCCGCCTCGGCAGGGATAGAGTCCAACACAGCGCTTATAGGATGAAGTCCTTCTTTGACCACGGGCTGAATGTCGTCCTCGGCTCAGATTTTCCTGTCGAGAGCCACGACCCTCGGAATGGGATATACGCCGCAGTCACCCGGAAAAATCCCTACACCACTAAAGAAGCTGGGTGGCATGGAGAGGAAATTATCACAGTACAGCAAGCATTGGAGGGGTTCATTAAGAACCCGGCATATGCAATGTGGGCGGAAGAGGAGACGGGAGAGATTAGTGTGGGAAAGTGGGCAGATTGGGTAGTGTTGGGGTATGAGGATGAGGCGCTTGGGGCAAAGTTTTGGGAAGAGGGTTGGGTAGAGAAGGGAGGGGATGTAAGGAAGTTGAAAGTATTGGAGACGTGGGTGGGGGGGAAGAAGGTCTACGATGCAAGTGCGGAGGAGAAGGGAGAGGAGGGGATATTAGA
>Ga0307511_10003263_pt1 | contig 16676 bp, 23 predicted proteins | sample 13_EM_MG_FD_200266 | JGI IMG/M metagenome (GOLD analysis project Ga0307511, IMG submission 200266) | Populus trichocarpa ectomycorrhiza microbial communities from riparian zone in the Pacific Northwest, United States - 13_EM | ecosystem: Host-associated > Plants > Roots > Unclassified | place... | reverse complement strand
CCGTTTATCTTTTTCGATCGGCTGTTTTGTAGCGTTGAGCTGTTCGGTACTCATGTCGTTGATCAGGACACCTGAACGCTAGCTTCGCTCACGACTACAACTTGTGCTTGCAGTACAACACCGATTCGATTACGCGGTGTCCGCATAGACATCTATTCGACGAGAAAATGGATTCGGCAACGTGCTATTCCCGGACCTTGGTAGGTCTTACGATAATTCTGTTCATAGGTACGAAACGACAACGGTAACGAACTATGAATTGATGAGATAGAACCACGGAAAACCGTTTCGAGGAACACCGTCGCCTACCCATCCATCCTCCCCCTTTTACAGGCTATTATCCCTAGACCCGCAAGCACCCCAGGGATATTCCGAACGAAACCTAGCTGCGAAACACGCCCTCGGGGAAGCTGTTTCCTCCAAAGGGTGGCGAGGGAAGGGTTAATAATTTGCCGTGGCCGTAGAGTGACAATAATTTATAACACCCCCTTCATTAGGAATATGCCGAGTCAACTACCACGAAGTTGGGGGCGCCGGTATCGGCGGTGAGTTCCAAGCGCATCGAAGCTCGTGAACCACTGGCGAATACCTTTTTATTTATTTACCAGTTTGCCCTGCGTGCACCGGATTCAGATGGTGGACGACGCTCGTGCTTAGAATGGGCTGTAATTTATTCAATTGTATGTTACACTGTACAAAACCTCAAGGGAGCATATCGGTGCGCTTCTGTAGACCGGATATTTCGACGAAAGCGTATGGAATCGCTCCGAATCGCTTGGCAGCGCATAGGGTTGACTGTGTTTGATCGAAGCGCATCGGTACACAATAGTGAAAAACGTTAAGTACGTAAAACTTCGGGAGGTGCAGGTTCATGTCCACGCCCCTGGCCAGGTTCCTAAATACTTATCCGGGTGAGTTACGTAACCTGGGGCATGCGAAGCGATTCTTGGGGGGTTGCTGATTTGACGGCCGCGGGCGTCTGCGCGAGGCAAGGGTGGCGTGGGACTATGCCCGGGTTCTCCGAGCGCCGGATGTCCCCCCGAGTCGGGCCCATCGATCGTCAATCACACGTCGCTGCCACTTCTCCCGCCGACATTCGCCTTCAAACTGACATGGTGGCGCTTCTACATCTCCACCCTCCCCAGACCCCTTCTGTGGATGTGCAGCCAGAGGAGAGCGACGTACTCCCACACAATACCCATCCACGTGATCAGCCCGGATTACCCTCGCTGGAGACCTATGCTAATCCTCCCTCATGACCCCTACTCTCCCGCCAACCCGGCTGGTTGACTTCGGCCGTTCTCGCGACCAGGTTACCGCTGGTTAGAATGGCAGACACGAGGACCCTCGGAACACGCCCTATCGGTGCTGTGGGCACGGTAATACCTGGGTTCACGAAATGGAGGGTCGAAAGGTCGCAATTAAGTCTTATGGATGTTGTGCGCCCGCAATATGTACGCCAACCTATAAGGTTAGTCGCTCAGTACCGCTGTGTCATACCCGTTAACAGCCGACCGATAGAGGTTTATCATGGAGCATTAGCTTGCACGCGACTCTCTGACCAACGTGTAGAACCACTCTTTTATTCCACTGAAGAGTATCCATTCGCTCTCGTTGTGAGGTTTATGGATCACCTCAAACTCGGAGAGTGAGTATCGGGAAATTTGGAAGTTTAAGTCGGTACGCCTTTTATCCAAACGTCCTATCAATCGTCTCAGCATTTCGACCTCAGCTGCTGGGAATAGCGTATGCAGTCCCGGGCCTCCCGGTATCGTCCACGGCAACCCAAGATTGTGGGCCTTCCTCCATCAAATTCTTGCCATGCACTCACCTCGTCGGCACTGCTGGGCATACCCGTGTGCTTGTCTTGGAGCTGCTTCTACTCCATCCACCGTGCCGGGGGTGGATACCGATCCGTTTTTCAAGGCAGTGTCCCCGGGCTACTTCACCCGACCGCCCCGGTTAACCACCACCGGGGCCACCAGGGCGAGTGACATGTACGCGTTTGGGGTCCTGGCTTGGGAGGTGAGTAGTGGGTGTGTAAATCTTTCTGGATAAATTCTCAAACGAAATGGAACAGGTTTTTACTGGGCGAATTCCATTCCTGGATGTGGGCAAGATTACAGGGATTTATTCGATATTGAAGGAACATCGCCGGGTGGGCACTGGGCTCCTGAGCTCCACAAGGATTGGTACACAGAGGGTAGAAACACGAAAACTATGGGGGATGGAATGTGTCAATAAGACTGATGAGCGCCTACTTGTTACAATGCATGCATATTTTCACAGCCTTCACCCAGCAGGGTTCCAGTCTCCGACCTACTTTTTGACGGTTTTCCCCCTGCTGAGATAATTTGTGTGTTCGATCACCTGTGTCCACGGCGACGGTCCTCAGGTTTCACCTCACCCGGGCTGAAAGCGAGTTTTCAATGAGGTGGAAGGTTTAGGGGTCGACCGGGTATGTGCCGAGTACACCCGACCGAGTATATACCGAGTACATGTCGACTGAGTACTGTCAACCAAGTATATATAGTAGAGATGGTCGAGGCAGTGCTTACAGGTTCCAGCCTGCTGGCGTTCGGACGTTCTATCGGGTACGGGGTCAGGATTGTCCATCATTCCGTAGACAAGGGCAAATGGGTGGGCGGGTGCCGAGGCACGGGACAATATTCCGGTGCGAAAGCCGGGTATACTTATGCCCAGACCTCCTTGAGGAACTTCTGTGGACATCCTGTTACAGCGCGGACCGGCGAAAACTTACAATCCTGACCCCAGGGGATCCAATTTGGGAGATCAGGGAGTCCGAAATTCGGGGGCTCAGCCTTCGCCCGATGCGCACCACATCGGTCAACTCACTTGTATGAAGTAGAGGGATATTGTTCATTCCAGAAGGGTTTCACGTCGTGGAAGCGAACCCAGAGCGCGTCTGCCATGCGGAACGTGGGGAAAAGCCGAGGCCGTGGTGGATAAAAATTAGAAATAAGTCTCCCATACATCCACGCGCCATCGCGTTTTCCCGGGCTGGGCTTGCTAAAACGAGGAATAGAACAAGCAGAAGGCAAAAGGTGGGACGCGAGGGTCAGCAGACGTGACGGAGGTCATCAACGCGGAGCCTGGAATCTGTAAAAACCTGTGTCAGGGTGAACTGATCGTTTTATTGGTCAGCTAAATTCCAGGAACACCTTATAATAGTTGCCCAACTGGTTCTTCTCCCTTCTTCCCACTCCCCCTCTGGTCCCCTCCCACTCCCAGTCGCTTCTGAACCTGTCCCCTTTTCTTGGTCTAACAGTCTTCCAATCCTCGTGCATCGTTGGTGCATACGTGAAAGATCCTGCTCCTCGCTGCACCCTCCCCCTCACCTCGAACACAAAAATCTGCAGCGCAAACATATCTGGTTCATGGCCCCTATGGTTATTGGATTCGAATCGACCGCTAGCACCTCGAAAGCCTAGGAACGGGAAGTTGGGGCGGCGTGGCAGTCCTGCCCCGCTTCGCGCATTCTCGGTTTCTCATTCGTCTTATACTACGACGTCTCTCTGAGGGAGGGATTCGGAGATGATGAGAAGAGTGCCGCGTTGGGATCGCCACGGGTCTCTGACATTCTACCACAATGGTTGAAGGGACCAGACGGGCGGCAATCCGGCGCTTTCCGAGGCAGGATGTGGAAGCCACCTTTCCATCATCCACAGTTCATTCATCGTTCATTGATCCATCGTTCATCATTCATCTCCAAACCAGCGCCGCATCCCCCAGACACTCAGTTCTCGCATGTCTCGGGTGGTTCGTCGGTTCGCGACCTCACCGGCGCAAACCGGCCACCTGGGGCGCTCCGTCCCGTCTTCGGACCGTGGGTTCGCATATGAGGGTTTCCAACAGAGATGCAACTTGTTGGCGAGTCTCACCAGCCATCAAGCGGAGGGCGGGAAGGCTTCGGATTGGACACGTATAAAATCCCTTCCTGCGACCTCCACATTTGCATCGGTATGGATTCTACAAGCTTCGATAACTCTTTTCTCAGCGAATGGCCCGAGGTGAGTGTTTCGACGACTCAGGTGCTCAACTCTCCTTCTCAGAATTTAGTGGTTCCGGATTTTGCTCGCAAATCCGGAGTTTATCGCTTTCGAGACGCACCTCTTCCAGAACACCCCTGGCTTACCTCCACCTCCCACCGCACTCGACCTCGAAGAACTCCCCCTGGAGACTCCACAATCAGCCCAGGATGTTCCGCCGGATCCCTTCCCTCCCCACATTCCTGACACGACAAACCTTCCACCACAATTCACCACTCCAGTTGACGATAGGACTAGCATCTGCGTCATTTGCTCTGCATTGACTTCACCGCCGCCGCCAGCACCTCCACCTCAGACTACAGCATCACCACCTCCCAACTGGCACAAGATACCGCAGACGGTGTACGATCATGGGCGGAAGCAGTGGGATTATACCCCGTCGGAATGCATTCCCTTCGAGGTCGACGGCTCCCCAGGCATAAATATGGGGAATGCCCTCCGGAAGATATTTACGGATCTCGTCGGGCGGGACGATCTAGTGTTACTCAATGCAGGCAAGGTCATTTCGTGCAGGTTATCGGTACGCTTATTTTTATCACTTCTGTTGCACCTCTGTTGATTCCGTCTCAAGTTTTCCGGATATCCATCCAACGGTTCAATCCAGGTAGGATGCTCGTTCCGGACGTGTTGTCGTGCATTGATTATGGTGACAGATTTCCACAACACGCTGGAACAAGAGACGCGACCCGATAACGCGCGGTGAGCTCGCGTACCACGTCGCACGGAAACTCAAGCAGTACTTAGACGCCATGGCTGTAAGTTCGTTGTTGAATTGCGCGTCTAGTGTCGCTAAAATCGAACCGCAGCAAGGGCCACACGGGTCTACCCCTTGGAAAATCGGCGAGGGCTACATGCACCTGGATCGTGTGTATTTGGCCCGGCTCGAATCTGTGTCCAAAGGATCCTGGCAGCCGGAGCTCTGGGTCGTGGACCCCACGATGCCGCTCGCATAAGCCTTTATGTATTTATTCTGCCGGGCGTTTCTCGGGCGCAGTTTGAACCATACAATTTATGCGTGTGCAGCGCACGTTTATGAGGATTCTTAGTTGACCATGCGTTTCAAACGTGGCTCGAACCACATTCGGATGTCACCGTCGCGAGGAACCGGCGCCCCCCCCTCCGGTGTCATTGCCGGAAATGGCTCGAGGTTCTTCGGAACCACGCACACGACCTGGGCATCCGGAAGCATCCCCCCGCCATCCGCACTACACTACCGGAACGCGGCCAACGATTTTGGAGATCCAAACTTGGCGGCAGATCTCCCGGAAGCGGAATATATGGGCGGATGTTCCTAGTGAACTCCATAGAGACCCCAGCCCAAAGATTACCTAAAAGCCTGAAGGGTTTTCGTCCACCCTTACCGTTCCGCACACGTCCACCTCCACAGTGCAAATATGAATATCTGGATAACTGTGGTGGTGATCACAAAGACCGGGCACCGTTTCACGCCTGGTGCCCGTCACGGCGGGACTTGCAACCGCGACTGAAGCCAAGGGTAATGGCGGGCGGAATTGTCATAGGATCCCACCTAGGACCTGGAATAGTATATTGTCAATCAGCTTTGTCGTCGGTACCTGATGATCGTATCGATGTGAGGCAGTGTGCTACTAGTACAAGCAGTAGTCGTGCACATGGACCTGAACATCGTCCGAGAGCTTTAGGTAGTACGACGGGGGGAAAGGGGGGGTACATGGTATGCACAAGTTATGTAGAGGAAGCGAGGTGCGAAATGCCAACGTGTGTCCATCATGATCCCCAGATCACAAACATCCAAGGCGGGTTCTCCATCGAACAAAACCCGACTGGCTGACTCTTTGAGGGTTGGTTTCGTGTACGCCCTCTGTGATGTTCCCCACGGTCCCCAGTGGTAGTGAGTCGTCATCTGTAGGGGAGGTGAAGGAGCTGGGGGTTTTCGTGGGTGTTGCAGTGAAATGGGGCTACATTGAAATTCCTCCACTAGTGGCCGAGCTGGGACCCGGGGGCCATTCAACGATCTTTCCCCACTGGTCCTCCTTCCAAGCAAAAACGGTGTCAGCGAAGCCACACTGGCGATCGTGAGCGCGGCTCAGCTCCCCTCCCTCACCAACCATACATCTCCCAAACGCCGGAGGAATTCATTCTATCGCCCTCCGCCAAAAGGCTGGAAGCGGGAGTCGGTGGGAGGATGGCGGGTTCTGTATCTTAGTCTTGACAGGAGCGTGAGGACTAGGTTCAGTCCCACATCTTTGGAAGTCATCTCTAAGGGCAAACGGAGACTTCGGACGGAATGCCCCACGGATTCCAACAAGCTTCGAGGTACCTGAGAGAAGTACTGCATCCTGCTTGCCAGTGCCTACCCCGGTGAGGTGCAACTCGGTCAGGGTGTTCATCAGATGTTAAAATAAACTCACCGTGGGCGAAGCTCCCACAAGCCAATAATACCGAGCGTGCTCGGATGGTCGAGATGACGCCGGTGAAGTTGGTAACGCAGAACCTTTGGGTGAACGGGAACCGAAGGGGCTGCTTCTTGTTGCAATTGTGAGCTGAGGGTTTCGGTGAGATCCTTTTCACGGCGCATCAGGTCGAGTTGTTCGTTTCATCGAAAAAAAAAAAGAGAGGCTGCGCGTTGACGCCGAGACGCTCAGGGGAGGTTCCCACACTCGCCTCGGTTGTCCTTCTTCTCCCCGCACACACCCACAACCAAATGTATGCCAGGATTTTGGGCGGGATGCGACGATCAACAACGCCGCTATACATGCGTTAGCCCGTATCGCGTACCTTTCGTCGCAGGCTTTGGGCGGTCGGAAACGGTTATGAAAGCGGCTATAAAAAGCCGGTAGCTAGGTAAGTACTGTTCCCTCTCACTTCTTCCAAGCCTCTCACCCCTCGTTTCCCCTACAGGCTTACTAGGAAATGGGTACCGCCGCATCCAAATGTCGTCGAGTCCGACCCCGGCCCCCGTCCGGACCCTCCAGAACCCCACGTCTCCCCCAAGAGCTCCTCGATGAGATCATGGATCACCTCGCGGACGATTCCATCTCCCTCCGTAGTTGCTCAACCGCCGCGGGGACCTTTGTGCCATCGTGTCGCCGTCACCTCTTCAGCAGAGTCGTATTCCGATCCCACAACCTTCCGTCCTGGAAGACTACCTTCCCCGATCCTTCGACCAGCCCCGCCCCATATGCCCGCGAAATGCGTATCCACCTCGCGTCTGACGCGCCAATACAGCTCGCGGAGTATATGCCATACTTTTCAAATGTCCGCGATCTCACGTTGGTCGGTGGGAGATGCGAAAATCAAGAATGGATCTCGGGCATCGGCAGACTTCCCACCTCCATCCGTTCGTTAACGATGAAGTTCGTGTCGGTCACGAACGTTCAAGTGCTCAATATCATGGGACAACTCCCGAATCTGGACAATCTCTCGCTGTGCACCTTCAAAGGAAGCGGCTTCCCAGATGGGGTGGGTGAAATCTTGAGGGGGAGATACAGCGGAAAGTTGGAGTTGCTTCTCATGGACGATTTCCACGCCAGCATCGTGAGATCGCTTTTGGAAGTGTCCGAGGGTCTGGGGTTCAAGAGTGTCAAGGCGTTCTGTAATACGGAGGATGACTTTCCGGTATACGCGGACTTGGTGTCGGCCTGCCAAGACACTTTGATTGACCTGGACATCTCCGTTTCCGCAGAAGGTGATCCACTTTACTAAACACTCCAAACTAGTGCACGCTAACGATCGCTGTCTGTAGCTATTATTGTCCCCGGCAAGGACGCCTGTATGTTCAACTTTTCCCGCCATGCATCCATCGAACATCTCTCGTTCTCCTTACTCTCGAATTTCGCGAGTTGTCGTTGGTTATCTACAGCCCTTTCGACGATCAATCCGACAAACTCGCCACGGTTGAGCACCGTTACAATTTACCTCCATCGCCACGTGCCCCCCGTGCGCCTCGTTTCCGAGACCACATTAGGGGACGCGGCGATTAAAGACCTCCGGGATGTCGGAACCGAAGTGAAGAGGATCAGGGACGAGAGTAAGGGAAAGGTTAGGTTCGAAATCGTGGTTCCGCTTCCGCGGGTCATAAAACCCATCCAGTCGGCATGGCCGAGTGCGTTGGAAGATTGTTCGTTCAGAGTGGAATATTAGGTGTATACCCGTCAATCTTGATATTTATTCCTAAGCTAATGACACGGATATCCTCATACGATACATTCAGGAGGAGTAATCAGAACCAATGTCTCTAACGACTTTTCGGCTTCTTATCGTCAGGTCCCACTCGATACCCCGAAAATACATGAGCCAACTCCATATCGCCGCTCGACACCTGGTGTGATAACCGTTATCTAGAACTGACGGATCAGGCCGAAAACCAGGCAAGTACTCTGTGATATCCAGTTCCGTCAGCCTCGTCGCCACGGAGCGTAATCCCAAGGCAGTCGCACTTTGTGGTCACTTTACACGTGTCGCGGTGCAACCAAACAATTGGAGTCGGGCGGGTCCTGGCCAAGCCCCCTGCGTTGGCCACGACCGACCGTCGTTCATCGAACGTGGGATTTGGGGGTGTTTTTTTGCCGGCCTGTCGGCAGACGTGTCACGTAGGAGACCGGCAACGGTGGCGCAAAGGTGATCGAAGATAACACCGGATGCAATACTGAGCTGGGGGAGAGAGACGCTCACCACCACGAGGGAACAACTGGACAAAGCACAATCGAGGAGACGGCAATACGCTGGCAGGCTCCGGCACACGCCTCGACGACGTGAAATTGTCGACGTCCGATCCTTTGGAGGTTCTTCGACAACCCCAACTATTCTCTCTAAGACTTCGCTTCCTTCGTCCGGATGCGATCGGTTCCCCTGTGAAAGTTCTCCGGAACAGCCACAAATTGCGCCGTAAGCGATCGATAGATTGTTCGAGTCGTTGGAGCATGGCTCCTACCAGGGGTCGCAGTCGATCCCAAGGGGAGAGCGCCTTCGAGGACATTCTGGATCACTCCAGCCGTCCTGTCGATAAGCTGGGCTCGGGGTCCAGCCGCAGTCCAAACGTTTGGGATGAAGGCAATTTATACTTAAAAGGTCCTCATGTAAACTGATAGCCGGAGCCTATATGCTAATCCACACATTGCGTGCAGATATCGAGCAGGGGGGCCAATCCAGGATCTCACAATCACTGGCTGATCTTCAGACGTGCACTCGGATGGCTCGTCTTCTGCCCATTGCCACGGTTTTGGTAGATCCAAGTCGGTCCACAGGTTTACCACCAGTGGTCCGGCGGCCCTACTATTTGGCTTTGTCAATCCCGAAAAGCCGACGCTAACCAGACTCGATGAGGTCCTTCGAGTTCGGGACAGGAAATCGGAATGCCGATTGACGGCTTTGCCGAAACTCATTTGTTAGTGAGTTCGGTCACGATGTGGCAGTCACCGAGGTGAAATCTGTGCAATCCTCTTGGCGATCGCCGGCGGGGATTGCGTGGGTCCGTATGAGTGCACGCGAGTGACCACACGGGCGTTAATCCGAGTTGTCAGCACCTTCCTCATTTAGCAATGCCCTGGTCAACATCCGAGTACGAGTGTCGAGGAGAGAGTATTGCCTCCAGGTATAAGACCATGTATGGACTACAGGGGGACACAGCAAACACCCCCACCTGCCGCCTCTCGAAATGATGCTGCCTGCGGTATTTTCACGTCCAAAACGCTCCTCTCTTCCCTCAAAATGCCCGTTATCTCGCCTCCTCACATCCATTGGTCTCATTTTCTACCCTGACACGTCACCCAAAGAGACCAGCTCGGCCTCATGCCCCGTCGATGCACCTGAACAATCGGAGTTACAGCTGCCAGACGTCGACCTATCTCCTCAGACCGACCCTGGTCTGTTATGCGAACATCTCGTCGGCCTGGTATCCCGCCTTCGATCGCTGCTACCAAGTTGTTGCGAGTGGTTGAAACAAGGGGAGCTCGAGTTCGTCGGGGATCATCCCGTAGACGCTGGCGGCACCGCGGACGTCTGGGCCGGCAAGATGGGCGACCGTGCGGTTGCGATCAAGGCATACAGGTGTTATTCATCTACAGACTATGTGGTGACCTACATGGTGAGCGGAACCTACCTGTGGTGTCCGATTGACTGATATCCTATCGATAGAGGTTTTACAACGAAATATTGGCGTGTAACCGTCTGAAAAACGAGAGCATTGCGTCATTTATCGGAGTGTTCTCCACCCCCATACACCCGCTGGCTCTCGTCTTCGACTTCATGGCCCACCTCAACCTCAGAGAATACCTAAAGAACCACGGGGGCGCCGGGAGATGTAAACTGGTGCGCGTCCGTCATGATATCTGCCCCCACTGAGTTAACATACCGAGGTTAGTTGTTGGAAGTAGCCCGCGGGGTGGAACACATACACGAGTTGAATATCGTCCACGGAAACCTTAGGATTGTACGCCCCTCCCCACCACTCACCCAGGTCGCTTGCTCACATTTTTCCAGACCAATGTCCTCGTTGACGCTTGCGAGCATGCCCGCGTCGCAGGTCTCGGGACAGCACTTCTCCCGGCCGCCATACCTGGAGTGGACACGTTCTTCCATGGGGCCGCTCCGGAACTGGTTGACCCTCAACGCTTTGGGTTGACCGATACCAGAACTACAAAGGCCAGCGACGTGTATGCATTCGGGGTCCTGGCTTGGGAGGTTAGTTCAACATTTGACATTCGGTGGGCAAGGTACTCAACGAGTGGGCCTTTCTCCTAAGGCTTTCGCTGGGAGGGCTCCATTCTCTGATGAGGGTGGGATCGCAGGGATTTACGCGATGTTGAACGGCCGTCGGCCACCCCGCCCCAACCATCCCGAGCTTTCCAACAATCTGTGGGAGATGATTGAGGGATGTTGGCAAAGTGAGCCAGCTCGACGCAGAGCGATCGCGGAGGTCGTCATCGCCCTGGACGCAGAACTAAACCCCCACCAGCGTTGATCTACCTTCTTCCCCGCTCTGTGTATTTTGCTTTGTGTCTAATGTTGTCACCGTTGCTGTAATGCTCCCAGTTTGTCCAGCGTAAGCTTTTTTCTTTCGTGATAGAGGGGTAGAGATGTGGTTGTGGCGCACCTAGCGAATACTGATATCATCCCTCGATGTCCCACCAAACGGTTTGGTAAGGTAGAAAACAGGCCAGACACAGCAAGAAACGCCATAAATGTGGTCAGCGCCAACCTAAATAAACCGAGTCAGATCCCAACCAGGTATCAGCTCGTAACCGTCGGCCGGTATGTCCTGCTAAATCGTCACCAACGTGTCTCCCTCTGGGAGAAGCAAGTATCGGGCGCAACCTCACATCCCCTGTGTCGCGTTTCTCGTTCTTGTTTCGAATCGTACGATTTCACCGTAAGTTCCAATCGTGGCAGGGACTGGGGACTGGATGAGGGTAGGTTCACGGTGAGATCGAATGTCACAAATGTCCGAGTCGCGATGAAAGCTCCACCTATCGGTTACTTATCGCGAGTGTGGAATGCCGTCCTCCAAATCCCACAGAACTTCCGTGATAATACACCGCCACTACAAGCATGCGACACCGCCATCAGAGACCCGATCGTCAGCGGGGGCGCGTGCAGGAGTTCCCGATGGAATGCTCCATGACATCGCACCCTCGGAAGACCGTCTGTTCCCGGTCCAATTTCGCAACGTCGCCTCAATGGACCTCGTGGGTGCGGGCATGCCAGCGCGCTTGATCATACCTGATCTCACGTTCCGGTGTTTGTTCTTGTTTGCTCTGTGGGCGTTTGGGTGATAAGTACTCTCAAGTCGGGCGCGGGCGCGATGAAGGATTCGTCTGAGTCTGTTTACGTTCAACTGGCTCCCACTGTAGTTCTCACCACCTCTTGTGGATGTCTGAGGCCTAGCTATGGCTGGCGCAATATCCGCTGTCGCCAAACTCTGCTGGGTTTCCTCCAACTGAATTCAACCCAACTTTGAGAATCCGCAGCTGCTGGAGGCTAGAGTTCCTGCCCCCAATTCCCCCACCAACAAGAGCGTACGTATGGTCAACGGTGAGTATGGAGTGTGGGCCGTGAGTGACCAGAAGCCTAGTCCCCCGCAGTCCTCCTTGAGCGCCCGCGCGAAAACGTGCCCCCAAGCGCGTATTCAACCCGAGGGACGGGTCGTAGTGGGGGACGCATTGGTGGGCTGGGTTAAGGGTTCAGAAAGAATCGTACATCAAACGTTTGGACGTCAGCTTCGCGGCGAACGGCATGAACAGTGCTGATCGTCTGTTTCTGTTTCTGGGTTCAAACAAAAGACGAAAGCACTTTCACAATCTATGACCAGACGTTAGTCGACCGTTATGGGTGACTAGGTCGACCCACATGGGCACCGTGCGTCTATCGGAGATCCCTTCTGTGAAAAACCCACGGGTGCAGCTTATCGTGCCACAGCTCTTGGTGGAAACGTGCTGTCAGCCGAAGTAGCTCGGTTTGCATGGAGGATCAAACGACGTTCCAAATCCAGTAAAGGTTCTGTCGCCGTATTTGGTGGAGATAGTGAGGTCCTTGCACCCGGTCTGATATCTTTGTGAATGAACCCGGGCTGGTGCTAAGCTGCGACAACGAGAACTATCTGGAACCAGAAAGGTCAGTGTGCAGGGACGAATCAGTCGAAAAGCAGATGACCGCTCGCTTCAGCCATGCAGGGCTCTGTGGAACCCACTTCGAAGCCGCCTCATTCTATTGGTAGATTGAGGTCCTCATCACCCACATATTCGGAAACCTAATAGAAGCGAGTGCGGGAAATTAATGATGATGTCAACAAACATCCACGAGGGGGAGCGATGAGGCTGACAAAGTGCAAGTGATCCCTGCTCTGAAATGTGGGAAAGTGACAGAGGGCCAGAAAGATCTCCAATGTGTTGCATTCCCCACGGGGGCACTACTCCTGACCTTTACACATCATGTCCGCCTTGCGGCTGGGAGGAAGGATGGTGTTGGGTTCGACCTTGAGCCATCTCGAGCGATCCCCGGGAGGCTGTGAACGACACCCTTTTCGTGGCAAAAGAACACCACAATTCTTCTCCCCCACATGAGAAACAAGGATTCGAGCGCACCCACGAGTGATGTCACAGAAGGAACGCAGAAAACGTTTCAGGAACACGACCCGCGACCGATCACTTGTCGAATTTGACAAAGGCGGCACCGTCGATCGTTTGCCTTCGACAAATCCCGAAGATACATGAGCGAGGATAGACGGGGCCATCCGTCCCATAGATAAAAGATTCCGTTTCACCACAACCTCGTACGTAAATGTTTGTCTGGCATTTCAAACCCCATCTCAAGTCCCCGTCGTTCGCGGGGTTTTGGGTGCCAAAGCAGAGGGGAGTGTAAATTACCCAAATATATCCCGCGGAAAAAGTTTTCTCGAGGGCGGTGAGGAGGGAGGGATTGGCCGCGCAGGTGGGGGAACGGTGACTTCCCCGTCCTGCATGGAGGTCCTCCCGTTCGCGCACTAAGCGGAGGTCCAGGCCACTACACCGGGAATCGCGGGGTTGTCGGGCTATCCGTTTCTGCCGGATCGGATTCTCGATTAGGTTTGCCCGTCGTGTGTATACGATAAGGGGCGAGGACGATCTTCCGCCGAACGGTTTTGGAACGAACCTCCTTGCCCATCGATAGAAATTGCACAGTACGCGCACGAGGCCCGTCGGATTTTGAGACCAAGCCTTTACTGATACGCCCGACTTTCCTGAGGAATGGTTGCGGAGATGAATGTGCCTACACTAGTGGAGGCACCCAGGGAGAGGGAATTTCCTTGTATTGTGGACCAACAATGGAGTCGGAATCCTGGAGTGCGCCAGCGGGCAAGAAACGAGGTGAGGGTGAAGAGCGCTGGTGGGGTATAAAAGCCTTCGCGCAGTACAGTGTAACATCGCAGAGTAGCTGAACGGAGCTGTAGGAGTCACCTCATAGGATCGATTGGGCAAAAATTAGGACGAAAGGGGGAGTCGTCCACGGCCCGGGATAACAACTTCCCCGAGCGTAGTTAGGGGAGCAGGGAGTGGCCACGAAACCATGGTCAATGGCTGCTAGGTTCAGGTAGATGGCCAATGGTACACAATCGCTTCCGGCGCGAGATCCCCGGATTTGGTGTCACGTGAAAAATCTCCATTCTTGGGCGGTGGGTCGACTCCAGAGTCATCCTGCTCCATTCACGATCTGGGCGACATCAGATATCTCGGTCCAGGCGGGATTCGCTGATCAGCTTTTGGGAATTGTCTACCTCAACGGGTTCGTCAGGGTGTGCTGGCCGGATCCCTGAAAAATGGAGCGACCAGACATCCGTTCAGGAAACCGGGATGATACATGACACGATACATGCGTCGCAGGCAGCGCAAGACGCTGTACAGCACTCAAAGCTTCGTTTCGAACCTCGCGCTCGGAATTCACATAGGCCTGCATTTCGGCTTTTGCCGACGGAATCACTTGTGACCGGCGTCAACTCTCCTCGTTGTTCACCCGGTGCGACCTGAAGCTTTCCTCAACTCTTCCTTTGCTGGGGCTCACAAGATCCATAGGTTGCGATTACATGATGGAATTCAATCACCTCGTGTCCTCCAGTCATGGCGACTGATCCACGCCAGCGGGGTTTCCCAGCGAGGACCCCCCATCCCATACTTTCGACCATTGGATTCCCTACGCTCCAGCTCGCATCGACCCCCTCATGTTTCAATCGATCAGAGGATTAGCCGAGACTAGTTCACCGCCTGGGTGGTGTCCTCCTTCGTTCATGGCTCGGGGCACAGCACGATCGCCAGTTTCCACTCCTTGCGTGTACACCAGCCACGATGATCCGGAGTCCGGAGTCGTTGTTCCCAGGTGAAACCCTTCGGCTCGGGTCTCCACGCAAACGTGCTCACAGACTTAGCCCTAGGCGCCGGACCTCGCAAGCGTTATCGTGGATGGAACTAACGCGACATACCGGGGCAATGCCGATTCACAGTGCGGACGAAGGAGATAAGCTACGCGCCCAGATCCAGTGCGAACCTAAAGTGAGTTAATAGGTTTTTCTCTCATTTCCGTCGTGGGCCACGACGCCTCTTGCTGGCGACACTAACCATCTTCCTATCTCCTTATACAGCTCCCACCCTACGACCCCCTCCCCCAAATTCACTCGAGTCGAGGCCCTTTTCGCCTAAAACCGAGACCTATCGCTCTCCTAAGGCGTGGACACCGATAGCCCCTAAAACACGACAGCACCAATTCGGCCTCTATCCAATCGGCTGCAGGACTGCCTGGTACACGTTTTCGCCCAGAAGTGGAATGATCTGCGCATATCGGCAGGGTGACCGACTCAGCAGTTTCAAAGCTGAATGTGTCCGGACAACGTCTGCTGTTGTGGAGTAACGGATCGCGATACAGGATATGGGCGCCAATCGCCTTGTGACTATCATGTCCCATGTATCATAATTCGACCGCGTTCTCATGGGTTCAGCGTGTCACTCGGGTACATATTCACGTTGCTGGCTTCCCTGGCTACGATTCGCTTTCCCTACCCATGTCGCCTAATCCGACCCCACCTCAGCAATGCAACGCTTCTCACAGCAGATCCGACAGTTTGTCGTCGTTACCCCCCGCACTCCACACCCCTCCCAGTGATGTACAACTGGAATGGGGTGGTGTGCACTCGCGCGACCAATCCGGGTCGTCCGCGATGGGGATCGATCATTCCATCACAATAGACCTCGGCGCACTCGTCAACCTGGATGATCGGCTTAGGCAGCTCCTACCAGAGTCCAGCTACGTGTGGTTTGGAGAGGGGGGCTTGGAGCTCGTCGGAACACGTCCTGTCGACGCTGGAGGCTTCGCTGATGTCTGGGTGGGCAAGATGGGGGGCCGAAGAGTTGCCGTCAAGTCCTACAGGTGTTCCCTGTCTGGAAACTGCGCGTTGACCTACAAGGTGAGCCATACCTGACCGCTGTGGGTGGAATTCTGCACTAACAACCAACCGACAGAGGTTCCATCGCGAGGCGTTTGCCTGTGCTTACCTCTCTGACCTGCACGTGGTACCATTCATCGGAGTTTATTCCACTCGGGAACATCCATATGCTCTTGTATTTGAGCTTATGGATCATCTCAACCTCAGATGGTATCTCAAGAGTAACCAAGATGTTGGGAGGCTCGAGCTGGTATGTTTCCGACCGCCGATCTGGACGCTTCTCGTCATCTCAATACAATGTTGACACCAGGTGTTGGAGATTGCACGCATCGTGAAGTCGATGCACAGCCGCAACGTCGTACATGGGAATATCAAAATTGTACATCCTTCCCTCACCCTATGCTTTGGCCGTGGGCTTATGTCCTTCTAGACTAATATCCTGATCAACGCTGAAGGACGCGCATATCTTGCCGGCCTTGGAGTGGCTTCCATCCCATCCACCATGTCGGGGGTCGATGTCGATAGGTTCTTCCACGGCGCCGCCCCGGAACTGATTGACCTTCGACGCTCCCGGCTGTCCGAAACCGGAGCTACGTCAGCCAGTGACGTGTACGCGTTTGGCGTCCTGACCTGGGAGGTGGGTGGGGACATGTAAATTCCCCTGAATATACTCTGAACCACATGGTGCCAGATTTTTGCCTCGCAGGTCCCATTCTCCGAAG
>Ga0307511_10003261_pt1 | contig 16679 bp, 18 predicted proteins | sample 13_EM_MG_FD_200266 | JGI IMG/M metagenome (GOLD analysis project Ga0307511, IMG submission 200266) | Populus trichocarpa ectomycorrhiza microbial communities from riparian zone in the Pacific Northwest, United States - 13_EM | ecosystem: Host-associated > Plants > Roots > Unclassified | place... | reverse complement strand
GGGTTGTTGCAGTGAGAAAGAGCTTGTAGAGTGTTATGAGTGAATAAAAGCCTAGTGGGGTGGGGGTGGGAATGGGGGTGGGAATTGTTGAATTGTTGTCTAAGCGGAATGTATTGCTAATGGCTGGGTTTAAATTATGTTGGCTTGGAAAGGAGGCAAATCTAAATAAGAAAAACGATTCAAAGGGATCAAGCGGTGGATCCATATCTGATAAAGGAAGCTACAGACGGAGAGAACAGTGAAAAGGTAGCACTGTTCAAACCCGCTTGATATGTAGTGATGGAAGTAATCTAAGTAGGGAATACAGAACATAACTAGATGCATAGGCTCAGAACGGCTATGTGAATAGGCGCAAACCAGCCCAACTCGGTCTGGGCTGAATGAACATGTGTGCCGCAAGCACATGCGTAATATATCAGCGCAACACATAGTGGAGCGGAATGGACATGCTTTATGAAGTATAACCGCCAGTGATGACGCACGACATACACGTACCAGTTACTACTGAATCGCCTTTTCTCTGGATTTCTATAACCAATTCCTTTGGTGCAGCATGTGAATCCAGTTCCTTATTCTTACAACTATTGTTACCAACTCTTTACTCTGATTTTGCCCTCACGCCCTCCCCCTCCTGCTCCTCCCTCAGCTCCTCCATATCCTCTTCCACTGGCCCATTTGGAGCAATTACTTCCTCGTCCTGGATATAAGCAACCGGGAGACAAATGCCCACCCCCTTATTTTCGTTTAATAATTTTATCACCTTATTGCCCCTCTCAACTTTGTAACCTACCTCTTTGCTCCCTCCGCTTGTACCAGCTTGTAGCCACTTCTTTACATCAAACCATACCTTCTGCAACCGTGATTGATATTCTCTTCCCCCATGCCTCGTTAGGTACATGATTTCTCAGAAGGGGGGTTAAGCATAAGTCGTCAGTGTTTTGAAACAGAGTAGAGAGGCAAAAGCCTAGAGTGGCATGCGGTATGTTACTGTAGTCTGGTTGTATGTTACTGGTAGTTTAATTTCAAGAAAATATTCGCCCAGGTATCAGATTTCTCACAGATGGTACGGATTTCGAAGGGCATATGCAGATAGCAGAGTGACATGGGACTCCGATATGCATTATGGCATGAATATAATACCTGGCGCGAGCTATTGCTTGTCTCTCAGTGTAGATAAGCAATACCGGTACCGAAATAGGTAGCGCGTTTGTGCCAGTGGCACCAAGGTCTCACATCGCGTTTTTTTTTTTTTTTTGGAGTCTATACGCCTGATCAACCTAAGGTTATGCGGCGCCCCCGTTCCCTCCCCTTTAAAGGTTCGGTACACCCACGGGAAAACGGGCTACATAAACGTCCTGCCTTCCGAACCCAAGAAATGTACAAGGAAATACCCCTCTTCCGCCGCCACACCCTCTTCCGGTCCATCCCCAGAAAAAGTATGCTTCCGCCTCCACGCCTCTTCCGGCCCTCCCCTTACATATGTGAACTCTTCCACCACCACATCCCTACCGGCCCTCCCCTATCCAAGCACTGAACTAACGGAGATCAATTTGAGAGAAAAACGTTTCCACCAAATCCACCGTATAGAATCCTTCTTTGTCCTTCTCTTTTCTAGCCCATCTTGCCCTATTGTCCATATCCTCCCAAGTTCCTAACTTCCGACCTATGTGTTCGCCATACGTGCAGACCAAAGCTACGTGCTTGCCTGTTTCTGCATATCTCCCACATCTCCGGCATTCCAGGTTGTCTGTTTTGCCAATCTTGTGTCGCCAAGCTTGTATATTGCCTTTTCCGGTCCGACACTGGACCTATGCAACCCTCGCCTTCCTGTTCCATTTTACTACTCTTCCCATTCCTGCTCCTTTCACTCTTGTTTCTTCCTCTCTCATCTTTTTCCAGGCTTGCTTTAGCCCTCTTTCGGTGATGATCATGGCTTCAGCTTCTTCCTTCGTAGCGGCTTTGGCTAACTGGTCTGCTTTCTCATTTCCTGCAACAGTATTGTGAGCTTTAACCCAAGCCACGGTGACCTCTCTAGATCCAAGTTGCTCTTGTCAATATTTAATATCTACTAAGACTTGTCGGAGTTGTTGGGTCCTGTCGCTTCCAGTTTTTCCCAACTTCCTGACTGCCACGATAGCCGCTTGGGAGTTGGACAGTATCAGGATGTTGTTAATTAGGGCTTCGGTGACTGCTCTGCCAATTCCGCTGATTTCCCCATCCCACACCGTTGAGGTTCTTCCAAGTGAAATTTTCCCTTCTATCCTTCCTCCTTCAACATACCAGCTATATCCAACATTTGCCTTTCTCATCCATACTCCCATCAGTGCATACCCCAACCACATTGCAGAGTTCACTTCCCTATGTAATAGCTTCCTGCGATACTTTTACCTTTGATTCTGCACTTGCCAGTAGCAATATCTCAGGTATCTCAATCTTATCCACCCTTCCTACATAACTAATTTTCTCCGTTCCTTCGTACATTATCCTGCCAGCTTTGCTTTGGATTGCTGTCATCACCAAGGTGAATCTATCTATGCCAGTTGGATATTCCTGTGCAAAGTCGTCCAAATCTCTCTCTTTCTTCACATTTCTTCCCTTATGATCCTTGAAAATCAAATCCCTTATAGCAGAAGTATCCTGTATTATTTTTCGCATTAGCCTTGCTTGAGCCACATCTAAAGCTATCCTTATGGATTCAATCCCCACGATTTGGCTTACCAGTTCCATCTTGGATCCATGTGTTGCGTTGACGCACTTCATCAGGGCTTGGTATTGGAGTTGCTCGAATTCCCTTTCCAGTCTCTTTGACCTCTCCATCCCAACTCGCTGCCCCATAGTGCTACTGCCCTAATCATTCCCGGATAAATCTGTCTCTAACTGGTAGCGCTAATCCCCCATTGACTATTGACTAAGCCATTAAATTGTGCCAGCATTGCTTGGGCTTTCTTGATCCGGCTCTTCTAGTATTCTTAGAAGGTTAAACTTTCGTCTAGGATAATCCCCAACCATTTGACCCATTTCACTTCCTTATTTTTGTTCCTTATCTTGGTCCTTAGGATTAAGTGTTCGTGCTTTCACTCCTCCAGTGGGAGGTGGTTCTTGGCTGCAATCCTGTTGCATATCTTGTCTGCCACGTCTAGGATCGGTCCCATATTGATTCCCTTTGCTGTTATCCTGTCCCAGATTGATACCCCGCGGTGGAGGTAATCCACATAAGAGGGAAGTTCCAAGTCCCATATCAGCCATTTGTTTTTTAAAGCTTCCTCCATTTTGGTGATGATAGGGGCCATCCAGATAAGGAAGATCACCGTAGAAAGGGATAAACCTTGTGGTGCCCCAACATTCATCCTACCCTTGCCACTAACGGTTCTGTCCTATTCTAGGTCAAATTCCCTTGCTTGGAAGAATTCTTTTATCCATGAAATCCATTTCCTACCTTCCTCTGACTTTTCTAGTTCTTTTACTACATTCTACTTGCTTACATTCTGAAATCCTCCCTTAACATCCTAAAAGTTCCACCCCACTGCCCTGCCTGCTGCCATATATCTCTGGGCTTGAGTAACTACCCTGAGTCCTGCTTCAGTTGTGGACCAGCCTTTGACTAATATGAATTAGTATCGGGGTAACAAGCCTGACTCTTGTAGTCTGTCTGCTACTCCTTTTTCGCCCTATTTACCGATGTAGTTGATTAGGTTGATCAGTCTCCAGCCTTTTGTCCTACTATTGTCTTTCTCTGGCTTTAGGCTCATGCCTACCTTGGAGTGTTGCCATTCCTTTGGTATTTTTCCCTTGACTAGGTTTTCTGCCACTTCTCGAATGAGTTTCCTTCGTAGCTTGATGTTGAGTATTCGGTTAAATAATTTTTACCTGATGCCATCCAGTCCTAGTGCTGACTTGTTGGACGCTCCTGCTAGGGCTTTTCTCACTAATAGCTCTGTCTCTTCTTGGCCAATTCCGTTCATTTGGTCTGCGGGTCCATCCTCTTCATCTTTCTCAACTTCAACTTTCCTGCCTTACAGTCTCTAGCCGAAGTAGTACAGAAAAAGGCCGTTTTTGTTTTTATTGTCCGTTTTCAGTTGTACTCCTGTAGTGTTACTTAAGTCTCCTATAGTGGCTTTGAGATACCACAGGTCCTTGGCCCATTGTACAATTTCCCACAGATCTTTATCCCCATTTTCTTCACAAAAGGCTTGCCAACAGTCCTTCTGTTTCTCCCTTACCAATGTCTTCATTTGATCCTTCTCCGTCTTCCATCTCTTTACTCTGGCCGCCTGGTCCAGGGACCTATTGGCCCCTTTCCCCCGCCTTGCATCCCTAGTGATCTTTAACTTCTCTGATACCTTTTTATCCTACCACTTTTTTGACCTCTCTGTAATTCTCATGGTGTGGCAATGGGCTAATCGGAGTAGTTTTAACTTATCATAAGGGGTAGATACTTCTACGTCATCATTTCAGTGGAAGTCCCCTTCTTCTTCGTCGGCTTCAATCAGGCTAACATCCATCCCCAACGTGTACCAGTTCACTTTTTCTCTTGAGCTTTCTTCCATTTTCCCTCTCTAGTCAATTTCCGCTGTGATTGTCTAAAGGTCAGATAGGAATTTGTTGCACTTGTTTTTCAGCCAGGTCTTAGATCCTCTGCTGATAAAAACGTCGATCCAACTTTGTTGTCTTCATCCATTCACTGTTCTTTCCCATGTGGGACTGTCATATTCTCCCCCGATCTCAAAGCCCTTCTCGATCATCCATTCCTCCATCTCTTTCCTTCTGCTATCGTCTTCACTGATAGGGTCCCATGCCTTATTGTGGGCATTCTAGGCTCCAACCAGGCCCTCAGCTTCATTCAGACTTTCAAGCCACTCCTGCCACCTATCCCCCCACAGCTTCCCATCTGTATAGATCTCACCTAACTTGTGACCCCAAATTTCCACCAGTGCTAATCTCTTGTGTTCTCGAACTACCTTGATAGCACTATCTAATTTCTTCCTCCTTTAGACCATCACTTTTTTTCCCTTTTCCATCTTCGAACCCAATATATATGAGGGGTGGGATTGAGACCCGGTCCTCTTTTTATCTACTCATACTTCACCAATAAAAACAATCTCAATCCTCCTTTTCTTACACCATTCTAGAAATGTGTGGGTTCCTTCACATTGCCCTGCCACGTTTTGTTATCCTACATGAAGAACCTTACCAGCGAGATGGACCCTTCCGCGGGTTCACCTGCATGCCAGTCACTTCTTGCTGGAGGAGGTTTTGAGTTCCCTACTTTCCCTCCCTTCTTCTGTACCACTTCAAATCCATCTGCATCCTGTGTGGGTTAAGGTTTCTAGGTCTTGGTGGGGGGTCCTTCACCTGAAGTCTCATCTCCTGATCGCTTGAGCCCACTTTTAATTTTGGTGGCTACCTGCCTGGTCTTCTCATTGCAGTTGGCCTTCATGTGGCCCTACATCCAGTAGCTATCATACTGGACTTTGCTCCAGTTCACTAGTCACTTTTCCTGCATTAGTGAATTGGCTCCACGTTCCGCATCCTTAGTTTACTTGTAGATCGCCGTAGCGTAACTGTCCTTCTAGGAGGGGATTCCTGTTGGTGTCCCCATGTTTTTTACTTCTGCGACTTTGGCCTGGGTTTCCACCTCTTTTACTGATTGTTGGATCCCTAGTGGAGTTACCGAAGCCGTTCTTGTCTGTTCCTTCCTGTTCTTGTTTCCGCTAGGTCCTTTTGGCATATGTTCAAAGCCTAGATTTTTCTCCAATGCTGCCATGTTCTTATCCCATGCTTGAACTTACCTTCAATTTCTGTCCCACTTAATCCTATCTTTGATCAGTTTATCTGCCTATTCCCTAATTTCCACTTGGAAGACAATACCAAGGTTCGCCCATGCTCCAAAGTGCCTTGGTCATCTATCTCCGAACGTGACTGCCTGATTCACATTTTTCAATTTCCAATCGTTGTTCCGCATTTTCTGCTGGCTGCTGCTGGTGCAACTAATAGGATAGTGGTTGACCTTTTGATCCAAGCCAACTCAAAAGCTTCCTTCTTCTAGAAGAAGGTAATCAAATATGGGGTTACTGAGGCTAAGACCTCTGTGAGCTTGATCTCTTCTTATAACTTACTAATTTACCACTTTGACTCCATTCCTACTTTTCTGTCAAAACTGACTGCCTACGCTATGCACAGGGTGTGGTTGTTAGTGATAGCTTCTTTGCGGAGAAGCTTGTTTACCTCCGCCATCCCTACTTCTATACTTCCCTTGGATCCGGTATCCATCTTCTTCTAATGGGTCATCCTTATAACCACGGTCTTCAACACTTTCCCATTTACTACCGTCTTCTGAGATCCCACTGGGACTCTCGCCTAACCATGATTTTCTTGTCAATGTCCTCTATTGTCTCTTTTGCCTTCTGCATCCTTTCTCCAAGCCTCATTATCTAATCCAAGGATAAGGTATTTTTGTCGGTATTGATAAGTATTGCAATCTTCATCTGGCATTTCCTTACTACTACTTCCTCCTTCTCCATCGTGCCCTTCATCTACTCTGCCAGTTCCATAGCTTTCTTGTTCTCCTCCTCCCTGACTTTCCTTTCGGCTTCGGCTTCCTTGACAAATTTGGCCACTTTCCTCTGCTCTTCTATTTTCCTTTAATCTTCCTTTACCTCCGTGGTCCTTTGTGCCTTGATCCTTTCTATATGCTTGACCTCCTCCACCTTCTCGATCCCTGCTACGACTAACAGGAGTACAAGTTGGTCTTTTATCTCCCTCACCTCATTTCCTAACTTGCTTATTTCGCTTGAGGGAACCTTACATACTTCCTCGCATGCTGCTCATGCCTTCATTACCAATATCTGTTCCGTGATAGAGGATCCCTTCATTAACCTTTCCAACCTTCTCCACCCGTCTGCCCCTCTTCCTTCATCGCTTTTCGTCATCCCATACTTGATAGTATTTCCAGCAGGTCTGATTACTTCCCTTGCGACTTTTGATTCAGTTGTCGACCTCCACCATTTATTCTTCCTGTCCATTTCACTAATTAACTCAATGGTCTTTTGTGCCCTTAGGATTTCTCCTATCACAGCCCCAGTGGGTCTGCCGTACCGGAGTTGCTTCCATTTTATTGGTTTTTCCTGCTCCAAGCTTCCTTCTGCCCCTTTTTCTACTTCCATGTTCGCGTATTCTTCTGACTTTTCCTTCCGTTCTTTCTTCTCCACTTACTCCATCACCTCCCTCACTATTCCCTTTATGACTTCCAGGTCGACCTCTGGGATTGCATTTTTGCTGGTGTTGAGTTCCATCTTTCCCTTCCCCTTGTCGAGCCTTAGTCTTTTGGCTAGTGAATTGGTCATCTCTCAGGTCTATATCATCCGCATCCTTGATGGTGAAGCCTATGGGCGTGAAGGCGTCACTACTCACTGCGTATGCCGGTGACCCGAGAGCTGGCGTATACCTAACCATCAGAGGTCCCAGGGTTTAACCCTCATTATTCGTTGGGGTATAATCTTTCTCCTCGTCTGATATGTCTAAGTCGGAATCTGGGAATTCCATCTTCTCATACTCAATTATTCCTTGTGTGCCTTCCTGGTCCCAGTCATCCACTTCCAGCTTCCATCCTGGTAGTGTGATCTAGTATAAATTGGAGTCGATGTCCGCAGGGGGGCGTGGTAGCACTGGCTCCACCTATTCGACATTCAATTTCTCACACAGATCCTTAAGTGACGTTCCCTGGAACTCTACTTTCTTTCTCTTCTTCGCTGTCTTCATTCTCATTATCTCATTCTCCGACACTTCATCTTCAATATCATCTGGGATGGTATCAACATGTTCTATATTTTCCTTGGAGGTAATAGGTGTCATTCTTGCTGGTGTCTTCTTTGGGGTTCTAAGGAGGATCTCATTGCCATTACAAACTATCGTCTCCCAAATTTCTTCCTCGTCCTCTTCCATATGCCATTCCTCCTCTGGTCACCCATCATCCTCCACCTGTGAGATGTCATGAAGAATATAACTCTTTTCTAGTATTTCGCATACTCTTTTGGCCGTAGTCGCGTCAACTACCCAGATCGTTTCTTCCTCTGCCCTTCCTAGCATCTCTATTGATAAGAGATCTTGGTTGGGTGTGTTCGCTTGCTCTCCTAACGGTGGGAATTTCTCGAATGTCATCCTGGCCACCGTTTCTAGCTTAGTCGGTCCTACAAGTTTATTGAATCTAGGAATCTTTTCCCACTTAGTAACATCTTCCGAAATGTACTGTGGTACTTTCTTGACTCCCGTATTCCCGTCATACTCGAACGACGTATTGCTAGGTCCGGCTCCCCAGTTTACTACAGGGCCGAACAGAACTCCTTACAGAGGTTTGACCATGGTTGTTGCCTACCTGGACTTAACCTCAAATTAGCTGTCTAATTTAATGGAGTGAAAGGTAGTTAGCTGCTGTGGCTGTAATTCGTTGGTGGCTCTGGTGTGCTTGCTGTAGCTTTTGGTTGCTATAGTAACATTGTTGAGCTGTAATGGAAACTAATAGAACCTTGCAGAAACTAGTGTAGATGCCCAGACCAATCGAAATTGTGGTGGTTGCCACGTAGGTGTTCTGGTAAGAAATCGACTGGATTTTGAGAAGATTCCTCAGAATCTTTACCCTTGGGGGGATTTTGTAGTTTCCAGTGATAAAGAATAAAAAGTAGATAGAGTTGGTAAAGAGCTCACACTCCTTTAAATAAAACAAAAACTGATGTCGGAAGCCTTTTGGTTATGGAGATCAGGCAAGTGCTCAGTTCTTAGAAGCTGATGTCAATTGATATGGTACTATCTCATATTGCTTAATGCGTAGGTTTAATTACTCCCACCCACCACACAGGCTTCCCATTTTCTAAACTAGTCCATGGGTAAAGCAAAATCGTCTTGAACCCACCTCCAATAGCTATTTCGTCATTAATTCCTTATTGCCGGCAATAAACCCACTTCAGATATTTACTCACTAATGTAGGTAGTGCTTTATTAATTGTTGTACTTGGCTTCCATGGTTGGTAACATTGTATATGTTCAATTATAATAGAATCTCGTATACCTAAGTATGAAGTGGGATTATGTCAAGTGCTGACTACCGTCCGTATCTAGTATCGTTAAGAAGGAAATCATATCACTTTCTTATCTCTACCCAATGATGCACCTCTGCTTTGAGCCTTGGGGCCACAAGCACAACAACCTGTACCGAACTGCCAGTGATCTCTAGCACTATTTTGAATTGATAGTTAAGCAAGCTAGCACTGGAGATCCATCTAGCTGAAGAGGGCAGGAGATACGGCTACATGATCCCAATCGTGTTTTCCGTAAGTTGGAGTTTCAGCTTTCATGCAACCAGACTACTACTCCACTATAAACGCAGCTGAGAATATTAAGCGGAAGGAACCGCAGGGGTCAAGAAAGAGCGAGTAATAGAAATATAGCAGGATGGGAGCCGAATCCTTGGCATAAACCTTCTGCCAACCCCAGGGAACTTTGGAGTAATTTAAAAGCTACTGCTCTGGTAATGTATATTCATGGGTTGAGTAATATTTATACTAACGGATTCATAGAAAGTCGACTACCAACATGGAAGAACGAGTATATTAAAAGACTATCGAGTAGATATTGCAGAAGATTCCACCAAAATCGAGACCCCAAAGGTGGATTATGATCATGACTCGGAGGATGATAATAAGGATGATTTGGTTAATCCCTCTACGATCATGGCTCTGTGATCCCGAACAAAGGCATACTCTACCGCCAGCCCAATACATGCTTTATCGGACAAGCTACAAATCTCCGTAGTACATAAGTTATCCCCAATAGGTGGGCTCCAAGTACTCGACACAGCAAATTACCCTACATTTCACGCCATCTCTAATGCAATTGTGTCATCACTTTCTCTTTCAGGGCACCATACCTGTAGAGTTAAATACTTGAAAATCACTCTGAGGACTGGGAGAGAGAAGCAGTACGATATATATGAGGATAGTGAGTGGAAAATTGTTTTGGACACAGTGTTGGCATAGGAGCCAGTAGCTGACTTAGTGGATGTTGTCGTGGAGTTGTACATGTAGCGAAACTGAAAGCAGATGGATTTATGATTTCTTTTTTTATAGACATTGACAGCATACCTATATTTAGGGTCGTTTACATCAGAGAGGTCGTGACAACTAGTCTACCTTGTTTAGTTAATTCTCTTGTTGACTCTTGTTGTTAGCCAACGTTAATTGTAGTTTGAAGAAGTAAAGTAATTACTCGTCATGATGAGTCTGTTGTCTTCAAGCCAACCACTTGCTGTGGCCTTACTTCCCAAAGAAGGCCACATGCTCAGTTACGAGTATTCGCTCCTTAAAATATTATCTACATAGATAATATAACTAGACTAAACTTCTTGTATATGTTTTTCCAACATCTGCGTTCCACACAAATCCACTCCTAGTATTCAGGTAACCAGTGAATTCTTGGACAAGTAAGGATATGAGGCCAAGAAATTAGCTGATCAGGTAGATCACATATTCTAGGAAGTCTATATAAATTTTACACATCACAGGGAGGCATAAGCTAGGTTTAAAACTACAAAAGGAAAGGTCCCAAAAGCGTCTGACTTCACAATCCTACAATAGACCTAAAGAGTTACAAATTAATTAATTTAAGCTGCTAGTGGAGTCTATAGAAAGATATTTCTAAAGTTTACTTGAGGTGTTGCTTTGTGGGATATGGGGTGCTAAATGTCCAAATTGATAATACTTGACCAGTAAAAGGGAAGGATTGCTAAGGCTAGGTTTTGAGTGTGAGTAGCAAATCCGTTGGGATAATATAACTACTACCTTTTAATCCGAACTCTTGCACATTTAAGTGTGGCAAAGTAGATTGGTGGCAATAGGAATGAATACATGTCTAATTTTGTTTTGTTAGTTTTCTGTGAGTGTTTATTTTTGCACCATGTGCCTTGAGAATACTGCATACCCATGCTTGTGCCTACTGGCTATGGATTTAGTGGCAAAAGAAAATAAATTGCCCTATCACGAGAAAACATCAGCTCTAGTTATAATATTCTATATACTCTAGTATTGATATATATAGAAGATATGTGAAATTCTTTGTGATGCATTTTCATTCGTGGCTAAGATATATTGTGGAGCTGGCACAGTGTGGAGGTTGGACAATCTAGAGGGCCAGTTCCCTTAGAATGCGTGTCCTTGTCACATATCTAGTACAATATACATATGTACATACACAGTAACTTGAAAAAACCGAGAAAAGTCTGTGCAAAACAGGACAACATAGCTATGAGAGGCTGGTGCCCTCAAACTATAACTCAGGAGGGCTCTAGGCCTCTAAACTTGGATTTAGTAATTCCATATCAAGCTTTGGCTCCATATTAAAAATCTCCTCGAAATTCAAAGGTTAAGTACTATTATAGAGGCCCTTAGGATAGGCCATGTTGTCTTGTTTTGCCAAGACTCTAATTTCTCATGCTGAAGACTTTTTTTATATCACTGTATATATGTTAGTATGAGTTATATATATGAACCAGTACAAGTATATGTGTACAGTATGTGCTAGTTAGTCTGGTTGGCAAGGATGTGCTGCATATTAGAATGTGTTTCATCTGACATAAGCCCCTCCAATAATTTGCATTCTGTCACATCAACATTCCGCATCACCAGCCAGACACCGCATCACAATGAGCAAAAACAACTACCCACGTCTTTTACCTGCCCTAGCTCTGGCAATCAATGACCCTGCTACGCTAGTCCCAGATGCGACATGCACAACCCATCCGCTCCCGGCTAAGAGGAGGGTTCCTATGCCACCACAAACCGCCTACACTTGGCTCCGCACGGACCGGGGCCCACAAGCCGCATGGCTTCACCACATTAAAAGTCATCCCCGACCTGGCGTGTAGCTGCGGAAACCACCGGGAAGAAGGCTTCCATATTACGTTCCAATGCCCAAGCTTTGACAGACTCCGCCAAGACAACCTCGGTCCCTGGGCAGACCTAGACAAACCCAGATGGATCGGCTCTGGCCCACCGGACGACGACCCTACCTTCGACATGGAGGAATTTTTTGGACACCTCTACAGTGCTCTGTCAGCACGATAAGAAGTAGGATATGCAGCTGAAGGGGTTCCCCCGTCCCAAACCCACGCTCTGTCTCCCGTAATTCTCCAAACCTCTTGAATAGTCAGGCAAGTCCAGGACCGAGGGGGACCCCTTTTCCCGTCAAAAATCTCTTACTCTCGTCCTCTCCTTGCTTCTCTGGCTCCGCCTCTCATGGGACACGCGGTTTACCCGATCCCGACTATTTTATCTTGTGTGATTTCACTATCTTCTTCTTCTCCCTTCTCATCTCCTCCCTTTTACAGGAGCACCGGAATTTTCTGGTCCTTTCACCCCCTCAATATCTCACAAGGAGTCCTTTTAAATCCTGCCGGGTTTCCGGGGGCTCTCCATAAGCCCGCTAGCGGCTTGCATGAGAGTAATGAGTATTTAAATAAAATAAAAATATGCCACCACAAAGAAGTTCATTGCGTTATGTGAATACAAAATCAACTGGCAGTTTGAGGCGTATGCCCGAGACATGACTGGTGGGGAACTCCGAGCTGCTTCCGCAACAGCAACAACTGGGATTAAGCACTGTAAATCAAGTCTATGAACCTTGCTAGGATTGTGTACAAAACATATCAGTCCAGTACCGCTGACAAAGCTGCCACCATCCGTGACCAACGGAAATGTCTCATCACGCTCAAGGATTTACGGGGAGAATTATCTTGCAGCCCGTTGATGACCCGCTTGCTAGATTCACTACCGATCCAGATGCACTCTCAACATATTACGATGGTACATTCTCATGCGTCTCTAGCCACCGTCGACCGTCGGCTGGGATGAAACTAGGCTTGTGCAGCTGTGTCCCATACTAAACTTGCGGTTCACGGAAGACGATGATCCTGAGTTGCACAGGATGTTTCTTACTAGGTTTACTGAACCAACACCCCTACCCTCAGAACCGCCATCTGTTTCCACCGGGAAAAAGCCCTTACGAAGAGAAGAGCGTTTTAAACCACTGGGAACCAGAACCGTGATCAACTGATCCATAAAAGTATCCTCTTCCGCACCCAGATCTGTTGAGGCTGCATGTAGCATTAAGTAGGGTTGTAAGATGTGCTGCAGCCCTAGAGCTTCGAGGATGACGATAAAGCAGGTGTCTTAGAAATGGGGCTAGAAGACATAGTTGACTCCTTCTACCATAACCACTTGACACACTACAAATACCCATTGACCCTAATAATGAGTTTAGTACTAAAGCCGTGCAAGGCAATCAAGAAATAACACTACAGGGTCCATTCCGCTACTCACTAGGGTACCAGGGTTTGGGAGTTTCTTGATGGACTACCATCACCGCCGATTTGCAGTCCGCTAGAACTGCCAGCAGCTGATATGGTAAAGGGTGGAATAAGGGCTATGTCGAGAATGCGATAGCGGGTAAGCGTACAGATGAGAGGGATAGGCAGGTGGGACAGTGGACACTGCTGAAGTGAGGAGGGAGATGCCTAATATTAGGGGACTGTGCTGAGTCGCGGTAACGAGATCTGGCAAAACTTGGTGCTCCTAATAGCGTTGTTTTGATGACTTGATGACTTGGTCATTTTCTTGCTGGCGCCATTGCAATTGCTATAGTAAATGCGGTGTTTAGACATCTTGGAGACATTGTTTTCGAAGGGCTGTATATTCCTTGCTAATTATTTTCCTCCTTACACCTTATGTGCTAGTTATCTCTTCATATAGTGATTTATTGGTTACTCAGCAATATGGCTGGTTGCTGGGCTCTACAAGTTGTACTACCCTGTGTACGGTGTTGAGTTGCAACCTTTCATCTTCTGAATAAGACTGCGGAGATGTGTAACTAGACTTGCCGCTCAGATGATGGCAGTAGTTTTTGGCAAAAGCAACGTACTTTATATACCGACAATAAGACTATATGGTCTTAACTGCAAATTCCCATAGTAATGCAATTTATTATCTGAAAATATAACCGCATCGGTCTACATGTTTTGTCTTATAATTTGGGTACGCCACATAGCATGTGTGCAATGGTGCAATACAATAAGTAACCGGGAAATTTACAGACTTATTTAAATGGCATAAATAGGGCCTAACGTGCGCTTGTGGACTATGTTAATCTGATTCCACTTAGTAATTGGGATTTGCAATATACTTTTATGATACCTAATACATACTGATCCAAGACAAGATGCAGCCACATCCCTTCATCCATTCCCATCTCTACTTGCACCGCATTTCCCACCTTCATTCTTCCCTCCATTCACTCTGATTGCTGGGTTCCAGTCATTCCTAGCTACAACATGTGGAGCGACTCTGATTTCCATACTCATTTCTAGGCTGGTTCCCAGGCTGATGTCTACACTGGTTTCTAAGTTGATTTAAACACTTTTGAATATTATGATTGGGACTCTGGTTTTAGAATTGGTGCGTATGTATGGAGCTTGCTGGGAATAACACCTCCTAGCATTCCTCTACCCGCCCTATCAGAATGTCCATTCTCATTATATCCCTCGCAGTCTTACTAATTATGCCCTATTCATTGTGACTATAATGCTGAGCCTACCCTCCATGCCTGCATCTATCAGGTATACCAATTTCCACCCCGCTCTAACTTCTAAATATATAGATAATAATACCGGTGGTCTAATATCAGCCTCAGAATAATCCAGCCAGAGTTAGTGTTACAACTTCCCCTGCTAGAAATCACTACAATGAAGGTGCCAATATAAATAGAAATGTTGATGGCGGCAGTGCTGGAAGTGTTATTGGAAGGGCAGCTTTGAAGAGACAACCCCTAAGTCCAAATAATTCTAGAAACCAAGCCTCAAAATCAACTTAAAAATCAGGGAGCAAATAACTTGGAAAATCACTGTTCAAATCAACTTAGAAACCTAATCAAAATCAATCTAGAAATCATCGTCCAAATGAGCTGATTACTCACTGTCCAGAAATCACTATCCGAATTACTATCTAAATCAACCTAGAAATTATTGTCAAAATTACATTAGGAATCACCTTCCAAATGCGCCCAGCTATCACTATCCAAATTACGATACAAATCACAACTAATCACCTTAGAAGCCAGCATGCAAATCATCCTGGAAATCTCTACTTCCTAAAGCCTTGTTGGGTCCGGGCTTCCCATCTGAGCGCCCGCATTCGATAGCGGACTCCCTCTTCTGTCGTGTGCTTGGTTTCAGACCGAGATTTGCCCAGGATGGAGAGGTACTGGGCCTGGCGGTCTGCTTTCTCGTTGCCCCCAACTTCGATATACGCGCTGACCCGTAGGATACCTGCGTCTTTGTGTGCGTCCTGCATCCAGCCCCCAGGCTTCGTTCTTTGCCAGAGGTTAGTAGTGTGCCTTGGGCTAGGTTGCGGACAGTCTAGATTGCTGCAATTGAGTCGGAGGCGAGAGCGATAATGTTGGAGTCCTCCGTCTCGAGAGCGGTTGGCATAGCCACGGGTGAGCCTTCTACAGCCTGGTGGCAATATGTTTGATACCCCTCCCTGCATAAAGATTTTCATTTAGCGCGTAGAATGTAGGTTTAGCGTGTATATTGTAGATTTATCTTACATATTGGAGGTTTAGCGTGCATATTGTAGGTTAAGCGCAGTTATCTTTGGTTTAGCGCGAATATCTAGGGTGTCCGTTCATAATAAACTAAGAATAACCTATATCAAGCGCGCTGCTTGCACGGCCTTTTATGCAGGGGAATCAAACATTTTGCCACAAAGCTGTACCACCGAGTATAACTCTCCGCCATAGGCCCCATAAGCGGGCTCTTCCCGGAACCGTCCTTGGTCTGTGCAGTACACCACTGAAGCCACCTTATTCTCCCACCATGCGGGTTCTCGTCACCCGGGGCGCGGAGGTCTAATCTAAGACGTAAGCCGAACTTCAAGGTGGGATAGCAGCGCCCGCCGGGTACGCAACGCATACATAACCGTATTAGGTAGGATAGAGGCCACTCATACGGCCCTTAACGCTGTGCATATTTTTTTTATTTTATTTTAAATACTCATTACTCGTATGCACGCCCTTAGTGGTCGTATGACGAGCCTCCGGAAACCCGGGAGGATTCAAGAGGACGTCCAGTTAATCGGGCGCCTCGCGCATTATGTACATGAATGGCCAAGTTAATCTGGTCCTTCCGCAAAAATTTAGTAGGCGGGACCGGGTAAACCCCGTGCTCCCATGAGGAACATTAAGATAGTTCCCCCAGTTTCTCCGCCAGAATGTTCGGTAAATAAGGCCCGTGCGCCTCTGAGAGAGCTTAAATCTCTGCCTGTCTTCGCTCCCGTGATATCCTCCCTTCCTTCGCTCTTGTCGTGTTTAGCAGTCCCAGTCGTAGGTGGTGGTGCGGAGGGACTTCCTACCCAGCCGGAGGACGGTGCTGATTGTGGGGTCGTGTAGATATACGACCATAGAGCTGTGTGCCTTATTCAGGCGGCGGTTCTGTGAGAGGAGCCAGCGGGCTCCGGCGATGTGTAGGTGCTGGTTGTCTTCTTCTAGCCAGCACCAGACCTCCCCCACCTGGTATTTCGTTGGGACCGCGTGTACGACCAGTCCGAATTGCGAGTACGGTGCGGGTGGGGGAGTGGGATGTT
>Ga0307511_10003260_pt1 | contig 16683 bp, 20 predicted proteins | sample 13_EM_MG_FD_200266 | JGI IMG/M metagenome (GOLD analysis project Ga0307511, IMG submission 200266) | Populus trichocarpa ectomycorrhiza microbial communities from riparian zone in the Pacific Northwest, United States - 13_EM | ecosystem: Host-associated > Plants > Roots > Unclassified | place... | reverse complement strand
AACACGCGACCCTCATAAGGACGCTGGCTGCTGTATTCTGTATCCTTGTTACAATTCCTCTGGAAATTATACACGTCAACGTGATTGACCCTGGGGGATTCGCATCCGACACGTTGACCCCACGGGCACACTTTGCCTATATGTCCCGGAGACCTCTCTGTTGTGCTCTTCACCAGTACGACTCTCCTTCTCCAACACCCTCGTCACTAAGCGGAGCGCTCTGGAAGGACGCTCCCCGTACGCCTAGGACTCCGTCTACGACTGTTCGATTATCATGCCTCAATCCGGCCCCATACTTTCTCTCCATAGTCTAGAAACGACCTCTCCTCGTGGCCTCGACAATCCTCAAGTAGTCATCCCCAGTGTGGATCCGATCGCCTCCAAGTGGCAGCAACTCGCCTCGACGGATCAACAGTTTCCGGATTTTCTCCCCTTGCTTTCGTTTCTCATCGCAGGAGACAATCGCTCCTTAACCACAAGACTTCGGAGTAACGATGCCAAGATCGCACTTGGTGCCCTGGACGAGGTAGAGTTCCCACCTATCGCGGCGCGGGAACGGCCAAACAATGACCTGCGTTGTACCATTCCGCCAGATTTTCAGGGACGATAAAGTCCCGATCGGATACGAGCGTGATACCCTCAGTGTGATGCGGTCGCTTGCGCACGACTCGGCCCAGGTTCCCCCCCGTTATCAAATCGATCCCCACTCCCTTAGCGTGGAGAAAACTATCATTGCCAGCGGCGGATTCGCGGAGGTTCGAAAGGGAACGTTAGGCGGCAGGATGGTGGCCATCAAGACCCTGAGAACTGACCAGCAGATAGACCCCCGCGACCTCCTGAAGGTTTGTGTCCCACAGAACCAATTTTCTGGTGGGCATTAACAAGCCGTCCTCCCGATCTAGCGCTTCTGCAAGGAATCCGTCATCTGGATGAATGCCTCTCATCCCCACCTCTTGCAGCTCATTGCTGTCGATATCAACCTTCGAGATGGCCAGTGCTCGATGATTTCAGAACTGATGGTGAACGGGAATATTAGGGAGTATATCCGCGAAAACTCAGCAAATAGACACCGCCTGGTACGGTAGCTGGTTTAGGTCACGCGGCTGACGCTTACACTATTTTCTTTTTAGCTAGAGGAAACCGCTACAGGTTTGTGCTACCTCCATAAACGCGGTATTGTCCACGGGGATTTAAAGGGGGTATGTTCGTCACTTCCAACGCTTTCCCGTGCCCTCATAGGAGTTGCAGCACAACATCTTGATTAATAACGACACACCTCCTCGAGCTTGCCTCGCCGATTTCGGGTTGTCGACCCTTACCCCTGGCACGCCAGGGGATGTAACTACGGTTACCACTGGCGGTACACCCCACTACATGGCACCAGAGCTACTGTGCCCCACAGAATTTGGCAAAACGAGTGTCCGACCAACACAGCCTGCGGATATCTACGCTTTGGGGGTGGTGATATACGAAGTTCTCACAGGATTCCAGCCATTTTATGAGCAAAAATATAACATGTTCGAACTCACGTACCATGTGGTACGTGGGGAACGACCGGCCAAGCCAGATAATGCGGAGGAGATTGGATTCGGAGGCGGAATATGGGAATTAGTGAAAGAGTGCTGGGGCCAAGAGTCAACAGGACGGCCAACGATCGAACAGGTACTCGGGCAACTGGCGTGTGTCGCCGCGTCCACGGCAGTCGTTGACCCAACTCCTGAGAAACCTCGCGAGAGTACGGAGGACTCTCGAGAATTCGGAGTTTCTAGTAAGCACTTCATATTACCAGCCTGTGATAATTCTCATCTCGGCGTGCAAGGTCAAATACGGTTATTTGGACCAACAACGGTCACCCCTCGATTCAGGACGGTCGCCCCTGCGAACCCAGCGAGCCCGGTCAGCACAGTAAGCCTGGTCAGCACAATCAGAACGGTCAGTACGCTGGCGTCCGAGGCCCCAAGCAGCATGACATCGGTCCCAAGTAGGAACAGCGAAGACTTGTACCGCAGTGGTCGGCACTTTCTAACCCTCTTCTATCACGCTTCGCAACTGACCTTCGAGAATCACAGCCAAATGGCGATTCTGGGATGGGAAGAAGTCTTCGTCCACGAGTTCGACCAGGACGTCACCCATTCGACAATCGATATTAGCCACGAAGCTTTTGGTTGGACCCGGGGAACTATTGAGCTCGACTATCCCCATACCCATATTTCGCGCAAAGGAGATGCCAAAGCCCGACCCATTGCGATTGCGTAGATTTATCGACAAGATTAACCCGAACCGTGCCATCGGCCCTTCCACTCCGGCCCACTAGGCATTACGATACTGATATACTAGTTTGTATGTGCGCAGCAGAGCACAAGGGGTCCTGTGAACCCATGTAGTAATTAGGTAAATGTAGCACCCCGAACGTTTTCCATCCGTTTTTTGAAATTACTATTTTGGTGTACTTAATACCATATCAATGACATACCGGCCGAACCGACGCACTCGGAACGCTTACCTCCTGAATACACTGAGCGCCCTAAGGGGCTTCTGATTTTCATACCCAAAATAAGACAAGTTGGGCATGCGGGATAGGGTCGGAGGCCGGCAATGCGGCATCCGAGATGAACCTCGATTGTGACTTGTCACGTCGTGGTTTGCATTCTACCATGTCCTGAGGAGCGCGAAGTGGTTCCTACGTCAAGGTAAATCACCCTTGGTTGAAAAACCATGACTGTCGCGTCTGGAAGAGGGAAATTTGGTAATGCACGCGTTCATTTATACTGGTGTAACTTCTCGTTGTGGGGATTGACTCATTCAGATTTCACGATCTTGGTGACACTCACCTGGGACTTCGGATTCCCCGACGGCATCGTGACTACAAGCCCAGGGTGGTGGGATTGTTTTTTCTCACCTTGATCGACACAAGCCGCTCCGGACACCGGAGTCACGGTTTCGTGAAGCTTTCACAACGCACGCTTGGCCGACTGTGATCTCCGGCAGCACGAAAACGGTGCGTGTGCCCTCCTCCGCGAATCTGAGTTGTCTCATCCCTGCATCACCTGGTGGCTCCGTGCGAGAGAGGCAGGAGATCGCAATATCCACTGCGCTCCATTGAGTTGTAGCTCATCAGCGCTACTACCTGCGACGCTGATCTCTCCCCTGTGTTCAATGGCGCCTGGCGCCACCCACATAGTCTTGACACCAAACAAACGATCTAACGGGTGGATCGGACTCCGGATACCCCACGGGTTTTCCGTCTCCTTGGTACTCTGATCAAGGTACTTCCCTTCCACTTGCACGCCCCTCCCACAAGGTATCACTGTTATATACCCTCCGGTTTCTTCACCATGCAGATTCCATCTCTCTCTCTGATACTCCTGGAGTACAAAATTACACTACCGTTTCATCCCGATAATAAGGGCTCCACTAACTTCACGACCTTACGACCCTTTCGATTTCGTTCCAAATGAATGCCTTCCTCGACTTCCTCACCCGGCGTGAGGAACGGCCCCACGGTAATCCCAATGCTCAGGCTCTCAATCTAGGTTATCTACGCTCTCCCCCCTCAACGGGCCACGATCAGTGACCTGTCCTCGCAGATCGACAAACCATCCTCTCAAGGTGGCGGTATCTCAATTCTCGGGATCCCGGATCCACCGATCCCCAGCAAATCGCAACACTTGTTGACGACAAGAAGAATAGGGATATCGCATTGGAATTCAGGGGAAAGGATGCCACCACTGTTCTGAACGTTATCGACAAAGTAAGCTGGCCCTGACCGTTCACGCCCGCTACCGCCACTCACAGCATCCGTCTTAAAGGCTCTGAAGAGAAATCTGGTCCCACATGAGACCAAGTCGCATGCCTTCAAACTGTTGCGAAACCTTGCTGGAGCATCACGCCAAGTCCCGAAAAGTTACCTCGTCGGTACATTTACCAGGTATCAAGTCAGTAAGGATATCTTCGCGAGCGGCGGGTTCGCAGACATCCGAGAGGGGAAATTGAAGGGAAAGATTGTGGCTATCAAGACCATCCGCACATCGCTTGAGACAAAAATTGATGATGTCCTCGAGGTGCGTAAGGCGGTCGCATGTCCGATCCTCGTCGGTCGGTTAACATAACGTACCGGATCCAGACCTTCTGCAAGGAGTGTGTGCTTTGGATGAACATATCCCACCCTAATATCCTACAACTTATTGCAGTCAAGATCAAACCTGGCACCTGCGGTTTTTCAATGATTTCGGAGCTTATGGCGAACGGGAACATCCTAAATTACATCCGTGTTAACGAGGCAAACAGGCTACGCCTGGTACGACCCTCGGTCACTAGAATTCTGAACTAAAATTGCTAATCGAATCCACAGCTGGAGGACGTTGCAAAGGGCCTTGAGCACCTCCACAAATCTGGGATTATTCACGGAGACATGAAAGGGGTACGTTGGTATCTCAATGGTCTTCCCTTTCTCCAGCGCGACGACTAACACTATGTTAATCCGGTGTTGCAGCCCAATATCCTAATCAATAATGAGGCGCCTCCAAGAGCCTGTATATCAGACTTTGGATTCTCCACCGTTGCACCGAGCATATCCTTCTACCCTTCCACGTACAGGGCGAACTGTGGTGGGACCTTCGGCTACATGGCCCCCGAGCTATTTGCTGCTAGTGCTAAGCCTTCCAAAGAGGCAGACATGTATGCCTTCGGGATGGTAGTTTATGAGGTAGTCACCGGGGCCCGCCCATTCGGACAACGTAGGGCGTTAGAACTCCTGCTACCCACTATCCAGGGTGCCCGGCCGAACAAACCGGAAAATCCAGTGGCTGTCGGATTTGGTCAAGGGACGTGGGAGCTTGCCGAGAAATGCTGGGACGGAGATCGGGGGCGGCGTCCCGCGGCCGGGGAAGCTTTGGAACACTTCAGGTGTGTCGCAAAAACCTCGAAGGTTGTTGGTCCGGGCCCTACGATACCAGGCTACGGGGCGACCAGCGGAGCCCCTTCCAGACTGGAAAGCAGTTCTATAAATTATTGTGAGTTTTACAGACCTCTCACAGTATCTCCCCCTGACAACACCATAAGCCAAATTAATCGCTCGCCCCTCCATACCCAGCTCGAGCAGACTCCAACAAACGACTCTTACCGCGCGCGCACTGGTTACGAATCAAAATCCTCTTACTCCGTTCCTCCCGGCCGATGAGGAATCCAACCTACTCGGCCCCATGCGCCGTGGCATCAAGTCACTCCGCGCTGCACCTCGTTTGGCTGCATCCACACAAGGTGGGGATTAAATTAATTATACCTACACACCAGGAATACCCCCTCCTTACTTCTCTAGTTGGGTGATTGAAACTTACGCGGTACCCTTCGCTTGACGTAGTTCTCATGCCGTATCGTTGTATTATCCTCGTAGATTTCCACTTGTATTACCCATACCTACTGCCCGTGAACGAGATTCTCACTGACTCGTGTCGCTTCGTCCTCTGGAGTTTCGCCTACGTTCGTCGGAGCGGCAGGTTGAGACCAGAATCTTGGTTGAGCCGACTCGGGTTTCGCCGAACACCGCTTCCCCAGTCGCAACACAAGCACGACGCCTGCTTCAATCCGTCCCACCAACCCCCAGAGACGCGTCATTGGGCGGCAGTATGATGACGACACGACTGCTACAAGCCACCATATCCGGCTTACGAGCGTAGCTATGCAGAATAGTCCTCCCGGAGCTTGGACCAAGCCGCATCCTCGTGGCGATTGACGCTGTTGAGTCCAAACATCTGCGCCGGGATTCCACATATGTGCCCACAGCCCTAATGGCCCAACGCCACTCAGCCACACGCACAAGACTATGTTCTGAACTTCTTGACTGCGGAGTTGGCGGATCGGGTCGAACACAGGCGATGCTGGTCGATACCAGTCAGGCTCCACGCACCCCCCACGAGGCCGTCGCCGCGATTACTTATACCCCCGCCGAGGCTCCCCTTACCCCTCCTCCGACATGCCGCATAAACCATCCCATCCTGTACTCTGGTAGCACGAAATTACGCTACCATTCCTTTAATCCCTTCTTCACGACGTCACGACACCGCGCTTACGATGCCCAACCGGTTTTCCCTCCGACATTTCGGATGGAAATACCGCGCCAATCCTGGACCTCCTGCTCCAAGCCCAGGTGATTTTCGTCCCTCTCCTCCCACCCAACAAATGTTCTTAACTTGATCCTCCAGATCGGGAGACCATCCTTTCACAGTGGCAACGCCTAGGCTCGCTGGATCCGAAATCTAGCGACCACGTCCAGCTCCTCAGGACGCTTGTTGATATAGAAAGTAACAGGAACGTCGCCTTGAAGTTTACCGACGATGATGCCGGAATTGTAATTAATGTCCTCGGCGATGTGAGTCCCTGTGGCATAATTGGGTGCACTTCTTCCACGACTTACATATGGGTGGTTCCTTGAACTTCAGGCTCTGATGGGCGGTGGACTCCAAGGTAAACTCGCCTGCCATACCCTCTCCATGCTCCGTAAGCTCGCGGGAAATGCTGGCCGAGTCCCGGATAGCTATTTGGTCAGCAAAGGTGCCGATTATCAAGTTGAGAAAAGAATATTTGCATGCGGCGGGTTCGCGGATATTAGGAAGGGGAAATTAAGCAAGAAGGTAGTGGCTGTGAAGACCATCCGCACGGCACAGGATAGTGACATGTCTAAAATCCGTAAGGTGGGTACCCTAGCGGACGTTCGGCCCAAGTTCCACTGACGTATATGAAACCCCGATTCCAGGACTTTTGCAAGGAGTCCGTGCTCTGGATGCACACTTCCCACCCTAACCTTCTGGGGCTTATCGCAATCAACATCGACCCCAAAACTGGGACGCTTTCGATGATTTCAGAAATGATGGATAACGGAAGTATTATGCATTATATTCGCGTCAAAGAGGCGAACAGGCTTGGTCTAGTACGACATCTCTGTCTCTAACCCTGTCGTAAACTAACTGCTCCACAGCTGGAAGACGTTACGAGTGGTTTACGATATCTTCATACATGTGGAATTGTCCATGGGGATCTAAAAGGGGTGAGTTTACGTTGTTGATTTCCGCCACTGTTAGCGCGAGTGAAGGTTAATTATGTTAACACGATATCCCCTCCTAGAGTAACATCCTCGTTAGAAACGGAGCAACCCCTCGGGCCTGCATCTCCGACTTTGGCTTTTCGGCCTTTATCCCCACCATCTCCTTCGTTGTATCTGGGAGTGTCGACGAGTTCAAGGGTACTTGGTCTCACATGGCCCCTGAACTGCTCCACCCTCAGATGTTCGGCCTCAAAGAAGCCCGGATTTCCAAGGAGACAGACATCTATGCCTTCGGAATAGTTGTCTATGAAGTGCTCACTGGCTGCCCCCCTTTCGGAGCGGGGGGACGTCGGCAAGCGGAAATCATGTTTCGTGTCATAGAGGGTCAGCGACCAAGCAAACCAGAGAGGGCGATGGACATTGGCTTTGGCGGAGGCACGTGGGATCTGACCCAGCAGTGTTGGAACCAAGACCGAGGCAAACGGCCCACGGTTGACAAGATTCGCAAACATTTCCACCACGTAGCAGGAACTTCAAAGGTTATTCCCCCTGGACCCACTGTATCGCGCCGTGAGCCCGCGCGCACAACCACATCCGGACCTGATACAAGTGTTTCCGGAAATTTCAGTCAGTGTCTCTCTATCCTAACTCCACGCCAAACCTCACCTCGTACAAATTATCTAGCCGGTCTATTCGTTCCTCAACCAAGTACAAGCATCGTCCAGCAGGTCAAGTTTGCTGCGAATCTTATGAGTGGTGGTGGCAATGTTCACCCTACGCTTTCCGTACCTAGTGTGCAGCTCATTCGCACAAAACCTTCACTGTTGGACCGCTTAGGCATACGTATCAAGGGCCGAGGGCTGGTGCATCGTCTCGGTGCACCTCCATCCCAACCTGTCCTGGCTTGAGCTCGTTTACACTCGTGTGCCATATGTCCTTGTATCTTCCCTTCATATCCGCGTTCATTCGCTATGTACTAAACGTGCCGTGCACCGGTTATTCTTATCTAGTTGTTGCCATTGTGTTCCACCCTGCCCATCAATTCCACCCTTCGTTCATTTCGCGATTACTGGACTCTTCATGGTCGATCAGCAAACATTCATCGTACTCACTGTGAGTCACGTTGACTCGTTGCCACTCTTTGTTCCGCTCCTTCACGCGAAGAGACATCGGGAGATTGAAGTTCTTGCGATTGCTGCCGAGTCGAACTAGACGCACGGGTGTTACCGAAAGAAGCCGCCCTTCTTCAGCCACCTGACACACAGATGAGTACAAAAAGATGTTCGGCCGCTTGACATGGGTTGGTGCCTTTGATCCCGATACATAACCTCTTATCCGCGCGGTGCACACACTGGTTTTCAATTCTTGCCACCAGAGTTCGACAGCCGCCCACCACGTTTCCTCCACGGCATCTAGGCGCCGTTCGGTCTGATGGTTCAGGGACACCGGAAACCTGGCTGTCGCCAGTAGTTGCCTTTGTCATCTCTCTGGGCCCATAATGCCAGGGGTATCGAGCGGTATCTGATATATTGAACCACGACCTGCGTGCTGTTCCCTCGAGGCGAGAATTTTATCCTTGAATCACCCCACGATCTCTCTTTGTCATGTTTGACCACTTCTTCGTCTCTGACTATATTCTGCGGGTTCGGACTCCCATAATCATCAACTAGGCCCATAGTTTTCAACCCATCGGAACGCTCACAGCCGCAACACATTACGGCTCCACACATCTCATTACCCGCGCCTTCTCGAGTACATCCGCAATGCAGATTCAAACCTTCTTTCATCAACTCATTGTCAAGTACCGCGGCAACGACGACATTCCAACGCCGGATGGCCTCCCCCTTCGCGATGCTCCCGCAGACCGGTTACGGGGCGGCCATGCAGAGGTGCCGCATGTCGTCTCCAAGTGGAGGCGTCTGGAACGGCTCAGCCCCGGGTCCCAAGAATACCTCTTACTTCTCACTTCCATCCTCGACGACCCGATGGATAGGAGGGCCACAACAGCACTTGATGGCGAAGACGCTACTGTTGTTCTCGACATCCTCGCCAGAGTGCGTGTTTATCCATCTAACCGGATCGATTATAAGATCGCGTTGATTTTTACGATACTAAACCCTTCCCCCCATAGGTTCTCGATCGTGGTAAAAACCTAGGGAGACTTTCAAACCGTACTCTCGGGGTATTGCGAAGCCTCGCGTACAATTCTTCCCAGGTTCCAAACCATTACAAGATCGACCGGAATCTGGTGTTTGATGTCGAACCTGAGCCTTTTGCCAGCGGAGGGTTTTCAGACGTTCGAAGAGGGAAATTAGGTGACCGACTGGTTGCCGTTAAGGTCCTGCGCATGACGCTCGATAACGTACCTGAGGTCCAGAAGGTCAGATACACCTACTTCCGCTTTTTTTTTTTTTACACTGACCTGTGTACGCTGGTCGTAGCATTTCTGCAAGGAAACTATCCTCTGGAAGAATACTTCTCACCCCAACATCCTTGGTCTTATCGCGGTGGAGATCGATGAATACACTGCCAAATACTCGATGATTTCGGAGCTCATGACGAACGGCAACGTTGTCAGTTTCATTCGATCCAACCCAGTAAACCGGCTTCGTCTGGTAATCGACCTTTGGCTATACTCCTCATTGAAATCGACTAATTCCTACCGCCGTGTAGCTCGCAGATGCCGCGGACGGCTTACAGTATCTTCATGAACATAAGATTATTCACGGGGACATGAAAGGGGTAAGCTCGCCGCCCGGGTCGTATCTTTCATTAATCGCGCATATGTTAATTTTCATCTTCGCTTTTGGCGACAGTCTAACATCCTCATCACAAATGAAACGTCCCCTCGAGCCTGTCTCTCTGACTTCGGCTTTTCAACCCTCACCCCGACGACGTCTTTTGCCATTTCCACCCATGGGATGAACATCGGCGGAGGAACTACACCCTATATGGCTCCAGAACTGATCTACCCAACGAAGTTCGGCCTCGGCCGTTCACTGCCATCCAAAGAGGGGGACATTTATGCATTCGGGATGGTTGTGTACGAAGTCGTGACGGGAGTCCGTCCATTCGGCGTGGAGAACTTCAGAGTCGAAGAAGTGATGTATAGGGTATTGGACGGAATGCGGCCTGAGAAACCAGAGAACGCGGATGCTATTGGGTTTGGAGGAGGGGTTTGGGGCCTGGTTCAGGGGTGTTGGAAGGAGGACCGGACGCAGCGACCCAGGACCGAGGAGGTGCGTCAGCGTCTGACCGTCGCAGCATCTTGGTCATCCACCGTTCCCCCTGGTCCGATGGTGGCAGTTCAACAGATGAGCACCGACTCTACGCTATCCAGCACCCACAGTAAGTGATTATCCCCCTCCTTCGTCCCCCTCACTACTTATTTATAACACAGTCGAACTATTCAACAACACCCATCAGCCACTCATTCTAACCGACTTAGGCGGAGACGATAGTGAGGCAGGAAACGGTCGAGACATCCGACGAGATGCCGGCTCACTCCTCGAACTTTCGATTTCTGTCGCAAGGCAGGTCGTTGACGGCATTCAAGCCTCTATACCCCCAACGGTTCGAGAGAAGTTCGGAATGCTCGACCGCCTCCGCCTCCGCAAGTTCATCGACAACTTCCGCGCAAGACTCGGCTTCGAATCCCGTGACACCCAGCGTCTGCACCAAGACTGAACCTCAACCTCCTTCACGATCGCACACCTAAACCCGAAATGCTTTCGCTTTGCTCGCACGGTCTATCGTTCTTCGTAAACCAACTTTGTCACTGCTTTGTACTTCTTGTCGTTTGAATATACCCTCGTTTGCGGGAAGGTGTTTGTGCCGAAAGGGCTCTTCCCCGAAATCACTCAGTCTGCCGATGGACAGTTCCGTATCGCGCCCATAGATTGGGAGAGGTTCATGAAACATTATCGGAAGGAGTTGTTCTTTCCATTTCCGGAGCAAACGAGCTGATCCCTTCACCTTATCGTCCGGCCCCCTGCGATTCCCACGAAAGCCGGTGGGAAGAACGAGCCTGGAGATTACGAGATAAATAAACAGCGCGGTCATTTGACGGCGTGTCGGTGTGTCCTTTTCCCTTTGTTCCAAACGCGAAAGGTGAAGAATATAAAGGCCGATGGGCAAGAAATCGCGCATTAACCAGACTTGGAGATATGGAAACCGTGCTTAAAGCGAGGCCCGCCTTGCACAGTTGATTAACTCACTCTCCGTACAAGTCGGCCGCTAACAAGTCCGAAGCGCAAATGGACCCGACCTGAAACGCACTGACAACGAACATATTCGCAATATTGTCCGCTTAGCTCCAAAGGCGGGCGATGAACATTCTGCACAGCCTCCTGCACACCATGTCTTTATCAGGCCACAAGCATGACTCTCGATATTCGTTACATGAGCGCCGTGGCCCGAATGGGTACGTACCTCTGTGGGAAGTCTGGGAGCAAAGGGTTTAATTTCCTAGTGACGCTTATCGGAGCCTACGCCCTGTTTCAGTCATTAGTAAATAGGTTGACTTCTAGTCCGTATTGATAGAACTACCTTGTTAACGAAAAACCGTTCGAGGAGCGGGACGGCAAATCGCGAACGTAATGAAGGACGAGGGTGATCACCGGAATTGCCAACCGAAGAACCTCACAAAGGACGCTACAGTGCTCCAGCCAGCGCTCTCTGGACACCCGGAAATCACGGTCAAAGGGTTCACCCCGTTGTTGTTGGATGTTGATAGCCCCAAGCCTCGTTGTATACGTGTGGTGATCAATATGCGCAGTGAATGGTGGACATCAATCGGGCACCGCACCAATCCGTGCTGTATAAACCACACCCGACAAGATCTGCGGCTCGTGTTTGACACGGTCATAAGAGGCTGAGAGTTATGCTCAACATCGAAGCGCTGACGCTGTGAACCCTGGTGCATTGTGCCTCATTCGTTCCCTCGGCTTCAGACCTTTTCAAACCTTTCGACGGCTCCGGGTACAAGCGACAAACGCCGGATATTCCCCTCAATCTCCCAATACCGAAAGGCTGGAAGGTGGGAGGTCTAGGCGCGAGGGTTGCCGGACTTTAGTGGGGGGATAGACCCTCGACGCACAGTCCACCTTCGGGTTCAAGGTCGACCCCGATTTTCCCCTCTCATCTAGCCTCGTCTGCGACCCTCACTGTCTAACGCCCCTGCTACTATCCCCTCTCTCAGCTTCCTCTGGCCCCACTCTAGATCCTAGGCATCGTTGATCGTCTAACCGGGGATGGTTAGTAGTTGGTCGTCCCAATTTCCGCACTGGCACCGACGGTCACTGAGCCCATGAGTACATCCGCAAGTCCTCGCATGCGCCCCACTTGCGACGAAGCTTTATAGAAATACGAGCACACTTGTTGTCGGCGCCCAAACTGCGCTCGCTCTGATGTACTACCTAAAACCTGCCACGACCAGGCATGCAGATATAATCGCCAGCTGGGGTCACACAGAGGTTTGGAGTTGTTTCTCGCCAGTGGGATAACGCAGGTTCCGGATGCCGAGCGGAGTTCCGCCGCCCTCGGGTGATGATCGGGGCAAGGAGCTCGCTAAACGACACAGAGACGAAACTTCGAGGGGCAAGCTCGAGTTGGAAGTGTTGGCCGAATCCAGCTATGATCCCGGAAGCACCTGGGGTAGACGCTTCCCAGAGGTGCTTCCATATCCAATTTCTCTTACCTGATGAACAGAACCCCGGAGTAGCGAATCTTTTTGCACCTCGCGGAACATTCATAGCCCATCTGGTAGAAACCAATCCTCGGAACAGCGACACGCTTGAGTTCGAGATGAAGTTCACGGTTCCGAGTTAGTGGACCCTCGACATCGACCCCATGATCAACCGTTCGCGTTGTAGGCACCATTTCCTCCGCCAGTACAGATACTCCTTCCAACTGGTACTCCTTCCGACCCCGGACCTCGTTGTGATCTATGGCCAATCACGCACCTTCGGATACGAGACCCCGAGGCATCCAGAACGAAGTCTGTTGGCTAACTTACCCTGGCGTGTCGGAGTTCCTCACCGAGATGTGCACTGGGAAGATACCCAGCGAGCGTGCTGCCCCACGGCCAGCGTGGGTTCAATCACGATTACCCCTCAGGGAGTTCCAAGTGGGTGATCGCCAAAGGCAGGTGTGGGGAACACCGACGTCATCGTGACAGGTTTTCCCCGAACCTCCTCGACCAGGAGACCGACAGTCCGCCGAACCCGATCGCCGTCAAACATCGGCGATCGTGTTTAGGCATTTCACAAATCTTCGGCCCACGACTGAAGTGAGGAGTCTTGTTTTTTGTCCGATCATCTCCTGGCACAACAGCTTTAATCTCTTGTCCATTTTAAATCGTTTTTACCCATCACCCGATTCCGGTTTAGTTTGAGGACTTTGAGGACGAAGGTTACGAGTCGTACATTACAATCTCATAGCTCCACGCGTTACCCCGCCAACTTCCTCTTGACCCTACGGGTCCTAAGGTTTGTACGGGTCTGGGTTTGCTCGTCTAATGCTTTTGAGATGGAAGACCGTTGCGGATTGTAGAAGTGAGATTGAGGTTGAGGAAGCTAAACAAATCGCTTCGGGTGCCCGAGGGGGGGCGAAGCAAAAGGCTGGTGTGGAATGTGGGCGAGGCAGAGCGAAGAGGCGGAGAGCAAGCGGGTCAGACTATATGGTAGTTGGTCGTGGGCACTACCGCTTGCCGGCCGTATGGACCATCCAGTATTTGAACTTATGTATTTGCCGAATGGAAAGCTCTTGGTTTTGGTATCGTGTCTCGTTCGTCTACAATCTAGGAGTAGGTGCACTCCGTCCTACGCAGGTGTTTGTGCTTCATGTTGTCTCCTTGAACCCGTCTGTATTCAGGCATCTAATACATTTGGTCTCCCAGTGACGATCTATTGAATCCCCCCGTATTTGGACCTCGTTAACCCAGAAACAAAATCGTGGGAGAATGTACCGTTCGCCCTGGTATTCAGTTGTAAAATAGGACACCCCAGCCGTTCCCGCCGTATCGAGTGGAAGGCATAGCACTTCCAGATCGAATTCCGAACGGTGGAACGCCCACCAGCGCGAGCCACCGCGGGTCATACATTTGGGTCGAGCGGAACCTGCATTGTATGTGCGTACACGATCCGTTCGGTCAGAATACCTTGCAGCGACCCTGCAGTGAAAAAAACAGGCACTCCGCGTGGAGTCACTCGAGTTCCAAAACGCGACTTGCCGACGACTGATTACAGACGACGTGGACGCGAAGCCCTTCATCCAGCACGGGCATCCCATCATCGAGGACAAGTCTCTCAGCTGGTTCGCCCCAGCTCCGCAGTAATCACGAATCCCCAACCCGCCGACCGTGATATCGGAACCCATAGAACGCAGCTATGGTCCGGAGCAAGGGATATTAACCCCAATGACAGTCGCAGCGTCTTTCTCCCTGGGTCGTGGTTCGTGAAATGAAAGCATGTCGGGGTTACCTGTTAAAACCGGGGCACTTGGCACGAAAAGTGTAATTTGAGCAGAGATGACAAGACCTTCCCGCGTCAATCATCCAATATTAATCTCTGGTGTTCTGTACTCCAAGCAGGCGCAAGAACCTGCATACAGCAAAGAGGCGCCGTGCTGTTCCCTGAAGGATTAAATTGAGAACGTCAGCGAAAACTTTCATAACGTTCCTCCGCGGATCAGGCATGCACCACTCTCAGCACTCACATGCACATGCAACTTGGGGACCATAATCACATTCACGTTTACGATCGATGGAAGATCGATCGTCTCCGTGCCCCACGCGGGGTCAGTGCCAAGCAGACTCGACGTCATCTTCCTTGGTATTCCGGGCACTGCCTATCACGTTCCTCCCGCGAATGGCCTAGTCTATGAAGCGAACCTCACCGAGCAATGGGGTGGGAGTGCGAGGGAAGAGCTCCGAGGCTCCACGCACCGAGAGAGACGCTTGGGGATGTGCTGGAACCAACAGGCTTATGGGTCGATGTCGACGCAGGTCCCGGTAATGCCACCATGGTGATACAGTGAAACAGGATTTGCCTGTCGCGGGATTCATAAATCCGTTCATTGAGTAACCGGGATGGATAGCGGGTTTTGAAGGGGCTCAGAGCCAAAAACTCCCCGCAGAACCTGGCCGATCGCCTTCTCGTCAAGTAGCTTACCCGAAGGTCCGTTCATTGACACGGTCAAATTGCCATGCACCGCAACAGCGTTCGCAGCACCTGAGAGAAGAATACCCGTGAAACATCAGCGACTCGAGAAGGATGGAAGAACCAAGTACCAGGAGCGAAGGTCTCGGGAGTGTGAATCATATGAACCAGCGTAGGGCAAGAAATGGAGGTAAGGAGGGTTACTTAGAGGCTCGGAAGCAGCTCTGGTAAGCCTGATAAGATGAAAAAACCGAGAGCCCAGAATAATAGGGTTGGAGTCCTTTCCGTCAGACCACGTAGAAAAGGGTCCGTAAGACCGGTAGTCAATCCATAGAGGCGCGTAACCCTGGCGATATGGCAACACAACCATTAAACAAATTATCCAAGGGAGGGAGGGAGGGAGGGAGAAGACCGTATCAGGCGCCCATAATGCAGTCCCTTCGCCCGGAACTCTCTTACTTACACACAGGTACGGCGGGTGATATTACCCAAGGCCCAAAGAAAAAAAAGGCGAGAAAGCGACGGTAAAAGAATGGAGGAGATAAGAAGCAGCCGAAAACTCTATAATCCCGACAAGAGAGCCCCAGGAGAACCCGTCGGAATGTACAGGGGACTTGGGCTGTTTTAAGTTGAATCCGTGCGAGACGGAGGCATGAGTGATTCTCCCGTTCCGTTTCGCCCTGGAGGGATGCGGGGATTCGAAATTCGAGTTTCCCAACATTCCTCGCCCGTCGTTGCAGCTGGTACCAGGTGAATCCGAGATGGCCGATGACGCCCGTAACCCCCCGTGTGAATGAGAACGAACAGCCCCCATCCGTACTCACCGCGGCGCAGTGGGCCGCATCAAACCGCGTTTCCCCTGGATCGTGTACACGCCATTGTTCCTCAGAAACGTATAGGCAAAGCCAAAAGAAAACGTAATGTGGATAAATACGGGCAAGATATCCACGTGGAAAACCAATGCGATCCATTCCCGATCACTTCTTCAGGAGCCTGTCGACCCCCTTGTCTGATCCCCTCTATTGTGAGGAAAGCGATTCACCCCCCTCAGCGCAAAATCACGATTAATTCGACGGGGCACATCGCTCGTCGCCCGTACCTATTACAACAAATTATGACAATACTTGAATGGTTTCAAAATCGGCGCCTTCATATCACCACATCGCCCGAACAACCAAAGGGGTAGACCATCCGACATTGAAAGGAGCCGGAAAGTAGGAAGGTTATGCAAACGAAGGGTGATGTATAATGTGATGTGAGGGTGGTTGCGACTACTGAAACAATAATGTCACCAATAACTGAATCGGAGGGAGACTGAAATAATGAGCGGAATATGCATGAAAACATATGAACGAAGAGCGAGTGGGTGTGCGGGTGAGGTTTAAATCCAAATCCTAAATCCTAAAAATGAGAAGCCGGAGTAACGACAGTGAGCTAAGGGGGCGGATCTGAATATCAATCCACGGAAGCTAGGGGGGTAGGTGG
>Ga0307511_10003256_pt1 | contig 16695 bp, 21 predicted proteins | sample 13_EM_MG_FD_200266 | JGI IMG/M metagenome (GOLD analysis project Ga0307511, IMG submission 200266) | Populus trichocarpa ectomycorrhiza microbial communities from riparian zone in the Pacific Northwest, United States - 13_EM | ecosystem: Host-associated > Plants > Roots > Unclassified | place... | reverse complement strand
TTCAATAGTCTTCATCATCCGTATGGCGGAGAGAAAGATAGATGAACTCCTGGATGCAGCGCTCCTGGAGCATACCCCACTTCTCTCGGAATTCGGTTCCGTGCAGTTCGAATCCGAGTGGTCAATATTTCGGCCGTTCGCTACGAAGAAGAAACCACCCGTGACACCTACGAAGCCCAATTCTCTGTCACACCCATTCGAATCACCTTCCCCTGCGCCATCAGCTGCAGCAACGCCATCCAAAAGCCTCCAGCAGTCGATTCGGGCTACGTTCTCGAGAGGGCGGAATGGGTCGACGGTTACTTCGCTACAATCGCTCTTCCCCGATTCTCCTCCATCCCCGACACCAAGGGATATCGCGTCGCACTTGACGGCAATTCACACTCTCTTGACCCTCTCCGGCGTCAACCCTGCCCTTATCACTCAATTCTGGTCCCAGGTGATGTATTGGACGGCCTGTGCGTTCCATCTGCGGCTCTACGTTCGTTGATTCTCACGGTTGCTTTCTCCAGGCGAAACATTCAATCGTATTTTAACTCGTAAGAAATACTTGTGCAGGTACGGTGACGTCAAGCTATCCTAGTTGCCAACGCTGACCCACCCCGTTCAGATCACGAGCTGTCCAAATCAGCATGAACGTCAGCGTTCTTGAGGAATGGGTCGGGGAGATGGGACTGCCGAAGGGTGTCCAATCACACTTTGCACCAGTCAGGGATCTATTAAATTGGCTACAGGTGCGCAACCCACGTCGCGACGTCGTCGGCTCATGGCTCCGCCTAAACATCACCCCAGTGCCTCTCGTCTATCAACGACTTCGCAAACCTGATCGCGACGGTACAGACGATGCGAAACCTGAATCCCCTCCAGGTAAGGCCGGTTGCATCAGCGGTTATCATGATACTCACGATGAGAGATAGATGCGTCGGGCCGTTCGAGATTACAGATATGAAGTGAATGAAGGTCGGATGACAGAAGAGTGCACGCAGTACCTTGCTCAGTTGCAGAAGGACTGGGAGAGACACAGGGTTAAGCTCGGTGTCGAGGCGTTACGCAAAGAGGTTGGTGTCTCTTTTTTGGCGTTTCGCTTGTCGTTTACGTCCCCGCAGATGGTAGAGAGGGACCGCGATAGTCTGATGTCGGCTGAGGAAGATGTTCCACCCAGCCTACCATCGTCGGAGAGCATATCGGACCATCTTGCAGCTCAAAAGAGTTTAGACATGCTCTTCGATCGTCTGCAGGGCAAATCTTCCTGGGAACCGGCTAAGCCGCCAGAGGCTCTTGGGGAGTTCCTGGATTCGAGACATATGTTGCCTATGTTTTTCCCATCCGACCCGAGGATGCTCGCCGCGTTGCCCGGGAAGATACCCAAGGCCGCCGGGGAATTCAAGCCCGACGGGAAGAGCTCCGGATCCGGAGTTGGCACCCCTGCAAGCGTTGGAAGTCGTGGGCCCTTGGACTGGACCTTGGATGGAAAGAAGGTGCGGGACGTTGGGATCGGGATGCTTGCTTGGGTAGATGGTGTGGCATATACGTCACGATGGACGAGGCCTGCTGAAATCGAACCCGATGACGAAATGGAGAAGCTGCACGACAGTCCGGACCCAGGTGAAGATCACACTCTGAACCCTAACACCCCAGCTCCGCTCGAGAGTATCACACCGTTGACGCGAAGGAAATCTTCGAGGCGTGGTCGCTCGAGTATGCTCACAGCAGGAGAGGAGGATGAGTTCGGGGTGGTCGGTCAATCTTCCCACCTTGAGACGTCTTGGGTATCATGAGAGTCGGGTGCACTTTTATACAAAACATATCTCCCCTGTTTATTGCTCTGTTGTACCTTGCTCTTAGCCGGTTATTTTTGCTATCGAGGGAACGCCCCCTTTGATTCTCGGGTTATACTGAAGCTGATGCTGGCCGCCACAGCCAGCGCTGCGGCGGGTGTGGTGATCTCCCGCGAGCGAAGCTTGGCAGTTGGGCTGTTCTCGGCTGTGTTTGACCAGCGTGAGCGGCTCGGGCGTACCGGTATCAGTTTATAATCGAAATCAGTGGCCACACTGTAGTAAGTACATCCCACCTTCCCTCCCTCCCCCATCCAACCCCGAACCATGGCTGCACAAGAATATTATCGAGACGATTACGGTTCAAGGCCACACTCGCCGCCCACGAACGCCACTAACCCCACTGGTGGTGATTTTGATCGTTACGATGTAAGCGATGTTGATGAGGGGGTTCCTGGACGGGTTACTTCTCCCCATCCCAACGTCGACTTCGACAACGACAAGCTTAGCGCCTCTCCGTCTCCCTCCCACCAACGGAACGATTCGGTGTTATCTGACGCACCTGGCTACGGGGATCCCAATCGAGGACCGTTTGAGGAAGGGAGCAGTCCGTACGGCAGGAATTATAACGTGGCAAATCAAGATTCAAAGGAAGCTCTTGTACCTGGAGTGCGTGGACGGAGGACGAGCGGTTACCAGGATCTCGGTTCGTGTTCCTGCCAATATCGTTGTCCGCCCATCCTCGTGCTTACCCTGGGGTATTTTTAGAGTACGCGGACCCCAATCCAATAGGTGAACAGCCAGGACCTGCGATGCCGCGCGGCGGAAAGGGAAAATTTGCTCAGTGGATGGGAGGTGCTAGGCAACCTCTGCAGCAGCGAATACACAATAAACAGAACGGTATTGGTCGCCAGAAGCGTCCATGGGTCGGTGAGTTACAAAGGGCTGCACCAGGACTAGGGAAGTTGCTGACTTGAACGCATGGGCAGTCTATGCGCTGACCACGGCTATGCTGGGCGTCCTGATCTACGAGTTGGCGTACAACGGGAAGGAACAGGGTAACCCATTCTCGTTCAAGGTACGAGATTTTAACGTTCGTTTGTTCGGTTCGGGGGGACGGTCGCTGATCGTCCTCACTATATAGCCTGTCGTAAATCCGATGTTGGGACCTTCATCCAGTGCTCTCATTAACCTCGGCGCTCGGTTCCCCCCTTGCATGAAAGTGATAAAAGACATTCCGTTGGATACCAATCTACCATGTGCGCCTTCTCCGGATGACTATCCATCCTCGTCCTCACACGACTAACACCAAAATTGTTCCTAGGCGCGAATAACACGGCCAACCCCCCGACGATAACCTGTTCCATTGAGCAGATCTGTGCCTTTGGCGGATTTAATAACAAGGATCCTGATCAAGCTTTTAGGTACTTGAGCTCAACACACCGAAATTGTGTCGGGTCCCTGATCACCTTTCTGATACCAAACTTAGATTCGTCACCCCGATCTTCCTGCATGCTGGTGTCATCCATTTCCTTTTTAATATGCTGGCGCAGATCGTGGCTGCTGGGCAGGTGTGTTTAAGTTTTTCTGTGGTCATTTTTCGTCATCTCAGTTTCCGTCTGCAGATCGAGAGGGAAATGGGATCCGCGGGATTCCTTATCACCTATGTTGCCGCTGGTATTTTCGGGTAGGTTTACCCAGTCACATGTTCGAATCGTCGACGGAACTGATGGGGGACCCAAAGCAACGTTCTAGGTGGGAACTTCGCCCTTCCGGGTATACCATCCGTTGGTGCCTCCGGTGCAATTTTTGGAATGCTCGCTGTCAGTGACCCACCCCACCCGAACGGGGTCCTTCTCTCATTTGCTGACGGCTTGTTGCTAACAGGTAGAATGGGTTGACTTGTTCGCCCATTGGCGATACGTCTACCGACCCGTCAGAAGGGTGAGTGTCTTTCTGTGCTCTGACTCGATGAGCTTGACTGAGGGTGTGTTAGCTGGTCTTCCAGGCCATCAACCTGATCATCGGTATCGCCATCGGATTCATCCCATGTAAGTTTGTCCACGGCGGTTCTTCACAGCGTGTTTGATCGCCTCTGCCAGATGTCGACAACTTCGCACACTTGGGTGGTTTCCTGATGGGCCTCCTGGTCGGGATGGTCTTTTATCCGATTATTTCCCCGAGCAGACGACACGCCCTCATTTCGTGGGGTTTCCGACTGGCCGCCATTCCGTTGGCGATCGTGTTGTACGTCGTCTTGATCAGGAATTTTTACACTTCGGATCCATACGCTGCGTGCTCGTGGTGTCGATACCTCTCGTGTATACCCAGGAGCGCTAATAACTACTGTAAAGGGTAAGCGCGTCGATTTCTCCTTTGACCTACGCTAATAATCCCGGTGTTTCATTGCAGAACTGGACTTACCCGCGTGACCTAGGCTCGTATCACTCTTTTTATTTATTTGCTGCGTCTGTCCACGGACTTTGTCAATTTCGGACACCACTCCTTTTAACTTTCCCGTGTACCAGTTCTCCAGTGCACTCTTATGCCATTTAGGTATCCCCTTGTACCTCCACTTCGGTATATCGCGCCTCATAGAGATCCCTTCGTCCTTTGGTAATACATAACGGGCTCTTCTGAGACAAAAGTTCGAACGAACGACTGGATCGGGAGAGGTCTCCTTTAAGCAACATAGGATTGCCGAGCAACTGACTTTACAGAAATAATGGCTACAATTGAGCACAGACGTAAGCTGGCCTTGATAAAGGTTCGGCAAGGGTACCTCATGCCCTGGCGGCGATCTTGTCCTGAGCCTGGTTAACGGTGGATTTGAGGGTGGTGATAACATTCTCCGGATCCTCCGCCCCGAAGATGGCTGTTCCAGCCACAATGACGTTGCTCCCTTGGTGTAAGATAGCGGGCATGTCAGATCTCGCCAACCCCGGGTTTCCCTACTTATCAACATACCGGCGTCAGCGCATACGCCGATTGTTTTGGGTCCAACACCGCCGTCGACTTCGATATCTTTATCTGGGAACCGCGCACGCAGTTCAGATACCTTGGGCACGCATCTGTCCAAGAATTTCTGGCCGCCCTTGCCTAAGAGGGCCGCTTTTAGGTATTGGATATAACCCTGACACGAACCTCCTTACCTGGGTAGACGGTCATCACGAGAAGCATGTCGGCCAGGTTCCCGATCTCGTCGGTAATGGCGGTCGAAGGTGTGTCAGGGGAAATCGCCACACCCGCTTTCATGTTCTTCCCGTGTATGGTCTTGATGAGGGAAATTGCATCCGCTGGTAGCATTTGGGTATTGTAGGACACCCACGGGGGACTGTCGTTCTGTGAGAAAACTTACACGTTGCCTCGATATGGAAACAGTAGAGTTTACCACCTGCATTCGCAATGGCATCTACCCACTGAGGGAGGGGACGTTAATGCATTCGGACCGGTGGGGATTTGGGGGATACTTCACCTGTTCGGGCTTGGAAACCATCATGTGGCAATCCATGAAAATTCCCGGAACCCCCTTCGCCACACATTCTAGCACGGGCGCGCCTGCGTAAGGGGATTTAGGGGATCCATTGACAGAAACCGATCGGGAAGAGGATCCGGACATACCCATTGTAATGCTCGGGACGAAATGGCTGGGAGATTCACCCTTTCAGCGATCAAACACGTTCAGGGTATGGTCCGAATGGTATTCACCCGTCCATTACATCTGCGACCGTCGAAAGGGCCAAAGGTTACGTTCGGGTGGTGGCGGATATAGTGGAGACAAACCCATGTGAAGCCAGTCTGCGCCGTTCTTGATCATCCGCTTGCATTCGGCGGTGAGCTGTCCAAAATCCGAAGCGAGGACAGAGGGGGAGATGATTGCTCGAGGCATGGATTATCGGGATTTGCAGGAGAAGAACGGAATGGAGAACTTAGGTTATCATCAGCGATCCAGTGTCACGACGGGCATCGTTGACCGGGTTGCCGCACGTGATGCGAGTTCGCTCTCAGTAAATTACGTCCGGGCCGCTGGGATCCTGTCCTCTAATTGCCTTCACGTTCAGGAGCTTTGGAATGGGTCTACACAGGTCTCCGCAACCCGCAGTTTGTTTGTTTTCTTCCCTCCATTCAACGGTGAGCGTAAACTGTAATCCTGATTATGCGGTCGCTAGGCGCTGACACGGACGGTGTGGAGCGTTGGGTACCTTCCCCTCATCGGCTTCTACTTGGTTGCCTGATGAAGTGGAGCGAGAAGGGTGATTGACACCTTCGCAAGCGACCCTGGATACCAGTTTATCGTCTCGCTGGGACGCTGCGTCTTCCTGGCAGGACACCGAGGCCTGAGCACCTCCTGTTTGCACTGCTGTATTGACTGTTTCAAGATATCGAGGATCAGCTGCTGCGGACGCTGCGTTGCACCCGTTACCGATCGTCATCGCTGTGTCATCGTGTTTGCCGGGGCACAGCCACCGGAGAACGGGCTCGGAGTATAAAGTGTCCGCATCTTTTGGAGCAATACACACTCCCGCTTCTGTTTTCCCTGACGACCCCTTCGCACCACCCAAACTCTCTCGCCCAATGCTTTTCAACCTCAGGCTGTTTTTCTCGTCCGCTTTGGCTTTGCTCGCCATCGTCACCGTCGTTGCTGCTGAACCCGTCCCGGAAGAGAAGCGTCAGAGTGAGTTATGATCATCCTCCCCATCAGGTGACCCAGGAACCTAAATTTTCTTTGCACAGTCAACAGTTTCGTCAGCTCGGTTGTTGGAGATGCGAGCTCGGTTTATAACTCCCTCACAAATGTGGCCAACAGTCAATGGAATGGAGCCACATCTTTCTTGGGAAGCTTGGGTAACGGTGTTTACGGCACCGTGACGTGTGAGTCCGGAGTTGCAAGATCGAGGTGGAAAGGCTAAACGATCCACAGCTGTCGGTGGGAGTTACTACACCGTTCTCAGCTCGGAAGGGGGCAAAGTGGTCACCCTGGCCGGAGCTCTTCCTGGCGTTGTAACATCGTTTGCCGGTGAACAAGTCACCATCCTCACCGGCGCCCTCCCATCAAGGTGAGCATCCGTTTCCTCAGCTCGTGTGCGCCCCGTGGCTGATGGACCTTTCACAGAACCGGGAACAATAGTGGTGCCCTCCCCCGCAACTCGTTCACCTTGTTGGACATCGGACTCGCTCTCGGAGGTGTCGCACTCGGTGCAATAATTACGCTCGCATAATTTGACATATATTCCTTTTCCTCGATACCCTAGTCCCATCGCTTTTCGACATTCTGTGTACTTACCTTTATGAATATTCGCTGTTTTCCTTTGGAGGAACGTTTCGCGAGCGACCCTGGGTGCCGACTTCGAGCGAACAATTCACCTCAACTGTCTTCAAAAATCCTTACGATGTGCACGAAATACATCCATCTTGGATCCTGATGGGTACAAACTTCTGTCTTCAAGCTGTTTCCATCTTAGAGTGCATTACCGGGGCTCACTCACATGGGGAGGTGGGGTGGTCGTGCAGTGTCATCGTTGTAGAAAAAGCCAAGAAAGTTTCTCCACTGCATAGTACACGCCCGTTTTTTCGAGGCGGCAGAATTCACGTATGCCAACTATTTCGAAACTCGCTATAAGCTGAAGGGTGAAAGCAAGGACTGTTTATGAGAGGGAGTGACGGAAGGCAACAATGCGCGACGGGAAGGTGGGAATGGTGGGGGTCCCATACGATAGGTACCGGGCCGGGTACCGAGAATGGAGAGCGAGAACGTCATCGTGTGCGGGAGCAGAATTTACTAACTGCGATGATGTCCCCTCCACCATAGTTTGCCAGTGCCATGGTCGACAACACTTCCAGCCTCCTTACACCGTCCCATTCACCCGCCCTCACTGGTACCCCTGCTGCTGCCGCCCTTTCGAGGGATGGACCAATGTCGAGGAGCGGTACCCCCCCTGATTGTCTTTGCTCTTCAAAAATCAAAGTACCTGGCCCTTTTGACGGGATACTTACATGTTCTGATGCTCGCAATTGAATGGAAGACCGGTCGCGTATGCCCAAAAACCCCCAGGCGAGCCTTCGAGAATCGTAAGGCAAAGCACATTCTAGAGACTGTCCTGGCCACCACGGACGGCCACCTCCGCCGTCCCAATTCCGAAACATTGCCCGCTCCTCCTCGTCCTGCTCAGACACCGCCTTGTGAAGCATCTTGAACAAGTAATCCTCGTCCCGAACGAGCACAGATAGCGCTCTCACCGAAATGGATGTCCGCATTATTGGTGCAACACAATCCTGTATCTCGTCGAGATACATCCCTGGTGCCCTGCTGGTCTGTTCGCAGATCGAGAGGACGTGCTCGCCGTTAAGGATCCATGGGCGGTCGGCCATGCGCGTGGACCCGTGGATCTCGTGGTTGCGTCTCCATCTCGATAGACTGCTTGGCGAAATCCCAAGGAGATTACAGATGTTATCCGGAACGAACCTTTGTTAATGTAGGTCGATGGCCCAATCTTTGACTTGATGTCTTTGCAGAAGACCATGAGGAGTGCGATAGGGAAGAGAAAGTGAGATGTCTCCACAAACCACCCCTACCCTGAGCGACTCACGGCCGCCGCCTCCGTTCTTCGTGCCTGAGGAACTGGAGGAAACATGGGCGCATCTTACCCCATAGATATTTTGACATAAGTATCAGTCATTTGACATGTATAGGTGTAAACGTTGGGGGTGGGGTTCGCGGTCACAAGGTCAGGGCGAGGCCCTTATCGGTGCCATAAGATGGTGAGTAAATAGGTCATATACTGTTTACGATTATATTTTCAGGCGCGTAGCCCGGAAGGAGAGGGACCACGATCCTCGAATTGCACAACTGATTGTATAACTGGTGCCACAACAGCATCCGTTGACTTTTGAGGAAGGCCGATGGACCCCAACCGCTCTGTCGGGTCGTCAGCAGAGCCAACCTCGGCTTCGGGCATCCTTCGACGACGGGTATGATATTACCTAGTGTTACGGACAGTCACTCACTTGACCCGATGTAGACATAGCGTGGATGTGGTTTGCCTCGTGGATAATTGGGTCTTGACCATTGCATGGAGTATAAATCTGTTTTGAGCAACACACAACTTGCATTTGTTTTCCCTGACGACTCCCTCACACCACCCCAACTCTCTCATCCAAATGTTCTTCAACCTCAGGCTGTTTTTCTCGTCCGCTTTGGTTTTGCTCGCGATCGTCACCATTGTTGCTGCTCATGCTGAACCCATCCCGGAGAAGCGTCAGAGTGAGCTATGATCATCTTCCCTATCGGAGGACCCGGGAAACTAATTTTCCTTTGCAGTCAGCTCAGACGTTGGGAATACGAGCATTGTTTTCAGCACCCCCACAAACGTGGCCACCAGTCGATATATAACCCCAACTCCAACTCCGTCTCCAACTCCTACCCGCACTAGCGCCCCGCCACCACCGTAAGCACCCATTTCCTCAGGTCGTGTGCGCCCGTGGTTGATGAAGCTTTCACAGACCTCCGAACAGTGGTGCCCTCCCCCGCCACTCGTTCACCTTGTTCGACATAGGACTCGCTCTCGGAGGTGTCGCCCTCGGTGCTATCATTACGTTCGCATAATTCGACACCCGCTTCTTTTCCTCGATTCCATAGTCCGTTCGCTTTTAAGCCTCCAGTACACCTACTTATGGTTATTCGCTCTGTTTTCCTTCGGAAGGATGTTGGACAATTAAATGACATTCTGGAAAGTGAAATGTGTTCTAGCGATCCTACTCTTCAGCAGCGGCATTCATGTCCTTGTTGGTCTGCAATTCATTCAGTCGGCCAGCGGGAGAACGATCGGAAGAATGAGAACGTACATGGGGGTTAAAGAACAGCGAGTTGGCCCCCCAGGGGAAGGGTTTGGCACGAACGTTCAGGTAATCATAGCTGGGAGGGAAGGGTAGGTGGCCATCGTTCTCGGCCATGAGGTGTTTCTGGTGCTCAGCGTGTTCACCCTCAACCTTCTGCACCCAGAAGTAACAAGCCACGACTGTTTTGTCCAGGTTAACTCAAATATCATGTTTGGAACGGGTAAAAGTCCACTCGCTTGCGGGGAGACAGCCGTAGTAGCTGATCTTACGCCAAAGGTCTGTGGTGTCTGGACGGAGATCGGATAAACCCTCGACTTCGGGAGATGCAGGGGGACGTCACGCACCTTTAGCATGGTGCTTGATGGCTTCGCGTTTTGCCGCCCACTCTTTTGGAGCAGCGTCAACAACGACGGAGCGGGTTGAGCGGGGAGCTGCACGCCAGGCAGCGCGACGAGAGACGGCAAGGAGAGACATTTGTTGGGATATTGGTTCGTAGGAAATTGAGACGGAAAGAAGGGACAGACACTTGGGGCGGAGTTTCGGAAGAAGCCGAATGTAGACGCTGGCGAAGGGTGAGTGTGAACGCGTACGCGTAATCTACAGACCACACAACTGCGACAATGGTCACCCGTCCTCATTCCTCTGCCGCCGGTGTACTCGCCCTCCTAGCAGATCCCGAACCTCTGCTCAAACAGCATGCTCTCAAATCTCTCGTCCCGCTCGTTCCTCAATTCTGGGCAGAGATCTCAGAGCATATATCTCTCGTGTGAGTGCCCAAAGCTCAAACCGCACTTTCCGATCGCAATGGTTCCCCGTCGCTCATCCCTGTCGGGCAGAGAATCACTTTACGAGAGTGCGGAATTGCCCAAGGAGGCTAGGGATTTTGCTGCTCTGTTGGCGAGCAAGGTTTATTACTTCCTCGGAGAGTACGATGAATCCCTCTCCTTCGCGCTTGGCGCCGGAAAGGCTTTCGAGGAGGAGACGTACAAACAAGGGTTAGAAGAGTATGTGGAGACCATTGTCTGTCAGTATCCTATTTGTTTCGCTTGCTTGGATTCTCATTCCGTTCCGGCGTATACAGCAAAAGCCATCGATCGGTATATCCTCCTCCGCGCGGACGCTCAGCCGAATGGGACCCCAGAAATCGATCCACGTCTGTCTGCGATTATTGAGACGATTTTCAACCGTTGCATTGCCGACGGCGAATATAAGCAGGTGCGTGTATGTGCGTTCTTGGGGTTTTCGGGAAACTTACCCGTATGGTTTTGGAAAGGCGATTGGCATCTCCCTTGAATCGCGGCGGCTGGACATCGTCAAACGAATCTACGACCAAACGGAGGACGTTTCCGTGCTGTCTTATGCCATGGAAGCTGTGATTGACACCCAGTTCTCTCTCTCTTACCGAGATCTTGTCCTTGAATTCCTCTATCCCCTCTTCCCACCACCCGAAAACCGCTCCCCACACATCCATGCCCTCACGAGACTTCTGATTGCCCTCAGCTCATCCTCGACTACTGTGCCACTTCTTATATCCCTGGTCCCGGACAAGAAGTTACTGGCGTTCCAGTTCGCTTTTGATTTGGTTGAAGGTGGATCACAAGATTTCTTGGAGGCGATTCGAAACGAGCTGCCCGAGGGTGATGATGAGGTGCGACAGGACTCTGTGTACACCTCATTGGTGATGCTGATTGGCAATGCAGGAGAGCAATGCCATCTTCACCCAGATCAAGACGATATTGGAAGGCAAGACCAGTGTCAGCTTGTTCTCGGAATTCCTTAGGAGGAACAACAAGACCGATTTGCTCGTCCTCAAAACTTCCAAGGTTAGTCTCGATCACACCCTGGCCACTAGCTAGTATAACCATTACGGCGGTGCATATTTAGGAAAAACTGGAGTCTCGTTCTTCAATGTTCCACACGGCCCTCACCCTTCAAAATGCCTTCATGCACTCAGGCACAACGTCTGACCAGTTCCTGCGGGACAACCTCGAGTGGCTGGGACAGGCTTCAAACTGGTCAAAATTCTCTGCAACCGCCGCCCTCGGTGTTATCAACAAGGGCTACTTCGAGAAGGCGATGTTGATCCTTGGCCCATACCTTCCCTCAGAAAATGGCCAAGATTCTGTCGTCCCTGGTGCCGAATACTCGGAGGGTGGTGCGTTGTATGCGCTCGGTTTGGTAAACGCTGGATGCGGTAGTGGCAAAGGTGTCGAGGGAACCCTGCGACAAATCCTCCGGGCTGCCCAGAGCGAGGTTGTCCAACACGGTGCCGCCCTGGGTCTTGGTGTCGCCGTCATGGGCGGGAGGAACGCCGAGGCATACGATGACCTCAAGCAAACACTCTTCATGGACTCGGCTGTCGCTGGTGAAGCGGCTGGGTTCTCGATGGGTTTGATTATGCTCGGGAGCGCGGACGCCGGGTGTGCGGAAGAGATGTTAACCTATGCGAGGGAGACACAGCATGAGAAGATCATCCGAGGATTGGCTGTTGGGATCGGTTTCATCTATTACGGAAAACAGGAACAGGCAAATGACATGGCAGCGCTCCTCCTTGGAGAGAAGGTATGGGAGGACTAGGATTATTTACCTCTTTTCTGACCATTGCGTCAGGATCCTTTGCTTCGGTATGGCGGCGTCTACACTCTTGCTCTAGCCTACGCAGGGACATCGAACAATGACGCCATGAGACAGCTGTTACACATCGCTGTGTCAGACACCTCGGACGATGTCCGACGTGCCGCTGTTACTTCCCTTGCGTTCCTTCTCTTCAAGAACCCCGGTCAGGTCCCACGGATTGTCCAATTGCTCAGCGAGAGTTATAACCCCCATGTCCGATGTGGTGCGACTCTCGCCCTTGGCATTGCGTGCGCAGGTACTGGTCTCCAAGACGCCGTGGAGATCCTGGAACCGATGACAAAGGACAGTGTTGACTTTGTCCGCCAAGGAGCATTCATCGCACTCGGTATGATCCTCGTCCAACAATCCGAAGCTGCTTCGACTTCGATGGCCTCCATCCGAGCTTTGTATACTAAGATCGTCTCTGACAAGCATGAAGATCCGATGGCGAGGTTCGGTGCCGCCCTTGGCCAGGGTTTAATCGATGCAGGAGGAAGGAACGTGACGATCAGTTTGCAGAGTAGTGCGGGGAGCAAGAACACCAGTGCTATCGTTGGTATGGTGCTCTTCTGTCAATTCTGGTATTGGTACCCCCTCGCACACTGCGCGTGTTTGGCTTTCAACCCTACGGCGATCATTGGGGTCAATGGTGAACTCCAGGTGCGTGCGCTCCTGACGGTAGTTGAGATTCGTGATGCTGACGATCCAGCTAGACTCCTAAATTCGAGTTCGTCTCCAACGCCAAACCATCATTGTTTGCCTACCCGAGCTCGACCAAGCCCGCAAAGAAGGAAGCCATCACGAGGGTAGCCACCGCTGTATTGTCGACGACGGCGAAGGTGAAAGCTCGTGAAAAGAAAAAGGCCGCCGCTGAGGGAGAACTTATCGATGTGGTACGTGGAATACCACCTCTTTAGAGGTTTTCACTTATCCCAACACATCGCCTCCAGGATGAGAAGAAGGATGGTGATGTGGAGATGAAGACGGACGAACCCGCTAAGCACGGGGACGTCTCCCCGATTTCCGGCTCGATATCCAATTTGGTAGACACGAGCAAGCCACCGTCACGGAAGAAGGAAGCGTCCTCCGAGAGGCTACAGAACTTCTCGCGAGTGACCCCTCAACAGCTCACATACATTTCTTTCCCACCGGACTCACGGTACCAACCCGTGCGGCCGGTATCCACGAACTCAGTATCGCGGTCCAGAAAATCTTCCACCGGCCCCTTGGATACGTACACAGGGGTCGGTGGTATTTTGGTTCTGTTGGATGAACAATCAGACGAGCCGGTGGATTTGATCACTCCTCTAGAGCCGTCTGTGATTGCACCAGAGCCCGCGACGACACAACCTGCGCAGCCGGCTCAGACAGCAGCTGCTCGTCCCCATATCGCGTTGGATGAGAATTCGCCAGAGGCCGCTCCGCCAGCACCGTTTGAGGCAAGTCCCGCCCCCGGGTTCTGCTCTTCCGAACGTTTGGTTGACCTTTGCCTTTGCAGTACCCCTTAGGAAACGACTCGTAGGAGGTGACACGTAACGATCAGCAAAGCGATAAGATGATACCTGTAGAATAATCGTAGTGGTTTTCCGACAAAGACGCTTTTCATGCATCAATAGCAATGAGAGTGACGGCGTTACGCGTTACATGTCACGGGGCTCGTGCCACCGAGAAATGCAATCGCGTTGTTTTTGATATAAAATCCCTCGTTCCCTAACCTCCATCCTCATCCACCATACACCATGCAGGCAAATCGCAAAGAAGGTCCGTCCGATAATTCCCCCCTAGTGCTCTGCTGACGCGTTACCACGGTACAACAGCTTACAAAAATAAGGGATTAAAGGCCGACGAGCTGAGGCGTCGACGTGAAGATCAGCAGGTAGAGATCAGGAAGCAAAAACGAGAGGAGAACATCTCAAAGAGGCGGAACTTGCTCCCTACTGGCGGTGCTGATTCCGATGACGAATATGGTGCTGGTGCTGGTGGAGATGCCGTCGTCTCTCACGTACGTGCCCGTTATCCCTACCGTGACCGCCGTATAACGAGATCCGAGCGCTGACCTTTGCTTTTTCTTTTACTAGTTGTCCGATGAGATGGTCCAGGGTGTCTTCTCTGACGACCCGTCGCGCCAGTTGGATGCTACGACCAAATTCAGGAAGTTGCTCTCCAAGGAGAAGAACCCGCCAATCGAACAGGTCATCGAGTGCGGTGTTGTGCCACGCTTCGTCCAGTTCTTGCAGGGAGACCATGCCATGCTGCAGGTGAGCGTTGAGCCGTTCTTGGGGTCTAGGCAATCAAACGCCGACCTGTCTCGGCTATTCACAACCTCTGATCACGCACTTTGTTCCCTTCCCGCCTGTGATCTTTAGTTTGAAGCCGCGTGGGCCCTGACGAACATCGCTTCCGGAACCGCTCACCACACTCAAGTGGTTATCAATGCCAACGCCGTACCAGAGTTCATTAGATTGCTCTCTTCCCCCGTCCTCGATGTTCGAGAACAGGCCGTTTGGGCTTTGGGCAATATCGCCGGTGACAGCCCCGTTTGCCGAGATTACGTCCTGCAGCAAGGTGCCTTGAGGCCGCTTTTGGCGCTTTTAAGCGAGAACCACAAGCTCAGCATGCAGAGGAACGCGACCTGGACGCTCTCTAACTTTTGCCGTGGTAAGAGCCCTCAGCCGGATTGGGAACTGGTACGTGTCTCTTCTCGTTCCCGCGCCTGTGCTCTCACTGCAATGACGTAATTTTGACTAACTTCTGTATCTCTAGATTTCCCCTGCTTTGACGGTCTTGACAAAGCTGATCTATTCCATGGACGATGAAATCCTGATCGACGCCTGCTGGGCGATCTCTTACCTTTCTGATGGGTCAAACGATAAGATCCAGGCGGTCATTGAGTCGGGTGTATGCCGAAGGCTGGTGGATCTTCTCATGCACCCATCCACGTCCGTTCAGACCCCGGCTTTACGCTCTGTCGGAAACATTGTCACGGGTGATGACCTCCAAACCCAGGTGGTGATCGCATCAGGAGCCCTACCAGCCCTCCTTTCTCTCCTCTCTTCGCCCAAGGAGGGTATCAGGAAGGAGGCATGCTGGACCATCTCGAACGTCACTGCCGGGTCGCCACCTCAGATCCAGGCTGTCGTCGATGCCAATATTATCCCACCCCTGATCAACATCCTTTCCAACGCTGATTTCAAGACTAGGAAGGAAGCTTGTTGGGCGATCTCGAACGCTACCTCTGGTGGATTGCAAGAGCCATCGCAGATCCGTTACCTTGTTTCTCAGGGGTGCATCAAGCCCCTGTGTGACCTGTTGACTATGATGGATAACAAGATCATCCAAGTCGCTCTGGACGGATTAGATAACATCCTCAAGGTCGGTGATATGGACAAGACTGCTGCAGGACCGGGAGCTGTGAACCAGTTTGCGATTTACGTGGAAGAGGCGGGGGGAATGATCACGATTCATAACCTCCAGTCCCACGACAACGGGGATATTTACAAGAAGGCATATAATATCATGGACAAGTACTTCCCCGATGATGAGGAAGTTGACGCCGGAGCTACTCCAGCTAACGTTGATGCCACCGGTGCCTTCGCTGTGAGTTCGCCCATAAATACCCTGTTGGCTGTTTCTGACCACTCGTTTAGTTCGACCCGAACGCTGGGGCTCCTCCTCCCGGTGGTTTCAGGTTCGGCTCGTAGAGAGAGTATGATATACGCTAAAGTCTGGCAGTTTCATCGTTGTATATCTTTCCTTCTGTCCACTACATCCCGTCCATTACCCCTTTGCGTGGTTTTATTGAAATCGAAATGTGTTACTAGTTCGTTTCTCACTTCTCAGGTTTCCATTCCATACTTCCATCCCACCACTTTGTCTTTCGTTGTTCTATACATATCATATCTCCTTTCATCTTCTCGTCTTCCTGTTCTTGCCATCCTCGTCCCCGGCTCCCCAGCTAAGCCTTGACCCCGACCCCCTCGCCACATTCCCCAACATCACCCGATCCCCCCCACCACAAAAAACCGTAGCTTCAACGAAATAACGGACCCCAGGATTGGGGATGCATGAACGGCATACTGTCCGAACCGATTTGGAGAATTCTCCCAATTTCTTGCTTGCTGCCCCCTTACATGCATTGTTGCTACACTTTCCGGACAATAAGACCGTTTACAAATTGAATATTTGCCAACGACGTGCACCCAAACACGACGTTGTAATGGCAAAATAGCTTCAATTGAGCCTTGTAGTGTTGTGATTGTGTTCTACGTTGTTGCGATTGTGCTATGGACGAGGGGGCGGGAGGTTGCGAGGTGCAACGCAGCAGCCGCAGAAGACTCGACTGCTTTGCTGATGGAGACCCACCCATCGGGAAATCCGTCGCTGTCCCAGGGAACCTCTCTATATCATCAACGAGCGGCGGGCACCCGCCAAAACCATCGCTCGGTGGCCTCAGCTTTTGTAACGGCGC
>Ga0307511_10003255_pt1 | contig 16703 bp, 9 predicted proteins | sample 13_EM_MG_FD_200266 | JGI IMG/M metagenome (GOLD analysis project Ga0307511, IMG submission 200266) | Populus trichocarpa ectomycorrhiza microbial communities from riparian zone in the Pacific Northwest, United States - 13_EM | ecosystem: Host-associated > Plants > Roots > Unclassified | place... | reverse complement strand
ACCCAACCCGTTTACAAAGAGAAAGGGTGATAATGATGGGTCTGGTGCGATGTTGCCATGGGTCTGTGTTTTTGGTGGTTTACAGAGAAAGATTGAAACTGTTAAGATGAAGGAGAAGAAGATGAAGGAAAAAAAATTAACGATGCTGAAAACGAATGAGAAGAAGATGAAAAGTTTGGGACAAAAGGAAAATCAGTTATTGGTTTTGTTTAATTTTGAAAAAAAATTAACCCAACTGTGTTTTCAACTGTTGGTTTTGTTTTCTCTATTTAGAAACCGGGGGGGTGTTAGGGACGAAGGAGACTGGGAATTAATTAATTGTCAACTGTTGGTTTTTTCTTTGTTTAGAAACGGGGGGGCAGGTGTTGAATTAGTAGGGGGGGTTGGCAGGTGTTGAATTAGTAGGGGGGCAAAATTAAACGGTTGTGATTTTATTATATCAAAAATAATCAACGGTCTATATAATTTTAGTTTTATATTAATATTTAAATAATTATTTTTTAAATTAGCAACAGATAATCCGTTGCAAACTTTATGTTGTTTTTAGCAACGGATTTTCCGTTGCTAAAGTCTGTTGCTAATATTAAAAAAATAATATATATTTAATCCGTTGCAAATCTGTTACTGAATTTAGCAACGGAATTATCCGTTGCTAAATTCAGATGCTAATGGCCCCTGTTTTTAGTAGTGACTGTTTTCTTCTTTTAGTAAATTAAGTTTATGTAAATCAAGTCCACTTTTATTTTGGTAGCTTTGCATCCAAATTTTCTTTGTTGAGATCTTAAATTTGCTATTTCCGGTGGTGATGGTGTGTGCGTGTGTAGTTGATAGAATTATTGTAGATCTCTCTTCTTCCACTTAATTACTCTTTTTCTTTTTTCGATCGAATCAGAGATAAGTAATCCACATTTCTCCTAATGAAATTGACCTACATATATTATTTCATCAAGTTCATGGAATATTGTTAAAAAAAAAGCTTAGGGAGGAAATTTGTCTTCCATCCAAACCTTACTTTGCGTCCCATCGATCAACATTTCGAGAAATTGAAATTTTACACAATTAATGTTTGACTCTGCCACTTCATGCCAACAAATATATAAGTATTTGATAGGCATGAATCTGTTGGTGTTGTTAAACAATTCAAAAAAATATATAGAAATATAAAAATAAAAGAAGAGGAAGTTAGGGCTTCATTGATACTGTATGATGTGATCACAATAATCTAAAAACAAAGTGTTTAACCTAAATACAAAGAGATTATATATAGGTTAAACTGAAAAGAAAATAAAAATACTATTTTACCCTTAATAAATCAAACAAAATAACCCTATATTTCTTAACATCTCCCCTCAAATTCCTTAAGTCCTTCAAAATCACTGTGAAATGCCGTTAAAAATTATACCAATTGTTGTTTCTCTCTACGAGCAATATAGGCATCACATGCCTTTAATTTTATCGATTCTGTAAGAGCCAATCGATCTCATATATCTGTCATAGTAGAATAAAACTCCTGAATCCTCATATTTTTCTAGTAAAAAGCTCGTATGTTATTTTTTAATTGATACTGCTTTGTAAAATTTGATTGCGTAAATAACTTTTGCAAATGATCTCAAACCTTCTTTGTTGTCTCATATTTCGCCAACTGTACACCTATGGAATGCTCAATAGAATTGTTAATCCAAGTAATAATCTTTGTAATGTTTACTTCCCAAACATTTATCAAAGCAGCATAACTCTCAACAGTATTCTTAAGTATCACAGAAGTTTCACTAACATATCCCTACATCTTTTTGCCTTAAAGAAAATTTCTCATCGCATAACTCCAATATGAATAATTCTTTCCATCTAACCTCACACTCATAGACTGAAGCAAATTATCTCTTTCAATAACCATAATCAATAAACTAGATTGCAGAAACTAAACAAACATCTTCTCAAAGTTATACGATTACTCCAAAAAGAAAAGAGAAATATAGGCTAAATGTTGACACCATGTTAAAAAATCCAAAAAAATAAAGAGGAATATAAAAATAAAAGAGGAGGAGGCTAGGGTTTCATTGATACTGCATGATGTGATCACAATAATCTAAAGGAATGGGTTTAACCTAAATACAAGGAGATTATATATAGGCTAAACTAAAAAGAAAATAAAAATATTATTCTACCCTTAATAAATAAAACAAAATAACTCTATATTTCTTAACATATACCTCTATGACATATGGAATGAGACAAAGATAGATTAGGTGTTATTGTTGGGTTTCTTGGAAATACATTAATATAGTAGAAACGATAAAGTTAAAATTTATTAAGAGTTCATTGGATGCTATTAGACAATATATTATTGTTTAGGGTATGTGTGAATATTACATGCAGATTAGTTCTTTCTTCTAGGATTTGATCAACTCTTCAAAGTTAAGTTGTCACAACTACAAGTTGTTTAGTTGTCCAGCCTCTAACAACAATTAACATGAATCACCATATTAGACATCTCTTAAACCATTTTAAGAGATGGATTGTTATACCTTGATCGATTAATGTTATCTTGCTATGTCTTGAGTATTAACTCTTTTCTTTTCTCTATCTTTCTATATGTATAAATTTTTGTTGTGTACTAATGTAGAGAAAAATATGAGACATTTCATTCTATTTATAAGGAAAATGTGATATAATTAAAGCAAACTATCAATTTATCCTTTGAAAAATATCACATATTTTATTTCAATATAGTTATTAGAAGTTTATGCAATCAAGTCCCTACTTGATTTTTCTTTATATATAGATTGTAATCCTTTATATTAATTACACTTTAGTTCTCAATTTCTAAGACTTATTTACAATCAAGTCATACTTGATTAATCATCCTAATTTAAGTTCTTACCAATAATTATTTTTGTGTGTAACCTATTAAGTTCTTAATATGTTGGTTTAAATAAAAATCATAATTTCAATAAAACAAGATTAAATAAATTAAATAATTTAATTTATTATTAATTTAAAAAATTGATTAATTTATATTTAAAAATCAAGTACAATGTCTAGTAATGTGTCATGATTCTTCAAATATTAAAAAAGTCATATGTGGTCTTACTTAACCTTTCAATTACTAGTTTGTTAGTTTAACTATTATCCCTTCATGAATAATATTTCAATTTAGACATTTACACATGAAGTTTTTTTACTCTGTTAAATCATATTTGTTCTCTACACCATAGTCATTTATTTGAATTTTTTTTCAAATTACATTCCACCTTGTGCAAATATTTCATAATCAATACTATTTGAGAAAATATAGAGTATTTTTTTAATTCATATAAGGTTATATTCATCTTTTGATCACTCAAATACCTTCAGATAATGCATGTTGTACCTAATATTTATCTATTTGTAACATTTGATTGAGACAACGTATAATTGAGATCATAACATAGTATTTTCTATATAAAATAACTTTGTAATTTTAAGTCTAAGAATCACTTGCATAATTATCACTTGAGTTTTTTAATAGACACAAGTCAATTCAACATACTTGTTGTTTAACAAGCAACTACATACTAGTTTTAGCCTTTTAGGTATCCGTCACACCTCAAAATATGAGAATATTTGTTTTTTTATAAAAAAAAACATAACATGTATCAGTCTCAACAACTCTAATTAATAATCAATATAGTAGAGCATTGACATGAAAATTTACAATACTTTATTACAATAAAAATTCTTATAATTATAATCATTTTATAATTTTTTTTGTAAAATATTTTTGTTCCAATTACTTTACTTTTACTCTAAATCTATTATTAAAATTTAAATAAATATTAAATATAAAAGATACATTTATAAGAAAAATATATGTTTTACACGAAGAACATCAATGTTATATATAGCCACTCGATTAGCTACAAACATATATATTACTATACTTCCATCCTGTATGTGATAAAATAATTTTTGTTTTTATTTTCTTACCGTGGAATTTTTATGTTACAATAAACAGCTCCTACAATTAAGATTTTAATGGGCTTTTTGTGAAGATTTTTCATTCATGATGCACAACAATGTTTCCGATCTTAGATTTTAACGACTTCATAATTTTTATCTCTTTATTTTTGTCCATCAATTTTTGTTGATTTCCAATATCTAAATAATCATAATTGTTTTTTTAATAATACTTATAGTCATATATATTTCAAGCAAAGGAATAGGTCTTTCTTTTCTTGACACGAATTTTAATTTAAGTTAATGGTATAAACTAGTTTCAAAGCTAGTCCCTATACATGGAAATACATATTGTGTACATTATCTAATATTACGGTCATTTTTTTCTTAAAAATGATTTTGATGTTCGATAGATCTCGGCCGAGTTGGATTATCAAGCACTAATACCTTAAAAAAAGAATTAAAATAAATACCTATAACTCATTAGACCAGGAAAATCTATTTACAGGATAATGTTTTTTTTAGCTCTAAGCTGTCTCTTCGATTATATAAATGGACATTTTAAAGGGATTTTTTTTTTAATCTCGTATTCTTGAAAAGAACACGGTATCGAGACAGAGATGTAAGATAGTACGTACTCTACCAGTTAACAAGAAATCCTACCAACAATGATATATGTATGTATGTATGTATAGATTGAGAAGCATTGAGGTCATTCATCCTAATAATACTCTAACCCAAACATATTTATTTTCAGAATTCCTATGAGATACAGTACTGTATTATGCTAGAAACACGAGTGCATTCCTAGCTGCTTTAATTATAAAATCAGAGTAGGTAGTGAATTAATTTGTAGGAGAAGAATATTACTCCATTGCTTATATAATTTCTTTCCTTCCGAACCTTTCTGCTAAATTATTAAAGATGTTACTTGTGTAATAAGATTTTATTTATTTATTTATTTATTTGACATTAACTTTAAACATGATAAATTATTGTCGTTCACGGAGAATTCTACATTAATTTGAACTTTCTAAAGCCCAACCAATAAAATGTCTACATGTAAAGAAAAAAAATCTATGTCATCGATCAAAGTGATTATCAAAATTTCAATCAAATTAATTACTACTTTCTTTATTTTATTGTAACAAATGAAATCATATTTTTCTCGGAATATAATACTTTGCTTCCGTTTCACTAGCTACGTGACTGGTAATTAACTTCTCAACTCAACCATATTAAATTAAAAAATCAAGACTAATTAGTACAGAAATAGCTTTAATTGGTGTCCGTGTGTGGCTGTAGAGGTGGACTATTTTTGTGTGCAAAACATGATGTTCAAGTGCCTGCTGAAATGGGATAAAAAAATAATATAAAAAAATTAATCATGATAAATTTAAAACCCTAGTAATAAGAGCTCAATCAACATAAACTTGTAGTTCAAATCATGAGATTCGAATAACCTAATTAAAAAATAAATAAAAATTGTAAAGCCTTTTAAAAAAATATATTAATTTTTTAAATACTTGAAGCACCTAATATGAAAAACTATAAAATCTAATTCTCAATCAATCAAATATTAAATGATAAAATTAAAAAAAAAATCAATTATACAAAATATTAAAAAGAGCAATTAAAAGAATGAGAATTAAAATTGAAAAACAAAATTATTTTGTTTATTTGATTAAAGGGTGAAATTAAAAAGAAAATTCAATTTAGTAAAAGGACAAACAAATCAAAAAGAATGAGAATCAAAATTGATATAAAAAATAAAAACAATGTTTTGATTGAAGGGTAAAATTGAAAAGAATAATAACTTATACAAAAGGGCTAAGAAAAAAATTAGAAATCTAAACAATGAGGATCAAATTGAAAAATACAATATCATCAATTTGAATTGAAGAATGATTTTGAAAACCAATAAAATTTTTACAAAAAGATCAAGGAAAAAAATTAGAAATCAAAAGAATAATGACCAAATTGAAAAATATAATATTTGGTAAATTGAAATTGAAGGATAAAATTTAAAAACAAATAAACTTCAACAAAAAACCAAAATTAAAAATTAAAAAAATAAAAAACTAAAACTGAAATACCAACAATAAAAAAAATCAAATTATAATTTAAGAAAAAAAAAAACTCACCGCCAACAAAAACTGATACCCACCTGTTATTACAAACCCCACCGTACAGAGTCTGGTAATATCTCTGTTTGCAGGTGATTTCAGCTAAAGTCCTTCCCTCGTCAAGCATTACAAACAATTTTTCAGGGAGGAAATTGGATGCACAAACCTCTTCTCATATTTACTTACGTAAGGTTAATGAATAGCTTGTATAAAGGAACTCTACAATATGAGAGAAGAGTGCTAACATCTTGGATCATAAGGAAATTTTTGTTTTTATTACGAGATAAAAACAAGTCACTGCTCAAATATCAATCTCGGTTTTATTTTATTTTTTTATTTACAAGAAATACTTTGATGTTAGTGTTCCCCTGTTCATCTGATATACAAACAAATTTATACACTACCTGCCAGCTATGTGGGGATGGTTTTAACAAGACGATAACTTAATAATCAACAACAAAGCTTACTCAACTTATGAGGACCAAGTCTAAAGCACAAACCCAGGCATAACCATATATAACAAAACTTCGACAGGAACAAAGCTGCTGAAAGCCTTCCTGCTTGTTTTTGTCAAGAGAGATCCATTCTCATTTCACACGGAATCAATCTTTAAGTTGATCTGCTCTAGTATATCTTCAACACAATATGCCACTTCGAATTCATTAATAATCTATTCCCAGTCGCCTCATTTCAGCTTGGAAAGTTGGACTGGAAGTTAGCGTTCGATGGGCAAGTGTCCTTATATCTTCCCTTGAACAGTCTCGTGAAATACGAACCAGTTCCCAGAGCGCACCTCCGCTTATCATGTCCTTTGCGTTCACTTCTGTAATGTAACAAATGCTCGCATCTCAGATGCATTCAATGGACGATCGGCTTTTTCAAATTTTAAAAGGACGGGCAAAAACTTACCATGTTGTGCCAAGTGACAGAGCGCAAGCTCTATATGGCGCCTGATTGGTGATGCTTCATTGTTAGCATTCTGTACTATCCATGGAAGCACTCCATCCTCAATCAAAAGAGACCTTCCATTCTTAGTTCCTGCACAATTAAGTGCCAACGTTATGCTTCATGTAAGTATCATGGACAAGGAGAGGCTTTGGAATTTTCAACATGGCAAAACAATTCTGGGGTACATAGTCCACTACATAATTGTATGACAAGCAGAGCAAACCAAATACAGACAAACTTAACTAAGGCCTCTTTCTAAGATACGTACCTTGAGTTGATGCTCTGGACTCACACTTGGCAAAATTTGCTATTCCACGGGCAACTTGTGCAAGTACATCAGGATGCCTACATCTAACCATCCCTAGCAAAGCCTTGATGCCACCTTCACCTCTTAGCTTCATCTGCAACTTATCTGAATAATTCATCATTGCACTATGTTAAAGTTTACAATGGCATGCCAGCTGATAGACTAACTCAAATAAATTGGAAATTTTGCAGTAGCACTTAAATTGTAACAAAGCTCTCGTTCACACCTCACACATGCTGCCACATCATTTTCCTCAGCTTACTTATCTATGTACAAAGCTTGTGTGAAACTGAACTCTTTCGTGTACTCAAGCTCTTTTATATTTGTTAGATTTTGGAAAAAAAACCACTTAGCTTAGATATGTTAGCATTACTTGGTGAATCGTCAGTCCCATACAGAGTCTTATAAAATAAAAATTATAAAAATATATTTACTTACCTAAATCAAGCTAATTTATATAGTACCAGGTTTAATCATGCCAGCCTCGGGTAGCAGCATGAACAACTAGCTTAGCTGCTAAACTTGCACAATTTTAAGTTTTTCAGGGAAATATGGATGCTAAGGCAACTAGTTCAAGGGAAAACACTGCTTTACTCATCTAATGATGCAAATGTTTGCATACATAATCATATCTAGCCGATGCAAACCATAAGATTGGAATTCCTATATATTTACAAATGCTAATTTAAAACAGCTAAAGTTACTGATAAAAAGCCCCTCATCCCCAAGCAACACTTCATATACAGTCGATTTTGTCTGTCTGTTTACGGGTGATTCCTTGCAGTGGTAGTTGAGATCAGGGCTTGTTTATTTAATGTTTATTCCCCAGTAATATGAAAAAATCTAATCAGATATCCATTTATGGAATTGGGTAAATCTTCAAACAAGCTTAAAATGCAAACAACTAGTAAACTCAGCAGAGAAAAGTAATAAACATCAAATGGGGTCAAGAAGCTTACCATTTCCACAAAGATTTGCAATGGCTCCAGCAACCATTCGAAGTGTTTGAGGATCCTCAGCACTGCCTGCTGTCATTGATAGCAAACGAATGCCTCCTTGAGACATTATTAGCTCTTGGTTGGTTTCTGATTGAATACATGAAGAACATGAATAAGGTCAAAACCAAATTTAAAATACCCATGATAAATGTATCCAGAGTATCACCAAGATCTCCGTGATAAAATAGATCGTCTCTGATAATGGATGCAAAACTCACCATTCATAGCAAGATTGGCAATTGCACCTGCTGCAACTCTATGTATGGTCTCATCCTCGGAGCTTCTAAGCAGCATCAACAAAGACTTAAGACCGCCAGCTTCTACAATCTTCTCTTGATTTGTTTCTGCGTATTAGATGGGGATTGCGATCATTTTGGAACAATGAAATAGGAATGAAAGGCCTTTTTTCCCTGGAAGTGATCATGCTGTTTGCAGATATATAATTTTGTTGTAGTGTAGACTATCAAATGCAAATTCATCAAAGAAAAGGTCAACAACAAAGTAAAACAGATTATGAGAAACAAATGTAACACAACAAAACACTCATCTGATTTTGCACCAAAAAATTGAAGAGTGCATGAGATGTTACATTAGTATGCAATGCTGCAGTTTTTGGTAAAACAATAAAAGATGAGTGAAGGCTTTGGAGCTTGAATTGTGCGATTCAAAATGTGATTCAGCTCTTGGTTTTGCATTGTTTATTAATGCCATTTTCAATAGAAATTTTGAATTGATTAATCCATACTTCTTCCAATATTATTTTTACTAATACATCCTCTTGTGGTTATATTCAACTTCTGCTTTGGGAACACGTGCATGTATAACAAATATCAACTTTTCAAGTCTAAAACTGTTCAACTTAGAAACAGGCCAGTTCTTTCTTGACATTATCTAATGACACGACAAAATACCAGCCCTTCACATCCAATCTACTGTCTGTAAATCTGTCAAGGAGAAAGGTGTTTTCCATTCCAAAGTTGTGTCCCTTGCAACTCCGTAAGTTCATGCATCAACCTATCATCTACTTCCATTCAACTAGTTCCCTGAAAACTAACCTTTTTTATTCATCAATATCAAGTAGGCAGGGATGCTTAGCAATGATCAAATCTCAGAATCTCCCCTTTCAAAAGAAATAAGTCTTTCGAGAGTTAGATGCTATCATGTTCACCAATATCAACTAGGAAATGCTTCAAGTATAAATTAAACATGAAGTTCAGAAATCACTATGTCTGTGACACCCTACTGGAGAGTAGATCAGCACTAGCACAATTCTGAATAAGTTGGCGCTGCCCATAAAAAGAAGTTGAAGCATGTGTTGGTAGAGAACTAGAAAGAAACCTTCAGCTGCCAGATTTGCTACCACCTTCACAGCATGAATTCGCACATCAACATCTTCTGCTTCAAGCAAAGACAAGATCCTTTGCAATCCCACTGAAGAAAAATTGGATTTTGTTAGGAAAGAACAATATGAAAGCAGTTCCATTAGCTTACCATGTGGACCAAATTGAAAAAATAAAGATAAAACAAGTAAACACCAGGACTACCTTGTTCAAAGAGTTTAGCTATTGAGGACTTTTCTCCATTTCCCAAATCATTGGTCTGTGGCTGCCTAACTTGCGACAAGAGAGAATCTAGACTACCAGGAACTTTTTCAGACCCTCCTTTATCAATCCTTCTTGCTGTCTAAAACATAAACATATCAGTCAGCATTTGAATTTTGGATACCTTGTGGGGGCATTAGCATAGATTCCATGAGCAAACATTTATGCATTGGAAAACGTAGAACATATGCCTTGGTTGCCTGCTAAATTGTTATGAATTACAATGGCTAATATCACAATCCATGCCGCCATCCATCATCTCTCACTATTTTCTCAGTTTAGGTTTCGAAAAGAAATAATCATGCTTGTAAGAATTGCAATGCTTGTATTTGAGGTTTATAGGTAATTACTAAGTTTTCCTATCAATTTAGGCACTTGTTTCCTATGAGAGAGACAATTTTTTTTTCTCTCAAAAAATTCCCAACCAAATTGTTCCTTGAAGAAATCTGAATTAGATAGGTTTCACTAAGCTATAGCTATAAATTCCTAGAAGAGAATACCTCATCGGCCTCAAAACTTATTTGCAACAGCTGACTATGTAGTATTGCTATTTCTCCTTCAAGTTTTTCTTTCTGGCATGCCTCATCCTCCAGCATCTTTTGAAGCTTTGACATATCAGATTTTGCTAATGCCTTGTACATCAAAGGTATAGTTATATGTGAACCCAACCTGAGCAAAAGATACAGATAACAGAAAAGTAAGAAGCACTGAGAGGTAGAATCAGTCAAACATACCTCTGACTTCTTCAATTCAGCTAGTTGACTTTTAAGTTTATTAACTTCCTCTTCAGCAGCCTTCCTCAAGAGAGTTTCCTTCTGAAGCTTTTTTTTCATCTCAGAAAGCTCCTCCATATTAGCTACCCTGGAATCCTATGCATATGAGGGGAAAAAAAGGCTAAAATTGTTTAGTCAGACAGTTGGGTCTGTTTAGTCAGACAGTTGGGTCAGTGGATGTACATCCACAGAATTTTGGAGGAATCTAGTAGTGCTGTAGGGAGGACACGGAAGAATCATGACACAATAAAAAAGGAGGCATCACAAGGAAGGATCAATTTCAGAACTACCTCTCCATTAGATATCCAATTTGAACTTTCATCTTTTAGTCCAGCAGCATTTTCTCCACCAGCATGCTTCTGCTGATTCATCATCCATTTCTCTTCTAGCTTCTTTATTGACTCCATATACTCTTTCTGATAATTCAACCTCTCCTTCTATAAAAAGTGAACATAAGGAGTTAACATGCCCAATGCCAAGAGAGAGAAAATGCTAAAGAAAAATCAGGGGGCAAAAAAGACATGGGCAGTACAAGTCAATTGTTTCCCACATCTATCCATCCCGAGAGAGAAATGTGTGCATCCAAATAACCACAAAAACACAAAATGATTTCAGTATGAGTTGGTAACAAATTATTCTCAGCATAAAGTTTGGAAAGGTCAATGTTTAAATTTTGCATTTCAAAAATACAAGGCGTGATATATTCTATAGACAAAAACCAAGAGTACAAGGCATGATAGTATTCTACAACAAAAACCAAGGGACAAACTTTAACTGAAAATGATACACAAACATCCCCCTCCCTCCCTCTCGCTCTCTCTCTGCCCACACAAAACAGTACTTCATTATTAAAGAAACACTCACCTCCATTTCGACTGCATAGTTTCTTTCAGACTCCAAAATTTGATGTTTTGCTTCAGTAGTTACTCTTTCAATTTCATTCTCAAATGCTTTCTGCTGCTTTTCATGTTCTGCAATAAGTTTCTCCAATTGTATGTCTAGTCTTCTAGACAAACTTTTGTAATCAAATTCCTCCTTTAATTTCAACATATTCTCCACCTTCATTGCCTATGAGAGGAAAAAACTTTTAAAAAATAAACCAACACCTTTCGTTAATAAGGGATCAGTTAATACACTATTGATTTTGTGCCTGAGTCAAGTTCAATGTATGTATATTTAATAGAGCCAAATATAAATCTATTAAGATTATGGCAAGAATGAAGCATGTCCAGACACAAGTGCAAGGAGCGCTATGTTGATGATGGTAGGAAAAAATAAATGAAACTACGCAGCCCAGGCATTGACTTCGGTTATTGGTACCCACCCTTTGTCCAAACATTATAGTACTTGTTGTCTCTCCTCGATGGCGTGGTGATGGACCGATAGTAATAACCAGTGAAGTCCTCGCCGTGCCTGTCAATATTTCACAGAGTCAGGGAAAACATATCCTATAAGAAGATTAAATAACTCCATTAGTGCTAATGTATTACCTCCAAATGAATCTCGAAGCAATCTAGTAAGCTTTGAATCACGAATTGGGACATGTGCGCTATTTTCCGCGAGAGCATTAATGCACTTCCCTAGTGCACTCAACGAGAGATTGATGGATTTGGCTTCCTCCAATGCGTGTCCCTCACTCCCTGCCAAATAATGGATGAGTAAACGGACTTTAACAAGTAAAAGAGAGCTTGACACTCAGAAAAATATACCTAAAGAATGGCCCATGTAGAATCAAAACTAATATAACCATTTGTCAATATCTACACCTTTTGCATTCCACAAGCCAACATGCACAAAGAAAAATTTACCAAAATAATAATTGACTGGCTAATTTAGAAATGTATTGATTAGAACAAATTTTCAACAAGAATGATTTAGCTGGAATATATAAGAAGAGGATATTACTAGATCATGTGAAGGCAGGAGAGGGGAACTTTTAATTTCCATTTCTTGATTTCAACAAACCTGACTTGTCAATGCGCTCTGAACCTGCAAGATCTACTACGACTAGCTTTCCCTTACGAACAACAGGAGGCTTCAAACTTTTAGCCATGTGGGAATTGTTGCCATTTTCGTTTGAAAGAATAGAATCTCTTCCCTTGACAGACCTCTTTACATGTACCTAAAGCATTTGCAATGTCTATTTCTTGTCAAAATCTCAAAAGATTTCAAATAGGTTTGCTGCAGTTTCAAAAGCACTAGAAAGTGAAGGGCAAATTTATTCACCATCAGAATAGCATGACTACGAGATGATTCAGTATTCAATTTTGTATTTGCGGCAAAACGATGAGCTTCTCCTAGTCGCAATAGTTCAACAAAACTCTGCTGATTCCTAATTTCAACTAGGCTAGCCCCAGGAAGTGAAACATCTCCACTTTTTGGGTCTTCTACAATAGAAATATTGTCATTAGTAGGATCAAGGAGGTCTTGTATGGTCTCCATGTACAGCTGCACAATTTTTAAGAACAGGAATATTAGATCATAACTTGGATCTAATAAAATTCAAAATATCCAAAATAAATAAATAGCATAGATACTAAACAAAGAAAATTACAACATCATACGTATAAAAATAATTCATAGTAAATCCAACAACCTGCAGATAGGACACTGAGACAGAATCAGTCTCTAGAGAAACATCTGCTAATATGTCCTCCATAGCACGAACCATAATTCCACGAGCAGCAGTGTCTTCCTCTCCAAGTCGTCCGAGAGTGTATGTTTTACCAGTACCAGTCTGCCCATATGCCATGACTGTCCCATTGTATCCATCCATAACACTCTGCAGCAGCAAATAACAAATCAGCATGTCATCGGAATCCCATAAAGAAAAAAAAAAGCCATAGCAAAACATAAATCAGTGTAATACTTGATAATCAGTATGTATATGATTCAATGCTATGAACAGGAGAAGTGAAACAATCAATGAAGTTCATAAGACAACATAAATAGTGAGCATCTGTTTCAACATTATAATCTAAGTTCCATCACGAATAATGAATCAAGGAATCTAATAGGAATTATGCATACGCACAGGAGATCCATCTAATTTAACAACTTTTAACTTTATTTATGAAAGTGCCTAATTAAGAAGTTATGATAATAGTGATATTCTGTGACAGTAAGCCCCCCCCGGGGCCAGTTAAGGACATCTGAATCAATAATCCTAAGTACAAATCTTCAACATAAATAACAGATTTAAATTCATTTGTTGGTACCTCTACAACAGGCTTTGCCACAACTTCATAAACACGTTTTTGCGATGCAAACTCAGTCAGCACTTCATCAAACTCATATGTATCAGAATCCCAGTTATTTTTCCGAAGTTTCAACCTCTTAACCTAAAACCAAACCAAGAAAAAAAACAGTTAGCTACAGAAAAAAATCACATAAAGATCAGACGCGCATTTAAACAATTTTGTTCTAAAAAAACCTCAGGCTGTAATTCTACACAATCAGCAAAATCAGCATCAGCTACCATCTCCTCTTCATTTCGTGGTCGCAATCTCACTGCTACCCTAACTCTTCCAGGAACTATAAACAAATAACAATAACTAATTAATTAATTAATCACTCACTTAATAAGAAAATCATTAAAAACAAGAGAATTCAAATTAAAGACGCAACAAAAAAAAAAGAGTAACCTTGGATATTAAAAAATTTAAAAAGAGATGACAAATAAAGCGAGACGTCGACGGTCAAAAGAGAAGGCCGGTATATCTAACCTCCAGTATCATCTTTAGCGGCGCCAAGAGAAGGAGGAGCGCTCTTACGGAGCCCCGAGCCCGGCAATGACTTGGACTTAAGTGAATTTTTAGGGTTTGAATTGACAGACAGAGGCTTCTCCACTTTGTTATTGTTAGTACTTAGTGAATTCCTACTGTAATTACCATTTCTATAAACACCTGCCGCCGTAGTGGCCATCTTAGCTCAATGAGAGCGAGGCAGTGAGTGAGTAAGCGAGCGACAGAGTGAGTCTGCAATTTTGATTTCTGTGAGTCTTTTGTTTGATTTTCTGTTTGGTTCGCGAGAAAATTAAACGGCGCTGCTGTTCGGGAGTGAAATTTAAGTTAGAGAGAGAGAGAGAGTGAAAAAACGAGGATGGAGTGTGTGAGTTGAGAAAGAAAGAAAGAGGGAGAGGTTTTCCGAGTTTTTAGAGGGAGAAATGGGTTGTGGGTCCCGGATTTGACTCTCCATGTTTTTAATTCTTCGTGATTTGGAACGGAGTTACGGAGATGCCCTTGCTTAATTTAAGAGAAATTGTGCAATGTATGCATTAGCATGACAGTGCATTTCAGGTGTCGTGTTAGAAGGACGAGGTGGTGGATTAAATGACTAGATTGACCCTTTCCCGCTTTCTACCTAACGATTTGATTAACCGTCAAGAAGAGTTTGATGAACTTTCTAACGGTTAATTTGTTCTTTGAAGTTGATCAATTATTGTTTTCTATTTATATATACTAATGATTCTAATGTATTTATTCCTCATGAATTAATAAAATCTTCTAAAATTTCCACGAGTGCAAGCATGTGTTTTTTCTATGATCAAATAATATTTGTTTTCCTTCTCTATGTTGACAGGTTTTTTTCTCAAAACCATACTTAATGATTCATGATTATCACACTTGTACACCGATATAGTTAATCTACACAATGGTGAGATAATTATTTTAATAAGAAATTAATTGAATGTATAGTTAATCATCAACTATGAAGTGATTGTAATTGGTAATTACACAGCGATATAAATAAGCTTTTAAAGCACAATAAATAAAAAAATAAATATGTAATAGTCAGTAAATTAATTATCATATCTTTCAAAGAGTTCGTATATAAAATGTAAATTTTTTTATATGTTCTATATTTTATGATCCCATAAAGATTTATTAGTATTTTTTTTTGACAAATATATTTTTAATTAATCAATTTATGAAAGTCCATAACGTTCTTTGTGCGTATGGTTTGGACCCAAACCATGGTCATGGACCTTGTTATTAGGCTCATTCCCAACACCTTCATGGGCTCGGATGTGATACGTAATTTATGAGGGCTTAGACAATACACCCGAGCTCAAGTGTTGGGTCTCCTCCAAGCATCATTTGGGCTAAAGTGTTGAGCCTAAGCTCGGGTGTTGAGCCCACGCTTGGTACCCCTATTAGCTCAGGTGATATCGCCTAAGCCCAAGCTTTGAGTATATGCCAATTACATCTTAGGTTTATTATTGTTTATATCAAATATATTTATCTTTTATTAATAAATATATAATGAATATTTGTTTCTCATTAATGTTTATGTCAAAGATATTTATTTCATATTAATACATATGTAATATATATTTATTTCTCATTAATGCTATCAGGATAAAATGATTTTTTAGTCCCTCAACTCAAGTAACAAGATGAGGTACGTAAGCTACAAATACTTCTTGAACTATGCATGTAAAAAGTTCATATTTTTTCATTATCAACATCCATATATCATTTTCTTACATAATATTTATTATAACATGAAAACAATAACAAATAACTTTATTTTTAGAATTTAATATTCTTTTACATATTTATTAATCTTTCCCTCTACAAATATATTGATTTAAGTATACGAGGGTCTCAAATTCATTAACATGCGATTTTTTTGAAGGTATTAAAGCATTGTAAGAATACGAATTTTGTAACATTATCGAACGTGGATTTTAGCACATTGTGTTACCTAACTAGACTGTGGACAATTTTTACAGTTGTGGGAATGCTTTTTATGATATAGAAAAGTAGAGATTGGTTCACTTAAAACTATAGTTTTGAAACCTGGTCTGGCTGATCCGGAGCTGGAACCGGGCCGGGTTGAAGAAAAAATAGAGAAAGAAAAAATTCAATGTGACCCGGTTGACCCGACGACCCGGTTGCAACCCGTTGACTTCTTTTTTTTTTTTACTAAAACAACGTCGCTTTGATTTAAAAAAAAATTGATCTAGGTGACCCAGCCAAAACCTGAAACTCTGGTTTTGAACCGGGCCG
>Ga0307511_10003254_pt1 | contig 16710 bp, 12 predicted proteins | sample 13_EM_MG_FD_200266 | JGI IMG/M metagenome (GOLD analysis project Ga0307511, IMG submission 200266) | Populus trichocarpa ectomycorrhiza microbial communities from riparian zone in the Pacific Northwest, United States - 13_EM | ecosystem: Host-associated > Plants > Roots > Unclassified | place... | reverse complement strand
CTGTTATCATATATATATATATATATATATATATATATATATATATATATATCCATATAGATTCAAGACCATTCTAATACACATCTGTCATGGGATTGATACATTGCAGGCAGCTAACGCAACATGCTTATGCACTTTCACTATTTTCTAAGGGAACTTTAAGATTGCGGTTGAACCATACTTTTTAAATGTTTTATTTGTTTTTAAAAAAGCTTCAGATTAATATATTGTGAGTATTTTTTTATAGTCTTAATATTTTGATATAAAAATATTATTTTAATATATTTTAAATACAAAACACTTTTAAAAAATCATTTCATATTACATCTGCAGGCACTTGAAGGGAAGTACTAGCAGTAGGAAGTAGGAACAACAAAAGCAAACAGTGGATCAAGCCCCGTCCTCTCAATGTTCAAATATTATTTGATGGAGAAGTCTGTTTCCTTCCTGCAGCCATAGTATTAGAAAATTAAAGAAAGGAAAATAGTAAATTGGTAGGTTATTTTGACGGGGATAACACATCCACGCATAGATTACGCTATTCTCAAAAACACAGTTCAATATATATGTTATCTTGTTAGAACAATGTAACCTATTGAAGTATAAATAAAAACCTTGTTTTAATCGTTTTTTATTCGTTTTTTAATCGGTTATTGGAGATTTCTAGTTATCGAAATAGATTTTTTAAAATTAGATTTAGAAGATCATGTTTTGCCGATTATCTTTGATTTTCTTGGATTTTTTGTGTTATTTTAAATTTTATAATATATTTTTTATATTTTAGGATAGTTTTTTTAGCCTATAAAAAGGCAAAATTTATTTACTTTATCTGCAGAAAAAAAAACTAGAATCGAAACTTGCTACCCTCTTCACCTTTTTATGGATGTCTTTTTATTAAAAAAAAAAAAACCTTAAGAAAAAGGGGTCGAAAGGACAGAAACACACATCCAATCAAGTGTCCATCAAAAGTCTAAGGGAGAGAGTAGAATCCACGCATCCAGTCAATTAAATACACAGAGTATGGCCAATCCAAGGCAGTGTAGTGCTCATGTAACAAACAGTATGGTAGCAGCTTTCAAAGGCAAAGCCTTGCTGTATACATTACACATGAACTTGGAACCCTAACCTCAACTTTTGTCACCCATGTACAGCAAGCACTCTTAAGCCAGCCAGCCAGCCCCATGTGAATATAACCCATAATATCACTAGCTAGCTAGCCAGCCACCTGTACCCTTTCGGACAACAGCCATCAGACTTTTAACAGTCTCGGCAGGGACTCCCTTTCACTTCACTGCCTCACGCTCAGCTTTAGTCACTGCTCCGGAGAATGATACAAATTGTTTTTTAAATCAAAACAATTAAAATAATATTTAATTTTTCAAAAAGACAATTAAACCGCAATGCCAAACTTGCCTCGCTAGCCTTGCCGTCCAAGCCAAAGCCAAAGCATCGGGCACCCTTTTATATATATATATATATATATACAATGTATCCTCCACAGTCCACATAACTATCAGCACAATACACCTCTTTCTTCGCTCTTGTGGACGCTTGTTTTTTTGGTTGTTTGAAAGAAAGAGAGAGAGGTACTAGTTCAAAGATGGGTGTTATTGGGTTTTGTGTTGATTCAAATAGGGTGGTTTTGTGTGGTAAGAGGAAGCTAAGGAGCTTGTTTTGGAGGGTTAGAGCGGAGATAAGGAGACAAGTGAAGAGCAGCAAGTCCAAGCAAAGGCTTAGCTTCAATTACGATCCTTTCAGCTATGCTCTCAACTTTGATGATGGCAACTTTGGTTTCTTCTGCTGATCGTGAAGTTTTCAACTCTCAACAACAAAATGACAGTAGATGAGGCACAAGCGGTAGCATCTGCAGTACTTTTAGCAAGAGAAGTTACTTATCAAGCAAAAGGATATGCTTTTCTTTTGTTTTTCCTCTTGATTCTAACTCCTTGCTATTCGAAGTCTAGTTCTAGGTCAAGTTTTAATATTTAGTGGAGAGATCAGTGTATGTAATTTTGAAATTAGAACCCAACTTCCAATGGTTACTGCTCTAGCTTATATATATACACGATCTTTCAAAACATCATACGTTCAGTTCTTGATCTCTTTCTCTTAACAATTCATCAATGGATCAAGGTGGAAGCAGGAAAAGTTGATCTTTATGTCATTAATCTAATTGGGATCCCACTTCAAAAAACTGAAGAAGTAAGGAGAGAGTACAGAGTGAGGTATAGATCCTATTCTTTTCTGGTGCAGTGGTTGCTTTCAGTACTGTTAATGCCAAACCTGTTGTGCTTTCAACATCCTATATGCGCAGATCTACATGGTTAGTTTTGGTTTAAGTCAAGAACTCAATGGCTTGTCATTTTATACACTAGTTATTTGTGAATTCTCTGCTTGATTTGATTAAATTCACCATCCATTTCTTCTAAACTGTATGGCTAGTTGGACATGGTTGAATTGTCTCTATCCTCCTCCTGCACCACTTCAAGGCAAAAACAAAATGTATGCCAGCTTGGCTTGAATCATCTGTCAACATCTTCTACTTGTTTTGTTACCCAGTGCCATCCATTATCATTCTTTCTTCTTTTTTTCTTTTTTTTTATAATCCAGGATGTCTTGGTCAGTTTACACAGGCAAGTAAAACACTGCAAAAATGATAGATATGTATATTAAGGCTTGAACTCAGGATATATAGAGAAATCTGACAGGACCACTGGGCTAGAAGCCTCGGTGCCATTATCATTCTTTCTGATCTCCTTGCTTGCAGTAATTTTGTGTTGCACCATGCTGCCCAACTAACTTGTAAGGTCATTATTATTTTGTACAATCAGAATTTTGTCATTTTTATGCATAGACTACCGGTGGAAATGGGAAATTTGCTCCCGTTTCGATTTATTGGTTTTCGAGTTTGAAGAGAGTGGACCATGATGAAAACGTAGAGCCTTTTTTATGACTTGAATTCTTACATAAGTCAATGTAGCCAGTATGAAGAAAGCAAACAAAATGCATGCCAGCTTGGCTTGAATTGGGTACTGTTGGTTTTTCATATGGTATTATTATTATATTACGCAAGAGTTCGTGGAAACTGGATGGTGATGATCCACCAGTTCTACAGTAATGCTCGCTCACCCTTGTTTGCCTCATCCATCCATCCATCCATCCATGTCCTTTGAACCCACATTATCACATAAGCTATTATATGGAATTTGTCCTCCTGCTCCGCTGGAGGCCGCCCTCTGACAAAAGAGAGATTGCATGCGAAGGCTTGGACCATTTGATCATCATCATCATCATAGCAATGGCCCATTTCACCACAGAGTCTGAGCCCTACCTCTATATATGATATCAACAGAACCTTGTATCTTAGTTCCAGTGGTTTAAATAGTTCACCGTTCAATGTTCTGGTTTTTATCCTTTCTTTCTTTACCCATTTCCCCTACTATTTTACACAAAATTGAGAAACAAAGTTATTTGAAAAAGAAAATGAAGCTGATATAGAGGATTTGTGTTCTTAAGAAATATGCATGGAGGTGATTCAATTCTAGCTGATGCTCAAACTTGCTTGAAAATTCTCTTGATGGTCGGTCGAGTAAAAACATAGGTATGAAATAATAGTTATTCAGACCATGAGGACTAACTAATTAAATGCTTAAACTACAGGGACTCGATCATAATTAATTATTTTTAACTCTCTAACTTTAGGGGTTCTAAAGACCCGCGCGCAATTTCCTCGAAGAGAGAGAGAAATCTAGACCGTCGGTATAAAAACCCGAGAAAACTCCAAGGGTGGATATATGTTGCCAAGTCATGGATCCACGTCAAAAAATCATTTCCCTCACACATCAAAAACCGAAAGCAACCAATTGGCGCCATTGTAAAACCGCCAAAGCTGGAATTTCCCTCTCTTTTATTTTCATTTCCCCCCTTAAAAAACACAGCTAAGCCCATTTCTTCTTATTCTCAAAACGAAAAAAATAAAAAGCATCACTCAAAGAGAAGAATTAGGTAAAAAAAACAAATTTCTCACGAGTTAGAAGAAGAAATGGCAAGGAAGAGAGTGGAGGCTGAGTCTACAGATGGGTCTGTTGATGCCAATACTACCACTTCACTTGTTCGTGCGAAAGATGGCAGTGCTTTTACTAAGTGGTATTTACTTGCTTTCCCATTTTCCCCACCTTTTTTATGTTAATAATCCTGAGTTTTTCTTATCTTTGTCTGGAGGTTTTAAAGAAATGTAGCTTTTTTTAGGCAAATTCTGTTTCTGGTTTTTTCTTTCTTAATCTAATTCCGTGTCATTGACTTGGTTCTGGGGTTTAAAATTATGGGTTCTTTGAATTTCCGAAGAAATGGAGAAACCCAGTCACAGAAAGTAATAAATTATTGAAATAATTGGCGGGTTCTGTTTTTTGAATTGATTTGATGAGAGGAATTGGATTGAAATGTGAAATAAATTTATGCAGTGAGGAGTGCAAGAAGGATGTGCCAGTGGCTCTTATAAGTTTCCACAGCTGTAGCCTTGATGCTAAGATCAAGATGAATTTGGGTTGGTTCGGCACCATCGTCTTTGTGTAATTAAACAATTAGTTTTATCACTTATTAGTAGGTCAATTACTAAATGGGTTTTAATTACTTTTTATGATTTAGAGGCTCAAGTTGTTGAAAAGCCAACTGAAGCTAAGCAGAAACCAGCTGAGAGGTACTACTCGTTTCTTGTACTAGCTTATTAATTGGCTAATTATTTGTTATAATTTGGTTATTATGAATTTACGATTTGGTTTGTGATTTTATTTTTCCTTTTGTAGGAAGAAAGGAAGTTCAACTGAGCCAAAATTGAAGAAAGCTAAAAAAGAAAAGAAGGGCAGGGATCCAAATGCACCGAAACGCCCTCCCACTGCATTCTTTCTCTTTATGTAATGCTCTCTGCTGCTTGTTTGTGTGATGCAGTATAATGTTGTGATAATTTGTTTAATTGGGGATGCTTGCATTGACGTGTTTCATTGTTTAATTAGGGATGACTTTAGGAAGGAATACAAGGAAGCGAACCCGGACTCTAAGGATGTTAAGAAGGTAAATTAAATGTAGTGTTGTATGTCATTTTCAGGTTTATTTTGTGGGTTGGGTTTACTAATGCTAATGCTGTGTTTAACAAAATTCAGGTTGCGAAGGAAGGTGGTGTGAGATGGAAGTCAATGACCGATGAAGTGAGTGTTGGTTTAACACATTGTTATAATCATTTGTGTACACACTTAATAGCTATTGAATGGTTTGTAATTGTTTTGTTTTAACTCGAATTTATTTCAGGAGAAGAAGCAATATGTGGATAAGGCTGCTGAGCTCAAGGCAGAGAATGACAAGGCATTGGAGAGTGACAACGCTGAAAATGAAGATGTGGGTTCGCAATCATTTCTGAATTTATTGATTTATTGACAATGTTGTTATGGATTTAATACTATAAGCTGTTTGTTTTGTTTGTTCTTATTCAGGACGAAGGGGTTTCTTCAGAGAAGGAAGTAGCCGATCTTGAACTGCGAGATAAAGAGGAGGAAATTTGAAAGTGTTTATTTTGTAGTTCTGTTTTCTGGTAGTGAGTCTGCCTAGTTGCCTTGTAAATTTTGGATCTGCTTTGGTTAACTGGTATGGAATTTGTTTAGAGCAATGCAATCTTGGTGTTTTTAAGTATGAGTTGCAGTTTATTTAGATTCTTGGATGCAGCTTCTTATCTTTTGAGCCATTAATGTGGCTGAGCTTTTAACTTCTTTCTTTAATGGTGATTGATGGTGCCCCATCATACCTTTAATATGAGATATGAATTGCTGTTGCTGAGATTTGGATGTTCAATTTGATTCTACCATGGCCTGTCAGATGAGTTGTGCCAAATAGCAGTTTTTATAACTATAATTATAACATGGTCAATGCCAATCTTGAGTTACCAATCCTGTAGACAAGTTGTATTTTCATGCATGCTTGTAGATGGTAAAAAAAGGATGGTACATTGCAAATATGGAGTGAAAATGGCTATAAATAATGGGATTTTATTTCTTCAATGACATGATATGTATCACTAAACATGGCTACAGGAATTTTAAGCAAAAGAACAAAAAATGAACTATAACTGTTGCAGAAAACATAAACTGTCTTCCTTGCCTCTCAGGTGACAATGCTCATTTGATATTGAGCTTGTATCCTTGGTGATTGAGTCAGCATCAGACTGGCCCATTTCTCCTTATTTTTCATTTCTTTGTCCTACAAAGTGGCAGAGGCTTGCCACATAAGCATAGATTGTGAGCATAAGCACCTGCAGGGAAGATATTATAAGGTCTACCTTGTGGGATCTCTCCACAAAGCCTGTTGGCCCTGAAGCTTGCATGTCTCAGATTTGTAATCCCCAACAAGCTGGCTGGGATTTTCCCTGTGAGTCTGTTGATAGAAAGGTCAAGCCATTGAAGATTCGACAAGAGCCCCAAGGTAGTTGGAATGGTGCCTGTTATCTGGTTCCTTGAAATATCCATCCTCTCCAGTTCTTTCAGGTTTGAGATTGAACCAGGGAACTGACCTGTAATCTTGTTGCTTCCTATGTTTAGAACCTTCAAGCTCAATCCTTCAATGAATTCTGGCATTGTGCCTGAAATTTGGTTCCCTGATACATCTAAAACCTCCAAAAAGCTGCTTGTCCTGTTATTTAAGATCCTTGAGAGAAACCCACTGAGCTGATTTGATTGGAGCTCGATTGAAGAAATTCCATCCGGCAATTTGATGTCGAAAAGGTCAAACTTCAATTGGTTGTTTGACAGCTTGAGCTTTTGCAAATTAGACATGTTGGTGAAGAAACCAGCAATGCCATCTACGAGGAAGTTATCAGATAGGTCTAAAGAGCTCAAAGAATCTGGTCTTGTAAATTTTGGAAGGTTTCCTTCAAGTTTACAGCCAGCTAGATGAACATCTGAAAGTTGTCTATCTTTGATCCAAGCAGGAACTGTCCCTAAACTGAGGTGGTTGTAGGACAGGTCTATTGACAATAGAGAAGGAAGACCTCTGCCTTCAATAACTGGAAAGGGATCTGAGAGCCCATTTCTGGATAAGTTAAGGTACCAAAGGTTCTGTAAGCTTGAAATGGATGAAGGGATTTGACCTGTAAGCCTATTAGAACTCAAAGAGAGATGAGTAAGAGATTTTAGGCCTGCAATTTGGTTTGGGATTCTTCCTGTCAGCTGGTTATGATCCAGGGACAAGTCCTGAAGTTTGACCAGGCTGAACAGTGAAGGTGGTAAGAGCCCAGACAATTGGTTATTGGACAGGTCAATGAAGGTGAGGTTTTGAAAGTGCCCCAGAATATCTGGAATCAACCCAGACAACAAATTGAAACTCAAATCAAGAGATTGCAAACTAAGGAAATTTTGGAAAGTGGTTGGGATAGGACCTGATAACAAATTTCTTGCTAAACTCAACTGCTGGAGCTTTTTAAAATTACCTAGGCTTGGAGGAATCTGCCCTCTCAAATGGTTTCCATTCAATGAGAGGATATTGAGCAAGGGCAAACGGCCTAAACCAGGAGGAATGTTCCCTTCAAGAGAATTATCCTCTAGGACCAATTGTGTGAGATGGGTCAAACTAGAGAAGCTTTCAGGAATAGGACCTGCAATATGCTTCATACCACTTATCACCATCACCTCTAAGAATGCCAAACTGCCAAGAGAAGGTGACAAAGTGCCCCTCATGTAAATGCCACTGTCCCTCGCAGGTCCCTGCAACACCAAATCAGTAACCCTACCTGTAGCAGGGTTGCATTGAACACCCTCCCAATCCCCTCCACAACAATCCTTCCCTATCCATGAAGAGAGAATATCTGTAGCATCCTTCAAGATTCTTGCTTTGAAGCCAAGAAGAGCTACCCTGTCCGCCTCTGAGCAAACTGAGGTCTGCAGTGGGGTTATTGTTTGAGCAAGTGACAGTGGTGAAACCACAGCAAGAAAGAAGGATAGCAGTAAAAGCTTAGAAACCCATCCTAGAATCTGCATTTTGGGAAGTGGGTCTTGATCAGATCAGAGAGATGGGTCTTAGAATATATGGATTTTTGATCTGACAAGAAGAACTTTGAATGGGAAAAAGCTAAGACACTCTGAGCACAAATAAAGTAAGAAAAGGGTGTAAAGCAGACCTCTGTGGTTTATTCTATTCCATTTCTTCACGTAGACAGGAAGGTATAATGATGATAAACATGATTCTTAAGAGAGATTTCAAGAAATATAATTGTGGTTTCAACAGAGGGCTGCAAGAAACTGAACCATGTCTCTTATATTTATAGCAGTACCATAATAAAGGAGAGAAAAAAAAAAAAAAAACCCTAGGACATACCTTCTTAGGTTGTTTTTTACTGAATTTTTGATGAGTTTAAAGAGATTCACATGGAAAATTGTGACCGTTGATGGATGTATCACGAGGATCCTATATGTTATTTGAACGTTGGAGCGCACTTCATTCAAATTTACTGCATTTCCACCCTGTTTCAAATCAAATCAAATCAAATCATTTTTTGTTTTGTTTTTGTTTTGCTATAGTGGAGTCCATAACCTGATGCCCTCCCAATTACTATATGGACCTATGGAGTATCATCATTTTTTGTAGCTGGAATTTGCTTCATAGCTAATTAGTTCACGTGAGTGAACGTACCATACCAGAGCCTTTTTACTCTCCTCTGTTTGATAGCTCTCATGTCATAATCTCCTATTTCGATTGTCATAGAATTTGTACAGGAGTGTTTGTCTACCTCCGATACATGTGATCTGAGTTTGCTCTTCACCTGTTGTTATTACCCCCCCTGTCTTAGTTTTATTGATTTAAATTAATTTTGACCAGGTCTTATTAATATAAAATCTTAAAAATTAAAGTTTATATATCCCTTACAAATGTTCTTGTTAAATTTTTATAAAACATAAAATTAGAGAAAAATATTAGCGAAACCTCCATTGTACTGACCTTTAAAAAAGACTAAAAGCATATTGAGATTGGAATGCAGGGATTTCCGACACAACCATATTGAGATCAAAATTAAAAATAAGTTTCTTGAATGAAATTGAAGGGCATTTGTAGAGCTACCATCAATAAAAAAGCTACGGAACGGATAGCAGAGGCCCCAACTCGAGTGATTGGGCGAGGTGCAAGAGATGGATTTAGTGCTGGACCCTAAGCAGTTAGGAAGGAGATGAAGGGCCTACCATGCATGTTATCGTGGTACTGCAGGAGAGCAGAATGTGACGGAACGTTAATTGCAAGTTGTGACCGTTTGATGATAATACAAGTTGAAATTGAAAGGAAAATCTTGACAAAAAAGTAATTAATTTCTTTTGATCGAAAAGACAAAAGTAATTATGATGACAGTTAATCAAAAGGAATGGTTTAGATTCATTTTGTACTCCACCTGGTGATTTCATGTGTCAAGTTTCAACCACCACCATATAATTCCCCCTTCGGGGATAGATAAGGGAAGACGATATGCTTATGATTATTGGCTTTGCTTTTCCTAATTAATCCGAAAGGAAGCTTGCTTGCTTCCTTGCTTAGGCCTTGGATCATGTCAACAGGGTCAGTCCTTTTGCTTAGTGGGATCATGCTTGTGCCCCCCTAACTGCAGAAAGAAAAGAATACTTGCTTGGTTAAAGCCATTCTTTTCCTGTTCACTAGAGAATTTAGGTCAATATTACATGAGAGTAGTGCTATTCTATACTGTGTTGAAATAATATTTTTGTCTTTGCCTCTCTTCATCACGATTCCTAGCTTCGTTTCTGGTGGAGATTCAAGAGCACCCTTGTCATTAAAGAAAAGCTTGCATTTAATCTCTAAGGTATATAATTCACAGGAGAAGGCTTGTATAAGTCAGAAATGTTGAATTTCTTACATGGAGTTTGTCAAAACTACCGCTCTTGTCTTGCAGATTGACTTGTCTGCTTCTACAGTTTCTTTTTTTTTCCACCATAGATGTATTGTCCTTTTGTCCTCTTTTTCCCGGTTGTACACATACCATTCGTTGCTTAAATTGCCCAAGTCTAATAATAGTGTAAAAGGAAAGAAGGATATATAGAAGAGAAAAGGAAAAGAGAAACACGCATGGAGAGATTAAAAGACGGGGATTTAATTTATCTAGCTCTCCAACAAAGATGTTAGAGGAGAAAGGAAGCCCTCGTTACATTCTGCGCCTTTTGATCATCTTCACTGCTCAAATCTCCATCTGTGAAAAATAATTACCAAGTTCAGAATTAAAATGATGAGGATTGTTACTTTCGGCTACATCTTATTTTCGTCTGTCCTGTTCGTAGAACTCACAGCATTAATTTGGCTATTGAAAAAGCTCCCCAGCCAAGACATGTGGTGTCGATATTTGTCCTGGCAAGAGAAGGACAAAAGCCTGCCTTCGCTTTTCAATAATGCTGTCAAGAAATGTGTTTTTTTCTTCTTGGAGTTTTTTCTTGGCATCTGTTATCAGTAGCTACCTTTGATCGATGTTCTATGCCTGTGAGTCGGGGCTTTAACCTTTGTATCTTCAGTATGATTTATATATTTAAGACCTGATCAAGAAATGTACCCTAAAACCCCCCAGAGATCAGACGCATCAAGGAATTATACTTGCAGCAGACCCAAGATCACAAGTGGGATCCTCACCGCACAGCAGAGGGCTCATGAATAATTATCACTAATAACTGGTTAATGACAAGTTTAAAATTGTCTTATTGCCCGTCCAATCACCCTAACAATTCCTAACCTTCCACTAACGAGACACGAACCTATTTGATTTGTCGTGGGGGCCACATCCGACCGTTTATTAGCATATAGAGAGAAGAAGAGAATGTTATATCAACGGTAATGGTTCAAAAATCTTCACGAGAGCTGGAGGTTAAAACCCTAAACAGAATTAGTGAGACGATCGATGATTATGAATCTAATTCACAGGAAATCAATTATGGGTTCTTAATCATGAACTCCCAGTTGAGTTATTAAATAAACAATATCGTCTTTAAATCCCATTTCAATTGACATTATTGACATCCGATATGACTTTCCTCAAGCAAGTTTCTCGTCAAAGAAAAAAGAGGAGGAGGAGGAGGAAATAGGCTGCGATGATTGCGGTAGAACGAGGAGCAATGCCCCACCTGGAAACGACAATGTTGACTGCCTAACATCATTATAATATTTCTTTGCTCAACTCTCAGCCTGGATTGTGATCAGTTTGGAGCCCTCTTAAGTTGAAGTTCATGGAAGGCACCAACACACATTGGATAAAGGTAAGTAAGATCATTGTCCAAATTTGCTTGATGATGAGAACAACCCTAACACATGTAAAGGGTCCCCTACACTTATGATCGTGACATGGCTGTGTATACTATGTACGTACATGAATTAATTAATTAATGGCCTCCGGCCAGTTTTACTATGTAATGAATGATCTCGAGATGTTTTAAAGGGGAGATGTGAGGAGGGATCAGGAAGCTTGTAGGGTTCTTCTGGATGCTTTAACTACTTTAACGAAATGAAACGCAATCTAAATTCTAAATTCTAAACTCTAAACTCAATCTTAAATCAAAACGAAAAAGATTCCCCATGCTTTGCACAAATGTCACAATGTAATGTAGATTAAGATAAAGAAAAAGGGAAGGAAAAGGAGCATGGTGGTCCATTTCACCCTAATATCTCACCTAATCGTTGACATGTTTTGAATTCCCTTTTCATTTGATGCTTGCCCAGCGATCCTTAACAGTGTTATGGATATACAGAGCAAGTACTGTTTTTAATAATATTAATTAGCATATATATATTTCACAGCAAAAAACGGAAAACGTACGTACGTCGCATTGGTGAATTGAGCACCCATCTCTGTTCATTTTGGGTGTAGAATTGATACTTGTATTAGCGAGTTGAACTGCGAAAACCGAAGGCATAAAGGGAGGGAGTAGCAGAGAGATTGGTAAAGTGGCGAGAAACATTTTATAAGAATCGGTGGTGGGCTACTACCCTAGCTAGCTACTACAGCTGTGTTTAACTTTTGCAATCCAGCCTTTACTACAAAAAGAAACACCAACACATGTTAGTTGCAAAAAGTCCTTGTTACATGCCCCTTTTCTTCCTCTTGTAATCTCAAAAAATAGTGCCTAAATCATTCCAGATTGTCGACCGAGCTGTAAGATTAAATCCGGTGCCTGCTTCAATTATCTCCGCGACACAATAAACTAGATCACCACAATTTTACGAGCACAAGCTGTTCTCGACTACCCCCCTCCCCCCTTCTCTCTTCGTGTGTGTATGAGTGATATTTTTTAAATCGTATTGTTGGTTAATGGATTTTAGTTATTACACTTAATTGGTTCAATAGGTTGACTGGAAACTCCAGATATATTGAATTTAACAAGATTTTAATCCCATTAAAACCTACTTTAGTTGATCCGATTGAGTTTTTAGTAATATAACTAGTCAATATAATTTTTAAAAAAAAATTCAAAGAAAAACAATTTACTGTCATTTCTTAAAACGGTTTGATATATTTACAATGATCACAAGATTGCAAACTTATAAAAATTAAAATCAACAGAGAAAGTAAATCTAAGTAACCACCACCACCACCGAATCTTCATTGGATGGGATATCTTAGCAAAGGCTTAAGAGTTCAACCAGAATGGTGGCCATGAAGCGGTTCCATTCCAGTCATTATAACATAGGACAATGATGGGTTTGATGAGATCATGAATGGACATCCTTCAATCAACAATGAAGTTGATTGGCCTTGCTATACAATATTGTAAGGATAAAATCAGTGAGTGCACACCTAACTAGTTATCCACTTTAAGGAAGGTCCATTTCCAATTATAAAGTAAGATTGATGTGTTATACAATGATGTCCCATGCTTGAAAAATAGCCTTCCCTAGAAGACGAGGGTTGTATTTAAATTAGGATTTGATAACTAAAAATTGATTTTTTAATTCTATGGTTTAGGGATATTATGATGTCTTAAAAAATCTAAATAGCCCAGGACAAGGATTTTCGGGTTGGATAACTAGTTAATCAATTGGTCCTAGAAATCTCATTCATTTTTCCTAGTCAAGGTGATTGATAATTTATACTTGATGCTTGGTAGGTCAATGTGGCTTGTGGTTAGTACCTGCAAAAGATCCCAATTGATGGAGATGGAGACTTTTCGATGATAAAGTCAATAACTTTGTAGAGAGAGAAAGTGTAATGATATTTTAGAGAGATAGACTTTGAAAATATATATGCTAAAAATATTGATAATTAAGAGATTGTGAATCTTTTTTTTTGAAGTTCTCACGGTGTATTTATAGCCCATGAGTCTTGTGCTTTTGTGAAGAGATAGGTCTAGAGTGTAATTTTACCCGAGCCTATTAGAGGTGAAAATGGGTCGAGACACATAATCTGGACCTAAACACGCTGGGCTTGGGCATGACAGCCCGAGCTCACGAAAGGTGAAAATAGGTCAGAAAGCATTACTTGGACCCAAACACACTAGGCTCGAGTATAACAGCCCGAGCCCACGAGGGGTAAAAGTAGGCTCGGATGCGCTATCTGGATCCAGACTTGCTGGGCTCAAGCTTGACAACCCGAGCCCACGAGAGGTGAAAGTGGGTTTGAGCATCATGCATGGACCCAAACATGCTGGGTTTGGGCTTATTAAAGGTGAGAAATGGGTCTAGGTGCATTGCCTAAACCTAAGTATGTTGGGCTTAGGGCGCGTTTTCAAGATTGAGCCCACAGGGGTGCTGGGCATGTCATGCCCACATTAGGTGGACGCCTAACAAGGTGTGTGCCTTGCATGGGCTCCAGCTTATTGCCCGAGCCCATGCCCTCTAGGGAGTTAAGCTTGGGCCCAAGCTTATTGGGTGCTTGTCTCGGGCTACCATGCTTAAGCCTTCTCTCTTTCAACCCCCTGCTGTATTTTAGGCTGGAGATACCAAGCCCAAGCCCAAGGGGTGTTCTTGTTGGGTTTGTTTTGGTGGAACTTTCTGGGTCTATTTTGGGTCCATTTTATTTGGACCCATCACCAGTCCCCCAAGTCTTTGTGGTTGTATCATCCCAAGTCTTTGTGGTATTAATCCATAAAAACATGTAAAAATACCTAGTTACATTGACGAGTTCGTCAAATTTTCTTCATATGAAAAGAGGGGTTGAAAACCCGGGTAATAAACCGGAGAGCCCATGTGTAGGGGTGTGCACCATGTTTGAAAATTTTTTAAGTATGTAGAAGGGAACCATGAAGGAACCCATACTTAGAAAAAAATAATTAAGAGGGCGAGGCAAGAGATAAAAGACTCCATACTTAGAAATTTTTTTAAAGAGCTGAGGGGAACATATAGGGGGTGCTGGAAACCCTTGGAGGGTGATCCTTGGTGATATCTATACTTGGAAATATTTCTAAAGGGCAGAAGGGACAGATCCATAGAGGGTGGTTTTATTGTATTAGAAAAACCAGGTCCATCCCTTGAAGAGTGGTCGCACTGGAGTGTGAAGGATATGTTACCTCACTAGATGACATGAGACATGAAAACCCTTAATTGAAGAAAGATCTCACTGAAGAGTGGGAGGTTTGTAGCCTTTTTGATGGTGCATAGGGGGTTTGGGAGCCCTTTAAAGGTCTGTAACCTCCTTTGTGATGGTGTGAAGGCTTGGAAGCCCCTCACTGAAGAATGGTCAGTGGTGTGTGAGAGATATGTGACCTCTCTAGAATGATATGAGACATGAAAGCCTCCCACTAAAGAGTGCTGCCAGTCCGATACTGTACTAGAGAGGTGTGGGATCCAAGATCAACTGGCAAGAGGCCCCTAAGCATCACTTAAAGAATGAGGATCTTAGATAAACCCCTAATAAAATGGTGAGAGACCCCTAGGCATCACCTAAAGAATGGGGGATCCCGAATCAACCCCCGGTGAATTGTTGAGAGGCCTCTAGGCATCGCTTGGAGAATGAGGATCCTAGATAAACTCCTGGCTAGTTGGTGAGAGGCCTCTAAGCATCACCTAGGAAATAGAGGATCCTGGATCAACCCTTGACGAATTGGTGAGAGACCCCTAGGCATCACCTGGAGAATAGGGATCTCAAATCAACTCCTAATGAATTGGTGAGAGGCCCCTAGGCATCTCCTGAAGAATGAGGATCCTAGATCAACCCCTAATGAATTGGTGAGAGGCCCCTAGGCATCTCCTGAAGAATGAGGATCCCAGATCAACCCCTGGTGATTGTGGGGATATTGATTTAGGGAGACCAAATCAATTCTCTTCAAAGAGAGTGGCCGAAAGCCCTCACTTGAGATCTGTAGTTAGGGAATGTATGTTAAAGATATATTATTTTTATTTAAAAAATAAACTTACATTCTCATTGAAGATTATACATCATAAGGTGATTCGTTGGGATTCAAGGAGCCTGAAGAGTTTGGTATGAAACAACAAGATTGGTAACTAAGGTCCATCCCATGGTAATTGAGAGAGCGTGTCTGGAGTACCATCTATATACGCGGGTATCGCAATGACACGAGCGACCCCTAAAGGGACCTTATGAAGGCAAAATACTCTTCTGAAAGTCATTTTGCCCAAACTTTTATGAGTAGTGTAACGAGATATGGACGCTGGGAGCGACCAATGGTGATGGTGATGGGCTCAAGTGTGTTACCAGAGTTGCCAAGACTTGTTGGGGTGGAAAGGTCTGATTTTGACCTTGAGTTGCCAATACTGTTTAGGTGAGAAATTGCACTTGACTTGTGAGTTGTTGAGGGTCTGGTTGGGTAGAAGTGTTCGTGATAACAAGTAAATTTACCTTACATCCTGACCCATGTGTGTCTTAATTGTGTGCCATGGAATAACCTGAAAATGTCAAAAATAAGTTTTAGAAACTGATGGCTTTTTGATCAATTTCCCACAGACAGAGCCACTAAAGATGTCAAAAAAAATCCAAGTAGCCCAGGAATAGGGCTTTTGGGTTGGATAACCGGTTAATTAATTGGTCCTAAAAGTCTCATCTATTCTTCCTAGCCAAAGGTGGTTGATAACTTATACTTAGTGTTTGGTAGGTCAATGTGGCTTGTGGCTAGTACCTGCAAAAGGTCCAATTTGATGAAGGTTGAGACTCTTCGATGGTAAAGTCAGTAACTTTATAGAGAGAGAAAATATAATGATATTTTAGAGAGATAGACTCTAAAAATATACATGCTAAAAATGTTGAGAATGAAGAGATTGTGAACCTTTGTTCTGAAGGTCTTATGGTGTATTTATATCCCATGAGTCTTGTCCTTTTACAAAGAGAAGGGTATGTAGTGTAATCTATTCAAAATAATACGTATTGGATCGGTATAAAATACCGAGAGACCCATATGAGGTCTAAGAAAAAATCCCTTGTGAGTGTTGGGCTCAAGCAAGGTGCCTGAGCCCACGAGAGGTGAAAGTGGGTCCGGGAGCGCTGTCTGGACCCAAACACACTGGGCTCGGGTGTGATAGCCTGAGCCCACGAGAGGTGGAAGTGGGTCCGGATGGGCTATGTGGACTTAAACACACTGGCTCTGGTATATTAAAGGTGAGAAATAGATTCAGGTGTGCTACGTGGACTTAAATATGTTGGGCTTGAATATGAAAGCCCGAGCCTACAGGGGTGCACTCCCAATCTGGGTGTGCACCCTGTATAAGCACGGGCAACAGCCTGAGCCTAGGCTCTTTGGATGTTGGGTT
>Ga0307511_10003253_pt1 | contig 16714 bp, 23 predicted proteins | sample 13_EM_MG_FD_200266 | JGI IMG/M metagenome (GOLD analysis project Ga0307511, IMG submission 200266) | Populus trichocarpa ectomycorrhiza microbial communities from riparian zone in the Pacific Northwest, United States - 13_EM | ecosystem: Host-associated > Plants > Roots > Unclassified | place... | reverse complement strand
GATGAGTGGGGAAACCGGTTGGAAGATTATCAACGACTGGAGAATGGAATGCTGGATTTGTTTCATCAGTACAGATTTGGCGAGGAAGCTCGAGAGAAGGCCGACAAAAGATGCCCACGGTGGGCACAACAGCGAGAGAATGAATATGAAGGAGCGCTGGAGGCTGACACGGCTCGGATTCAACGATTTGGATCACAATAGGCTAGCATGCGAGAGGGCAGATGAGAGATACACTCAGTGGGTGCGCGAGAAAGAAGCGGAGTGGAAGCTCGCAAGGGAGCAGCTGAAGAGACAGTATGAATACTTTTACGAGTCGCAGCGCAAGTACCTGGACAGCATCGCGCGTAGGAGAGGGTTTAGGTGGGACCGGGGGAGGTTGGGCGAGAGGGAATGTGATGAGGCACGCGAGTTGGGGCGTGCGTGGACACATATGACAGAGGTCGAATTGGCACTAGGGGACCTGTGCGTGGAATCTGAGTTCACCAGGGAGCGCTGCAGACGATATAAATGGGCTCTTCTGGTACGTTACGGCTTCGACGAGAGCTACAGGTCGTTGTGGTGGGAAGACCCAGCAATTGTCACCAGTGTACGTTTGAAGTGGGAGACGGGGCGGCTTCTAGCTGCTGACCCAAGCTGGCTAACCGACTCCGTTGACCCAAGCAGTACTCGAGGGCGTCTGATCATTCAGACCTACTGGAGTGATAATGCTGGCTGGAGGGGGGTCCGGTATTGGTGTGCTGAACCAGAACTGCCACAATACTGGCATGGCAACATCAAAAAGGTCAAAGACACACAGGACCTACCTCCGCCTACACCAGCACTGTATAGTTCACAAGCTGCTGTGTTGAGTAGAGCGGAGAGCGATGAGCCTGTGGGTCATCTCACCGTCCCAGAACTGTCTGCAAGAATTATCAAGCTGTGGGGAGGTATCCTACCACCGTCGGTGACTGCTTCGGACCTGTACAATGAGTGGCTTTCGTACTTCATCCAGGGCAACCACGATTACGGGGTTGTGCACGCTTGGGTGTCGGCGCTGAGAGAGTGGCTCCGGCAAGACTGGCAATCGGCGGAGGAGCTCGCCGAGTGCTGTGCCCATGTGGAGTCAGACAAGGCCTAAGTTGAAGCGCAAGGCAGCCCCTATGCCTGAATTCTCTCTTTACGGGCCCCAGCACTATGTACGCGAGGGCGGAGATAGCGAAGTTCTTGCAGGCCTTGTGGCTCCTGCGCTTGGCCGCAAAATCGAGATGCGCAACCAAAATACGGTTATTGCATCGGATAGTGACCGGCGCCCGCGGCGCATCTGGGATGTCTGTGCTAACAGAGTGGTCCCAACCACATGGTTCCCCAGCGAGCTCACCGAGTGGGGTCTGGTAGCCCTTTCCCATGCCTGGGTGGCTGTCGAGGAACGCGAATACATCTATACAAGCGTCAACTGCCATACCTGGCCAGTCCCCATACCTCGCGATGTCACTATAGACGACATTCGCCTGGAGCTGCTAAGTCGTAATGTTCGCTTTGCCTGGCTTGACATCCTCTGTCTTCGTCAAGATATGAAGCCATTGGCGGCCCAAAATAGGGAGGTGTTGATTGAAATCAACAAAAAACTACCAGGGGACCTGAAACTAGCTTATTCGGTTGTTCAAGAGCGGCTACTATTACAAAGTGTCGAGTGGAAATCCGATGTGCCGCTTATTGGTGATATTTATCAGCGCCCAAACGTTAGCGTGCTGGTCTATCTGAATGGAGTGGGTCGACCATGTACTACAGGCCATTGGCATAGTAAGTACCACTGGGTCAGAAGGGCTTGGACGATGCAGGAAATAGTGGCTCTAAAATACATGATGTTTGCGGGGCTCGGCAAACAGGCACAAAGTGATTTATTGGCATGTAAAGTAAGTAGACTCGAGAAATTGATGTAGCATAGCCACTGACTCTCTGATATTTATAGATTAACGAACAAGGCACTACGTTGAGGCAGGCTATAAACCTTGAGAATGGCAGCTACAACCATAGGCATCGGTTTAGCCTAAACCTACCGTTCTTGATTACATCAACATCAATTCAGGGCCGGCGCTCTTCCAACCCTGTGGACCGGGTAGGGAGTCTATTGTACTTTTGCACGCATTCCCCAGAGCTCCCTTCTCATAGCCAGCACCTCCCAGCGTACGATCCCAAAGAGCGGCCAGCCCAGGCCTGGAATAGGCTGGTACAAGCATGCGCAGCAGCCAGTGTCTGGACGGTTGAATGTGGTGATTGCAGCAGAAGAAATCACTTTGTAGAGCAGCTATTGGACTTATTTCCCCACCCGTCCGCACAGCACTGGTTTCCTAGCTGGGAGCAGTTACTGAAATACCCAGATGTCTCCGCACAAGAGGAGCAGATACCGGATAATGTCCCACCAGAAGTGAATTGGGCCCTGCGACTGTACGGGGGTTACCTTTGCCGCAATGTTACCATACAGCTTCTCGATTCCCACCTGGCAAACCCTGTGTATGTCGTTGCTCACTTCCCTGATAAATCCATTCACGACAGCGGAGGCTCAATGGAGTTGTATGCTAATCAGGAAGTTGCGGGTATACCCTTCATTCAAGATACCAGCGCCAGATACGTATTGATTGACATAACACCCCATAGGGCCGCTCGGCATGATCCTACGTTGGACCTAGATCCTGAGATGCTATTAATTCATACTATAGTACTGTGTAGGGAGCTCACAGCATGGAAGCCTCCGCGAAGTAATTGGATTGATTGGGCTGAAGGAATGACACCACGCTCACTGCAGGATCCTAATTCTTACCAATATAGACTTCGCCGCGTGACAACACTGAAAGGTTACACCTATCTAAGGACCAAGTGTAAGTGGCTGCCATTTACGCAGGCTGATCTAAGACCTCGCCAATGCAAAATAGAAGGGAAGACCGTACACTTCTGGGACCCATCGATCGTGGTCACTTTACAGTAATACTCTGGCGGACGGCCAATAGTTATCACTTTATATCCCGCCTACTCTCGTGGATTTCCAATATAATTCCAAGGCAAGCGCCATGCCAGCCGTGCCTCAAATATACGTGGGTAGCTGGCAAAAGTTGACAATATCGCGATTCCAGCCAGGGGGGCTGTGTGGTGATATAAAAGTACCACCGATTTCAATTTTCAATGTTCTTGTACCCAAACCACTGGGATAACTATTGTTACTAACCTCTACTTTACTACATTCTTTTCCCATCCTCAGATATATCATCCGAAAACTCTCATTGATCAGCCATAATGCCATAAATTCTTCCTCGGCATCTGTATACCATTAGCTTTGACTCTATATTCAGTAACACTTTTTTTAATTTCCTTTACTATAAATTCCTTTACTCATATGCGGCCCCAGTAGGGGGGTTAAAAGAAACCTCATTACTCGTATGCACATCCATAGGGGACGTATGACGAGGCACCCGGAAACCCGGGTAGATTCAAGGTTTATCTGTCGCCCCCGCGCGAGGTAGGTAACAACAAAACAAAGGAAATTGGAGAAAAAAATCCGATCTCACCTTCCCTGATCCCAACACGAGTAAAATGATCAAATACCCGCTATCTACTCCATTGCCCGGTACAAATAGTGGAAGTATCTCCAATCCAGATCGAGCGATCGAATAGGGCCCGAGTAAGGGGAATGGTTGGGAGGTTATGCCGATATTTGCTTGTTGAGGGTAAACACCCTTGTTAAGTTGGTTGGAAAGGTGATTACCCTGAAAACATCAATGAGTCAGCCCCCAAAATAATACCCCTCTATTTTATCGCCGCAATAATACTCAAAATATATTTCCCCCCAGGTATATATATATAGTCTGGCAACCGTGCTATCAAATACAAATAACAAGCATTATCCAACACTGTATCCCTCCAGTTCATCTCGAAGAATACAAAGGTAGCTTAGCTTAGCGTGTGGGGGGGCACTGTTTCACGTATTATCTCACCAATACCTTTTTGTCGTAGTACTGTAGATTATATTGGGAGAGTAGAACGCCGTAAACGCTTCAAATTACCGTCAATTTTCTGCAGTCAACGAAATTGAATTTCTGCGGCCCAGAATACCCCCTAATATCGCCTCACCCCAAGAATACATCAATTAAAACATTCCTCATTGCCTCCGGGTATACACAAGTAATATAATAAACAGATTAGGTATCCAACAACCCGAATAACTCCACAAATACAAACCCCGTCTCTCTCGTTAGCGATTCGCTTTTTTGCAAAGAAAAAAGAATCCCACCAACAGCGATGCCCTACAATACTCTGGCGAAAGTGTTTGTGCACCTTAGATATCTATTTGTTATGCATACCTATAAGCTTAGATTATAGAGTAATAAGGAGCCCTGGTAGAGTACCTCGGTAGACTATATGACCAGGTTCAATAGTCTTTTTTTTTTAAAAAAAACAAAACCCATTACTCGTATGTACATCCATAGGCGGGCCGGCCGGAACCCCAACTGGATTCAAGGTACGTACAAGTTAATCTACACGACCGGCAGAGAGAGATAAACGGACCCTATGGTCCCGCGATGTCAGACAGAGGCGGAGCGAGGAATCAGCCCCATAATCCCAATCCATCACGCCAATGGAAAAATTACGCCATTCTCCAGGTGGAAAACTTCATCAAAGCTCAAGTAGAGAACAATATTCCTTCATGTCATCTCGCCGGTGAAAAATCAAACAAAAGCTCAGGTAGGGAAACAAGTTACCTAAGATCGGGACCCTCTGTCCCCTCTGTCCCACTCGTAGACAGTGGTGCAGAGGGATGGATTCAAGTCAAGTCAATATATTAGCATCTATGGCTATGGAGCATCCCTTTATACCAAACAGTCAACCTATCTTCAAATTAGACCTGACTGGGGCGACTACATCCATGTATTCGCAGATGAGTTTTTGTGCTTAAAAAAAAAAAAAAAAAAAAAAGCTATAAATTGCTGCTGGGTTGGGTTGGGGCCTCAGTTCAGGGTAACAAGGAATATAGCAGGGAGATAGATAACGGAGTGTATTTCTACAGCCATTATCGATTGGAGCCTAAGAAGGTGGTCAAGCGCTGCATAGAATATGTAGTAGCAATAGGTCCTCAGCTCCCACTAAATAAACAAATACCAGGTCAGTCTATTAAGTCTATTAAGCTTGAGTACGTCAAAGTTGGAAATATGAGCAATATAGGGGTGTGGAGTGTTCTGGGCTTCACATGAATGGGCGTTGAACGTGCGGTCGAATTTATGGACTTGAAAAAAAGTCGCACTCCGAGCCCCCATCTGCACGAGATACCCCGGGCAAGTGTCTTGAGGCGGAATAGCCAAAGGAGTAGTGATCATCATAGAATGCAGAATAGAATAGGGGTCATTTAGTCTCGAGCTTGTATTTTGCTGCGAAAGGCTATCTGCTAGGTATGGATGGAGCTAAGGAGTTGGACCCAAGCTAATTCATCAAGAGACGGATTGTATGAGGAATCTTTTGGGTGCCCAAATGGGAGATACCCTCCATCCACCAGCTGCAACTATGCCGTCTCATGATTTGTTCATCTTGATCCGCTCTGAAATCATCCTCTCTTGTGTCACTTCTATCCCCAGGGACACACATTATAGCGCCACCTCCCCTGACACACCATCCTGATCCTCTTCATCGAACATCGCCCTTATACCGAGAGCGTTCCAGTGGCTTCGTCGCGCCGTCAAGCACAAGTCAATCTGTGCTGAACCCCAGGCCTGTTTAGTCCCTGCGTCCTTGCCTTTGAGAGCGCGCTTCCAATCCTGGGGAATGATTTTGCAATCTCCAACACGATCCGCTTGTATTTGGGGTTCAGTAGCTTATTGTTTCTCCGCGTTAGCCGGGTATTCTCTGGTATTTCAGCTGATGGCCACCTGAACGTTGCTTGATTCTCGACAATCCACATAAAAGCTACTTCATAGTCATAATCCTCTCCGACGAGATCGGTGATAAAGCTGGACCATTCAGAAAAAAATTTGGTTTCTGAGTTGGTGTGCTCATTATTGATTGTTACTTGAATGAGGGTAATAAGAAGCTTTTGTTTTTCGCTTTTAGCTGTCTCAGGATCCAACCGCACCCATACGCCATCAATGCCTTCATAATTATACCTTGCTGGCAGTAAGAGCAATGGGAATTTTTGGTTGCTCCTAGGGATGCGGGGTATTGTAGTGAAGATAATTGTAGGCTGGGAGGAAGTTGAATCTAGGCCAGGTACCCCAGTGAGCCCAATCTGACTGAGCACTGCATCCTCAACAAAGAAGCCTAGCGAACTTGAGTTCCCAGAACTTTTTAAAATCATGTCGACCCATAGTTGTGGGTCAAATAACTTGGGGAGCTTTGACCTCAACCAGACGGCTAGGACATTACGGGCTAACCCACAAGAACTTCTTGCTCTCCCATTTGGACTAGGGTAAAAATAACGATAGTCGATGAGTTTGTTTGTGGCCTCAATTGTGCCACCAAAGATACAGTTTTCTGCGGTTTCCTCGTACCTGGAAATATGCGCTGTCAAAACAAGAAATGTGAAGGTGGGATACATATATTTCGCAACTTACCCTGTTGCCCCAGCTTGCAATTGGTCATTAGAAAACTTGTGGATTCTACTAATGGTGTCTTTCCATTCTTGCGCAGCATAGATATAATCCCAATAGTCATTCTCCTTGACAACGCTAAGACTCTGTTGAGCTGTGGCAGAGTCTGGAGTATCATTCACTTCAACAACAGCATCCAATACCAGCTCGTAGTGAGCATGCTCCTTGAGAGCAATATAGAATCCACGGAGGAGGAGGGGGTTGCGGCCTGATATCTGCTCCAAATTGTTCTTAAAATCTAGGGATAGCTCAGGCAAATCTTCTTTCCAATGATCCCACCAAGCCGCCATCTCTAGCTGTGCTATGTTAGTTCAAAATCGGAGTATTGAAGGAAAGCACATAGCAACTTACATCATCTAGACCTTCGAAGAGGTTTATTTTAGTAACATTTTCCTGGGTGGCTCGTGCTTGGATTGCCAGCTCGAAGTTTGCACTAGAGGATTTCACCAAGTAGTGGTTAAATCCGAGCTCGGCAATTAGAGTCGTGACTCTAGCCTTGTCTCGCAAGGAGTGATTTCCAGGGCTATCCTGGTCGAGGACATTTACTTGGTCCACTACGACAAACATACGAATCCCCTGAGTCGGTAAACTACCAGAGAAACCGAGGAGCTCCTGGTCTGTGGTACATGTATCGACTACCAACAGCTTTTCGGCGTCGTCCGCAAAGGCTGCTGCAAATGCATGTTGTAGGTAACTGAATGGGGTCGAGAGGAACTCCTTGCAGTCTGGGAGGTACAAAACTCGCTCCCCTGATTTTCTCAACGCACAAACCACTGCGGCCAGGATATGCGATTTGCCGACTCCCATGCATCCGTTCAAGTATACCGTCTTCGGAGTCTGTTCACAATCCTTCATAGCTCTGATAGTCGCATAAATGGATTGGAACTGATGGCGGCCCTGGTATAAGAAGGTCCCATTTTTCATGGTACTTCCAAAGCGGTCGTATGGCTTTCTCAAGGATGACATAGAGATGGGGAGAGAGATAAAACACCTCGGATCCTCTAATTGGATGGGTGTGCAGGCTAACATCTTTGTTTCTGTCAAAATTCCTGTATATGCGAGATATTCTTCCAACCAATGTCAGCCAATGAAGTTGCAGATTATGAGCCCCTACTTACTTTCTTTCACTTCTGTCAGGTTTTTCTCGTTTCTTAGTGTGTCTAATATTTGAAACAGGCGAGCCTTTACAAGCGGTTGAAGACCCTCGGTTAGAGTGCTGAGCATACTGGGGTTGCCTGAGGCCTCTAGGAAGAGTTTGCCTGTCATCAGTTGCTGGAAGTCTTCGGGAAAATATGATATTTTAAGGCCATTTGACTCAAAATAGCGCATGAGCTCTTCCGGGCTGTACTTATACACTCTATCCCACGTTGGAAGACGGGCTGTGGACACTACGGACTCGCCCACATCAGAAAGCCTGCGTTTCGTTGCCATTGGTGATAAGAAAAGTCTCGAGACAGAAAGCAGGAGAGTTGGGGGGTTGAAGCAGAGTGGTGACAGAGCTGGGGGGAAGGGTAAGATATGGTCGAGAGCTCTAAATTCGAAATCACAGGCCAAGGCACGATTATATGCTTATAGTACCTATGCCGACAATACTGATGCGTGGGAATTGGGCAAAAGCTAAAATCGGAAGGTGGAAGGTTGATTTCGCAGCTTTCGTCTTGTCTTTTTACAATAATCACGATCATGACTCTTCTTTAATACACTTGACTTTATCAAGGCTTACTAGAAACGGGGATAGAATTAACATAGGCATGGCCTCAAAGATACATCATCTATTTAGAATTTCAATCAGAGTTAAGTTCCCTACCTCACGTCATGAGCTGGACAGCCTTGGTTAGGGCTGCTCCTAATATGGCAGAATATTTAGAGAATAACCTGTGTGGTGTGAGAGATTCCCGAATACTACAGAGGCGCAGCATATTGTACCCGGAGCGGTGGCCAGAATTCTGCAACCCCACTACTTGTGCTCCACAGGGCCGAGCTCAGGGTAATAGAGCAAGTCGGGAATAACAGTATTCAAGGTATCATTATTTCTAGATTTTTTAAAGAAAACGTTGCTTACTCTTATTCCACAGTTATTCCAGACTTATTCTATGAATGCTCCAGTATTGTTTCGCGGCTGCCTATTTAGGGCACCCCGAAATGGGCAACTGCTGTCTCGGTTGTCGGTTGGCACTAGACTAGGTTGGCACCAAATGGGCACTGCCAGCAATGCCCGATAGTCTACCCCAGCCCAAAACACCAACTACACGCAGCGGTACCCACCCTGATGCAGCTATTAGGCATGCATTCCTCACGAGAACTTTGCTCAAATTGTCTAATTTAGTTGACAAAAAAACCTCTAGTCAGAATCTCAAGAACACTTAATTTTCACTAGCGCAATATTCGACTTTCAGTTTAATTTGCCCCCACCGGGTTCGTTCAGTTTGAGGGTGGTAATGCCAACCATCAAGCGGAAACGGATTTAAGCTCCTATACAAGATGGGAATTATGGCAATGAAACAAGTTAGAATCAGGACCCTCTGCTCCACTCGTAGGCATTGGTACTGACGCACTAAAGGTTAGCTATTAGAGTTATCTAGTGGTATATACAAAGAAAGAAGTATCGTCGAGCTTGGCATTGGAGGATTGCTGTAATGGGAAAGAAGGATCGTCGGGCTTGGCGCTGGGTAAAGCTAACATGTGATGTATCCAAAAAGAGGCATATGAGAATGATGTAAGGGGAGGTCATTTGAGTATATAAACGCATGGGATCCCCCCCTCCTTTTTGTCTTTTCTTCAGATCATCATCAGTTCATCAGTTTAGAAGCATATTCAGATTGTCCTCACGACTAACAGTGAGTTGATCTTTACTCTGTGTGCCCCCCCTCTCTCGTGTTCCATACTCTTTGTTCTTCAGTGCGGAGGGAGGGGTGGACTCAAGTCAATCTATTAAAATCTAAAGCTACAGAGCATCCCTTTCTACCAAACAGCCAACCTATCTTCAAATTAGACCTGACTGGAGCAACCACATCCATGTATTCTCAGATAAGTTTTCTGTACGAAAATGGGAAAAAGACTATAAATTGCTGCTGGGTTGGGTTGGGCCCATACGTCTTAAATAAATCAAAAATAGGTTTGGAGGGGGCTCAGTTCAGGGTAACACGGAATATAGAGAAATTTAGTAACTTTAGCAGAGAGGTGGATAACGCAGTGTATTGCTGTAGCTATTGTCAATTGGAGCCTGGGAAGTGTGGTCATGGTGAAGGCGGAATAGAATAGGGGTCATTTAGTCTCGAGCGAAATGAGCTTGAAATAAAAAATCCAGTCCAAAAAAGCAGCAACAAATTAGCCATTCCCTGCTACCCGGCCCTGCGAGTAGAGGTAATGGCTAATAGTGAGCATATTTCCCCTCAGCACTTTTTCCGTGTGCTGCCACCCAGCTTTACGGTGGAACGGCCCTTTGGATTATACACCGGGATTCGAACCCGCGTCTATTGGCGCACTAGAAGGTGTAGTCAACTCCCTGAGTCGACCACCAACTGCACCAAGATAGAGCTACGGGATTATTGATAGGCACGAATTGGGCTACGGCATTACTACCTGCTATACGTATGTACCAAGGCCTATCTCCTACGTACCTCACGCGGGCGGCAGATAAACTTCCCGACCCTTGAATTCACCTTGGCTCGTCATACGGATGTGCAAACGAGTACTGGGTATTTAAATAAATAAAAATAAATAAATAAAAATCACTAGCTACCCAAAATCTTCGAGTTGGACCTCTAATTTTTTTTTTTTTTAAAAACAAAATAAAACAAAAACACAATACTCGTATGCCATCCATAGGAGACTTACAGGGCACAAGCTTAGTGGGAGAGGGGGGAAGAAGAAATGAGCGAGAGGGAAATATTGACGGGTGATGTCTGGAAAAAGGAAAGGAGATGGAACAAGACGCTACTCAGCTTGGGGAGGAGTATAAGTCAGAATCGTTGTAACTATAGGTTTGATAGAACAGACACCCCACACATCATCGTACAATAAGCCCTTCAAGGCCACCCGGATGAAGAGATATACACAAATGTAGTGAACAAAGGGAATTCGTAAACTCTACTTCCACTTGGGTACCAGTAGCAACATCTAGAAAATCGGAGTATATAGGACTGGCTAATGGCTAGCATATATATATATGGTTGCATTCTGGCTCCAAGGGAGTTTTAAATCTACTTGGGGCGCACTTGCATGAACAGAAGCCAGCTAGGAGTTCAGGGTAAGTACTTTCTATGCAACGAATGCGTACTCCTCGGAACTTGAAAAAAATATTATCAAGTAATTTAAGGAAATATATCTCTTCTGCCGACAAAAAAACCAATGCTGTTTACTCCCTATCGCTGCTGCTTACCATCTCCTACTTGAGAAATAATAAAATAAAGGAAACAAGAAAAAAGGAGACCGTAAATTCCGTGCTCGTTTTTCACAACTACCAAAATGGACCACATCATTAGGCCCCCACAACCTCTCTCCCTCTAACTCTGGTCTATGCCCAAGCCCCCACCGCAGCCATCCCCGCCGCCCCCGCCACTACCGCCAGCCCAGCCTGCATCCTCCTCCTTCCCCTCAACACAACATAACTCTCATCACTCAAGAAATCCTCCGCAAGCAACTCCACCAGCCCTGCAAATAGCAATAACCCACTACTAATCGCATTCATCACTCCAACCATCAACAACCCAGTCTGGCTCTGTGGGTCATAAAGATTCCTCGTAGCCAAGCCAATAGCTTGCCCGACGGGGGTGGTGGTCCCGTAGGCAAGGGTCATGAGCCATGGGCGTAGAGACCCGGGGGGGAAAGTACGGAGGGCGGCGATCCGCGAGCCGAGGGCGAGACCTTCAAAGGTTTCTGTTGAGGAAAGGGGATTAGCATGGGATGCGGTTACTTTGGCAGCTTGGTAAAATGGAGACACGTACGATGAAACGAAATGGCAATAAGCAAGACAATAAAATTCGACCCAGTCGCAACCGAAAGCGCCATTCCGATAAAGACGCTATGAAATAGAATTCCCGCTTCGAGGAGTACCACTTGCAAAAAGTTCTTTTGCTGCTGCTGGGCGTCTGTGAGTTTTCGTCGAAGGGGGCGGATACTCCCGCTTGAAGATTGCCCCGATGCGTTTGAGAATGTGCGGTGGTGGCCGTGGCGGCGCCCAGTGGGGGGGTGAGCGGGTTGGATTGGTCTAGTTCTGGTAACGCTGGGGGTGGTGGAATTGGAGAGAATGAGGTTGTCGACAGAGTCATTGTCAGAGTCAGAGTCAGAGTCAGAGTCAGAGTCAGAGTCGATGACGGAGATGTCGGAGGTTATTGGGGGAAGGTTATGTGGGCTGAGGAGGTCAAGGGAGATGTTTTCTCTGCAGTGAGGAGCATGTAGGATTAATAAACCGGGATTCACCATGAATGTGGGTCAGCAGAACAAACCTTTCCAAACTTCTCAAACCTCCAGCAATACTCCCACTCCGTCTATGCCTCGAACCTCGTCTCTTACTCGCAATCTCATCCAATGCATTCACCCCTTCTCCATCAACACCGAGATTTCCCGTGATATTACCATTTAACCCTCCACCTCCAACTCCAAGTCCACCGCCCTCTCCCCCCCCACCCATTCCCCCAATCATTTCGTCTTCCCCATGTTCATCAATCGGCTGATACCCCGGCCTGTCCGAATTACCACCAATTCCAAGCGAATGCCCACCATGGCACCCCCCTAGAGCCTCCCCGTTCATAGACGAGAAGACCATTTCGATGGTGACGACTAGAAAGACCGCACACATCGATATAAGGCCCGCCATGGCTGGGTAGCTTTGGTTCCAGAATGGAGGGAGGCATGGGTCGGTAAGGGAGGTGAATGCTGTGGGTAGGAGCTGTCGCCGCGTTAGCAGGGAACAATGACTGGAGGGTGCAGCATTTTTGGGCGTACGTGAACGAAGGCTGTGGCAATCAGAACACCAGTACCGAAGCTGTTACGAAAATATTAGGAAATGGGACCGGCTGCTGAGGTGAATTGGGGGGGGGCGTACTGCCGTGAGAGGAAGCTAGGTTGGAAGCCCAATATTGGTTAGCAATTGGACAAAGACGTCAGTTTTAGAGGTGGTGAAACTCACAGGAAATGATGAGGGACTTTCAGCCACGGGAACTTTTTGACCATAAGCGGGAACGAACATGCTATTATACCCCCCCACCTGCACTTAGTCCCAGTCTCCCTATTCAAAAGCTCCAGAGCAACTTTGGAATGTACCTAGAGTACTCAAGACCAGGATAATAAACAGTGCGAGGACATGCAATGGCAGGTCATATCTCCCGTCTTTTTTCCCACCGCAGACCTAGTGCCTCACTCCCCCAGTAAGTTCTCTCATCTTTGTAGTTTTTCTCGCCTGAGGTGGAGCGGGGTATAGGGATATCGGAAATGATGGCATGGGACGTACGAGCGAAGCCCTGGTGGTAAGCTCCGGGGCCAGAAAGGGTGGGTTTTGGTTCCAGTCGGGATGCGGATCCCCTGTTTGCATGTAAGCCAGTGATCATAAAAACGTGCCTCCCGGGAACGTTTACCCTCCAACTGGTCTCTTGTAGGGCAATTCATTTTGTGTAGTCAGGGTTCCTTGAACGCTTCCACCTCCGGCGCACCTCAACTAGAGCTGTTTTCGTAACGTCGACGTCTGGTATACGTAAAATGTATATGTGAATCAAAGCGCCGTCACTGCTTGGGGTTCTGAGATGCGATAACTGCTCAGCTCGAAACAACGGAGCTGGTATTGTCGAGTTGCGGTTGAGGTGTCACGAATATGTCGGCAGCTGCAGGGCAGGACGCCATCCCATCGACCGACACCCGGGGGCCACGGTGGTGAGCGGATGAAGCTACGGGTCCATACGGGGGGCGACACATGAAAGGGGGCTCTGGCCTGGCGTATTCTACCGTACCTTCCACAGACTTACGTACTCTACTCCACATTTTATATATATGTTTATATCTATGAGCATCGACATCTTGAACCCTTGGTCTTTTCAGCTCGGCTATGCTTGGTACGCTTGTCCACAAAAGCTTAGTTTACGAGCCCGACACCGGCTCTGTCGCGAGCTGAAACACCCTCGTCCAATGGCCGTCCAGTGACCGGGCGGCTCCCATCGTGGAGATGTCGCGTTTGACACGTAAGCTGGGGATAGCTTAGCCTATGCAAGCTGGCCTCGTGACCGTCTCAAGATGCAAGATTCCTTGCGCGGCAGAAGCAAATATATATGGCTATCGATACTACCTAATAGTTTATCTCGATACTTTTTATACTCGACAACCTTGCCAATGTTAAATTGCAAACAGCATGGAAACCTGCATCGCTTCCTCGAGGAGTTTCCGGATGCATGCAAGCCAGCCCGCCCCAGCGCGAGGACCCAACCCATCCATCCAACGGCCCTTGGCCAGAGGCCAAGGTCAAAGGTTTCGGACAGCTCAATCGAAAGGGAAAGACGACCAGACTCTTTGTTGTTGAATGTACGGACTTACCTACTTAGTCTGGTTGAGGAGTTACCATACGTAGAGGTCATAGATTGGCTCATGAACCATGATTTTCTGATTATCGATCACACCCGCCCTCCGCAGGGAGTGGTGGATAAAATTATCGTATCGTCCATACAACACGGTTAATTGCCCAACTCATCCCGAGTGACCCCTCGCACCACCCCCCCCCCGAGTGTCTTCATCTTCACACTGCTCTCCACTTACGTGCCCCATGCGATACATCACCATCCAAGTCTCCGGCACAATTAAGTTTCCTGCATGTATACGTAGTCTAATTTACATACCCCCATGTCGTGGTAGAGTAGGCCCCATCCGGCGAATATGCTGGGGCAGCCATATATATACGCGCTGCAATCGCGATGATCGTCTTCAACAACTGGTTTTTATTTTTTTTATTTTTATTTTTTTAATCCCTATCTCAAGACCATCCCAAGACCAACCCGGGATTTGCTGTAGATAGGGGTTATTTGTCGTCGCGTCAGCTTAAGGTTATTTTTTATTGCTTTTTGGTCGCACTCGTCCCTGCCCCCACTACCACCACCACCCTTCGCCGTCTGGGTCTGCTCTATCTGGGTCTACTCAACTTTACACAAAACCCTAGGGGGTCTCTATTCTGTCGTACTAGCCAATTCATCCCACAGTTCGCAATAATACCCACAGCTTACCAAACTGTGCTCTGTAACCCTCGGTCTCTGAATCTTTGTTAACCCGGCAGCCATGGACGAACACAAGGAGCACCTACTCCCGCTTCACAGTAAGGATGGCTCAGTTGCCCCGTCCAGTAGCTCGAGCACACGACAAAATGGCCACTTTCGGCGGCAGTCTCAGTCACCGTCGAACCCGCTTATGATAATACCAAAGGCACCCCAGCCCCAGCAGAGCAGTGCGCCCCCGACAATACGGCAGCAGTACACATGGCTGGCCGTCTACTTTGCGTTGAATCTGGCCTTGACGCTGTATAACAAGGCGGTGATGGGAAAGGTAGTTCCACCGTCCCTGAGTCTGAATTGATCTCTCGCGGGGTGCAGAGGCCTGGCCCTGGCTCCCCCGGGGGTTAATTTGAACAAGCAATTCACAGTTCACGGCAGCTGACGGTTTTCACATATTCCAGTTCCCATTCCCATACCTGCTGACTGGGATTCACACGTTTTGCGGCTCCGTGGGCTGCTTGATACTCTACTACCGGGGGGCATTCACCCTGACGAGATTAACTGATCGGGAAAACCTTGTTCTGTTCCTCTTTTCAACCCTCTACACCATCAACATCGCCATCAGCAATGTCTCGCTGTACGAGCCACCCCTCCAATTGACGAAACCACAAACTGATCCAATGTGGCTATCTATAGCAATCTCGTCACCATTCCCTTCCACCAGGTGGTCAGGGCCATGACCCCCCTCTTCACCGTAGGAATCTACGTCGTCTTTTTCCGCAAGACCTATGGCACTATGACCTACGTCTCTCTCATCCCTGTACGTCCCCCTTGTTCTGCTCACTCCACCTTCAATACGCCCCAACTAACGCCCTCTACCAGGTGATAGCTGGAGTCGGCTTCGCAACTGCTGGAGACTACTACTTCACCGCCCTCGGCTTCACCCTGACTCTCCTCGGTGCCTTCCTCGCCGCCCTCAAAACCGTTGTCACGAACCAAATCCAAACCGGCCGTCTCCGACTCTACCCCCTCGAGCTCCTCCACCGCATGTCCCCCCTCGCATTCATCCAGACACTTCTCTACGCCTACCTCACAGGCGAGCTCGAGTCCCTCAAGACATACACCGCCGATGGATCCCTCACCCGGCGAGACGTCGTTGTGCTGCTCGTCAATGGCCTGATTGCGTTTGCGTTAAACATCATCTCGTTCACGGCGAATAAGAAGACGGGAGCGTTGACCATGACGGTGGCGGCGAATGTGAAGCAGATTTTGACGATTATTTTGGCCATTGCGTTTTGGGGGTTGAAGGTCACGTGGATGAATGCCCTGGGGATCTCGCTGACGCTACTAGGAGGAGCTTGGTATGCGAAGGTGGAGTTGGAGGCCAAGACAAAGAGGCAGCAGCAGAGCCAGGGGGTGATGAAAGCGTAGGAGGGATAGCGGGTTGAAAGATTGCTATTTTTTAAAAAAAAAACAGGGTCTATGTTGCATATAGGCCTCTTTTTTCTTTTTTCTTACCATATTATTCTTCTCTTTGAATTTGCAAAAGATTCCCAATTTTTTTGAAATTGCTTATATCCTTTTGAATATTTATTACCTCTTCTTCTCGATATTCTTTTGTGTGTGCAGGAAAAACCACACCATCATACCAATGATATCTTTTCTTTGTTCTTTTTTGTAGATATATATATTGACTTCGGGGCTATGGGTAGATGATTGTTTGGCTGTGTGGCGTGGGGAGTAGGTAGTTAATGTTTGCAATCATAAGATTGATTCGATTTGATGTGTTGCAGCACCTACTATAGGTGAGGTTCAGTGAGTCATTAGCACAGATATCCGCGCCTGGCCCTTCAACACGGAACGTTAGTCCCCCCATCTGAAATTGTGTACATTTCTGCTGGTATTTATTTTGCAAGTAGGTAG
>Ga0307511_10003252_pt1 | contig 16714 bp, 26 predicted proteins | sample 13_EM_MG_FD_200266 | JGI IMG/M metagenome (GOLD analysis project Ga0307511, IMG submission 200266) | Populus trichocarpa ectomycorrhiza microbial communities from riparian zone in the Pacific Northwest, United States - 13_EM | ecosystem: Host-associated > Plants > Roots > Unclassified | place... | reverse complement strand
CCATTTGGACTCATACTAGGCAACAGTAAAGACTCATTATGATACCACATCATAATGAATACATGATGGCTCATTATAGACACGTCCAGTTTCATGATGATGCCTAACAAGGTAATGGAAACAAGGCTGCCAACGAGATAAACAACCAACAAGAAAACAGAATAAGCTACTGCCCAATTAGGTAGGCATAACAGGAGATGGTGGTCAGCAAGCTGACATACATGAAACTAACCCAGAATTATACAGGAATATGACAGGTAATAATAATGAAATATGACGAGAAAAGTACAAGGAAAAACAACAAGACTAATCCCAATATGAGCCTTCCTAATCCAAACATGTCCAAAGAGAGTAGCTGCCAAAACAGGCCAAAAACGTGCCTTGATATAACCCAATAAAATCCACCCAAACTGCTAGAGATAAAACACGTGTAGAGAAAACATATACTAGAAAATCAGTTCCTTACAACTGTCGATGTCTCGAAACCAGAAGAAAATTCTCCCCTCACAACATGGGAATTTGAGTCACCTCCGATGACAGAAGCAAACTGGAAGAAAGTACAATCACAAATACATGATATCCTTGCCTTTACACAAACGCTTGGGTATCTCCACTACTTCTATCCAAATGACATACAACTGCTTCTCGAAGCAACAACCAAACACTATCTTTGGAACACAACTATTCCATTTGAAAGTAAAGACTTGGAGCTTACCAGGGTGCTTATGGAGCTCCTAAAACGCACCAAGATTCCACAACTTACAAAACCTCACTAGGTTCTAAAGGAATGGGATGATATTATGTCCTTTATGCTATGTGGTCAGCACCTCCTTTTACCTGTCATACTAGGGCAATTTGAGGACCCACCTATAGCCAAACGACCTAAAGGACAAGACAGAAGGGACCCTCCTAAGATGCCAACCAAACAACGCTCCACACCAGAAGTCAACACAGGATGTCAAACTGGCATCATGCGAGAAGATGACGTTGTGGAACATACCTCAGATACTGGTAACGCAAACAATGGAGAAGACGATAGGGACCAAACCCCTTCCTTAGGACGGGGCACAACAGCAGGTGGAGGAGATGATGATGGATACGATAGTAGCTCTAGCAGTGGAAGCTCTAGCAGCAGATCATCAGTCCACAGTTATAGAAGCATACACAAACCAAAGAAGGTCAAGAAGATCAAGAAATGCACAGATTGGAGTAAAACGCCAGAACAACAACAATAGGAAATGACAACAGTAATTGTGACTCCTGAAATGTCATCAAAAATGTCCAAACGGATCAAGGGTATCAAGATTCATGCTCCAGAAAATCTCAACAATGGAGATAAGAAATGGCGAGACTCATAGTATCTTGACACTTGGGACAATGCAATACAGAGATGGTTAAGTATAAAAGGTATAAGATTGGAATCGAAGGAAGCGCTGGACTTTATTGGATTCAAACTGCAAGGCAGCGCACTCACTAGTTATTACCACCACCTCATTAAGGAAAAGGACAAGGCATTCTTTTTCAGCTTCATGCTAGTGCTACGGTAATTCCTTATCCCCTCCACTAGCAAGGACCCCCTATGGAAGGAATGGGAGGCTGCATCACCCCATAAGGATGGATGACACATGGGTATCAAAACCTTGGCCAACTGGCTGGAAGAACTTCAGATTAAGCTTATCGACAAGGATGGAAACCAATGCATCTCGGAAGAAGTTAAACGCAGGAAATTCCTGAACCACCCACCGGATTACATGGAAACCACTCTGGTTCCACCAATACTTGATTCATGGACGTTCAAGGATGTGTTCAAGAAAGCGGAATCATACATAGTTGCACAAAAACATGGGCATATCTCAACTACACCCAAACCTGCTCGCCAGCCTACTACCCAACCAGCTCCGAACTCTAGTGGAAATCACCGCAGGGATCGGAAGATAGACAACAAGAAAACAAGTTCTAATCCAGGAAGGACCCCTGCCACAAAAACAACAAGTACCAAGGATCCGGACAGGGAAGTGGTTAACAAGACGTTAACCTCACAAGACAATATGAAGTTGATTAGGGAATGGAAGTGTCTATGGTGTCGTGCACCTGGTCACACCTTCAAGGAATGCAATAAGCGAATATTCAAAGTACCCATGCGTACCGCTGCACAAGTCCTATCTCTGCAACATACCAACAAACCAGTTATCGCCAAGAATAATTACACAGGCAAAACCAAGGCAAAACCCCAGTCTACTGAAGAATTAGACTACAGCAGGGTTTGGGTCAAGGTTAATGCCCACGCTGCATTAGCCCTTGTGGATTTACAGACAACTGGCGGAGATCTCATCAATGCACAATTTGTACACCTATACGGCGTACCCTCTTATGGAATCGACAAGAAGTCACTCAATACTGCAATCAAAGGATGAAAGGGTGTGATAGAGAAGGCATGTGATGTTCAAATGGACTATGAAGGATATATGGAAACAAGAATACTATATGTAGCGCATCTTGCAGGTTGGGATATGATCCTAGGCAAGCCTCCGCGTACAGCTTTGAATGCCTTAATTCCAGCAGGACCAAAGCCTATTACCATCCAACCTGAAGGGATGGCACGCTTTGCACTCAAGGAATAGAGGAAGGCAGGGCTTGCTACGGGGCAAGTCACATTTGCTTCACTCACAATGGAAGATGAAGTATCAGACTATTTTCTTCCACTCTTCGAATTCATGGTTTCAGCAATGAGTCTTGGAGAAAGTCAGGAATTCAACCCCTTCGTTGAAGTTGCACAGTTATACCCAGCAACCACACCCAATGAGTTGCCACCCCTCAGAACTATCAACCACCGAATATGCCTAAAACCCAGGTCCACATGAGTACCAAAATGGCGACCCTCACCCTCCAAATTTTATGTAGAGTTTATGAGACAGCTCACCAAAGAAGAAGCCTCAGGCCGGATCTATCGTGCAGAACATGATACCAATGATGTAGTTCTGTTCGTACAAGCCAAACGAGATGATCCCACCAAACCCTGGCGCATCCTAGATGCCAGGGATCAGAATGAAGCAGCTGACCCCAACCACACACCCCTACCAAGTATTAAGGAGCTCAAGGAGCTAGTCGCTACATGTAAGTATTGGAGCAAGATTGAACTAGCAGATGGGTATCACAATATCAGAATCGAAGAGGACTCGGAACAACACTCCACCTTCCCCAAACACATGGGATATTACCGCAGTCGCATCATGCAACAAGGCGAACCGCAATGCTCCTGCCACTATGGTATGAGCCATTTACGAAATCTTTAAGGACATGGTCTTCAAGGACCTTGTTATCTACATTGACGATATTATTATCTTTTCAGATACCTACGACGAACATGTAGCTGCCTTATGGAAGGTTCTACAACGACTCCTAGATGAGAAGTTCTGGTTAAAGACTAGCAAATGCCAATTCTTCACCAAACGTCTAGATATTTTAGGACATATATTAACTCTGGATGGGTTACATATGGATCCAAAGAAGCGCAAGAAAGTATTGGACTTCAAGGTTCCCAGCAACAGCCGGGAATTAAGAGATATACTCGGCGTTGTCATATTCCTAAGCAATCTTTGTCTGGAATTGGCCTCCTGGTCAAGCACCCTGTCAGAACTGTAAGGCAAAAACGCACCCTGGAGATAGACGTGCACCCATACAAGGGCACTCGAGAAGATCAAGGAACTTGTGAATTCTTTACAGATTCTCAAACCCTAGGACCATTTCTTGGAAGTGCCAAAATACCTAGTATGTGATGTTAGTGATATTGGACTAGGATTATGGATAGGACAAGGAAAACTAGGATTAATTCGACCCTGTTGTTTTCATTGTCGGAAATTCAGCCTCACACAGCTGAAGTACCCCACCTACCAAAAGGAATTACTCGCTATTCATCAGCGAGAAAAGTGGCTTGCGTCCCATACATCGGATGCACAGGATGCACAGGAGCAAAACCCCCGAACTGGATGCCATCCTGACGCGGGCTAGGATCCGGACGCTACCACTGCGGCTGCTTCGTCCGTGTCTAGCGTACATGTCATACACCCTCCCGACGCCGTTGTGTCCACGACTGACTTGAGCCTCTCCCGCTCTTGTAGCAACTCATAAATGTCTCCCCTCTTCTTGCTTCCATCCTCGCTGGTGATCCGATTCCTTGCTTCCTCCCCTACGTTACCTGCTTGGCTTCTCCATCATGGTGTATCTGTTTTGACTTGCCTGCATCCGCATTGCCATGGCATACGGCCCCTCATCTTCATTTCACAATGAATCCAAGTCGTGATCTCTCACATTGCGACGCCAACGCACTTGGTCCTGTCGTACTACAGGAGAAGTGGCTCCTCTACAACTCCAAAACTTTGTTGGTGGTTATCCCTGGAGTCGACAACTGACGTACCTCATCCTGAATTCCCCTTCCCACGCGATATTCTCCAGGTACCCAGTCTCTCATCACACATGCAAGGCAACGTGATTCATTAATTTCAAGTTTTCATATTGTTCAAATTTTTCCTAATCTAATCTAATCGCTATTTCACTCTTACTACATAATGCTCCCGATGCCCCTCGTTCCAATGCTTAATCCTCTACTTTGCGTCTGTATGGGTGCTTCACCCGTTGGACCCATTTTCCTCCTCTTCTTCTGCTGCTTCTCTATTTGACGTGTCCGTGTCTTCTTCTTCCTCACTCAAAATGGTGGGCTCTCCATCCGCGTCCTCCTGTTCATCTGCACTGTCAGCTTCCCTCCTCTGTGCGTCGGGGAGACGTCCATGACTCAGCTTAGAAGCCGATGTCGCTCCTTGGAGCTCTTGCATCAGTTCTGCCTTATAACGAGCAGTATCCCCCACCTGGAGAGGCTGGTCGGATTCGAGGTCTGCTTTTGGTTGGGTTTCTGCAATACGCGCACGTATATCAGCTTTAATCGTGGACAGCAATAGCTTCCGGATTCGGGGTACGTGTGGATCCTAGATTGCGAGGAATCTTTTCTATGTTCCTGAATTCGTCAGACTTTGGCTCTCTTGCGTCGGATGTATGATACTTACTAGCGGTCGTTTCATACTTGAAGTTTGCGTTTCTCCCTGGTTCAATATAGACCCCAGTTGTCCATGCCTTGACACTATGACGCATGGCGGAGGTGACCAGACAAATGAATACTTCATTTATGGAATCGAAAAAGGTATCGTCAAAATGACCCCTCATCTTGACCCCAGCAAAATATTTACGGAATATGATTTCCATAATTTCTGTTGTGCAGAAGTGTCATTCGTTTTTCTCAGCTCGTATTAGACTAATAGTGTATGCAAGCCGATGCAGGAAGTACTATACAACTTCTCGTCCATCTGCATGCCAGATAAATCTGTTGTCACGCAACAAGTATTCCACCTTGTCTGCTATAACCGCTTGTGCCAGCTTGTTAAGACTGAAAACTTCTATGATGCTGTGTTTGCACTTGTAAACTAGATGTGCTCGAGTTCTAGAATGAATACTTCACAGCTAATGTCTCTCAGCCCACATTATCCGAAGCGATATATAGGAAATATCACTCACATGGGCATCTATGACCTTGATGCGTTCGAGGGTCTCCCCTCATTCTTTTTGGGCATCAGCCCAGGATTCAGTCAAAAGTTGAGTGATCTCATCGGCGTTCAACATGGGATTTTCAAAGAAAGTGTAGTGTCTGACATATGCGGCGGCGCGAGTTGTCAGGTCTTTATACTTGTCTGTAACCTGGAAAAAAGATCTACATCAGGAACTATGTTAGTTTACCTTTGAGGCGTCGGACGCCAGGAGCGCCAGCAAAGGGTCTCAGGTCTAGTAGACCTGGGTCCGACGCGAGATGGCCTCTCCACGACGGCGTCAGTCTCCTGATTCCCTTCGTCTATGCTGCCAAGGTCAGAGTCCAGGCCTGAAGGGTAATGCTACGCGTTCGGTAGACTGGGATGTGGAGAGGACTTTCAGATACTTGTTAGTCAGGTAAATCAGAAATTTAGTTCGGCGATAGGTACCTAAAGCCTTGAGCTGCTGATACTATTATTGCGGTCATATTGAACATGAACTTTCCTCACCGGACGTCTGCTATCCGACGCCGCACGTCTCTTGGAAGACTCTGCCAAGTGGGGTAGGAGGGGAAAATTGTCATCCTGGTCATCGTCGTACTGCCACGATGCAGGTGCAGCATCCATAGGTTGGCGTCTTGGAAGACTGGGAATAGAATTTGGAATTGTGGTTCTTCCTGAGAGGCCAGTCCTTGAGTGCACGGGTGTCATTTAGATATCAAGAAATTGGGTTTGCAGAGGAATTATGTTGGTAGAGGAATTATGTTTGCAGAGGAATTTTGATTACGGAAAAAGGTTATACAATGTGAGGAGTCGGAGAACATTTTATTTCTATAATATTGCATATTCGGAATCACAACGAAATAACTAAGGAAACAATAACTAAGCAAACAACTAGCAAAAGGCAAGCAAAAAAACTACGGAAAAAATGACTATAGAATCGTTTACCAAAAAAAAAAAGGAAAGCACCTCGTCTGCTGCCTACTACAAACGGAATACCGACGTGATTTGTCGAGTGACCACCGCACTCAAGCTGCTATTGTTTAGCATCTCTCGCTCATCCGCGCTTGCGAGGCCGCTTACCTCTATTTGTACGTGGTGGTGGGTCATTCTGCGGTGCTGGTAGTACAATATTAACCTGTGGTGCTGGTGGGACATTAGCCGGTGGGGCTGGTGGCGCTGGTCCTGGATGTCCGGGCGCCCCTGGTTGCAGGCCCACCCACCTGAATTGTGCTGCTCTGAGCGCTCTGGCCCGTGACGGAATCTCCCCCATGCCCATTCCACGATTGAGTACTAACGCCCGCCGTGCGAAAGGTACAACCTGACGCGCCAGGAGCATAGCTCGACCAGAATTCACTTCTGGCTGACTTAAACGCTCAATATACATGAAGTTCTCATGCTCCGAGTGTATTGCGTAGGGGTACCTTTGTTTATGCTGACCCTTGACATACTTCTTCATCTCTTACTTCTGCTTCTCCCTATAGCGCAGCTCGTAGATCCGCAGCTCGAACATATGGTCTGCATGCGGCAGTTGTCGCTGATGCACGCCAGCGGCATTCCTCACGCAAGCGGCATTCCGCACTACGGCGTCAGAATCTTCATCGAGTTCATCATATCTGACTGGCGGATCAAATCTGTCCAGGCTAAAATACTGGGGGGCTATATTAGCTTGCCCCCCTTCATGCAGCACGATCAACAGCCGAATTGGCTTAGCGATTGTTAGCCGCAGGAACGCCGACACTTCTCCGTCGGCACCCAGACTGGGGGCGTAGCTGGAAACGCCGGGTTGGCAGGGTCGGGGTCCGCTAGGGCACGTCAAAATTCCCGCACTTATCTCCCAGCGGGGAAATATGCCTTCACCATGTCCCAGATTCCGTCTAGTGTGTTGGAGACAATTATGCCCAATTTTCTTCGATCTCTTATTTCCCATACCCATCAGTCGTTGTTATCTTTATGAGCTAGGTCATTCGGGTCACATATCCAGAAAACTACAGCTCTATTCTGCTCTCCGACATCAGGTTCCTCCCCATCCTCGTCGGCCTCGTCCTAATCAGGGCGAGGCCTCTTCAATGCTCCCTTCACTGCTAAACTTTTAGTAGTTTTGGATCGCTTTTTCATGCAGTCTTGCAACAAGGCCTCAAAAGCTTTCTTATGGAAGTCGGACACCAACGCCAGACGTGCACTGATGGCTGGCTAAAACCCATTGAAGCCGCGAGCCGCCTCCACAAGTGCCGCCTTCTCGCCATCACTTGCCCCACTCCAGCTCTTGATTTCGTACCAGGCGCGATAGTCTTTGACTGCATTACGCCACGTCGTATAATCGGCATCTCGCGTATCCCACCCCAAATCGGCCTTCCTATTCTTGACCAAATTCTTTGCGGTCACCATTGTATCTAGATCCGGATAGTATTAGACACTGGGCGTAGGATGACGGATCTCTGTCGGGAACCTTACCGTTCACAGAATTACTCAAAGAGGAAATACCACGTAGTTGCGGTCCACGCAAAGATATGTGAAGGTGTAGAGTGAGATGTGAACACTGAATGTGAATTGGAAACCGGGCTCTTAGTTAGGGATAGATACCTTTTTATACATCTTGTACTTGAGTCATGTACTGCTTGAACTCGAACATTATAAATGAGGGCAAGAAGTGTTTCCCGTCTGACAGAAAACACTGGTAACCCGACGTGGCCAGTAGGAACAAATACTTCACGGAAGATATCATAGTCGTGAATTTTGTTTCTGGTTCCAGAACATAATACGTCTCGAAACATTTATTTCAAGGCCATTATATGTTTCAAGATGACTCGATAGGGTACAACATTATTCCATTGTTTCGAAGGCCTCGAACATTATAGACGAAAGACAAGTGTTTCCTGTCCCACAGAAAACACTGGTAACCCGACGTGGCCAGTAGGAACAAATACTTCATGGAAGATATCACAGTCGTGAATTTTGTTTCTAGTTCCAAATCAAATACGTCTCGAAACATTGATTTCGAGGTTATTATATGTTTCAAGATGACTCGATACGGTATAATTGTATTCCATTGTTTCGAGGCCTATGACGTTCCACACTAAGCCGTATTAGACACTCCAAGACTTAATTCTGAACAAGGGGCACATAATTTGGTTGGGGCAGTAGTCAAGTTTTTGGGCACACCAGATGAAGCCAACTGGGTTAAGTCTAGTTTGCTCTAAAGCCCGACGCGGATAGGCGGCATATGTGTTAACGAAAGATATTCCCAGTCGGGAATTTTGTTTCTAGTTCCAGAAGAACATTATTTCGAAAGATTGCTTGTAGGATATTATATATCTCCAGTTATCTCGACACGGTATCGAAGGCCATGATGTTCCAAGCCCATAATGTTACACACTATAAGAGCCATATTTCAAGTTAGTCCCTCAAAAATTCTATTGTGTATACCAGACTGACTCCAGTCGGGTTAGGACCAGGTGGTATGAAATCCCGACGCGACTAGTCGGCTTAAGACGAAGTTCTAACTTATGATATGTTTAGCACTTTCGTAGATCAAAGGACTTGCAGCATCTATCAAAGACTACAATGAACTCCCACAAAATACGCTGCCATTGGTGGAACAACATATACGCTTCAGGAGGAGTCTATTTAAATCATATCGAGAAAAAGCATCCGTAACATGCTCAGCAGACGTTTTCTCCTCTTGTACGTCGGCAACCCGACGCAATAGGCATTCCACCTGAACCTAAGGAACAAAATGCAGCAAACGAATCTACAAGTACCCCAATTCAAGACCTAGAACCCGAATATTCGGACCCCAGCGAAGCCTATATTGACCCAGCAGAGCTTGCTGGAATCCAAGAACTCTACCCCGACTAGTTTCCCATAAACAACGATGCAGAAGCGGAATGTGATTCCGACATGGAACCTATAGCAGAAATCTCAGCTTCTACAAACCATGAATATGACTCAAAGCCCTACACTCCCAACGTCACACGGCGACTTCCTGCTAGACATCGAGTGGGACAGCCTCATCGAGATTATTCATTCTCGAACCAATGATCTTCGGAATACAATCATCTTCATCCCTTCTGCAATGCCCGAGATTACAAGCTGGCACGATTTTTCACCTTGAGCAAGGTGCCAAAAACTCGTATTGACGATTTCTTTCGGGACAACATATTGCCTCCCTCCCAAGACGACCGTCCGACGTCTGACCTCTCATTCAAATCGGGTTATACATTCTATAAACAAACGGACAAAATGATTGATGATCCTCCATGGCATACTGGCGAAGTATAATATGCCTTGTGTCCCAAATCGGAGTTCAGATACCGCAATCTCTTGGAATGTATACATTACCTACTACGGCAGCGAGCCTTTGTTTGCCACATGTTATGGGTACCTGTGAAGATATTTAACAAGGATAATGTAAGAATTTATTGCGAAATAAATACAGGAACATAGTGGTGGGATCAGCAAGTATGCTCCCCACAACACATTTTTTTCATATCCGTTTGCTCACGTCAGACAGACACAGATTCCAGTTGGATCTACGCTTGTCCCCGTCTTGTTGGCGTCGGATCAAACATACCTGACCAATTTCTCTGGAGACAAGAAATTGTGGCCTGTGTACATGAGCATTGGTAATATACAGTCAACTGTGCGCAACAAACTCACAATTAATGCCTGGATACCTATCGCTCTGATTCCAATTCCCCCATAACAACTTGACAAAATCCCCACTTACCTAGCAGAGGCTCAAGAATTGGATGCCTTACAGTCCACACATGAGATCCTGAGTTCCATTTTGAGTCTGTTATCCGACGCCAAAAGTCAGGAAGGTATCGAGCTGGTTTGTTGCGATGAAAAGGTACGGAAATGCGTCCCTAAGTTATCCGGATGGTTAGCAGACCACATGGAGAATGTTATGATCCACGGCATAACCTCCCACCGCTGCCCTATCTGCATCGCCCCACTCGATGAATTTGGAGAACTCCCAGATGCTCCATACGATACCCGACCACACGCCAGGTATGCTGCCGCATATCATAATTCCGACGTTGAACAACTGGAATCTGACGAAGTCAAAAATGTCAACAATACACTCTGGCATATGCCTCATTGTGAACCCCATGAAATAGTACGAGCGGACACCCTCCACACCCTCCTCCTCGGTATCCTCATTCATCTCATGAAATGGGTGCAAGAATTCCTTGAATACGTCGGCCGTATGACCATTTTCGACCACATATGGTTCAGACTACCCCACTTCCCCGGATTTACTAGGCCCAACAAAGCATACCGTTCCGTCACGCAGTAGCAAGGGAAAGAAATGCGCAATCTCCTACGGGTCTTACTTGGGGTCTTTTCCGCTGCACTCAGTGGGACGACTAACGCTGATCTGATTGCCCCCCGACACAAGCCACTCTGTCACAAGGCCATTCTATGTGTTCGGTATATATCAGACTATATCTTGATCTCACAATACCAAGTCCACACCCTCGAAACCATCCAATCCATGAGGGATTATTTGGAGGACTTCAACAAACACAAGGAAGTATTCCTGAGGTTTCATGCAACGAAGTCAGTTAAGAATGCGGCGAAGCAGGCATCGAAAGGCTTGCGTGAGGAGCATCAAAGACTGCTGGCGTCGGATAACCTATGTCAATAAATGCCCGACGAATGGCAGAAACTCCAATAAGATTTGCGACTACAAACTGAGGAATTGGTCCACGACTTCCTGACACCAGGGGCACATTACAACTTCCCGAAAATGCATCTCATTTCCCACTTTACAGACCAAATCACGAGATACGGGTCACTACCACAATATTCCACCGAAATTTGTGAAGCCTCCTACAAGGCTCTGAAAGACGCCTACTGTTGGAGTAATCACATCAACGCCATGCCCCAAATAATCCGAACCTATATACAGGCACACAGTTTTGCGATGCGGGAATGGAATATTCAGCAATGGGTAAGTGAACTTGACCACATCCTCAGAGAGATACGCGATATCGTTCACCCGACGCGCCCTAGCATACATCTTCCCCGAGACGTCAGCAGGGACCTTACGAGGAGTAAGCTCCAAGGGCGCATGTGTAATAAGACTATACACAACATCCAGACTTTGCAGACGGTTTACGAACTCCTGGACCTGGAAACGCTGAAAGGTAGCTATCTCCGGCGCAACCAACTTGAACCCCACGTCTCGCCTGAGCAGCTGGATTCCAACGTCGCACGTCTTATGGATGCCCCGCTCGAAGCATTTAATACTCTCCAAGTTGCAGTGCCCACGTTTAATGACGATGGGTACAACCTACACCATATGAGTTGTACTGGACCAAATTTATTCCGAAAGCAAGCGAGGCGACATGACTAGGTGTTTGTCCGACATCGCAAGGCCAATGCAGCCACAAAGGTCGCTGGAGGGCTCGATGGGATGATTCTGGCAAAGCTAAATGCGTTGTTCAAACTTCGAGATATCGATACCAACAAGACTTACAGGCTTGCCAACATTTTCCTGCTTAGTGTTATCAGATCCCCGACGCCCGATGGGCCGGAAGGTATGGTACGCGTCGGAATCCCGTTGAAGAACCATGTAGTGCGTATAGGAGATATCGAGGGTTTGGCGCACTTGATCTCTATGAACCCAGATAATTTGTATCTCGTAAATAATCGCATTGATGTATATACTTGGAATAAGATACATGATGGGAATTAAATAGAATGTAATTGGAAATTTGAATATGATCAATGGGATACTTGTTTGAAAGTGGAATAATACAAACATCGAGTAATGTAATCTAAGGTGTAGAGAAAAACTATCACAAACGTCCAGCAATGCATGTGGAACGTCGGAGAGGGAGACGCAAGGGCCAGGTGTATCACGAGGGGGAACATGCAGGGGAGGGAACGTGACGCAGCGAGAAGGACAGACGGCGTCGGAATCAAGCCAAAATATGGTGAGCGTCCCGACGCTGGTAAGGCAGCGGACACAGGCTAGGTTCCAGACGCTTGGTGTAGACGTCGGGACGCCAATTCTTTTTTGCTGATGGTCAAGCATACTCTATTTCATAGTGTTAGAGTACTTACCGAGTTGGACAATGCTTTCAAGGCCTTTTTCCGTGCCTTCACTATCGGGTCTATGATAATTCTGACCTTATACTCAAGCCCTTGCTTCTCCTCTTCGACCAAATCGTCAAGCTCTTTTCATCTTTCTGAAATGTACATATGCTCTTTGGAGTACTTGGCCAGTTGGCCTTGGAACTCTATACTACCTTTCCTTAATTCCGCTGGCATCTCCTTCCCCGACACCCGCAAGCTCATGTTCCAGGCGTTTGGCTTGTATGTCCTGGTTCTCATGGTTATTACTATGCGCCACGAGCCGAATTGGTTCGAGTTTACACCACCGATCCCTGACTCGCCCCAACACTCGACTCGCCACCTAGTAGCCGCAACTCGCCCCGAACCCCGCTCGTGATTCCTCGGTGATCTACCGAGTCCTCGCCAAGTATCCCCGCTAACCTCTTTAGCCTGCCTGGCTCCCTACCCTAACCAGATCTGGCCGCCGCCAGTTATTTCTCTTCCCCAACCCATTTATACTTGTTTCTACCACCACCTCCTCTCATGCATACTCTCTCGTGACCTTCTTTATTCACTGTGGTATTCGGAGCTCTGACGGAATCTGTACTGTCACGGAATCTATACTGTCACGGATTCTGTACTATCACGGATTCCGTAATGTCACGGATCCTGAACTTTTACGGGTTGAGTAATGCCACCACTATTGTCATCTCACCTACGTTGCATTTTTAACTTTTCATGGATGTCACAGGTTCCTGTCATGGATCACTTCCCGCCAGTGCCGCATAAATGCCACGGATTCATGCCATCTCTGCGTATTATCATTGGTTGCGCTCTCTATGGATCCTGCCTAATTATTCCCTGCCATATCCGAACCCTATCTGCCAGCACCCTCCGTCATATGCCCTTGACCCCCTACCTGATACAGCACATGCAACATCCCGCACTTCCCTGAACGATTACACATTGTAATTTCTCCGCCTAGTTGGCCGTAGCTTCTTCTGGAACACCATGGCCATTGTTGGTGTCAGACTTACAAACTGGGATGCACGACCTTTCCCGCCCTGTTGAGGTGTTGTTGGCGATGGTGTTACTGCAATGCAGTCTACTAACGTTCGTCGACTTGGGCTCAAGGTTCCACTCATCAATCCACCGTGGAAGCTGTTTGACGGGCTATAGAACAATGGTGTTCTACTGCCTAATTCGTCCTCATTATCTCCATATAGCTTATCTTCCTCTGTGCTACTCCCACAATCCGACTGCCCATCGCTCTGCCACTCCTGGGCGTCATAGCTCGTTGCCACCATTTGGCGAAGGAAGTCTGCATCATATCAGAGATTCCGTTTCTTAACACCAATATCACTAGGATCTACCTCAGCGCTAGCTTCTTCCACACGTACTGGTGTTCCGCTTTGGTCTGGGATCTCGTACTCCGCTTCCACCCTGTCCCACGATATTGCCACCATAAGTGTCGTGATCATCTCATGGCCCATTCTGTTGCGCTGGTATGGCAGAATATCTCTTGCGGAGCTGAACAGTCTCTCCACTAGCACTGATGTGACCGGAATACTTAAGATATCCCTCGCCATTCGTACCACTGTTGGGTATTCCGATGCATGGACTTTCCCCCACGCAATCGGGGATTGATCCTTTATTACCGCTACGGGAGCAGTCAGGTATCGCTGAACTTCTGGCATATCTTCGGCCTGGTTTGTCGCTCGCTGTTGCAGCCGTTGCTGGATATATGATTGCTCTCAATTGTCAACACGCTGTACCTGAACCTGCGGTTCTGGAGAATATCTCGCGTAGTTGTATGCAAAATAGTCTTCAAACTGCAGACTAGAATTGAAGCCCGTTAGGAACCTATCTTCCACCATGTCACGCCTGTACTCATTGTGTCACAGATATACCCATCGTGTCACGGATGTACACTGCATGGTTACAGGATTCTAAACGAGCAGGTGCGCTTATAGATCTCGTCCATACTTGTAATATTCTGAATACGGGATTGTATCAGTGGTATTGTTGCCCCGTTCAGTTATTGTAGGATCCTCTACCGACAAATTTCCCCAATCAGCATATAAGGACAACTTCTTTGACGGATCCAGAATGGTGGCCAGGTTATAAATGAGGGACTGCTTTTCCGTCTTTGAATAATACTTCTGAAGGACTAGTCGACATGCCTTGGTCGCGGAAAGAAAACCTGCTACCCAAGTATTGTTAGGAGGTAGTTTGCGCATTCGTTTTCGCTGTTCCTCAATATGATCAAAAATGTCATTGTAGATGAAAAACGCATTGTGTATGGTCGCATCCTGGCCAGTTGAGACCGCATGCATGTAGTCCGACAAAGGTTTCAAGAAAATAGTCGTCTCTTGAATGTGGGTCCATTCCTCCTGACTCATTAACAACTCGGAGTACTTATTCTCAGTTGTAGGTAGTGCTACCCATTGCCCGATGTAGGACTGCAACCTCAATGCCCTGCCGACCATCTCGTAGGTTGAGTTCCATCGCGTTTTCACGTCCTGGATTAGGCCAATGGGGGCCGCAGTGTCCTTTTGGAGGTCCTTAAATTGCGCCAGTCGTTGTGGACTGGCTATAATGGCTTTACAAAGCTCCCGAATCTGACAAAATAAGTTAGCAAATCCCATTTCTTGATGCCACTGCAACAAAATAACATACCTTGTATACCAACTGGGCAAAAGTACCAGGAGGATAGTTTTGAAGAGCTTTGATGGAACACCCAATCGCAGGAGCCAACGATGATGTCTCATCCTTATCCGGGTTTAACTTTAACTCCCGCATGAACTGGTTGTTAACTAGCGCTATTACATGCGCTAGGCAGGGGAGTCGCTACTGCAACGGGTCCCATTTGGGGCCGAACACATTGGCCTGCAAATGCTTAACCAAGGCAATATTAACACTAGCATTGTCTGAGACAACTGCTAGCACTCGGTTAGTGATCCCAAACTCTTGAATTAATTGGCTGAGTTTATTTCCCAAATAACTTGCACTATGCGCTTCCCCACCAAGATACCGGAATCCGACTGGAAACTGACATAGCTTTCAGTTTTGGTCTATGTAGTGCAGCGTTGTGCTCATGAATGCTAGTTTGTTGGGGGAGGTCCAACAGTCTGTGGCGAGGTGGAGGAATTTATACTCTGGCAAGGCTTTCTTGAGTTTCTGATGTACTTCCTTTCCATACTCATGTATGCTCCATCGGATTGTAGTTGGTGAAGGGATATGGGTATTAGGCCTTAGCAGGTACAACACGTGATGGAACTGGGGATGTTCCAGGGTCCGGAAGGGCAAATTGGTGGCAATTACTGTCTTTATAAGCTCGTGCTTAAAGACTTCCTCGCTAAATTGTGGCGTTTTCCTCTTGATACTCTTGGCCTATCTGAGTTAGTCCCCCTCATCACTCGCTGCCTAGGATACATAACAACATACTTTACCAAACATTGCAACAATGTCCTGCTTCTGGTGTCTGCTTGCTGACCAGCACTTCTCCAAGAGTATATGAGATCTCATATGGGTAGTCCCCATATTAAATGCACTGGGATGCTTCAAGGTTGTATTACAACTCAAGCAGAATAAAAGGGGTTCCCCGTTATGTACCTTTGCCCCTTGCCCAAAGTGCACCCAGTGGCTAGTGGTTCGAAGCTTTGAATCCCAACGAGGTGGGTTAATGCTATTGCTTCGAGCCTCTTGGGAAAGGTTTTTTTCGAGTTTGATTGCCCACTCTGTAGTTTCCCACCATTTGTTGAACTCATCAGCTTTCTCAGCCTTCCACCGGAAAGCGGTTCCACCTAGTATTCTGGTGAGGGTGGAAGTCATTGGGGCAGGGTTGTTGACCAGGATACTGGCAGGTGCAGGCATGGATCAATAATAATTAGAGGAATGCTGTAAGAAGATTTATTCGTCGCTGCTGTCAGTTGAGTAGTGTCAGTATCAGTGGGCAAAGTAGGCTATATATTCACATTTATGAGATGCCACAGTTTACGGAAGACTGCTACTGTCATGGAAGATATTTCCCGTCACGGACTCGTATACACAATTCTAGGTAGGTACAAACCTGC
>Ga0307511_10003251_pt1 | contig 16723 bp, 9 predicted proteins | sample 13_EM_MG_FD_200266 | JGI IMG/M metagenome (GOLD analysis project Ga0307511, IMG submission 200266) | Populus trichocarpa ectomycorrhiza microbial communities from riparian zone in the Pacific Northwest, United States - 13_EM | ecosystem: Host-associated > Plants > Roots > Unclassified | place... | reverse complement strand
TTTTTAAATATTTTTAAGTTATTTTAATATTTTTATATAAAAAATACATTTTTAAAAAATAAAAAATATTATTCAATATATTTTCTAATAAAAAACACAAAGAATTTATTTAACCGAAGAAAACAGAAGAGAGTTCCAAGTTTCAAGCAGTAGAAATACAAGGTTGAGACTTGAGATGCCCGGACTTTACGGTGTGGTGTAAGATAGTGAGATTAATGTCTCATTAAATCATGCCGTTACTTATCTTTTGTTACCATGTTATCCCCTACTTGCATAGGCGCGTGGATTAGCTTTGGATCCTTTCATTTTTGGCAATTAGCCGTATTGATTAGCATAATACTAGTTTCTGCGGTTTGAATTGAAAAAAATTTTAAATGTAAAAATATGTTTAGATAATAATAAAATATTTAATATTATTATTAAATTTATTTCAATGAATTAATTTTAAAATCTTTTGATTCAATTCATTTTGTAACTAGTTTTTAAAATTAAATTATTTGAGAATTATCTCGACGTGATTCATTTGACTTAACTGGTTCAAATACAACCTGCATAACCAGTAAATATATATAATTTGATTTAAATAGATTTTTTTTAATATTAAGATGTTGATATATTAAATAGACTCGAGTTTCGTAACTTAATTTATCAAATTTATAACTTGAGTAACAGACTCCACCGTGTTTAAAAATTTTGTTTTTTAAAACTATTTTTTACTTAATTATACAATAAAAAATTAAATACTTGTAAAATCAAGCATAAACTAAATGTTGAGATATTTATTTGAAACTGCGATAACCTCATATAAAATAAATTAAAATAATTTATCAAAACAAAGTCAAAATTAAATAAATATTAAAAAATTAAATTAAAAAAAATAAAAAAGCTATCTCTTCACTATTTATATTAACAATGAAAGAGATGAATTATCACTCAATTTAGTTACGATGAGTAATCATGTTTGAAACATGAGAAATTTTTCATTCCCTAGTTAAAAGCACATAGGTATTGATTTTTCATATAGTTAATGTGTGTTATGTGAGATTTAATATCTCATAAACTAATGTAATTTAAATTTAGATTTCACTTGTATACCAATTTAAAAATATATAATTTTTTTATATGTGCTTATTTTATTTATTTATTTACAAAGATTTAAAGAAAACAGTAATTAAGTATTGAAATTTAGAGGTTGGTTTTTTTAACGGTTCAAACTTCAAGATATTGTTAAGGAAGATTTATTAAATTTTTCTAAATATATTAGATTCAAGTTGAAAGTGTCTCTTTAAAATTGCTTAAAGTAAAAGAATTAATCTCGATCACAGGTAAATTCACTAGAAAATACTTTAATTATCAAATAAAAAAAGCAATCAAGGGCAATTGGTCTCTTATGGAGGAAAACCACGCACCATGAATTGGCGTGGGAGCTCTTGTAATTGCTTGAGCGTTATTGTCTATTCTTCAAATAATTACGAAAAGGAATCAAGCTAATTTAATCAAAAGTTTTCACCAAATAATTAAATGCAAAACCAAAATCTTGTTCCATTTTAGTGTCCCCATGATCTGACTCACCACCCCCTCTCTCTCAGGGAATAAATTCAGCGGATTCTGCTCAAAGCTTCAATCTTTGAATCCCTCGCATTGTAAAAAGATTGCGACTTTCCCTCTCTTTATCTCCCTCTTAACTACATTCAAACTCTTCAAACCTAGTAAGTTTTTCTTCTTTTATTTCCTCCTTTCTGTGGTTCTCTTGTGTTTAAAGTTTCTAAAAAATTACTCTAAGCATCTCCCTTTTGTTCTATGTTTATCTCTTCCTATCAACTCTTTGTGGTGATTATTAGATCTGAAACTGCTTAGAGCAAAACCCCACTTTTTATTTATTGCATTTCTTGAATCTAACTGCTTCTTGGTTATTAAAGTTTGAGTTTTAAGTTGAAAGTTAATATTTTTGTTGCTTTTTTTTTTATCACCTGTAAATACCTTTCTTTTATTGGAATTGTTATGGGTTTTCAGCTTTTTCCTTGTAACTGTTATTGCCATAAAGATTTCTTTTCGATTTTGCTAATTTGGGAATTTGAGTTCTTAATCTAGGAATCTTGGTGGGGTTTTGTTAATAAGCATGTTAATGCAACTTTGCTTCAAAGCCTTGATAGATTAGAAGCTATTCATTTATCTGAAACGGAGGGTTTGCTTCTATTTGGCTCTTTTCTGTTTACTAGATTGATGGGGGTTTTGCTTTAATTGATAGCATTTCTTGGTGTCCTCTGATAATTTGGAGAGTTTTTGAGTTAGAGGAGAACGATGTCTATCAAAAAGGCATTGGTGAGTATGAGGAAGAATGGAAGTTCCCACTCGGGAAGGTTGTTCAGTGATAGAAAATGGCTTATCCCATTCTTTGCAAGCTTGCTAGTGTTCTTAACTCTGTTTTCATCGGCTACTTTTGGGGTGTTTACATCTTCTTTTGGAGGAGAGCAGGTGCCATTTGACATTGTTTCGTATTCAAGACCGGAGGACTCAAGTGGGTATTTCGTAGAATCGGATTTAAAGAAATGGTTTGATAGAAGTAGGTATTCAGAATTGGAACCGCCTAGATTAGCTTATCTCATTTCAGGTACGAAGGGTGATAGTCAAAGAATGATGAGGACTTTGCAGGCTGTGTATCATCCTAGAAATCAGTATATTCTACATTTGGATCTTGAGGCACCCCCACGAGAAAGGTTGATGTTGGGAGGGTATGTGAAGAATGATCCAACGTTTCAAGAAGTTGGGAATGTGCGTGTAATGGCACAGTCCAACTTGGTGACTTATAAAGGGCCTACAATGTTTGCCTGTACCCTTCAAGCAATTGCAATCATGTTGAGGGAGAGTTTAGAGTGGGACTGGTTTATCAATCTCAGTGCTTCAGATTATCCTCTTGTGACACAAGATGGTTAGTACCTGTTGCTGCTGCATTTTTACTTGTTTCATAATTATTATTGCTGCTTTTTTCTTATTCTGTTGGGTAACTTATTGTGTTCGATTTCCATAAGAGGATTGATAACGTTTAAGAATGGTAATTTACTTATTGAATTAATTTGAACTTCTCTCCACATATTCTGTAAAACTGTGTATTGGTTCTTGTATCCAGCATAGGTGATATCTGACAAATTGGAGTATAATAAGTCGATTTCTTAGGTTATGTAATTAGCTTGGAGCAAAATTTTATGCAGTAAGTTGCTTATCAAAAATAATACTGGGTCATTGAATCCGATCCTTGCTTCAGTTCACACGAACAATTTGAACCCATTAACTTGTGTGAATGTGGTGTTTGGGTCCAACCAGGTTTCCTTCATGCCGTTCACATATCATTTACCAAGCTCATGGTATTCCACTTCTTTAGTTCTAATAATATGAAGCTTCAATTTGTTTCCTTTAGGGCTAAGTTTTGAGCTATCGCTCTCAAGTAGGTTCTTGCATTTTGCTTCTAAGGGAAAGGATATCTTTGTTTTGCCTTGGGGAATGCGTGTGGTGAGCATACTCAATGGATCACCTTTTCTTTAGCACCGCACCCTACTGTTGCACTTTAGCAATAGAGATATATTTCTCGACTGCATTTGCAAGATGTTTAGGAGATCATGATTATGCCATCAAAATTTTCTTATGGGATTCTATTTATACTAGAAAATGAAGAACATAATTAATTACACCGAGGTTTACACTTGGAGTCTAAGACCGTTTAACAGTTTTTTCAAGGGAATATAGCCACTGTATTGCTGTCACCTGCTGAAGGGCTGGCTCACTATGTGCAGCTGCTAAGTGCTAACCCTTTCTTTTGGGTTCAAGGAACCTCAAATTCTGCTGTCTCATGGAGTTTTTCTGTTTGTCATCCAGGAGTGGAAAATTTTGCTGTGTACTTATTTTAAACATTGCCATAGCCCTGTAACAGCTAGATTATGCTTCCGCATTTTTTCTCTCGACTCTAGTTATTTTTAAGGAAAAAGATAATCTCCTGTGCTCTTTCTTGTTCCTGTATTGCACAGTAATTCTCTTTGAAAAAGTTAATTTTTCTGAAAAGGCCAATACTAGGTGTTGGCCCTTCCAAAGTAGCTTCTTGCAATGTTTAATTTGGAAACTCATCAACTGTATAAATCATAACAAGGTCGCAGCATTTATCTTATTTGATCAACAACACATTATCTCACTCTATGGTTTTTGGTATACAATCATGTTCAATGGTTGCCTCTCAACTATCTGATTGACCTGCTATTCACAAGTTGCATTGGATGGATGAACTGACAGAAACAGCATTGTGCCTACAAATCTTTTCATACTGTTCAGCAATATGACTAAGTCCCTCATTAATTTGCAAAATTTCATGTGATAATTCTGATGGGTACAGGGGATTGAAATATTTTTTACTCAAGTTTTGGAATTTCTATTTCCTGTATATATGGATATGCTTTGCAGTTGTAAAATCTAATTGTATTTTGACTGTGCAGATTTGCTCCATGTGTTCTCAAATTTGTCTAGAAACCTTAATTTCATTGAACATACACAGCTAACTGGATGGAAATTGTAAGTGAAGAAAACACAAAACTTTGCACCACTACCTTAGCAAAACTTCATCTGCTTCTATTTTCTGAAAAAAGAATTCACCTAGGGTATTTTGATCTGCCAACTTTTTGCAGGAACTCCAGGGCAAAACCGATTATTGTTGATCCAGGCCTTTACTCATCAAAGAAATCTGACCTTTATTTTACCACTCAACGCAGATCACTTCCCTCATCTTTCAAGTTGTTTACTGGTATGCGTGTCTATCTAAGCTTCATGGATTCATTGAGCATACAGCAAACTTGTTTTTGTTTTGAGAAATATTTAGCTATGAGATGATAGTTGCATCTTTGAAGGATTGCATTGCATTTCTGATTCATGTTAGCTTGAAACTGTCTATTGCAGAAACATATTTTCACTGCATATCCCATACATCCCCATCCCCATCCCCATCCCCATCTCTGTCTTGCTCTGTGTATGTGTTTGCATCAAACAAATTCACCGGTGTGCATACGAGGACAGGAAACATGGTGGTAGTGTCTGACTAACACCATTGTATGAGGCTCCCCCAGATACGATAAACTACGCTCTGCACCGACCAAAATTTGGTATATTGTGGAATGCATATAACCATACACTGACATCTTACATATGATATGGATGAATGCTGACATGTCATCATTATCATCTTAACTTCTTGTCAGAGATCTTTCATGTTGCATGATGTTGTTGTGCAGTCAGTTGCAGAGAATGCAGTAGGTGAAAACAAATCACTATCTTGATCTTTTACCCTAAAAACGTCTTTTTGGCCTCTCCTTTCAAGTTGGCTACCCTGGATTGATATAATGAGGGTTTCTTTCTGTATTTTGTTTTCTACCCTTACTTTTTTTGCACTGTTTTCAAAATTTGAACTGTTTTAAGTCAGCCCATTGAAGTGAGGCATTGTGAGGGAGAATTTGGAGACATTCGTCCCCTTCATTAGTGTTGCTTGAAGTGGCTTCTCTTGAAGCTGCACAAGAAGCAACTCCCACACATTATGGGACGAACCTCAATTGAGTCAGTTGATAGCCCACTAGATTATCTTTAGTGGTGGTTCCCAAGGCAAATGGGACGATCCCAAATCCTTGCATGGTCGAGTACCATGAGGCAAAATACTGTGTGGTCATTTGATTCTTTTAACCCTGCATCTGGATGTCTTCCTGCAATTGTTTAACTCATGGCCTCTAGAAAATCTGATTACTTTCTGTATATGAGACTGTCCTTTATTCTTTTGTTTTTAATATGAAAAGGAAAGAGAAGAAAAGAAAATGCTGTTTGTCTTTTCTCTGGTATACAGGTTCAGCATGGGTAATGCTGACACGATCGTTTCTCGAATACTGTATAATGGGATGGGAGAACCTTCCACGAACTATCCTAATGTACTACACAAATTTCATCTCCTCTCCTGAAGGATATTTCCACACTGTTATTTGCAATACTGAAGAATTCCAAAACACAGCCATAGGTCATGATCTCCACTACATAGCCTGGGACAGTCCTCCTAAGCAACACCCTATCTCTTTGACAATGAAAGACTTTGATAAAATGGTTAAAAGCAATGCCCCATTTGCCAGGAAATTTGCAAGGGATGATCCAGTTTTAGACAAGATTGATAAAGAGATTCTAAACCGCACGGGCAGGTTTGCTCCTGGAGCATGGTGTATTGGCGGCGCAGACAATGGATCTGATCCATGCTCCATACCCGGTAATTATTCAGTATTTAGACCAGGTCCTGGTGCTCAGAGGTTACAAGAACTGCTCCAGACATTATTGTCCGAAGATTTTCGAAAAAAACAGTGTTCATGATGAAAGAAAATTTTGACTACTTTCAAATGTACATTGATATATTCATATAGATTATACAGCTGGTGTAGAGCGGTGGAAATTTTTTCCCTTTTTATAAATCAATGAAAGATCAAGGTTGATAGAAGAAATATTTGATTCATCATATGAGCAGTGGTTATGATAATATTTGTGCTGATGTATGAATACAGCTAACACCATGCTCAAAAGGGTTGCAATCAGTTGCCCTTGTGAGGTCGAAATGTGATGGCATTCAGCACCTGGAGACCCAAAAGGAGAAAAAGAAAAAAACCGAGGGAGGTAACTTGGAAGTTTGGAGGAGTTTTAAAAAGATAAGGGACAGAGTATTTCTAATAATAGAAAATTATTTTTCTTTTTTATCATCAATTTTTTTCTCCTATTCAGTTTTACTTTTTCAATAAAAAATTAGAAAATGTATTAATATTTATATTTTTAATAATCTAATTATAGAATATTAATTTTATTTCATTCAAATTAAATTTATTATGAAATATTTATACTTGTTAATTCAAAAATTGAATTTATGATAACAATTAAATATAAAAATAGATAAAAAAAATAAATATAATATTTTACATAAAGAGTGCTTGAATATAAAAGAAAAATATTGTATTATTCATCATTTATTTATTTTTATTTGTAAAGAAAAATTATTGAGAACCTAAAAAATGTTTTTCAAACTCAATACAGATTTGTAGAACTAAATAATTAGTTTTTTTCTGAAAAAAATATAGCATTTGAACATAAATTTTAAATTTTATTTTCAACTACTTCTCAAAAATTAAAATATTATTCTGTTTCTAGACCGTTTAAAAAACGGTTTGTTTAACCTTGTTTTTCTAAGATAACATGCCTGACGAACAAAACCCAGGAAATCATGCTGCTATACATTTTCATATTGATCTTGAAATTTATTGAGTTTTAGATATTGAAAGGGCAGAAATACACGTTTTTTTTGCTAAATCGCAGGGTCAAGGAAAGAAAAAATAGCAATATATTTGCATAAAATGACTTATTCAGAAGTATTTTTCTGGTGTGGAATTCATTGCTTATCCAAGATATCCTCTTAAATTTTGAACACAGTAAAAACTTTCAGAGTCGGGATCAGACAGTAAGTAAGTGGAAGTAGAACAAAGAAAGAATCAGCAAGTGATCTAAAAACAGATAACTGCACGTAGTTTTGATCATTTCTTGGACATTTTTTCTTACTAGAGACATTAAGCCTGGATTATGTTTTATATACAGGGGACAAAAACATATTTGGATGAAAAGACAAACATAAACATATAATAAATCTGTCCTGAAACTAGTTTGGAATAGATTTCTATCTTCTCAAAATAGAAAGAATAGAAAGATATGTCTCCATTATCTTCGTCTCATCTATCTGGTGGTGGTGACGGTAACCAAAAGCTATCATAAAGTAGCTACCAATTGAGTAAGCTTAAGATTTAAACAGTTGATCAGTTTATGTTATTTGGTTATGTTCTTTGACCATTATGGTCAGCAGAAATTTGATAATCAGTTTAATGTCCAAACGAGTGTTTGATCAGTCTCTCCTAGCAGAGATTAAATTCATGTACTTTTGCACAATCATTTCTGGTGAAAGATCAGTGAAATAGCCCTTCTCTACATCCAACCCTTCTTGAGCTGCCAACATCTCAACCTGTGCTTGCACCCTGTCTGGGCCAATCCGATTAGGCTCCAAGAGCATGCAAGCAATCTCAGCTGAATCATCGCCATGAAATAGGGCCAAAGATTGTACTGTTGGGAGCCCACCACCGCGAGCACTTACCATGCGTGCTATCCGTCGAGCAGTTGAAACATCGGTGCACATGATGGGAATGTTGTATAATGTGACCCATGACCGTGCCCCTATCAGCGTGACTCCTCTGGTCCGAGACACATGGTTTGGACCATGGTCAGGATTTTCTGGGAGAATTTCGGGTATGTTCCACCCTGCCCATTGGCTGCCCATGAAATTTGGCCTGTAGTAGCCTAGCTCACGCCTGATTGTGTCCGGGGCCCTGCCTGTTGGGTGTGCTGCAGCATAAAGAAATACCGGCACTGCAATATATCAAGAAAGAAAAATAAGAAAGTGGTGGATATTTTCGAGACTAAAAAAATGCTGTTTCGAGTGAAATATTAACATCTGCAGTGTGATAAATATGGTTCTAGTTAAAGTTTTGGACCAACCTTGAAATCTGCTGCCAATATCTGCTGCCACAGCCTTAGCAAGCCAGGCTGCTTCATCCAGTGATGCTTCAGCCAAAGGGTGGAAAGCAATATCATCTACAACGCCAAGTCGAGGGTGTGCGCCAGAGTGCAACTCTAGGTTAATGGCTCCATAAGCAGCCTCAACAATGGCTAGCACTGTTTGGTGCAATGGACTATAAATGGGACTACCAGTGCTATCAACAACAACATATGATACAATAGTGAACCTGATCCTATTATAAACTCGGTCCTCAAATTTGTTTACAATGACACTTTCTGGGTCGATCCTAGCAGATCGTTCAATTAAGTCCAGAGCTGCACGGTTACGTGCTTCAGAGATGAAGAGCATGCAGCATATCAGCATGGATTCATTTGCAGTTTTTTTGTTCTATGCAACCAGGACGAACAAGAGGAAATTAGATATCTACTGATGTTGGTAAAAGAGTTCACACCAATGAGTCAAAGGCCTATTGGTACCCAGCCAATTAATCCCATCCTATCATTTGATCATAATAATTCAAAGTGTATGATCAAAATTGTCATTTTCAAGACCAGTGACCATTTAATCTAGCGATGATGTCTCTTGCAAAACATGAGAAGGGGAAAGACTCAAATTTGCGTACTGTCTAAACAACCAAAGAAAAGAGACTGGTCACATGCTCTGTGTATAGCTTTCTGCTATTTATAAAGAAGCGTTTGGTTGCTGTTTATGGACAGAAAAGATAGAGATAGTGGGACAGAGGAAATATGTCCCCCTGTTCACTCCAAAATTGTCCCCTACACATTTATTTCATGTTTCCATTTCTCAACCATACAAGTTTCTGTCTCTTCTATACCTGTCCCTTCTATCAGAGGACACTAACCAAACACAACCAAGGAACAAGTGTGTGGTAGATTGGCAGGTAAATGGAGGTCATGTTTAGAGATTTTTCCAGGGGTTAACTTGTTACATGGTCAAATTGGTTTAGCTTCAAATGCTTCTGGATTATCAGCTGGCTAGTTGTATTGAAAAGAAAATACTTAAAAGAAGTAGAATGCCAAAAGAAGATCATGCTAAAAAATCCTAAAAACTAAAAGGATACTAGAGATAAAGAGTATATGGCATCTATGGAGACAACAACAAAGAAGGGAAGTAGAAAGAAGCTACTCAAATTGCTAAAAAATTATATTGATCCCACAAAAAACTCAAATGGGATGATTTTAGTTGTTTTAACATTCATTAGTAAATTTGTACGAAACAAGAACTTTTCAAATGAACACAAACTTCCGAGCTAATGTTCTAATTCAGAAGTGATCAAAATTCAACAAAGATCAAAATAAATAATCTTGCTGCACATGTAAAAACAGACACATGAAGATATAAAGGTAAGTATCCATGCAGCATGGGCTCAAAACACAGAGCAAAAGAAAAGATAACCCAGAAGAGAGAAAGAAGAGATGAAATTCTATGGAAGACAATAATGTGGAGTTGATGATGTTTACCTTGCAACTCGAGTCAAAATCCATTTCTTGCCTTCTGCTCAAGATGATCTTGATGCTTTTGCCTATGCTTCACTATTCAAGGGAAGGAATTGATGGTGAGAGGATATGTCCTATGTGCATGTATAAGCCACTAAATCACTACTAATAATTTAAGCTAGTGTGAGTCAGCATTACACAAATTCATTAAAAAACTGTCCCCACAATTCGACATCAAAATCAGCAGCTATGGATAAGGAGAAATCAGTGGCTTATTTACCAAAAGCAGATTCACATGGTGCTGAATAGCATCATATTTTACTCATAAGAAAGCATTGTGTGTCATGAGTAGACATATCACATGTATGCAGATCATTTTCTTATGAAAGAAGGTTCTCTATTATCTATAAAATGACAAACAAAAGCCCACAGAATCATATTGCCATACTAGTAAGTTGGAAAATTCATAGTGCTAAGGGCAGGTAATTGCTCTTGTGAACCCAATACCTCTCAGTGCCAGTGGAGATATTACAAGGACAGTCTCCTATCCACAAATTTAGATATTTGTTTCATCTTGAAAACCATTGTTTTCGTTTATTGAAAAGGACACAAAAATATGTTCCTTTGTGCTATAACATGTGATTATTTGTTAAAGATTTTCGTTGAGGATTCATTGACTCGGGCCTAGGGAAATGAACTTGAATATGAGCCCTAGCAACCAAAAGATGAAATCCATCAAGGGCCTTGTATCTCAGATTGAGATTGGTGTCAGGAAGTAAAACCCACCTCATTTTTCAGGCTATTAGATATGTTTTTAATGGTATGAAAAAAAGAATAACTCTGAAACTACACTGGTGGTTTAGGTGAAGCATAAATGTGGCACATTGTAATCGATACAACACATGGTTTTCATAACTATTTGTGAACCCTAGACTCCCCCCTCCCTTCATAATTTAAAGCTTTCGATCTATCAAATACCAAAAACAGCCGAGCTCTATTGTGTTAGCATTGATGCTGATGATACAACAATGAGAAGCAGAAACTGAAAAAGACAAAGAAACCGTCTCGTAGCAACCTTATCTTTCTAACATTTTTAGAATCTTTATGACCAATCATATCAAGCAGAAGATGATCTTACATTTATTTTTCTTCTATTTGTCTTTTAACATAGATACATCAATTAGGTCATGCACTAGATGTAAGGATGAATCATTACCTATCTGCTAAGCATCCTCATAAAGAAAACTAGAATATGGCACTTTTATACATGATTGAAAAATCCACTATTATTGAGTGGATGAATCTAGAAATTCTCATTCAACCAAAACATCCTTCCCGTCTCATCTTGGCAACAAGGGTCTATTCTGAAAGGATTAGGTTGCATACCTTATATGAAACGAAGTGGTTTCTAATTCTGATGTTATCAGGATCTGAGTTGTCTCTTGTGCAGATAACAGCTTTCTGCACTAGCTGAAAGATTTCTCTTTATTGTTTCACAAGCAAATCTGCAAAATTGAGGTTGTTAAGGTCCCGGCGAGTTCCTAAGCAGATAAATCATGAAATTCCGAACAGAGAGTTTGGTCATCTTTATTTCTGTTTTGTGCTCTATGCCGAACAGTATCCAGGCCATCACTATTTCTTGTCTGATTTGATAAAAAAAAAAGAGACTTCGTACAGATTTCAATTAGAATATCAGGTAATTGTTCAGTGATTCAGGTTTCATTGTTTCAATGTCACAGCACTTTGCTGAAAGCAACTCTGCTATCAAACAATTCCAGATTGTATACAACACTATATTGCTTGCCTATTCACTAAGCTTTGCTTTAATTTAAACAAAATCCTTGGAAATTAATCTTTCTTGTAGAGAACTAATACCACACTTCATGCCATCCATATACGTGAAAACTGAAGTGCAAAAGTGTTACTTCTTTATGATAGTAAGAGATAGAAAGAACGCCATTAGAGAAGTGCATTCGAGAAGTCAGAGAGGAAAATACATATGAAAAGAGAAGATGAAACTAGTGAAATCTAATCACATATGAATTCTCTGACAGAATCACATTTAAGCATTGCAGAACACATTCTTGTTTCAAACATTATAGGAAATTGTTCTCACCAGACATCAAGACGACCAGATGATCTGCGAGATAACTCTTATAGAGGGATGAAGAACGAAGAGCAGATATAGAGATATAAGTAGTTGAACCAAAATATACAGTGTTTATAGGAATTTTTGCATCTAAGCAATCTCTCAAGAATATGATGCCAAAACTTCACCGCTTCTAAGATGATGAATATGCTGGTAAAGACGTACACATTTCATGTGTGGACAACCATTCACATCACATGCATCGGAACAAAAATCCCTTAGAAAGACACCTTTCAGCGTAGCATTTTTTTTAAAAGTAATTTTCACAGAAGGGACAATACCTTCTCTGTTACAAAATTGCATCTTGTGGTTACATTAGGGGACAAAACTTCAAGTAATTTTCAATTATTTTATCCTGTGAGAAATCTGTAAAATATCCCTTCCCCACAGCCATACCCTCCTCCTTTGCGAGTCTCTCAACTTCTTGCTGAACCATCTCTCCTCCCACATTACTTGGTTCCAACAAGTTACAAGCAACCTCAATGACATCATCACCATGTGCAAGTGCCATTGCTTGAACTGAAGGAAGCCCGCCTCCTCTCCCACTAACACGTTTTGCAATTCTACGAACAGCAGCAATATCAGTGGAGAAGACAGGGACATTGTAGTTATCAACCCACCTGGTTGCTCCAATTACAAGAACACCTTTTGTTTGATTCACTTGAGCTGGACCTTCATCTGGCTTCAGTGGCAAGGACTCTGATTTTGGCCCACCTGCCCATTGGTTTCCAGAATTTGGCTTGAAATAACCCAGCTCTCTTCTGATTGAATCGAGTGTTCTCCCTTCAACATTGGCAGCTCCATATAGAAATGTGGGGACTGCAGGCTACATATGAGATCATTAGCAATGCAGAAACAAAATGAGCTATGATCCAATAAGGAGACTGAACAAAAATTCAACATAACACAAAAAATTACAGCATGCCTTGAGAAATAAATATTCATCCATTGATATCTCCTTTATTCTGAACAAAAATAAAGCTCCAATCATAAAAAACATTTATAATTTTCACTGCCTCACTTCGAATCCAATGCCAAACTCATTTCATTTGTTTAATTTCCAATGGGTACCGAAATGCTCAGTAGATCACCTTTGCTTTCAAGGTAGAGACATAATGCCATCTTTCTAATATGCATTCCCAGGGAAAACTAAGTACTTGAAGCAAATATATTGTGTTTTGTTTTATGCTAGAAGCTACTGCCAGCGGGTAATTGAATGACAGTGTTGGGCTGTTGTTTAGCAAACACAAACAATTGGATCAGGAATTTGCAGCATCGATTAACGTTCATTGAAATAAACCATCACTCAAATTCTACAATTTAGAAAGCCAGAAGAAAAACCAATCACATCCAATTGAAACCAGAAGAGAAGAGATGTATACAATCTACTGCTACTTAGGCTGCCTCAGGTATTATTATAGGCAGGGAACATAGTTTTGAGAAAGTACCATCTTCGGAGGAGAGAATCTAGACTTGTCATCAAGCTAATTAATCAAACTCATCGTTTTTATAGGTTTCTTTCACTTATATACTATCATGAAAAACAAATTCAACAAATCACAGATAAGTTCAAAGGGCTCGAACCTTGAAGACTAGAGCCAGCGTCCACTGCCAGAGACTTTGCAATCCCAGCTGCCTGGTCTAAAGATGATTGAGCCAAGGGATGAAAGCAAATGTGATCAACAACACCAAGCCGGGGATGACTTCCACAATGCAATCCGAAATCAATAGTTTCCAGAGCAGCTTTAACCATCGCAAGCACAACACCCTTCAAAGGACATGAGTCTAAAGATGGTTTTGGAGCCAAACTCGAGACAAGAGTGTAGCCAACTCTATTATAAGTCACATCTTCAAACTTATTAACAATAGGTGCTTCAGGGAATAGCTTTGCAGCTCTTTCAATTGATTCCAATGCCACTTTGTTTCTGCTTTCAGATATGTATACCTTACAGCAAGCAAGCATCATCTTCAACATAATTTCTCCTCCTTACTACCTTTTTCACAAGCTGCACAAGCAGATATAACTTAGATGATAGAAATTGACATTATCAACAAACTTTGTGGTTATAATTCCAAGGGACCACAGAAGCCCCAGCCTCTCTCAGTTACCCCACATTATAAAAGTAAAATTTTCAAGCACCAATCTTTAAATGAAAATAGTCATGAAAATCCAAATATTAAGTGAACAAGGCTTAAATTCTTCACAATGGAGTAGCTGATCAATAAAGCTTCAGTATCTAACACAATCAGCAACACTAGAATTGTATACTTGCTGACATATCGGATCAAACATAACATTCTACAGGTTCAAAACCAACTAAGCTATCCAAATTCAATAAACTTATAGAAAATAAAAAGCTATTAAGCTTCAAAATCAAACACAATCAACTACACTAGAATTTTATACCTAGCCATAATAAGATCAAATAAAATCTAAAGATCCAAACTTTTCCATAGACCACAAATTATCACATCAAAAAGAAACATTCTTGTTCTATTAACCAAAGATCCACTTGAACTACAAAGGTTCAACAAAAAAACCACCAAACCCATTACACAAAACCCAAAAACTCCCTCATCAAAACTCGATTTCCTTTGGTTTTGGGTACCCATCATACTCCAATTTCACACCCAAACCCGCCCTTATGACCCGAAACTTCAACCTCAAACTATCCATAAACTCATTCACTCTCTCATCTTCCGGGTCCAAAACCGGGTATTTCTCAATCAACTCCTCCATCTTCTTAATAGACTCCTTCAACCGGGTAGAGAACCGGGTCGGGTCAACAAGAATAGCAGAATTCCATACATCAACACAGCCACGATAAAACCCGAGTTCTTCACCGATTTCAAAGCCCATTTTCAGGCCCGTTTGTTCCGCTTCTTCTTTTCCAGACATTAACCCTTGGCTGTAGCCTTCATTGTAGCCTTCCTTGAAATGGGTTTCCTCTAAATTTAGTGAGGAATCGAAGATGTCTTCAATGGAGCTTAATTGAGATTGAGAATTCATCCGATAAAGTTCGCTTTTTCACGTGTTTTTTTGGATTGACCCAGTAAATAAAATCGGGGTTTTTTTTATAGGTTTTGTTTCCTTAACAGAGAAGCAGATGATGGTTTACCTGTGGAGCAGCGTGAGACAGAGAGAGCTCGAGGATCCCTTGGTTTGTGATTCTGTGGATGTAGTGAAGATGGGTCTTTGTGTTTTTTAAGGTTTGGGCTCAAAGAGTTAGTGCGTATTGGGCTTTAAGTTAGATCTCTATAGTTATAAGAACACATTTGGGCTGTACCCAGCCCAAATTCCAGAGTGAGTTAACCCATGATCCTTGGATTAGTGTGTTAAACCATACTTTGAATTATTATTTTTTAAAATTCTGAAATGATATTGTTTTTCTTTAAAAAAACAATAATTGTATTTTTTTCACTAACCTAACTTAGATTATGTTCTAGATAAACGGATCATTAAATTGATCATTGAGCAGACCAAGTTTTATTATATTGATTTCTAACTTTTTATTTTATTTTTGGGTTTTATTCAATAATATATTCCTAATAATTTTTGTACATCAAATTAAATTATAAACTATACAAAAACTTATTCTTTAAACAACATTGTTAAATTCGAACCAAAATGATAAAATGTATAGTAAACTCACTTGTTACATGAGCTCACTCTTAAAAAAATGTTTTACGAGAAAACATTATTACCATTTTTATTTATATATTTCATTGAACATTTTTATTAATTGCAATTATGCAATATAAAATGAAAGTTAACGAATATTGTACACACATGTTCCAAATAGGTTTATGAACTTTATAAAAGTTAAATGGATATTGTACACACATTTTTATTAATTGTAATTATTCAATATAAAATTCACGAATAGGGTTAACTCGTCAAATCCATGAATAGGTCCATGATCTTTATAAAGTTTAATAACATGATTTTTTTTAAAAAATTATTTGATAAAAATAAATGCTCATAAAATCAAGTTTAATTAAAAAGAAAAGAAAATAACATAAGTACACTGTGAATCCCGTGAACAATATCTTGTAAAATTAAGTATCAATCCGATGCCGAGATATTTTTCTGAAATCGCAATAAACACTTAAAATATAAATTAAAATAAATTATTAACTTCAAATCCTAATAAAAACATAATGTAAGGACTAAATTAAAAATAGTAAAAATTCAATAACTGAAGCAAAAAAAGGATCAAAATGAAAAAAAAATTGCAAAACAGTGTAGATTGCTATTGTAATCCACAATATCTATAGGTACAGAGAAATAATGTTTTCCCCACACTTTTTAGTGTTTTTTGTGATAAAAATAATAAAAATTTAATAACCGAAGAAAAAGAAACATTATTAAAATGCAAAAAATAAAATAAAATAATAATAATAATAATAATAATAATAATAATAATAATTTGTAAAACTCTATAGATAACTATTGTAATTAATAATGTTTATGGGTGTGAGGAATATAGGTTTCCCCACGCCTTTTAG
>Ga0307511_10003250_pt1 | contig 16733 bp, 8 predicted proteins | sample 13_EM_MG_FD_200266 | JGI IMG/M metagenome (GOLD analysis project Ga0307511, IMG submission 200266) | Populus trichocarpa ectomycorrhiza microbial communities from riparian zone in the Pacific Northwest, United States - 13_EM | ecosystem: Host-associated > Plants > Roots > Unclassified | place... | reverse complement strand
TTCTATTATAATAATTCTTTCATTTATTAAATTATTCAATTAAATAAATAATAAATACTTGAAATTTAATTTATATTCATAAACTATATTAGTTTAATTATTTATTCTTAATTAATATACCTTATTCTAATCGTTTAGTTTTCACTCAAAAGAAAAAAATTTAAAAAATAAGAGTTATTGTGGTCCTATAAAAAAAAGATTTCAAGAATCCAATTTTAATATAATAATAAAAAATTTTAATATAAAACATTTTAAGTTATGAAAAAGGGTTTTAGTATTTAAAATTATAGAGAGATTATTTTTTAAAATATTTTTTATTTGAAAATATATAAAATTAAATAATATTTTTTATTTTTTAAAATTTATTTTTGAAATATATTAAAATAATTTAAAATTATAAAAAAAATTGATTTAAAATAAATTTTTTTTAAATATTCTTTTTAAACACAAAAACATCCTCAGCTTTTGTAGAATAAAATAAAGAATGTGACTCAATCAATACAAAAAGAAGCACAAGGCTTTAATTTAAAAAAAAAGGGTAATTGGGTAAAACCCAATGAGAAATTTTGCAGTTTTGCAAGAACGCCCCACATCTTCAGGCATTGATGCAAACGACAGGGTTTCCAGCGATGCTATCTGGTCGTTCTAAACGACATCGTGTACGAAGAGACAGACATTACTCACATACAGATGCTGTGTAGTCTCGTCGTAGAAAAACCTATTTGTGGTGTTGTGTGCAGAAACTGAAGAAGAAGAAGAAGATGGGAAGCGAAGAGCAGAAGAAGAAAAACCCCAAGAAGAAGCAAAAGTTACCAATCAACCCCAACTGGGCTCAGCTCCAACAAGTTATCCTTCTCTTCTATCTATCTATCTCTCTCTATCCCATACACCTGCTTTTGTGTATTTACTACTGCACATGTTCTTGATTTTATTCCATGCTTACAGAATCTCCTGGTTTATGCAGACGCTACAAATTCATGGCTCTAGGCGTCCAAAAACATCAAATACAGAGACCCAAGATTCTATTTTAGGTAATGCAAATTGTTGTCTTGTCTACTTCTTGTTTTGCATAGCTGAACTACTTTATTGTTATTATTTAATGAAAACAGGTTATATTCTTTTATTGGTTGAATGCACTTTCAATTTACAGGTTTCCTTATAAATTTTCTTGCTCACTGCTTGGTTGGTATTTTGGGAGTAAACTTTGAGTTTACCATGCTATTGGCTAGTTATATGGTGTCAGTATCAAAATAGTACTGTTTCATGTTTTTTAGGTTTCCTGTAAGTTAACTTGTGGTTGCAAGAGCCACAAATTCAGTTTGCTTTTTTGTTTTAAGAGCAAAGTATCTGTCTGTTTCTAATCATATTTTTCCCTTGTTCATATATATTTTTTGGTTTAAAGATTGTTAGTAGTTGGAGATTGCTTGACCATGTTTGTACTTTTGCAAGTTGAGTACTTTTTCATTCTGCACGCTTCTATGTTAACTTTCGACTCTTTCACCTTTTCAATGTGTTTAAATGGTCAATTGTTCAAGAAAGGGGAAGAATTCTAGAATTCAAATGTTGTTTGCTCAGCACTTTGAAACTGTTTCTCTTATTTAATAACATGAACAAATGAAAACACTTTCCTTCAAGAACCCAGGACAATGGTTGGCATATGCTAGTTAAGGGCTGTTCTTGTTCTCCTTTATCTTTTTTTTTCTTTGATTTCTCATGCTCTCTTATTTTAGATGCAAATGCATCTGAATGATGTTTACCTTTCATAAGCAAGAAAAGTACTTTGATTATGCATCAATGATGCCTTCATTTCACTTCCTATCATTATTTGGCTGAGACTATTCTTCTAACAGGGAAACGTAAAGAAAGACCTGATGCAGAGTCTGACAAATCTCAGATAAATCCTCTCATTCCAACCAATGATGACTTCAGGTGCTTTTTTGTGACACCATTGTATTGCATGACATGCTATAGTATGTGAATATATCATCTTAAAAAAACTCAATCAGAACTTGTAAGTGTGGCTTACACATTGTTCAGCATCTTTTGAATCACAATTTATTATTGTTCTATATGCTCCTGAGTTGCTGATCACCCCTTGTTTACTTTGTAAAATAAAATTCTTGCCTCTGACCTTCTCCTTGTGAAAGCTAACTAATCAATTTACATCTCTTTTATGCTTCTAGTGGCTAGTGGACATGATATATTAATTTCTGACATCATAACATGGATATTAATCAATGTACTGTCATTTCCGTAATCAATGTTATGGGCTTCTATTATGCAATTCACACAACAAAGAATCTCTATTTATCATGGCTCATTACCATAATTCCCATTGATTTTCTCATGTCACATGTCTTACTTAACTAATCAATTACCACAGCGTTACAGATGCAATAGCCATGGATTGCGAAATGGTTGGTGTTGGTCAAGGAAACAGAAGCGCTCTTGGACGGGTCACTTTGGTATCCATCAATTCCCTTTCTGGCCTCTTTTTATACATTTTTTCCCCTAGAGGTTACTTGTATACATCACTAAGATCGTTAGGAAAACTCTAAATACTTGCAAAACTTGAAATCGCAGTGGGGATTTTCACATATCAAATGCCACATTGTTTATAATAAAAAATCAACACTGATTTGTTCATGAATTCCTTGTTTAGGCTACAATTTCTATTTTATCTTTTCTAGAAGGCAGTATCTTTTAATATCAATTGATCGACCTTAACTGACCTTTCCTGTTTATTGGCAATCTAGTAGGACCCAGTATCGTTTAGTTTTTTTCCTTTTGGCACTGCAGAGTTCTCCATAGGCAGCCATCAATGTCCCACAAAACTTCTTCAAATCCTAAGACTTGATCTTAGATCTTGTGTGAGTTAGACACTGCTAAGCCAAACAAAATACTTTATTTACACCTCAGTGAATTCAACATCTTCTCACCTATTATTTTCATGGTGTTCCTTACAACAATTCAGGGAGTCTAAATTCAAATAAGTGAATGACATGTCACCTTTTTGTGCTTACCAGCCTCACTGACGTATTCATGGATGCATGTTTTAAGATGTGTAGGGTGAAAAGTGATGTTCAGTGATACTTTATTCTGGAGAAATTAGACATTGTCAGTTCTGTTGGAACTTTTAAGACTACTTTATATTGATTTTATTGTTATATTATACATTTCTAAGGTTGTGAGTAGAAGTAACATTATTCCACTGCATGCCAGGTCAATCAATGGGGAAATGTTTTGTATGATGAGTTTGTTCGTCCAGTAGAACGTGTTGCTGACTTCCGTACACAAATTAGTGGCATTCGACCCCGGGACTTAAGGAAAGGTTGGTATTGTCTATTCTCTTTCTGCTATCTTTTTGATATGCATGTGATTTGTTACTCACAGATTGGATGAAACTTCTTTTGTTTTTGGCTGGAGCTCCTTTTTTTTTCCTTAATTTTTTTTATAGGAATTGTTTCAACTGAGTTCCCTGAAAAAGATTGTTCCAAGCATTTTTGGAGATGCTTTATTAATCACCTAAAATGAACTCTGGATAGTTGATAAACTTTTTTTTTTCTCTTAAGTTTGATGGTACAGTGTCCATCAAGATATGTAAAGCCTTAAAATATAATACTTTTTTCATTTTTCATCCCTGCAAATATCTCCTTTCCATTAAAACAGATTGAACCTGCTTCTTGAACATGCAACTTGAATGATGCCTCCTTTCTCTCCATGAAGTGCGAAATCAATGTCTATTGCAAACAAAGTGAACAATTATAGCATTGAGAAGTGCTAATGTGACAGTTTTCAACGTTGAAATCATTCTAACATATATGGATTTACCACCTTATTATGTGGAATGGTTGTTCTAAACTAATTTCTTTGAATTTCTATGAGAAAGGAAATCTGTCAACAAGTTAGAAGATTATTGAACATAGTAACTTTTCAATTTTCCACTTGAGCATTGCTAATGTCCCCATTTGTTTCATGGAAAGTGGTTTTCTGGAAACTACTTTTTAAATTTTCATGTGTTTATTTACTATTATAAAAGTTGGTCAATACAAAACGAAAACACTTTCTAGTCAAAAGAAAACTTGGCTTGGTTTCCAGGAAAGTGTTTTCTATTTATTTTGGGAGGAAAACACTTTCTAGAATTTGCAAGAAATTAAAAAGTATTTTGTTATTTGTTGATTATATCAAATTTAGTCCTCAATCTTTTGATTGCTATATATTTTGTTTTAAATCCCTTTTTTATTATTTTTTTCTTCAATTTCATCTCTTAGAATTTGATTTAGTTTGATTTTTATATCAATTTGGTCTTCATTCTTTTGATTGTTATTTTTTTCTCTTATCCTTAATTGATATTTTTTATTTATCAAATTTGATCCATATTTTTTTTATTGTTATTTATTTTATTTGGAATAATTTATAAAATTAGATTATTTTTTTTCATCATCTTTCAACTTTTTTGTGTTAGATTTGGTCTCCATTCTTTTGATTGATATTTGTTTTATTTATTTATAAAATTAGATTTTTTTAAATTTCATTCTCCAACTTTTTTATCTGTCAGATTAGGTCCCTATTATTTTAATAAACTTGAAAAAAAACTAAAACATTGGTAAGTTTTTTTCCAGTTTATTTTCCATGATTTAGCCAAATATTGGAAAGTGCTTTCCAACTCAGTTTTCAATACATTACCAAATATCGAAAAATAATCCACTTTTTAGAAATCCACTTTCCAAAAGAAAACTACTTTCCAGCAAACAAATGGGGCCTAAATGATTGTTTGTTTTAGGTCATATAATTAGGAAGATGACATGGATTTTGAATTTAATTATTTGGTGTATTTATAAGGCATGCGATATTTATACATAGTAGAAGTTTTTCTATAACACCAAAATAATGTAAGTTATTAGGATACAAGAAGAAGAAAGACAATAATTTAAAGTTACTCCGACAGTTATAGAATGCTTTGATGTTGTTTGCAGCAAGGGATTTTTCAACCGCTCAGAAGAAAGTAGCAGTGTTGATCAAAGGAAGGATTCTTGTGGGTCATGCCTTGTCCAATGATCTTAAGGTTTAGCACATCTGGTTTCTTATGTGTTTTACATATACGGTGAATCTACAAATATGGATTGAATTTTTTCTTTCTTTTATTTTTGAAAACAAAAAAGGCATTGCTGTTGGGTCATCCCAAGAAGGACTTGCGGGATACATCAGAATATCAACCATTTCTCAAGTACCTATCCTTATATATAATGAATGAATTTTTAATTGCCATTATTATTATTCTACATGCCAAGATGACCATAATAACATGGGTGATTGTGAAAGCAGGGGACGACGCAGGAAGGCACTCCGGCATCTTGCAGCTGAGTTTCTTGGTGCTAAGATCCAGAGTGGAGAACACTGCCCTGTAAGTTCTTCAACTTTGTATTGGAGATCACATCATATTTTAGTCACATGTTAAGTATATTTGCAAGTTTGCATAGATTGTATAAAAAATAGTTCTATATCGGAGTGAGGCTATTGATTTTGGGTCTTCAAATATGATCACTGGTCTCAGGACCAATGAGTCCCAGATATTGTTTGAATTACTTACATAATAATTGGAGTGATGTTCATAATGAATTGATGTTCTTCACAGTTTAAGCATGCATGTATTTTTTGACTGACTTCCCAAATTGGTTAATGGGTTTATTAATTTATTTCTGAGTTTGCATTAGATTCTGTGGGGAATCACTGGGTGGGATGTGTTCTCTAAATTCTTTGCTGATGGACTAGATTGCACCAGCATTTTAGGACACCACAGAGTATTGATATATCAATTGAATCCTTGAATTCCCTCTATGAACCTTGATTGACAATCTGATTGTCGATATGAATTTTGATTAGATAGAGGATGCCCGTGCTGCAATGCTGCTATACCAGAGAAACAAAAAAGAATGGGAGAAGAGTATCAGAGATCAAATGAGACTCAGACAGAAACAGAATAAACGCAACCAAAAAGGGAAAACGAACGAGGGGGGTGCTCTAGATGTCAACCGTGTTGCCATTATATCCTAGCATTCACTCCCCGTTGATGGTTCTGCTAACATTTTCGAAATGTGCATGTACAAATTTGAAATTCACTTCAAAGTTGTTCAGCACGCTAGCCTCCAGATTGTGAAAGAAGATGAAGCAGCCGGCACAATTATATCCAAGAACCAACTCCTATATTAAACAAATGGGATACGTATAATCTCACTAGTCAGATGGTGATCCTGTATGCCACCCTCTGTAAAGAAAATTTTGCTTGTAGTGACTCAGAATACACGTTTTTGTCTTGTTTTTGTTTTTTTCCTTACCTTTCCCTTGATTTGTTGAAAGAGAACTGGATCTCTGGGTTAAACAATGTTAGATAGCCATACGGCAACTGTCCCTAATTTTAAATTGGAGAAATGAGATCTTTATATAATATAAGTCAATGTTTGGTTATTGTTTCGGGACAGTAAACACAAAGACAAATTTGTGTTTGGTAATGATGTATAAAATAAAATAATTGTTTTCATATCTTATTTGGTTATGGTGGATAAAATAATAAAATATAAAAAAAATTATTTTATGTCAAACTTATATATTTAAAAAATAATTTGTTTTATTTTATTTTACTTTAGTTTATATTGAATGTTGAAATTAATAATATTATAATTAATTTTAATTATAAGACCAAGACTAACATAACAGGTTAACTCGGGGTCTGAATTGGCCCAAGTTTAAGAAAAAAATAGAGGAATGATTGACTCAATTTGACTCGGTAAAAAACCTAAGATAATCCAAGATAAAACACAAGTCAGAAACCTGTTAATTTTTTTGAAAAAAACAAATTGATCAAAACAAGGCTGTTATGTTATTATTTTAAAAAAAATGGGTTAGTCAGTTTGACCTTTCCAACCCGTGACCTGAATCTTGTCTTAGGTCAACTCCCGAGTTGAGTTTTAAAACTATGATAACAATAATTTTTATCTATATGTTAACTCGAGTTAATTCGTGTTGACCTTCTCTCACCCGTGACCTAGGCCTTACCTTGGTTGACCCCAAGTCGGGTTTTAAGATTATGATAATAACAACTTTTATCCTTATATTGACCCTTCTAATTTGTAACTACCTTGGATCGACCTTCGAATCAAGTTTTAAAACTATGATAAAAACCATTTTTATTCTTACGCTGACTCGGCTCAATACGGGTCAACCTGAATCGTAACATGAGCCTTGACCAGCGACTTAAGCTTTTTGCTGGATTGACTCCTGAGTTAGGTTTTAAAATTATGATAATAATAGTTTTTATCATTACATGTCTTAGTTGAACAATTCAAAACTAAGCGTTTTTTATAAGGATATTTTAAGAGTAAAAAATAATAAATATTGTCTATGAAGACATATCCCCTTTATACCTTATATTTTGAAAGTACAGAAATTCACTCCAAAATTATCCTAGAGACAAATTTATTTTCATGTCTATGTCTCTCTTTCTTCAACCAAACACATTTCTTTCTCCATTATCTTTGTCTCTTTTATCCCGGGACAGTAACTAAGCATTACCTTAATGTTATTTCAACTATCATTTTATGGAAAACGTATTGGCATAGAGCAGTTGCAAAAAGTGGAGTTTTATAAGTGATTGAGAGTGGTGTCCCTTTTCATGCCCATTTGACAAAAAAGTTTTGTCTTTTCAAAGACAAAACCTACTACGTGGGTGAACCCATGTCAACTGAGACAATACCTTTTGTGAGGCTTACCATGTGCGGATGTGGGTATATATTATCAGGATGAACCTTGATTTTATTATGTTTAGGTGATTGAAAATTATCATGATTGGATTAAACTGGAAAAAAAAATTGAATCAACTTGATGCTCAATCAAAGTCTCTTAAATAAGTTTGGTTATTTAAATAATTTTATAATTCAAACTCAATAAAATTACTTTTAAGTGATAAATGATCAATTATGAATGATTAGTTATAAAAAAAAAGTCATTTAATTTATATGTCAATTGTCTTCTTTTTTTTTCATGTATAACATTGCCCTTTACAATTTACCATTTGGATTAGTTGATATATGATTTAACTATACCAAAAGAGAGTGTAATCTTAGTGCATAAAAGAAAATACTATAACCCTTAACATGAAAAAAGAAAATCTACATTTGGATAATTAACAAAGCATTATAGTTACATCCATAAAATATTATTATCTAGAGTAGTGTTTTTTTTTTTGGTTTTTTTTTTCAATTTCACTCTTAAACAACTCAATTTTCTTTTTTGTTTTCTTTTTAATTTTAATTTTATCCTTCAATATTAGATTGTTTGGAAATTTAGCTTATCCTTCAATACTCATCTCCTAGAAGAGGTTCCTTTTTAAGGATAAAACCCACTACATGACAGAACCTATGTAAGTTAGGACAATACCTCTTAGAAGGATTATCATGTGTGGATGTGGACATACATCATTATTGATGTTGTTTGTGGAACGTAAGCCATGTTGTGCTACCCAAGCCCTTCACTCAGGGGTCTATGATGATGTCATTATCCCACATTGGTTAAGAAACGGGGGCCTTAGTCGCTTATATAGCATGAATATCTCTTCTCTCCTTAAGAGGTGTTTTGGCTAGACAAAGATAAAACCCACAAACGTTGCTCTACCAGCTAAGCTAGAATAATGTTGTTTTTGGGAGATGAGGTTAACCGTTTTTTCTCATAAAAGGTGTATTTTCAAGGACAAAAACCATTATGTGGATGAACTCATATCAACTAGGATAATACCTCTTGGGAGCCTACCGTGTACGGATGTGGGCACATATCATCATGGGCGCCATCTATGAGAATTAAATCTAGATGTGCCAATCGATGATGTGTGCCCATATCTACACATGGTAGGCCCCCCAAGAGGTAGTATCCTAGTTGACATTGGTTTATCCACATCGTGGTTTTGGTCTTTGAAAAGCCAAGACACCACTTGGGAAGAGAGGAGACCCCCGTGCTATATATGAAAGAAAATGTCTTCTAAACAGGATAATAAATGTCCCTCTTAAGATACCCAACATTTAAGGGTACTCCTAGAGTACCTATATGAAATAGACTAGTATGTTTAAAGTTAATGATGACTTCATTGAATACCGTTAGAGCTGAAGTGTTTATTATAATAAAGAGAAATGGTTATATCTAATATCCACCACTAATAAAAAGAGATATGGGTAAACAAAACCAAAGAAAGTATTGTTTATTTCATAAAGACAAAGGATATGACATTGAAGAGTGCTTTACTCTAAAAAAAAATAGAGAAACTCATAGATAAAGGCTATCTTCAATGGTTCATGAAGTAATAACCAAATTAACAAGGAGGAGAACCTAAGGCTCCCTATATGATTCTCTCTAAAATCAATTTGATTTTAGGAGGAGATTTATTAGGTGGAGATTCCATTGAAAATAGGAAAGCTTATAGAAAACAGGTATTGTTGTCAAGAGTCAAGAATTCATGGCATAAGCCTATTGTATTCACTCATGAGGATGAAGATGCCCTGATGATCTTTATAATTTTATCCAACTACAATGTGTACAAGATACTAATTGATGGAAACGATGTAAACATCCTTTTAGAAGATGCAATGATACAAATGGGTATGGACTCAACCAAGTTAACTTATATAAAGACCTCTTTATAGGAATTAAAGGGGAAAAAGTATTAATAAAGTGTGTTTTAGACCTTTTAATGATCATTAGAACCTACCCAAGGTGTCACACTTTTCAATAGACATTTATGGTGATTAAGATGAATCTCTCTTATAATGCCATCATTGGTAACCCTCTTTTTCATTAAATCAATATAATGATCAACAATAGGTATCTGTTTATGAAATTCCCTACATACAAGGGAGTGGCTATTGTGAAGGAAAGCTAATTGATCTCTAGAAGGTGTATAACAATGTGTCTAAAGGGGAATAACACTTTGTGTATGTACCTTATATTACCCAAAAAAGAAAAACCCAAGATAAGAACAAAAGCTATAAAAGAATTGAAGAATGTTAGCCTCAATTTAGAAGAAAATACCTCAACCAAGATTGGTTCCACCCTATCCTAAGCAAAAGAAAGCTTTGGTAAAGATCCTTAACAACCAAAAACAAAATTTAAATTTTAAGCCATCATACAAGTTTGGCATCAGCTTAAAGGTGGTTTTTTATTGGCCGGATATTATTCCCTCCTAAATTCATTTTAAAAAAAAAAAGAAATTATAGAGGAGAAAGATGATAAGCCATCTTAGAAGAGACATATAAGTTGAGACAGATTAGTTTTATTCGAGAAATAATATATCTAGAATTGCTCACTAATATGGTTATAATGAAAAAACCACATGGAAAGTGACGAATATGTGTCAACTTCACTGACCTCAACAAGATGTGTCTTAAAGACAACTTTCTATTATCAAAGATAAACTAATTGGTAGATATCATGGCTAGTTTTGAGTATCCGAGTTCTCTATATACTAATTTAGGATATCATTAGATTCTTATACACCTTGATGATAAAAAGAATACCATTTTTATCACTGATCAATGAACCTTGTGCTATCGAGTCATGTCTTTTGGTTTGAAAAATATAAGAGCTACATAGCAACAAATGATGAATAAAGTTTTCAAGAATCAAATAAGCTAAAATATAAAAGCCTATATTGATGATATATTAGTCAAAAGTATGACTTTTAAGAAACATCTCTATAAATTGTAAGAGGTCTTCTCCATTCTATACCAATATTAGATGAAGTTGAATCCTATCGAATGTTTCTTTGCAATGAAGGGGGAAACGTTCTTGGGTTTCTTGGTTAGAAACAGAAAGATTGAGCCCAATCATGAGAAGATACAAGTTATCATAAACATAACTTCTTCTCAGTCTATAAAAGATATCTAAAGGCTAACAAGAAAGATCGCAACCTTCAACAAGTTCATTTCCTATAGGGAATGTTATTTTCCATTCTTTAAAACTCTAAAAAAATATCTCTAATTTTGAATAAACTCTAGAGTGCCAACAACTGTTGAAGAGCTCAAGCTCTATTTATCCTTCCTTAAAGATTCTTTTCTAACCTAGAGAATGAGATAACCTTTTTTTTTATTTAGGGGCTATAGACTTAACAATCAATGCAATATTGGTACAAGATGAAGGAGTCCTAAAAATTGTATATTATGCCAATAAGGTGCTCTATGGTACAAAAACAAGATATATGAAGATTGAAAATATAGCCTTTGCATTGATTAGTGCTGTAAAAAAACTGAAACCATACTTCTAGACGTACCAAATTATTGTGTTAACTAACTAGCCTATAAGGAAAACTCTTATAAATCTGACTTGTCAAGGTGTCTAGTCAAGTGGGTCATTGAGTTGAGCAAGTTTAGACTCTAGTATCGACCTAGACAACCTATCAAAGGATAAGCTCTAGCTGATTTTATCATAAAATGCTCACTCATTAAATTATCTCAACAAGAGGTCGAATGAATAATAGTAGACTCAAATTCCACCATTGATCTATGGGTGTTACATGTTGATAAAGCATCAAACATTAATAAGAGTGGAGTTGGACTTATGTTAACTAGCCTTAAAAGAGCAAGTTTTTGAGCATGTAATCTGATTGAGCTTTCCATCCTCCAATAATATAGCTGAGCACGAGGATCTTTTAGTCGACCTCAGTCTAATAGATAGCCTGAAGGCATATCCACTCTATGTGTTTAATGACTCATAATTTATGGCTTTGCAATGTCAAAAGTTATTTAAGGTAAAAAAGCCTTCCATGATAAACTACCAATATAAGATGCTTTTACATGCCATTTTAAAGAAAAGAAAAGAAAAGAAAACAAATTTCTATCTTTAAAGTCGTTCATTAAGATAACAACAAAACTGATCTCTTTTCTAAGATGCACAACCATAATATAACGAAGTTACTAACTTATATCTAGGTTGAGGTGTTAGAAAAATTGAGCATTAAAGAAGAAACTAGTATGGTGATGGCGACTATATAGGCAACCACATCAGATGAAGATTGGAGAACCCCAGTTAAACAATACTTGCTCACTTAGAAGTTACCACCAAGCATGATTGAAGCGATCAGGCTAACATCAAGAGCGTTAAGGTATTGTCTTCAAGGTGTTGAATTATATAGACGATCAACCATTGCTCCATTGTTAAAGTGTATATCGTTAGAAAAGAGTGAGTATGTACTCAATGAGATCCACATAGAAGCGAAGGCCTTAGTTTCTAGAACAACACATGGAAGCTTTTATTTGAATATTATTTTAAAAGATGTCACATATATGGTAAAGAAATGTGACAAATGCCAAAAGTTCACTCCAGTATCTTGCCAACCTTCTACGGAGCTAAAAACCATTGCTTCTTCATTATTGTTTTCTTAGTAGAGAATGAATATATTGGGACCATTTCCAAAAGCCTGTGGAAAAAGATAGTTCATTTTGGTAGCAATTAAGTACTTCACCAAATGGATAGAAGTAGAGGCTCTAACTGATATAACCACTTGCAAAGTTATTTTCTTCTTATGGACCCCGAATATTGATAACTAGTAATGACACCTAATTTAATAACAAAAAGATAAGGAATTAACGTTAAAGGCTCAAGATTGAGCATTGATTCTCTTCGATCTCACACCCATAAAAAAATGGACAAGACAAAATCACTAACAAAATCTTGTTGAACGGGTTGAAAAAAAAAGATAGAAAAAGTTAATAGTGAATGAGCTAAACTACCAAAATCTTATTGAATGAGCTTCACTACACAACAAAATTTCACTAGTGAAACACCATTCCTACTAACCTATAGCACAAAGGTTGTAATCTCTGCAGAGATAGGATGCCCTAGTTATAAAGTATTACACTTCTCCACCAACAACAATGATGAATAACTAAGGGCATATTTGGACTTGATTAAGGAAGTCATACTTAGTGCGGTAGTTAAGAACCAAACATTTCAATATTGAGTCATTTAGTACCACAATGCAAGAATAGCATATAGAAGATTCAAAGTGGGAGACATGGTAATGAGAAAACTGGAGGCAACATGCAACTCTGAAGGAAGAGAAAAATTAGTGCCAAAATTAATAGGATTGTCTATTTAAGGTGGTTAGAGTCATTAAGTTTAACACATATCATCTATAGGATAAAGAAGGAAAAATACTTCCCCATGCATGACATTCAGACAATTTAAAGATGTGTTTTTGTTGAATCCTCATGAAATTGATGCAATCAAGCTAGATATTTGAATCTCTTACATCTTCAGTTAGCTTTGTATAAAATGACTCTTGTATCTCTAATAATTTTACATCTCCTATATATATCCAGAATTACTTTTATGTATATTTTCTATTGCCTTTAGCTTTCGAACTAGAATTTTAACAATGAAATCTTATTTCTCCAAGTTAATCTTCATATCTCCATATTATTTTCTCCAAAGTTCATTTCTTTTGGTCATTTTCTCCAAGTTAATGTTTTGTAATTTTCTTCCTTATAATATCTATATATCTATATGGATTATCTATCCTGATTATTTTTTTTTCAAAAAATAAAACTTTCTACAAGTTAAATTTCTCAGCATGGATCAAACCAAACTAAATAGTAGCTTGGTCCGATCGACCTATACTTGTAGCACGATCTAACTGACCTACGCTTGTAGTTTGGTCCTAACCGAGCTCTGAAGTCATTCCTACCCAACTTAGAATTTTTTTTGTTTAAGTTGAATTATTTTTCTTCAGTAAATTTCCCTTGAAACTGTTAGTATCCAAATTAAACTCAATTAACCAAGCTTGATAGGGCTCGATCTTTGCGACCCATCACATTTTCTCTCTCATCCATTCCCCCCTTATTTTTATCACCCATCTATTTTTATGGGAATATCTATTTATATATACTATAACTTCATCTACACTTTAGCTGGAATTGCCACCTGCTATAGGTAACATGAGTAAACTATGCTTGATATAAGCTATAAGCTATGTAATAGAATTGCCACCTTACTAGGTAAATAGCTTTAGATTTTTTTTCTAAAATAAGCTATATATAAAGTTTATAGGAGAAAATGGATTTTTTTCTCATCTCAAAACATATGAAAAACATCTAACTCTCTTTATCACTTTTCTTATATAAAATCTATCTGAAAAATCCTAAACTAATTTCTGCACTAGAGGGTCCTTTTATCGGTGAAGTTTTTTTGAGCTTCATAACATCTTGTTTAACTTCATTGAACTCACAACAAAGATTGCATTTTTTTTTTCTTTTTGCTAGTTTTTTTTTTTTTTGTAATTTTGGTTATTTTTTTTATTAATAATTTAATTGAAGGATGAACCTCAAGAAGGAGAAGAAAGAAGAATCATGCTAGTAAGGAACGATAATATATGTCGTTTTCCTTTCATTTAACTTGGACCATAGTTATTAAACCTGGACCGACCTGGCAGGTCGACCTGCAAACCGGTCGACCCAGTGGATGGATCGATCCGGGTAAGGTGAAAGACCAGCAATAGCAAAAAAACGGTCAAACTTGGTTGACTCGTGACCCGGGCAACCTGACAAAACTCGTTAGAGACTGGTTTTTTTTTTCAAAAGTGTTTTTTCTCCTAGCCAGAAACCCTTTTTTTCAAATTTTTTTGGTTGGTTATTAACCATTTTCAAAATTCATTATATAAATACTAGAAGAATATTTTATTTTATTAATGTGGGATTTGAAGCCCTTTAGTATATATTAGAAACGCGGCCCGCGCTACGCTGCGGGGTCAATTTGTTTTACATAAAAAATATATAAAAAAAGTTAAGATCTAAGAGTGTTAGGTCTTTCTGCAAAGCTATACCTAAGAGCATTGAGTTAGTCTTTTACGCCTGACCTAGAAGTTATATTTATAATATTAATAATAATATTAAACTTGCATAACCCAAGTTTAAGTGAATTTGGTTGCAACATCAAACCCGGAGCCTTGGGTATGGGTTTGGCTGCAAGGTCGTGTTATAAAAGTGTGATAATTAAAAAGAAAAAAATTTAATATTACAGAATGAAATTAAAAAAAAATAATTGAAAAGAAAAAAACAATAAAGCAAAGCATTATTCCGATAAATAGAGCTTTGCAAGTAGAGGTACAGTAAAATAATCTCATGAGATCACAATAATCTAATGAACAATAAACAAAACAAATCATAAAGTTTAATTCTTAATAAAATCGATATTAAAAGATGAAATTCAAAGAAAAAAACTACTTAAGAAAAAGAAAAAAAATCTGAATCAACTGGTTTAACCTGTCAAACTTGGGATTCGTGTCATGAAATTGAAAGAAAAAAGGTTGATGCCTTTTAGTTATAGTTAATTACAATATTTAAAGATGAAATTGGAAGAAAAAAACCAAAGAAGAAAAAGAAAAAAAAATCTGAATCAACTGGGTTGACCAACCAAATTAGGTTACAAAGAAAAAAAAAAGCCTACATGAAGAAAAAAACTAATGAAGAAATAGAAAAAAAAATCTGAATTAACTGGGTTAACCCTTCAAACCAGGTTAACCAGTCAAACCTGGGATTCGTGTCATGAAAGTTTGATAACTGAATAGGAAAAAAAAATTTACGGGTTAACCCGTCAAACCCGGGATCCGTGTCATGAAAGTTTGATAACTAAATAGAAAAAAAATTAACATTAACAAACTAAATTAAACGAAAAAATTAATTATAAAGAAAAACCATAAAAAAAAATCTGGGTTAACCCGTCAAACCCGGAATCTGTGTCATGAAAGTTTGATAACTAAATAGAAAAAATTCAACATTAACAAACTAAAAAAAAATTTCATTAAAAAGAAACAAAAAAGAAACAAAAAAAATTTGCCCAACCTTTTCACTGTGGGTTAATTATAATATTAAAAGATGAAATTAGAAGAAAAAAACTAATGAAGAAAAAGAAAAAAAAATTGAATCAACTGGGTTAACCCACCAAATCAGGTTAACTCGTCAAACCTGAGATTCGTGTCATGAGAGTGTGATAACTAAATAAAAAAATCAATATTAATGAACTAAATTAAACAAAAAAAAAGATTAATTAGAAAGAAAAAAAACAAAGGAAAAAAACCTACATGAAGAAAAAAACTAATGAAGAAAAAGAAAAAAAATCTGAATTAACTGGGTTAACCCGTCAAATCTGAGATCTGTGTTATAAAAGTTTGATAACTAAATAGAAAAAAATTTAATATTAACAAACTAAATTTTAAAAAAATTATTAAAAAGAAAAAAAAAAGAAAAAAGCAAAAAAAAATACTAAACAAAAAAAAGATTATTTTAAAAGAAAAAAACAAAGAAAAAAAAGCCTAAATGAAGAAAAAAACTAATGAAGAAAAAGAAAAAAAAACTGAATTAACTAGGTTAACCCATCAAACCTGAGATTCATGTCATGAAAGTTTGATAACTGAATAGGAAAAAAAAATTTACTGGTTAACCCAGAATTAGCCGGGTTAACCCGTCAAACCCGGAATCCGTGTCATGAAAGTTCGATAACTAAATAAAAAAAAATTTAACATTAACAAACTAAATTAAACAAAAAATTAATTAAAAAGAAAAACCAGAAAAAAAAATTCAGGTTAACCCGTCAAACCCGGAATCCGTGCCATGAAAGTTTAATAACTAAATAAAAAAAATTTAACATTAAAAAAAAATCAAACAAAAAAAATATTCATTAAAAAAAACAAAGAAAAGAAA